>Ga0114963_10000336_pt1 | contig 31156 bp, 34 predicted proteins | sample C_131016_EF_Meta_FD_87019 | JGI IMG/M metagenome (GOLD analysis project Ga0114963, IMG submission 87019) | Freshwater microbial communities from Lake Croche, Canada to study carbon cycling - C_131016_EF_MetaG | ecosystem: Environmental > Aquatic > Freshwater > Lake | place: Lake Croche, Canada... | reverse complement strand
AGTGAAGTATTTGCGGTTTCCTGGTTTCCTGCTGTGGCAGGGCTGGCTGGCAGCTTGGTATTGATGCCGAGCAGCGCCTGGGCGGCAGGATCGTCTGAAGCCAGTGCCACCCTTGCCACATTGGCGGTAGTCGGCCCACCGCCGCGGGTAATGTCGGGAGATGTCGGAACCGCCTGGCTTCGGAGTTCGTTGTTAGTTAGCGGCCCAGAAACTGTTTGGGCAGCGATCCCGTCATTCAGCCAGACTTTAAGATCATCTGTACTGAGATAGGTCGTTGTATTTTGAGCCAATGTAAGCGTGGGGCTTAGCCATGTGCCCGCATAGGACGGATCTTCAGGTTGATATAATACCCCACCCTTTGCCCGCGTGATTGATATAATTTGGCCTTGCCGAGCTGGTATTGACGACGTGAACGTAATTGTCCTTGCCGAAGGGTTGAATGTATATGTTGCCGGATTAGCTAAATAGTTTCCCATGTCCTTATCCTAAGGCAATTGCAAGGCCAACAATCAATCCAAACGATGGCGTTGAATCTAATTTAGCTTTCCCGGGACCGCTCAAAAGTCCTGCTTCTGTGGGAGTTGCCTCAGGAAGCTCAACACCTTCCCCAGTGCTTGAATCAAGCGTCATACTTGTTGCAGTTCGAGCAGTGATATTTAAATTTGTGGAGCCTGACTCCCCATTTCCCCCTTGGCTCGAAGCGCCTTGTTTGCCTTGCACGATGATATTAAGCACCAACGGATCGCGTTGGGCTTCAATCACCTGGATCGCAGTGGGGACAACAGGGCCAATCATGGTGATGTGAAATCGACAAAAGGCATAATCCCTTCCATGTAGCAATACGTGGTACCATCTGGCTCAACAAGCGCTAATTCATAATTGTAGTTGCCAGGTTCAATTAAATCCGTTTGTGCTTTGGAAAATGCGTGACTGGTATGCCCTGGATTTAAGGCTAGAACAGTTGTTGTCATTGTGCTAATTATTGTTTCCCGCTTTTTATCCCATAAAACGACTGATGTCGTTGATCCCGTAAGGTTAAGGCCAGCACCTGTTTCATCAAACCAGTAAAATTGAAAATCAAAATTAAAGCATTTTTTAATTGGTCGAAAGTTATAGTTAAAAGGAAAAATGCTCATAGTTCTATTTTATTTGCTTGAAACGCAATTCCTTGCAGTACATTTGCGGCAAGGCTCCATCCAGCGACGGCATCAGACAGAAAGGATCGACACGCCAGTCCTCCATGACTTTGTGTGCAACGCCAATACCCCACAGAGGCATGGCTTGCACCAATTGCAAGAAATAGTCCCACAAATGATAAACACACGGTCTGATAGCGCTTCATCGAACTTTTTCCTCTACATGTCGAAATCGTTCATCTAAGCTGGCCAATTCTTGGTCATGGCGTTTTAATATCTCTAAAATTTTCCCTTCAAATGCCCCTAAACCTTTGGAAATGCTCCACAAGGCCTTAATTGCTGAGTGCAGTCCGGACCCGAGCATTCCTATACCCGTAAGGCCAAGAGCTGCCAATGCAATTGATTCCCCGACGCCCATTGCGTGTTTCCGTGTTTGCTCAGGTTAGGCAAATTCAGAAATCGTCAAGACCAGTCGGCTGCCCGGGTTTGGATTGGGGCAATTCGCATGAAGGTTCCGGCACCAGTGGTGTATGCGCCACCCGGAGCCGCCGAGAGCAGGTATTGGGGCGTAAAAGTGCCGGGAGTGCTGATGGTTACAGTCCCTCGGATCGAGCCGTGGTGGCTGGCGCTGGCGCTGGTGAGGGATCCGGAGATCACCGCAGGAGTGGCAGTCTGCAGCCAGGTCGTGAATGCCGGGCTAAGGGCTGCCGGTGGGAAGCTGCCGCCGTCTAGAGATCGATAGACCAGCTGGTAGGCGATGTTGCTCAGCACGGAAGTGCCACCAAACCCAATTGCCAGGGTGTGTGCCGTGGTGCCTGCTGTTTTGAGCAAGCTGAACAGGATTTCAAATTCGTATGTGCCGATGGCTAATGTAACACTTACTCCCAACAGATTCTGAGCAGTGTTGACGTTTGCTCCTAAAAGGGCAGCATTAAGCCTGTACCAATAGTTGTATCCGTTGCAGTTAAGCAGCCCCAAAATATTCCAGTCTGTGTTGTTGCTATTGCGCTCTTTCATTAGACCCGATGCCACGTCTGGCCACCGCATAAATGGGTATGTAACCGGTGGCGGGGTGGAACCAGAATTTTGTGTAGCCAATGCCTGTAAAGCATTTTGAATATCTAGCCGCAGTGATAATCCGCTGCTGTTATCAGGAGTAAAGTCGTTTTGTGCCATGCTTGCAGAAACGATGGGCTAGGTTTTTTCAGTCTAAGGATTTATGTTAATGGTAATTGTCCCATTGCTTATTTGGTTGCCTGTGACCTCCACATCGGTTGCCGCATTGTATTGTAATGTGCCAGTTTTTCCAGACGCTCCAAAAACAATGTTATAGGTGCCGCTGCTTAATACATTTCTATTTAGCCAGATTCCGTCGGTTCCGCTGAATTGTGCCGTTCCGGTTGACATGGCATTGACCAGGTTGACGGCATTTGCAACTCCACAAAAACTGAAAGGACCATCAAGATAAAAAGCTCCAAAGTACAAGTCAAACCGGTTTGTCCATGTATATACAACTGGAGGTCCGGCTGCGGATGAAGTAGACGTATTAAAATAATAATCAAAACGTTGTGCTTTTTGGCTTGTGTTGGAGAGCCCTGCGCTACTGTTGCTATAGTTCACAGCCGCAGACAGGGACTGCCCTAAAGGCACCCAAACAACAGAAACGTCGTTACACGTCAAGTCCTTATATATAAAGTTTCTTTGATTTGGTGATGTTCCTGTATTCATCGCTCCGCCAGAAGCGTTGAATTGTAACGGCCTGGTGTTGCCAGATATGTTGGGGTTAGGTACATAGACAATAGAAGATGTTGAAAACGTCAAAGCTGATGGTTCGGGCCGCACACCAAGGCTGCCCAGCAAAGCTTGATCCCGAAAACCAAATCCCCTCATCCCTGCACCGCGTAAACGGCTGTGGCGTCGGCGTCAGCTGGCCCCCAGCAACGGACGCTCAGAATTCCTGTCTTGCCAGCCGCAATGGTTGGGGGCCCTGTGGCCGGAGACTGGGTAAAGATCCAGCCAGGGAAAGTAAAGGCGCGAGCCGTGCCATCGCAGATGATTCGTATGGCCACTTCTTTGCCGGCGCTGCGGTTGCTTGTGGTGAATGTAACAGGACCAGCGAGGTTCAGGGTGACCATTTTGCCAGCCAAAACAGACATGTCAAGATTGACCGTGGCAGCATAAGTAAGGGTTGTTGGCGTATCGACTACAGGTATGAACGCGGCATTCAATTGCCCATCTGTGATGCTGAGTCCTGGTCCCAATGTATTAAAACCTCCTGCAGATGTAGCTGCCAAAGCCACTTCAACAGCAAGCGAAGAGACCATAACGTCTTGGTTTATATCAGCAACTGAAAGCAGGGCTCGAAAACGAACCGATCGCGCCCGAACAATGCTGCGCGTCAGCGGCTTCCAACCCGACCAACTGCCTGCCAAGCCAGAACTCAGGGCATCGTTTGAATCTTGATATTCCACTAGAACAATGCCGCTTTCCGCGTTTTCATTGTCAATGCTCAAAATTTCATCAACTGGGCCCAGAAGTGCATCCCATGTTGATGCAATCAACCTGGATTGGGATCGGATTATGCGACTCAACTGTAGATCCATGACAGCACCTGCGTCAAAATCATTGGCGAAATAATAAATTGCCTGCCTGCTATCAAATCCATAATCGTCTATTGGACCTGGCAATCCATCAAAATTGCCGTTTTCTGCCAATTCATCCCATGTCCTTGTATCAACCCTTGGGGCGCCATAGTCATCAATTGGCCCTGGCAACGCATCAAAATTACCATCCAACGCCAGGTCGTCCCAGTATTTATCATTCAGCCTTAATGCCTGAATCGAAACATCAAAGGCACAATTTCTTTTGACACCAGTGAATCCTGTTGCGGCTTCATCAATAGTGGCAACAACTTCCATCGCCGATTTCGGTGCATGAAATACCACTGAGGTTGTGGCAGAAACAGCACCACTGCCATTTTGGTGGCGAAACAGGTACGTCCCTGTCAACGCCGGCAGCAGCATTTGGCCCTCGGCGTTGGGTGTTTCACCAGTCACCAAAGGGTTGCTGGTTGACCAGGTGGCGCCCGAAATGTCCGGCGAATGCCGGATTGCGACGCTCAGCGAATCGTTGTTGACCTGGGCCCAGCTAGCCTGCACGACCCATTCGCCCAGCGCCACCACGGCCGCATTCATCACCCGCTCGACGCTGCCATCAATGCCGATGACGCCGGTAGCCGATCGGTCCACCTCTTGGATGGGGGGCACAAAGGGATCGGAGCGGTTGCCAAAGGCATCAATAGCCACCACCTGGATCTCGTATCTCCCATCGGCCACCCCTGGGAGCACGATTGATGGCGTAGATGTTGTGAAGATCTGCCAGTTGCTGGTCATACGGTGCGCACTGCCACCTCATACTCGACGGCCCCAGGGATGGCCTCCCAGGAGATGTACAGATCGGTTTGCCTTGTGGCTGGATTGACCACGGCGATGGCTGTTGCGCTGGATGGAGCCGCCGGTGGCTTGATTTCCAGGGGTGCAAACACTTGCAGATCTAGTGGAATATCACGCTCGATGTAGTCATATTTGCTTGGATTATGGCGCAATGCAGAAACCATATATTTAGTTTGACTACTTTCGGTGATGCCAATAGCAGTCCATAGGCTTGTGCGCATGGCGTTGTTGTCGATTGACCAGGTGCCACCAATCAATGGCGCTGCCGAAAACGGCAAGGCTGGTGTCACAACCACACCGCTGATAGAACCAATGAATCGGGTCTCCAGACTCCCATCCACCAGCTTGGCAGTGATCGTTGCGTCTGCCCCGGTCGGCAGATCGGTCTGGGTTGCGTCATCAACTGTGAGGCTCGTCGTTGTGCCTGCAATGGTTTTGCCAGCTCGTCTCACACCGCTTTTGAGCCGATCAGCTGCTCTGAACCGCAGGCCAGGCCGAAGCTCCACCCCCAGAGCCACGGTGCCCTCAAACATCACAACTTCTGATTCGTATTGTTCGGTGTAAAGCAGCCATTCTCCAGCCCGCTGGGCCTGCCCGGGTGATGTGCAGGCAAAAGCGTCGATATTGGCGACCTTTGCCCCGTATAGTTGAATTGCCTTTTTATCTTGTACCGTTACAAAATCATAGTCTTGTTTGTCGTTGTTGAAATACCGCACTACAGCCACGGTATGGCGCTCCCGCAGGCTGGAGCCGACATAGCGAAAGCCTTCTGGCGATATGTCTGAATTTGATACGGTGACAATTGCATCGCCAGGGGCATCTTGCGTGACAGTTACCGAACCTTTGCCCCAATGGGGCATGCCTCGAAAGACACTGGCCATCTGATTGATCAATTGGTATGCGTCTTCGCTGCTTTGGATGTTGATTGAACAGGCAAAACGCGGCTCAAACCCACCTCTGCCATCAGAGACTAATTCCGCACAGTATTTAGATATTGAATACAGAGCAAACTTATCGACGGTTTCAGGCGGGCAGCGATGGCCAAACCCATAGCGTGGTTGGGTGACCTGGTCAAAGAAATGCCAGGCAGGATCGGTCGTCCATTGAGCTTCGGCAAAGTTGCCCGTCCAAATGCCGGAATAAATCAACCGGCCCGTCGATTGCTCGACGGTTGCATTGTCAGGAATTGGGATTTTGACACCTAACCGGTCTACAGATATTTGCGGCCAGGAGCTGAAATACTTGGCGTCAAGTTGCAAAGCCAACAATGAAGAATATGGGTATTTGAGTTTTGCATAAATCAACTCTGTATAGTCACTCCAAACCATTGTGTCGTTTACTTTGGAGCTGTTTGAATCTGGAGTGATTCGCACAACTCGCACACTTACGGGGAAGGGGCCATAGATTTCGACTTCATGGCTGCGTTGAAACTGATCGCCAGAACGGCCTTTTACAGATGTGTCAACCACGGTTTTGAAGCTGCCACCTGCAGTCGCCACTTGAATCTGATATTTGACTTCCACTGCAATGACATCACCCTCCTGCGGTGACTTCACGCCACCTTTCAAGATGCTGGAAGTCAGAGATTTTGATACCTTATTCTTGGGATCGTAATACTGCTGCAGGGCTTGCCAGCTAAGGGTGATCCTGACTGCATTGACAGCAGAATCTGTAATCGTGCGTGTCAGCGGCGTCGCTGCTGTTACCGGCAGCCCAACTGCTCGCTGGGATTCGGTTGCATTGAAACCTTTGATCGAAGACTGGTCAACAGTTCCATAGCGATGATCAACGACAACGCCTAGAAAGTTAAAATCAGTGGTTTTCGGGTTATTTGGATCTGCCGATGCCTTGAGAATTGGCGTTTTATTAATATAAATATCTTTTAGTAGAGCGGTTTCATAGGCATTGCTGCCCCGCGTATAGCCCCTGGCCGACGGCCAGCCCTCCTGTTCTCCTTCGCCGAGTAGCAGCAGCAGCCGGGCGTACTGGGTGGAATTGAGGGTGTCCGGCGCGGTGGCGGCCCCCCGGCTGGCCTTGGCCTGCTGCGTTTGGCCACCGATGCCAGCTCCGCGAATCACTGGCCATGGCGGCAGCTTGACCAGGCTGTCTATAGGGATCTCCCTCATCGTTTGCCCGTCGCTTGAATCGCTTCGGCCAGGCTGATGGATCGCTTGTTGGCATCCGCCCCTGGCAGCTCGTCTGTGGAGATGCCGGCTGAGATGACAATGGCACCCATGACGATGCGGCCCCGGGGGATGTTGACGGGCGTGCCCTCCCGAGAGGTCAACTGCACCCCTGATACCGAGTAGGAATTGACATCCTTGGGATCACGGTTGCGCTCTGGAGTGGGCGTTGAAGGCGTCAACAGCTGGGCGGCACCGCCCAGGGCCAGGCTCATGCCGGCGCCAAACAGGGTGGGCCCCACGGCCGCCAGGCCAATGCCCGGCACCGCAAACGATGCGGCCACCAGCAAAATGCCACCCACAATCTTGGCGCCGGCCGATCCGGAACCGCTGATGATCGGCACCAGGTGGATGTCCTCGCTGCCCAAGGGGTAGTGAATCTCATCGGCGCCGAGATTGTGGCTGCCTTCCGACAGCAGCCAGTCGTATCCGGCGATGAGGGCCTCCAGATCGGGCCAATTAGCGACCAGGAACCGCACGGCTTCGCCAATCGAAGCGATGTTGGCGCTCAAAACCGAGTATCCGGTCCGCTCGGCCAGGGGCCCGTAGAGGCGCAGCGTTCGCTCCAATGCCACCGACCACTGAATAGCCCCAGGCTACGGAGGCCACTCCAGTGGCACGGCTGGGGTTGGCGCGAGCGGTCTGGTCAGCACCATTTTCGTGGCCGCACGCAAATGGTCCAAGTTGCCGCCGCGGCCTTGCTGGATACGGTTAGCTCAACAATCTCAGCGCTGGGGGAAACCCTTTTGCGCCATGCACTGAGATGTGGTGACCCCGCCATATCGGACTGCCGCTTCATTCATCATGTCCACGGCCAAAGGGCTGACACCAAGAAAACATTCTTTCACCGCTGTTTGATAAGCCATGTGCCTCCAGAGCAGCCATCCGCCGCCGGCCAGAAGCCCCGTTGCCACCAATGCCGCCCCGGCGATAACGGCAATTGAAGCAGAACCGACAAGGTTGCGAAATTTGTTGTCATCCATGGCATTCGGTGTGAGATTTGTTTCTGATAGCCATGGTCACGGCTTTCGGGCTGGATTTTACCATCCAATTTTTCTCAGCGTCTGACCCGCCGGCACCGGCTTGATGGCCAAGGCTCTGGAGTCCCCCCGTAGCCCTGGGACCCCCTTCAGCCCCGTGCCTCTGGGGCCTCTTCAGCCCCCCCTTTCTTTCCCGACCTTTCATCCTGAACCGTGTACGCTCAATTTGGGGGTGGGTCGGCCCAAACGGCAACGGGGGCGCCGGGGGCAGTGTCGTCGGTCGCTGCTCAGCTTGAGCTCAGGCTTGAGCACCGGTATCGGAGGCCCGCCTCCACCTAATTCCAATACAAGCCGTATGCAGTTGTAGTAATGTCTGGTTTCTCGATGGCGACATTGAGGCTTACCGATAGCCCCGTTTCGAGCGGGAGCACACATGAATAGCTTGGCTTTCCCCCTGGCGATGGATTGCCGCATTTGGAACGGTGTGGAAATCCAGCGCCGGCCTACCGACGGCTTTGTGAACGCCACGGCCATGTGTCGGGCCGGTGGCCGGGAATGGTTTTCCTACTTCAGATCCGAGCGCACACAGTCTTACATCGCAGCCCTTGCAGCCGTACCGCAGATTTGCGGTACGGGAATTGGCGGCATCATTCAGTCAATCCAAGGCGGCCGGCCTGAGCTTCAGGGCACCTGGATCCATCCACGGTTGGCCGTGGATTTGGCCCGGTGGATCAGTCCCGCCTTTGCCGTCTGGATGGATGGCTGGTTTTTGGAGGTGGTGCAGGCCCAGGCCCAGGGCGCCGCGGCCCAGCATGCCGGTGCCGGTGGGGCCCAGACCCAAGGGGCCAGGGCCGCCGCGGCCGGCACTGGAGCCACCCCCCTGGGGGGAGCCGCCACGGCTTTTGGGTTCTCGGCGGTGACCGCCCCTGCGGACTGGAACGAGATCGTTGCGGCCTATGCCAAGGAGGTGGAAGCTGCCATCGAGGGCCGAGCGGCGCATGAGGTGCCGCGCTCGCTGCGCTATGCCCGGCCCCTGGCCACACATTTCATGGGCTGGCTGGTGCAGCGCTATGCCCAGTTGGTGCTCCCTCCAGCTGTCAAGGAATCCTTGACAGCTGCCGAAGATTTCTTGGCGACTGGTTCAGTGGCGGCCCTGTCGGCCACCCAGGCCACCCAAGCACCAGCGGATTTGCCAGTTCGGCGCCGTCGCCGCTTTGGTGCCGTCGCCGCTCCGGCGCCGTGCTCGGAGCCCGATCCCTGGCAGGCGGCCCAGCCACCCGAAACCATGGTCTGCCGACACCAGCGGCCGATCGAGCCAGATCAGGTTCGGCGGTTCCGGCGCGGTGAGCGGATTGCGGGCCCGGAGCTGGCCCGGATCCTGGGCATCACCACCCACCGCATCAACGATTGGTCGCGCCACCACGGCATCGGCGCCAGTCGCGATGGCTGGCAGCTGATCGGCCAGGGCAAAATCGGCTGCGGTGATCTTGGCAGCACCCTGCCCCCGGGGCGGCCCAGCTGGCTGTTCGAGCGGCTGTGAACTGTCCGGAAATACCGGATAGTTCGATCTGATGACGCTAAGGAGGATTCATGTTCACACTACTAGGGCCAGTAAGGGATTTTTCTTATTGGTGGAGAGAAGATGATTATCCATTCGCTCCCCAGGTTACAGACTTAACGGTATTATCAGCGGTAGGGGGCGGCTATCATTGCTGGGGCGTTTACGGTGGTAGAATTTATGTTGAATACGAATCGTTAAACTTGGAATTGGGAAAATTCTTTGATTGGGATAATCCGAACTGGCCAGAGTTAGCTGACATTCACAAACTAGCGCTAGATCCTTCTGCGATAACTTCTGTAATAAAAATACCTACTCACCATGTTAGCATGTGGAAGGAGCGCTTATCTCTTCACGATTCAGGGTGGTCTTAAATGGCTAACCTAATTGCCGCAGACACTAAAATCAAGGAATTAAGACTTAGGCGCCTACCATTCAAGAGGGTTGGGACCAGCTGTGGGGGGCGGTGAACGCCCGGGGATCCCTAAGTCCAGGGGCTCTTGTCCTTCCAGGCAAGCGGTCGCAACACCCGGCCAGTACTGCGCTGGTGGCCGTCGCCGTAGATGTCGGAGCTCGACAGGCGGCCTTCCACATGATGGAGCAGGCGGCCATCGGGCAGGATGACGCCCACATGGTTAAGCCCGGGCACGAAACGGCTTTGCAGAACGGCATCGCCGGCCCGGATCTGCTCCCGGGGCACCGCAAAGAAGCCGGCTTTGGCGTAAAGGCTCTCAAACAGGGGCTGGCGCAGGAACTCCTCTGGGTCAGCGGGCCGCTCAAAGTCCGGCAAGTGCAGGTTTTGCTCGGTGTACCAATCCCGTACTAGCGCCCAGCAGTCGTGAACCCCCCACGACCATTGCCTGCCGATCAACGGCGGCTTCCAGCCACTGGGCTCGAAGCTGAACCACTGGCCCTGGCCGTCACCCAGGTGCGGGGAGACGATGTGCCAGGGAATTCCCCACTTCTCGCAGCCGGCGCGATCGGCATCTGATGGATGTGGGAAGCCATCGGGATGGGAATGGATCACCGCCACGATGGTTCCGGTCCGGGCGGCGGCCAGGTAGTTGGCTGGATCAATGCTGAAATCGGTTTGAACCGGGTTGATGTTGCGGCAGGGCCAGTAGCGCTCCTTGCCGCCCACCACCACCACCAGGCCGCAACTTTCGCGGGGGGCCTCGGCCACTGCGGCAAGCAGCGCTGCAGCACGGGTCTGGCTGTTCATTGCTGGCGATCAGGCATTGTAATTGCCGATACCTGGAAAGCCACCGTATGGAAGTTCGTTGCCTTCGCCATGGCGTAATCGACAACCAGTAAGCGTCTGGCTGCAGACGCTCAGTTCGGCTGATGCAACTGGATTGTTGTTTTCGTCAAAGTAATTTGGACCGTTGTAACCGCAGCCATCGCTTCCCAAGACAAAGGTGCATAGCTTGAGGCATTGGCGCCTGGGGCCCCGTTCACCCACCAAACTAAACGCTGATTCCAACTTGAATTCCACTACATCGCGGCATTCAAGCTCCTTTTTGTCAAAGTAATAAATCTCTGGCGGAAATGTCGCCGCCGGGTTGGGTGTGCCGTAAGGATTCACACCATCATCAAAATTTGCGGCATCAAGAAACCTGGCCAGGGTCCTGATTCTGGTGAACTTGGCCATGCCAAGGTCGTTGCCTGGAGTGAAGGCATTGACCTCATTAAGTATTGCGGAGATTTCACCATTGACATTGCCCAGCCGCAATGTGGGCGTAGGCAACACCCCTTTGCCGTCGTAAGCAAAGCCTTCTGCCTCAATTGTGATTGGCCAATAGGAGTTGCCAGCCCAAATCACTGGTATTACAGTGCTGGAAACGCTATAGGTGTTTGAAAATCTGAAGGTTTGGTCGACGCCGTGGATCTTGCCGTTGGTTTCAATCTCAAACAATTCAATGATGGAACCTGGTTCCATCGAAGCAAGTTCGGCGCGCAATACTGAATCCATCATGATTTAGATTACGCCACCAGGACGCAGTCTTGAGTTTCCATCCCAGGTGAATATCACATCATAAGCGGCGTTGGCAAATTCCCAGCAACCCCTAGATGTGGCAAAATTCGATATGTCGGGAGAATTGCGTGAGTAAGAAAATCCAGAATTCAGATTGCTAGACCTAAGTGGCTCCGTAGGGTTGGCCGTGTATAGGTAAAACGCATCCATACTGCCTCCAACGCCAATTGCCCCTGGATATACTGGGATATAAATATCTATATTTGAGTACCAAGCACCTATGTAATACTCAGCACTATAAGCAGCCCCGGCCAAACCGGTTTGAGAGCTAAGGGACCACTCTATTCCACCAATGCCATACGTTATCAATTGACCGCTTGCGTTACGCAATGGTTTCCATGAGGTAGTCACGTTAATTGTTATTGGGCGTTGGCCTCCAGACAGACCATATTCTCGTTCCGACCACTGCACACCAACCCATCGAACGAATGCAGCCGAAGGGTACAAGCCAAAATTAGGCTGTCCCCGGCGATAATGCGGCACACCAAATCTGGATCCTGGTGGTGGCAGTTTTCCCCAGATCCGACGCAGCTGTAGATCAACCTCCACTCTGGACTGAAATTCTCTGGCAATTGGCCATTCTTCAACCTTCCACATAGGGGTGCTGCCCCCCGCATGATCTGGTGGCGTCCAGAGGAATGGCTCCCCATCGGTCGCCCGGGCCTCCAGGAATGACCGAACCGTGGCCGCTTCGCTGAGCTTGATCAGCATTCGCACCCGCCAGGTTTCCTCCAGTGGATGCAAGCCGAACTGGGTGATGTAGGTGTAGCCGTCCCCCAAGGGCTGTTTGGTGGCGAGGCTGCGCACCTCCTTGCTCAGCTCGCATTTCAACGGCACCGCCGGGAAGGTGGAATAGGTCATCGAATCCCGAAGGACTGCTCAAAAACAGCCCTGAGCACAAACAAGCCGCGGCCAACCCCATCCAGCGACCATTGCGGGCAGCGCCAACGCGCTTCGGGGCGGTCCGGTGGCGTCCAGAGGAAGGCCTGGTTGTTGCGCAGTCGCGCCTCAAAAAAGGTGGTGAGGACCTTGGCCTGATCCATTGGCAGCGGCGCCCATTGCAGCGGCAGGGTGACGGGAAACTGGTTGAGGCCCAGGGCCTTGCGGTTTTCCGGCCCGTTGTCAAATTGGCTCCCTCGCAGTTCCGGCTTGGTGGTTTCGGTTGCCGGGTAGATCGGCCGGGGGCTGGCTGGCAGGGTGAAAGGCATCAGTTGTAAAGAATGCCGCCGGGGCGCTTCTCGCGGATCAGCACCTCTTTCACCACCTGGCCGACCATTTCGCCCAACCTCGAAGCCCTCTCGTTGTTGCCGGAGACGGCCGTGCCCTTGGCGTCGACGCTGATCGGGATGCTGATTGAACCGCCGCCCCAGCCGCCGCCGCCGGCCGCCCCTCCCTGCAGCTGCACCGGCAGGCTGCGGCCGTTCGGCAAAGGAACAATCGCCTCAGTGCCATGGAGCATGGCCGCGTAACCACTTTTGGGGCCCTGGGAAACCCCACCGGCGGCAAACTGGGCCATCGGGAAATCAGTGACATTGAAGGCGCTGCCGAGGCCCATGATGCCGGCGCCCACCAGCCCCGCACCCGGGTCACCGCCAAAAAGGTTGCCAATGGCCCCCAACCCGCCTCCGCCACCTGGTGTAAAGCCACTGCCCACGCCGCTTTGGGCCATCAGTTGACCCGCCCGCAGCATCAGCTGGGCTGCGGTCATCTGCTGCCCGGCCGCCCCGCTGAAGCCGCTGAGGGCCTGGAACAGGTTGCCGGTGAGCAGCTGTTCGAGGGGGGCCAGGATGGAATTGAGGGTTGTCTGGGCCAGACGATCGGCGGTGCCGGCCAGGGCCTGAGCGATCGCCCCCCGGATGTCCCCGCCCTGCATTGCCGTGGAAAGCGCTTGGCGGACGCCGCCGCCCAACCCGCCCACGGTGTCCTCCGTCAGGCCGGCAGCCAGTCGGCCGCGGGGGGAGTTGAGGATTTCAGCCTTGAGCTGGGCGCCCATCCGCTCCACCTCCATGGCCCTGCTCTGCTCCGCCTGGTTGATTCTCAGGGCTTCGGTGTCGAATTCATTGCGGGTTCTGGTCCCTCCCAATTCCTCCTGCAGGTCTTTGATCGCCGTGTCAATGTTGGCCAGCAACTGGCGCGTCTGCTCCATGCTGTCGGTGTTGGCCTGGAGGCTGTTGCCCAGGCTGTTCAGCGGCTTTTCAAGGGGTTGGGCAATTAAATTGCTTGCACCTTTGCCGCCTCCTCCTGCAAGGGCAATAGCCGCCTCTTCTTTGCGCCTACCTGCATTTACGCCCATATCATCATATTGCAAAGAACTGATAGCCCCGCTTATATTTGCAACATTCCCTGTTCTGGCGGCATTAACTAATCGACGCGGCAAACTGCCATAATTGTAAGCAACAGATGCCAGAGCTGCTTTAACTTCATTATTTAAGCTGTCAAAAATGCTGCCTATTTGGTTTTTGACGATTGCCAAATAATCAGCGGAGCGGCGCAATAGGTCTTGTTCAGCCATGTTTTTGTCAACTCTTGTTGATGGATTTACCCTTGATATTTTTCCATAGGCATCGGTAGTGGTGTCGCTACCATATCCAACCCTATAGGCATTTACGTCCCAATAAGGAGTTGATCTAAAGCCTTCAAATTGTCTAAGCAACTGCATAGTTCGTTGTTGGGCAGATCCTGCATTGACAAATGACGGCGGCGCCGCGGCCCCGGTGGCACCACTGAGAGTGTCGCGTTGGGCCTGGACCTTCAGCTGTTGCCGGGCCGAATCCAGGTTCAACAGGGCAATGTTCTGGCTGGTGCGCTCCACCTGCAGGCGCAGCAGGGCGATCCGCTGCTCGGAGGCCTCCCGCTTCTGTTGGAACTCCAGTTGCTGGCGGGCAACCGATTGCTCCAGGTTCAACTGCCGGGCCTTGGCGTCGTAGAGCTCCCGAACAGCATCGGCTTCGCTTGCCAGCCCGGTGCGGCCGAGGGCCAGGGCCTCGATCTGAGCGCCGATCACCGCCGACACCGATGAGGGGTTGTTGCGGGCATCGGCCTGGGCCCGGGCCAGCGACAGCATGCGCTCGGCATCCTGCGCATTGGCATCGAGGCGGGCTTTGGCCAGGTCGGCCCGGCTTTTTTCGATCGCCTGCAGCTTCTCCTGGGCATTGCGCTGGCGCTCCAGGATGGCGATTTCCTGCTGGCGGCCGTTCTGCAACCGGGTTTCCACCTGGGTGCGTTCGGCGAGGTTGTTTTTGATCGCCTGCTCCTGTTCGTTCAGCCGGGTCAACACCTGCTGCTGGGCCAACGAGAGGTTGGCCGCTTCGGACTGGACGCCCAGGGCTTGTTGCTGGATGTCGAGGCTTTGCTGCTGCAGGGCCCCGGTGCGACGCAAGTTGGTGGCACCTTCAGCGGAAAGGGCTACGGCACGATCGGCCGCTTCCATCTGTTGGCGATAGATATAAAGAATGTCTTTTTGTAATTCGTATTTGGCCATTAGGTCTTTCTGCTCCGCAGAATTAGGAGCAGCGTTTTGCGCCTTTTTATAGTTTTCTTCCATTGCCAGCCGGGTTTTGAGCCGCTGCACGTCGATTTCGGCTCGCTGGATGGTCAGCTGTTGCTGCTGGATGGCCGCCTGGCGGATGCTGATCTCCAGCTGCTGCTGCTGGATTGCCTTCTCCGACTGCAAGGCGTTGACCCGCTCACGAATCCGTTGCTGTTCCTGGGTGTTGGCCAGTTGATTGCGGCGGTCTTCGGCCTGGGCTCGGGCTTCGGGGGATGCCGCCACCGACACCTGAAACTGAGCCCGCTGGGTATCCAGCCCGCGCCGGGCATCGGCCAGGCCAAACAGCTTCTCTTGCACGGCCCGTTGGGCCTGCAGCAAGGCCAGCCCCTGGTTAAGGGCGGTGATCTCGTTGTTGTAGATCTTCTCCTTGATGTCGGCCAGCTCTTTGGTCTTGGCCAGTTGCTTCTCTTCTGGAATTGCGCCGCGATAACGTTTTTCGGCTTCTTCATTCATCTGCCGTGCCAAAGGCGAAAGATTGATGCTGCGCAGGCTGATCTTGTCGTTGGTGCCGATTTTGTCGGCAAATTCGGCGGCAATGTCGGCTTGCCGCGTCCGGATGTCCTTGTCGCTAAGACCCCGGGCCTTGCCTTCCAGCCAGGCGGCGGCCTGGGCAGCGGCAACAAAGGGCTGCGATATTTTAGCGCCAAGGCTTTCAGTTTTTTTAATCATCTCGTCGAGCGTTTTATTTAGCTTGTCAAATGCGTTTTCTCCAGCATCCTGCCCTAGTCCACCTATAAGCCTGAAGAACAATGAAACAGGCCGCAGTGCGACCGAAGCTAGCGCAGCAATATATTGAAATCCCTTTGCCAATGTTGTTAATGTTGACGTAACAATCTGAAGTAGCGGCGTCAGTTGTGAGCCAACCACGTTTAATACAATGCTGCCTATGTCAACGGCTATTTGGGAAAGAGATGCAACAATAGATAGCAAGGGCACAAACGCCCCAACAAATTGCCCAACCAATGTAATTGCCGGCTCCAGCAGTTCGCCAACACTTCGCATCAAGTTGCCAAAAGAGTCCTGCAATTCTTTCAGTGGTGCCACAATTGCATCTAGACCACGGGCTGAGGCACGCTCAAATCCTTGGCCGCCAGTTGTGCTCATTGTTTGTTGCACATCCCGAAAGTTGCTTAACGTATTTTCTAGTGACATCGCCAATACTTTTTGTCCGTCGTATATTTTCTCTAGTTTTTTCATCAAGTCTTCGGCGTATGTGCCCTCCGCCTGCAAGGCCCGTATCCGCTCGCCAGCTCCCTGGCCATAGAGCTTCATTGCCAGCTCGTCACCAGGTTGAACATTGCCGGTAAGCAAACTGCTGACTTCTCCCCGCATTTGATACCCAGGAATATTGAGCGTGCCCATTGCCGCAGCGATACGGGTCGACAGCTTGGTGATATTGCTGAGGTTTTCGCCCGCCTTGCCCAGGCCAGAGTTGTTCTGGCTGATGATGTTGAAGGCGTCGTACACCTGACTGGAGGTAGCGCCAGAGATTTGGGCCACTTCCTTTTGGATTTCCTTGAATTCGCCTGTGATCCGGCCGCGGAGGGCCCGCATCTGGTTTGATGTGCCCTCAATGGCTTTGCCGTCCGGGCCGATCACGGCAAAAGCCTGTGAAGTGAATATCGAGGCCTCAGCCACCTGTTTGTTGAATTCGCCCGTCTGCCTAGAGAGGGCCTGCAAAGGCCCGGTGATTGAACCAACGGCCGCGGCCAAACCGTTGAAGATCGCCTGCATGCCCATTGCCGCCAGGCCGATTTCTCCCAGGATTGGCACTGCCACCCCGGCCGCCCGGCTGAGGCCGGCGAGGCCACCGGCCATTGTTGAGATGCCGCCAGAGCCACCATCGGCGTTTTTGCCCACTTTGGTGAGCATGTCTGCCAAGCCCTGCCAAGCAGATCCTTCTCCTTGCATGCCCCGGCTCAGGGCCTCAAGCGAGCTGCGCAGGCCCACCAGCTTCTGCTGGAGGCCGTTCACCTCGCGGGTGGCGTTGCCGGTTTCGGCGTCAAATTTGACCTTGATGCCTTGCTTTTCTAATTGATCGGTATATCGACGCAGCTTTTCCAGTTCTTTGTCCAGCTCGCTGCGATTGCCATAGAGCCGCAGTACGGCAGCACCAAGATCAACTTCTCCTCCTGCTGCCAACGAACCAATTGCCTGTTGGTCATTCTGCCGGTTTCATGGTCGAGCGAATGTCCTCCGCCAGCAGGGCGACGAGGGCCATAGGCAGACGCCTGGCGCGAATCAGCCCCTCGATGGTGGCGATCACGGCTGGCTTGATGTTGGGCTTGCCACCAGGGGGTGGCGCCAAGAAGGGCAGGAATTCGGTGTGGTCGCTTTTGGCCGTGCCCTGGGAGCCGATCGCCAGGACAATCGCCGCCAGCCGGGCCGTGGTGTGGGAGAGGATGTTGGCCTTCTGCTGGTCATGCTCATTGAGCCATTCGATCGCCTTGAAAATGTGACCGACTGGTTGCAAATGGAATTGGTCTGCATGAAAGCGAGGATCATGCAGATCAGAACTGGCCAGGCGAAAATAGATGCTATCCCAATCGGTTGGTTTTCGCTCTAAAAACGCCCGTAGGTTTGCTATTTGTTTGTGGATGGTTTGCTTTCTGGCGCCACCTGGGGCTTTCCCTTCGCGGCACTTCCCGCCTCCCCCGCCTCCCCCGGCGTGGGGCCGCCCTTGCCTTCTTGCACCATGAAATTGATGATGGCGGTGCGGAGTCTGCCCGGCAACGCCTGGGAGTCTGCATCGCTCCAGCTTTCTCGCAGGGGTTGCCATTCGCCATCTACCTGGGCGGAGCCGCGGCTGAGCACCGCCAAGGTGATCATGCGGGTGTTCTGCTCCTCCTTTGCGGGCATCAGGGCGGCAACGCCCCCAAAGCCGCCTGGGGGGCCCCATTTCATGGCCACGGAGATCTTGAGAGCCGCATCGGTGTCCGGGCTGCTCAGCAGGGCAAAGGCCTCATCGGCATCCATCCCAGAATCCGGGTGCTCGCCAATGGTTCGAGCGATTTCACTTACCTGCAGCATCAACTGGGCCGATTCCCGTTGCTGACGGTCGTATTCCTCAATCTCTCCACCTAGCAAATCGTTGTATTGCCGCAATCGAATTGGCCCGAATTCAACAAATTGTTGTTCAAATGATGCAAAGACTGCATCCCTTGCCTTGGTCGTCATTCGAGTTTTTTGTAGGGAAGGCTTGCGTTATAGATCTTAAGTCTTTCGTTTGCATTCACGCAGGCTGATGGGAGCATTACGGCGCATCGATCGCCCCCATAATCAGCTTCCGATGTCACCTGGGCCCATTCATGACCAAACGATGGCTCGATGATCATCACGGCTACCTCCATGCGATTGCCGGCCACTTCGCAGTGGATCAAATGGCAGGAGCCGTCCCCTGCCGCAAATAGGGGGTAGAAGCCGGGGTCATTCATCGTTGGCCCCGGCCGGCAGTCAGGCTCACGCAGTCCTGAACGTGGTGCTGAAGCCCTGCAGGGACTTGCGCACACCGTTGGCCGATGCGTTGTTGGAGGCGTCCACCGACTGCTGAATGGCGCCATCGGCCACTCGCAGCCGCAGGATTGTGGCAGCCGGCAGAGAAGCGGCCGGGGTGATCGTCACCACGTTGGATGCCAGCGCCACGCCCGCCAAGATCTGGATGCCTGAGGAGGCATTTTCCAGGCGGAAACCGCCGCCACCGGTTGGGGGAAGGGCCAGTTGTGTCAGGGCAGCGGTGCCATCAATGGTGTAGGTGACGGTGATCGCGGCCGAAACTGCCACGGCCGATGCGTTGTCCACCGGAGAGGTGGCCCAGCGGCGGGTTCCCGAGCTCGCAGCCGTTGCCAGCTGGGTGGATTGGATCGCACCGATCGACAGGGGAGTGGCACCGGCGTCATAACGACCAAAAACGGGCCGACCGCGACTGTTGACATCAAAAGTGATCTTGGTAAGACTTTCGCTTGCCGAAGGGTCGTTATAGCCTCTGATTACGCCATTAAATCCAGCAAAGTCATAGATAAAGTTGCCTGTTGATCCTTGCGCCCTGCCCATTTCCTTGAGTATTTCAAAATAAACTTCATAGTCTTTGTCATATCGTGATCTTTCAACAATCGCAAAGTCTTCCGAATAATCGCCACGAATTTCAGGAACAGTAGACCCCCCAGGTACTTCAATATTTTTCATAAAGAAACTTTCGCACGATGCCGAAAGCTTTGATGCAGTTGTCACCGAGTCAAACCAGCCATCATCACCGAACAGACGAAATTCTTCTTCCCTATCATCGACCTTGAATCCGCATTTAGTAATACCCTGCATTTCTATGTAAGCCTGTCCCGTTGCCAAGGTTGGCAACGTGATCATTCCGGCGCCATCTCGAGTGGCAAAATAACGGTTTGGCAGGGTTGGAATAACCATCCGCAACAAGCTGCGGTTGGCCTTGTGTATGCTTCCACCAATTGCAAAGTCAGCCATTGTGCCTCAGTTGTGGGGGGGGGATTTAAGTGAGTTGAGTTGGTTGAATAGTAACGACATCCGGCAGCTCCACATTCAGCTGCTCGTAGGTGTCGTCGGTGGCAGGACGGGGGCGCCGTTGCGCATCCGGGAAGGCCCGGAAAATCAACAGGTCGATGTCATCCAGGGTTTGGGTTGAGTCGTAACAGACAAATGTCAGCGACCAAATGCGTTTGGCAATAATTGTGCCGATGCCGCCCAACCCCTGCCGAACAGGGCGGCGCTGCAGAACGGCCTCAATGCCGCGGATCTTCCAATCCGGAGGCACCCTATGCTGCCCTTTGCCGCCGCCGGTGATCCAAAAAGCCGGCTTGGTTGCCCCAGAGGGCAGGATGTAAACGCCCAGCTGGGCGCCGAAGAGATCCAGCAGCTGCTCTCGGATCTGGAGCAGGTTGGGGCCACGTTCGACCAGCTGGTCGCTCATGCCACTTCCTCAGGCTCTTTCCCATCACCCTGACGCATCATGGCCAGTGCAAAGCGCCGCTCGAAATACTCCTGGAGGGTGGTGCGGTCATAGAGCACCGGCCGGGTCCAGGGCCGGGCCGGCATCGTCAGGGCCTGCCCGTTGCTGCCGGTGCGCTTGAACACCGCACCGTCATGCACAGGAGCTGCATACCCAACTTCCCAGATGAAACGAATCTCTATGCGGCTATCAACCGTTTCGGGCCCGTCCACCCGTAGAGATTTGGCAAGGTTTCCGTTATCCACGATGTCCCGGGGTGAGGGATCGGTGGGCCAGTTCCATTTGGCCTCCCGGATTTCGGCAGTAAAGCTTTGAGCCAGGTAGGCCGCAAAATCAGCGAAGGTTTCATCAAGGGCACTATTGATCCGCAGGTCGACCATTGGCATCAGGGGCTGCCTCCCACGATGGTGAATTTGCCCTGAATCGCTTGGCGGATGGCAGGCAGGCCGACACGGTTGATGCCGATGTCTGGCCGCAGCTCAAAGGTGCCGCTGTGGCCATTGATGGTGGCCTCTGCCCGGGAGCCACTGGTGAGCCGTGGATCCAGGGTGGGGGGCTCCAGCAGCCGGCCCGAGCAGTTGTAGTTGGTCATGTCGACCCCAGGCTGGCCCTTCCAGTCGGGACGTTGGATGCGCAGCGCTGCGGTGTAAGTGAGCGTTTCCGGCAGGGGCACCGGATTGCCCGTCTCCGGGTCGTCCACCGTGGCCAGGCCGCTGACCACAAACGTGAGCACAGCATTGGCATGGGTGCCGTAATTTGAAATCGGCAGCGATGGCAGGGGCATCAGAAAACAAACCCCACAATGGGCAGCGTGGAACGCAGTGCTTCATATTGCTGGCCGTAAAAAGTGGCGTTCACCCCTGTGCCGGAGATGCCAGTGACGGCCTGACCGATCATGGCGCCGATCTCGCGGTTGCGAAGATTAATCAGGTGGGCTGCGTAGTAGCCCACACCGCTGTCATGCAGGTCGCCCCAAACATCCTCGGCACACAGTTTTCCCGACACCAGCAGGGCATCTTCAATCACCGACACTGGGTGAATGACCAGCTCCGGGAATCTGTCCAAAAATGTCTCCAGGGTCGGCACCGCCATGATCAGCTCTTCCCGTCCTTGAGCTGCTTGAGCTTGGAGGCGATGTTGTTGCGCACCGCCGAGCGCTCTTCCAGTGCCAGCCAGCCTTCCAGCTGTTTGACATCACGCGACACATGCACCAGTCGCAGGGCCGTGGGCTGATCGCACGTTTTGATCACCGTGACGCCAAAGGCGGGGGTGTCATTGACGGTCGGTCCGCCCAGGTCGATCTCTTCAATCGCCCGCTGACCCAACAGTTCTTGGACGCTGGCGTACTCCTTGGCCTTTTTCCACAGCTCAAAATCGATGTCGGAATTCAGCCCGGGTTTGAGGATGAGGCGCTTTTCTTCGCCCACCCAACAGACGACAAAGTCGCCAGCGGGGATCGCAGCCGTTTGCGCCTCGATCACTTCAGGGGTGTAGGCGATGGCAAGACGGCCATGGGCCGGGGCCCCAGCCTCCACTTCAGCGGCAAGGGCCGCGGGAGGCACAAGGTTCGGCGCCGGAGCCGCCGGAGCGGAAACAACCTCAGGCTTGGTAGAGGCTGGAGCGGATGCAGTTGCAGTAGCAGCCATAAAACAAGAGGCAATTGGGTATGTGAGTCTGAATTAAAATGATCACCCTTTATCGACGTAGGTAATCGATCTGGGGAAGAAAGCAGCAATGCCGGCAAATTTGGCTTCAGCTGGCACCTTGAAAGCAAGATTTATGGGCTGGGGTGGAAGGAACTTAAGCGCCATGGAAATCATGAACTTCACTTTTTCTTCTGAAAATTTGTATAGCACCATCCGCTTGGCGCTGAGATTGCCTGACGATTTGTTTGGGTCCAATTCGTTGATTGGCACAACGCGCGTGATTTGCGGGTTACATTTCGAAAAAAAGTCAAGAACGGTCATGGAATCGTTCGTCCCCATTTTTGTGGTAGCCACCTTGCGATAGTCGGTATAAGGCAAAAGCAGGGAGTCTGCGGCCTCAACCTGGTTTGATACGTTGCCCTGATAGGTTATTCCTTCATTTAAGATCGCAACCATTTGGTCAGGGGTGATGTTCGCGGCATCAAACCACCCATCGGTAGAGCTGCCGGTTATCACCAGCTTGTCGACAGCTGGATGGTTAAAGAACCCTTTAAGGCCGGTGCCGGGTTGTCCAAAAAGAGCAACTCTATTGGCAGCCTCTTCATATGCCATTCGAGCGGCATCAGCCCTACGCTGATCCAAACCAATACCGGCAAATTGTGCTTTCCGAATTTCATCGGTGGTGTACCTAAACGACGTGCCATACTGACGGATTTGGTTAACCACCTCACCTCGTTTAACATCTGATGTAGGCAGATCATCGCCGCTGTCGCTTATAAGACTCATCTCCCCGACACGATCCCATAGATCGTACACGTATGTTTCTGCTCCTTCCGGAACTTCAAAGCTGACAGGCAAGATTTTGCTATAAACAATCTCAGGATATTCTTTTTCATAAGCTTTGGCAAGTTTGTAGCGCAGTTCTTGTTGCAGAAATGCTCCAGCTGCTGCTTGGGCGTCGTTGCGAATGGCCATGGTGATGATTGGCAAAGGGTTGGGAATGGTGATCAGTCGGCGGTAAAGGCCAAGGCTGCTGGGGTGTTAATTTCCAGTAGCAAAACGGTTCCTACGGCGCCGGCCTTTCGAATCGCCCAGTTACCAGCGGTCAAAAGCAGTGAATTGCCAGCGGATGCTGTCTTGCCCCACTTGCCAGCATTTGCCCCTGATTTGAAGTACCTCAGGCTGTCTGTCAGTGCCACGCCCTCAATCACCTCCAGGTAGATGGGCCCACGGGTGAGGATGTTGACGGCGGCACCAACCGGAATGCCATCGGCATAGGAGCCGGAGGGGCCATCGCGTTCGGCAACTGCAGTCCGGGCAGTGAGCCCCAAAATGCTGCCGGCGGCGGTCAGGGGAGTACAGCTGTTAGGGAGAACGCCAGAGCTGTTCAGCCGCACGGGAATCCCAAATGGGATCCGTGCTGCGGTTTCGTTGTGCCCAGTAGTAATGTTTGCATCCCGCAAATCTGCAATTTGGCCGGGGAGGCCGCGATCGGCAATCAGCGGATAGGCAATTTGGGCCCCGTCATCAACGGAGCTGGCAGTTGTAGTAACGATCAAGGCCATGGTCAGTTAGCGAGAGGACAGTTAAGAAACGAAAAGTCAGTTGCGGGTCAACTGTTGTCGAGAAGCACTTTCAAGCCGCTGTTTATATTTTTCGCGGGGATCCGGAGTGGTCTCTCCCGCAGTTTTGCCAAGTAGTAGCTCCAGTGCCGATGAGTGGTCCATGCGGTTGGCGCTGGTGGTGGCATCGCAGTAGGTGTCGAAAGCCGCGGTCACGTATTCGTCGGATTTACTGTCAAAGCGCTCAATCGCCACACCCGATTTCTGCATTGCTTCCAGTTGCAGTTCTCGCGGCGATAGGCCGGAATGGTCGATTCGATCACCGGCCAATTCATTAGCCCGCTCCAGCAGCTCCAGCTTTTCGGTAACCAGCGCATCAAGATCGATCGTGCTGGCATCAAGCCTGGTTTCCAGCTGTGCTTCCAGTTCGGTGAGCCGTTCGTTGATCGCATCCATCCGGCCAAGATCCATTTGGTGTGCCCGCTTGCTGTCAGCCAGAGCGGTCACGACCCGGTCATATTCTTGCCGTGGCACCAAGCTGTCGCTACGGCGACGACTGGCCATTGGCTTTTTGGGCTTTGGCATCTCATCGGCGGGCTCCATGGCCTCTTCATCAGGAGTTTCTTGAGATTCATGGTTGGGATCTTCTTCGGGATCCATTGCCATTTCCTGCATGGGCATGGAGCGTTTCTTGCCATCCGAGCGGCTTTGGCCCGCCAGGGCGTTGGCCAAGGTTGTGGTGGCGTTGGACAGTGCTGCAACAGCCGTGGTCATTTCAAAGGCCTCCGAGGGGGGGGGTAATGGCAAAGAAAAGGGTGGTTCAATTAGGAATGCGGAATCCATGTGCAGCCGGACCTCAGACCCAGATCGGCCCTCCTTGGTCACGGCTAGGTGGTTGCCAACAATGCGTCGCTGGATGGCGTCGTATCGCTCTCCTGTGGCCGTAACCCCTGGTGTGCGATCGATCTGAACGCGATAGCCAATCGATAATTCCCTGGCATCGCCGCGTTCGACGGCCGCAATGGCATCAGCATCCGTGAGGATGACGACGCCTTTGACAAAACCGTTGTCGTATTTGACTTCGGTTCCAGTCGATCCGCGTTGATAGTGCCGAGTGTTGGCAGGGGTCAGCAGCTCTGGGGGATGCTCCAAGGTGACGGGCATTCCCCCAAGCGAAAGAATGGAGTCGCGATGAGCGACCTCTTCTTCCGGGCGATATTCGATCTGGATTGTGCCGTCTGCTCGCTTGTAGGCGAGGCAACCGGTACGGCTGAAGGTTCCATGGACACGCAAGAACCCATCTGGGGTTTTCTCCCAGTTGGGGCTGATGGCGCCACGGTCAAACCTCCATTCCTCGCTCACACCACCCAGTCCGGATGTGATACAAAACTGCGGGTTTCCTTAGCCTGAATCGCGTTTTATTCCGCATTGGCATGTTTGAGGCCCCTCCGTTTGTGGTCCCTCCTGCCCCGTACGTCAGGCGGGAGATGGGCGGCCGCATCCGAACCGCTCGCCACCGGCGGGGCCTCACCCAGACCCAGCTGGCTGAATGCGCCGGTGTCGGCCAGCCCTGGATCGCAAAACTTGAGCTTGGCAAAGCCTCGGCATCCCCGGCTCAGATCAGGGTGATCTGCCAGGTGCTGCAGGTATCGGCCGATTCCCTGCTGGCCCTCTAATCGGTGCCACCTTCTGGATTTTTGGGGTCCAGCTCCAGCATGGTCTTCACTTCGCTGGCGACGTTGTCCCAGTTGATCGGGGCTTCGCTGGCGGGAGATTTGGATTTTTGCTCGACGAGTTCAGTTTGTCCTGGCTGCTTCCTTGGCGTCTGAGGCGTGTTGCGTTCCAAGGCGGCCATGAAACGATCAATGCGGACACCCCGTGCATCTTTGCGCTTTGGTGCGTCGGCAAAGTGCTCAGCGCGCACGGCGGCCATCAGCCGATCAAAGGCTGGCGCCATTGCTGCGGACTGCTCAGCAGTCGGCCACAGCAGAGAGTCGGGGGTCTGCGTCAAATAAGTGTTCGCCCGGCCAAGGGCCTTCAGTTTGCGGTCAATGTGGGCCTCAAATGATCGAGCGAACATCTCTGGCCGCGAACGCCAGTAGTCCTCATTGAAGGCCATAGCCCGCTTCAGGCCCCTGGACTCCTTGTCCACTTGATCCATAAAGCCCGATGTGACATGGGCCTCTTTCACGGCCTTCATCGCGTCGATCACCGGGGATGGGTTTTTAAGATCCTTCTTCCACGGTTTGCCTGAGTTGGTCAGGAAAACGTGGTCCGGGTGGATTCTGTCGCTATTTGGGGCGCTGCTCGCCGCCACCCCTGCCTTCAGTCCCAGGTAGTTGTCAAGAGCGTGGCCCCATTCGTGGGAGAGGGTGCCGATGCCCCGTTTGCGGGTGAGGTTGATGACCTTGAGTTTTGGCTCGAAGTGTGCCAGCGCAGCACCTCGCCCTCTGGCGCCAATGGCCAGGCCCAGGCTGCCGCCCAGCCCCATGGCCTGATCAGGCAGCCCGGTCACGTCGGCCAGGTCGGCCAGGGCCTCGGCCGCCTTCTTCAAGTGGTGCTTGCGTTCCTCATCGCTGACACTGTTGCCGTACTGCAGGCCCCGGAATCCGGATTTTTTAAGGATGAAATCGGTGCCTTGCTCAATGGTCGAGCCACCGACGTTGCGGCCCCCGTGGCGATTGGCCGGGGCCACGTAGAGATCCGCCGGATTGAAGCGCCGCTTGCCATCGGCGCCGACGGTCCCGAAGGCCTCGTTGAAGCTGCTGCCCTCCATGATCCGGGTCGCAATTTCCCTCGCCTTTTCCAAGGTGGTTTCGGCCGATCCAAAGTCGTTGCCCATGGCGGCTTTAAGGCGCCGGGAGAAATCCTCCATCTTTCCGGGGACGGAAGTAGTCCCGCGTCGGCCAATGCGCCGCGAAAAATCAATCAGACTGTTAGCTACAGGATTGTATGGGTCTTTTGCTGTCGAAACTGCAAGTGACGATGTGCCGCTTGTTTGCTGCTGTCGTAACTCTTCAATTTTATTGCCAATCCATTTTAGAATGATTAAACGATTGGCATTAAGATCGGCATGTTTTTGTAGCGCATGGACCAGCCCATGGAGCTGCTGAAAAGCATCGTGATATTGCTTCCGCAGGCCTTCCGGAGAGTTAGCCGTGGACTGCATCCCTGGCCGCGCCTGCCGTTCCATTGCCCGCTGGTATCCCGCCAGTTCCTTTTCGCTGTAAGGCCGCGCCGGAAACGCCTGGAGCGTGAGGTAACCCTGCAGGCTGCTCAAGCTGTTGGTCGGGGTCATGCCGGAGATCAGGTCATGGGGTGTGGCCTTGAGAAGGTTGTCGCGGGTGAGGTTCTTTTCGGCGGTGCCGGCGGCTTCCTCCGCCGCCAACCCCGAGAACATGTTTCGCCGATGGCGGGCCGATAGGGCCAGGTCTTCCCCGGCGTTCGGGACCTCGGATTTTCGAGCGAATTCATAGTCAGTAGACTCAACTGCTCCGGTGGTTCCCTTGCGGGGGTCGGCAGGTGCTGTTGGGCGTCCTCCCTTCCGCCAAGCTGCCGGCTTGTCAGCTGGAGCTTCCGAGCCTTCCTGGCTTTTGCCTGTCTCCCCAGCCCCTTTGTGGCAGGTGAAATCCGCCGCAATGTGGCCGTCTCCGCAGGGCTTTCCGGCCTTGCCCTTGCTTGCCGCCGCGGCCTTGCTGGCCCGGCCTACCGCTGCTGGCTTGCGGCCCCCCTGGCTGGTGCTGCCGCCCAGGGGGAGTTCTGCTTGCGCTCCGCCACCGGTGAGCAGATCCAGCTGGCCGGGGGCCGATCGGGCACGGGCACGGGCATCGAGCCGGGCGGCCAGGGCATCGAGTTGAGTTTGGAGCAGCGCCAGGCGGCCGTCGATTGCCATTGCTTATTTCCCCCTTAGCAGTGCCCGTCGAGTGACGTCTGGCATTTCACCTTGCGAGGGATCGTTGCTGGCCGCCGCGACCTTGGCGGCCCGGCCCACTGCCGCCGGCTTGCGTCCACCCTGGTTGGTGGTGCTGCCACGCTGCGTGCCCAGATCAAGTTGGGCGCCACCGGCCATCAAGGGCAACTGGCCCGGGATGGTTTGGGCGCGAGCATCAAGGCGGATGATCCGGCTGATGACGCTGTCGAACATGCTGGCCGTGGGTGCCTCGTTAGCGAAGTTCTTCGGTTTGCGCAGGCCGGCCCGTTCCAGCTCCAGCTGCATGGCGGCGATCACCTGCTCCTCAAGATCGTTTTTCACTTGGGCGGCCGGATCGCCCTTCATCATGCGGTTGGCGGCGCTGTTGAGGGCGGTGGCAATCGGGCCGGCCTTGTCCTTCAGCTCCTTGAACACCCTCAGCACCTGATCGGCTTTGGCGGCGACCCCGGCGCTTTCCCGTTGGTTGATCTTGTTGCCGGCCTTCTGCTGGAGGGCCTCGGCCGCGCGGCTTTTGCTGACGGTGGCAAAGAGCGATTTTTCCCGGGCCAGTTTGCGCCGCAGGTTGTTGGCGAGCTCCGCCCGGGCCAGGCCGTTGTCAACCGTTTCTTGGTCCCCGAAGATGTCCAGAGCCCCCTGCTTGCTGGCCCCGCTGACTGCCAGGTTTTCGACGTACTCCTGCAGGGTGCCATCGGAGAGGTTTTTGCGCTGGCGCAGCAGCTTGTCAATTTCGCCCTGTTTGGCCTTGCTCAGCCCTGAATTGCCGATGATCGCGCCACGGCTGATTGAAAGCTCGCCATCGATGACCGCACGGAACATCGACTCGGGCAGCCGGGCCAGCCCCAGGCCCTGGGCGGCCTTGCCGGACTGGAGGGGGAGGCCGGCGCGTTCAACGGCCGCTTGATCGGTGATGCCGGAATCCCGGAAGAATTTCGCCGCATCGACGCTGCTGCCCTGGCCCTGGGCGATGTTCTGCATGGCCCCAATCGCCCGGGCCTCGTTGGCATTGGCGGCCTTGAGGTACCTGATCGTCACGGACTGTGCCGCCATCCGTTTGGCCAATGCGAGGCGGTTGTGCCCGTTCACCACATAGGTCTTGCCATCGGCCGGGTCCTGCCACACCGAGATCACCCCGGCGAGGTTGTCGTCCCACTTTTTAATGCCGGCGAGGGAGCCAACCTCTCCGCTGGCAGATGAGTTGAGCTTGAACTGGAAGCGCTTGGGATCCACCGCGATGGAGTCCGGCGCCACGACCGCCACGGTCCCTGCCAGGCCCCCCGCGGCAGGCCCCCCCAGGCCGGGGCCGGGCGACGCGGCCGTTGCTGCGGGCACCTTGCCGCTGCGGACCATCTGGGCAACCGCCGGATTTTGCAGCATTGCCCGCAACCGCTCCACCTGCCGACCCTCCTGCAGGCCTTTGGCCTTTTGATTGCGCCCTGCCTGCACGGCCGCCTGCTTCTTCCCGGCATTGGGGTCGCCCTGGCTGACCAGCTCCTGCAGCCGCCGCAACCGCTCCTTGCCGATGGCGCTGGCGGCTCTGATGACGCATTCCTTGTTCACTGAGATGCAGGTGGCCCCGCAGCCATATCCGGTGGTGCACCGCCGCTTGGTGGCGCTCATGCCTTTGGCTCGGGTGTCCCGAAAATCAAGGCGGTGGCCCCGGGCCGCCAGAAATCCTTCAGACCTCGCCGCCCAGGTTGCATCGGTGTCGACATTCCAGGCTGGGCGGAACCGCACGGCGTCGCCATCGACGCGAAACTGGTAAACCAGCCCAGCTGCCGCCACTTGCCCGGTGAGGCTTTGGCCCTGGGGGGCGTGCTGCCGGTCCCAGCTCAAAACGGCCGCCCCAGGCAGCGAAGCGGCCAGAGCCGCCGTCAGTGGCGCCGTGATCGGATCAATTGCCGCCATGGCTGCAGTTGCACCGTCCAGCCGCGCCATGCGGGTTTGGAGCCGCCTGAATCCAGGATGACCCCTGGGCACCGTTTTGCGTGCTGTGCCCCGCTTGGCATCAGCGCGTCCAGCTGAGTTGTCACTGACGGGCGAATAAGTAACGTTATCGCCTTGAATTCTGTAGTTGTAGACCAATTGGCCGGCACGAAAGGTGCCAGTCGTTTCACCAGTGGCACCAGATGTATTAAGCGTCAACAGATGGACGCTGTCGTGAATCAGCTCGTCAATGATTGATTTGACAAGCGACGTTGTTTCCTGCCTGACATCCACTGGTGTTTCTGTTGGCGTCAATGATCCTTGATTAACATGTTACGGATTTTTCTTGTCCGGCTTTGCCTCCTTTGATTGCGGTGACTGGGTTTGTGGAGGATTTGCGTCGTCAGGATCTTGCTCCGGCTTTGGTACTGGAGCAATCTGATCGGTTGTAACACCACTTGGGATGGGCTTATTGCGAAGGCGTTCTCCCTCCTCTAACAACAGGGCCGCCAGACCATCGCTATCAATGATGTTTTTTTGCTGGGCCGCTTTATTGGCAAATGCCAATGCGGTTCTGACCTGATGAATGCCGTTTGCTTGAACCCATGTAGCGAGTGCGTTCAGGGCAAATTGTTCTTCGATCATGCAAAGAATTAGTTGGTGTCTGGTCAAGCTAAGGCGATCGGCCGGAACACGGCTGCCGCCAGCGGCAGCTTGCGTCTCCCATGTCATCCAAGATCCTGTATGCTTGACAAGTCCACACCGATTGCTGATTGGAACCATGTCAGAACCCATCGTTTCGGCTGAAAGCCAGCGGCTTCGTCGTTGCAAAACCCCCAGAGAAAATGCTGGTTCAGTCAACAGCGCAAAAATTCACCAATCCAAACAAAAGCGCCAATCTGGCGGAGTAGATTCTTTTATTGTGGCTTTTCTCTTATTGATTTCTAATCATTTAATGCTTTGGTGCTTGTTAATAGGCGGCGCAGTTTTGTTGCCCCACGTCCTGAAAATGCGAGATGCTGTGCAACTTTTGCAGTATCAGCGCAGTGTAGCCCCTGTCGCTCCAATACTCCGCCAAGACTGAGTTTTATGGAAAACTATTTAGTGCGTTTGGTGACCCCGAAGGAAGTTCTCCCTCACTACTTGACTTGGAATCGCTTTGACCCGGGCTTTTGGCAATTGTGCGAATGTCCGTTTCTCTTGTCTCGATTGGATGCCGAGCGATTGCGGGCTCAAGCTGCTCGTTCCCTGGGCGCCCTCGTTCAAGTGATGCCAATCTCAGGTTGATTTTTTCTCCATTTCCATGGCCATGATGCCAAGGAAAGCTCTGGCACACTTATTTTTGTGAACCGATGCTGATTCATCTGCAAAAAAAGAACGGTTGCATCATTGAGTTTGAATGCGATCTCACTGACGCTGAAGCTCGCCAAATCGTTATTGACGCCGATCACGCCAATCAAAACGTTGGAGATTTTGCCCTGCAGCTGGCGACGCAGCGACGAGGCTTGAGCCAAGCCCAGTCGGGCTGGCTGCGCTATCTGGCCATGGAAATCAGTGGCCGGTTGCGGGGTCAGATATTGCCTGGGCCCTGGGCCTGGTTGTTGTCGCAGCCAATTTACGAAACCGAGCAGATTCGCATCATCACACCGCCGCCCATTGATGTGGATCCTGGCCAAACAGCTGCGTTAGACCCAGTTTGTCGCTGGGTTTTCATCAAACGTCGTTGGGCACTTGCCGTCAATGATACTTCCGAGCCTCAACCCGCAGAATTCAGCACGCAACTTGCGAACATGTGGTTTTATGTAGGGTTAGTTGATAGCCTTGGTGGTTTTTATTTTTCGAAAAAGCTAACCCAGATCATCACCGGCGTGGGTCGCCAGTCCATGGCTGTTATGTTTCCTAAAGAAGAACAACAATTACAGGATGAGGCCAAGTGGTTGCAGTGGCAAACCCATCAGTTGCTGGAAATGCTGCGGCGCGGTCCTGACCAAAGTTATAGATGAATGTCAATTGCATTCAGGGTTAAGTACGCTAGGATTGTTAGGCACCGTCTTTTGGTGCTGCCGCCACGGAGCCCCAAATGGACTTTGCTTTTTACCAATTCTTAACCGAATTGGATAAAAATTTGGATCATAAACTCACCTTGCTATTGCAAAACATGTCTGCTCTTTCTGATCGCGTTATTAAAGTCCTTCAAGACAAAGCTGACTTGAAGACCGAATTGGCCT
>Ga0114963_10000333_pt1 | contig 31275 bp, 27 predicted proteins | sample C_131016_EF_Meta_FD_87019 | JGI IMG/M metagenome (GOLD analysis project Ga0114963, IMG submission 87019) | Freshwater microbial communities from Lake Croche, Canada to study carbon cycling - C_131016_EF_MetaG | ecosystem: Environmental > Aquatic > Freshwater > Lake | place: Lake Croche, Canada... | reverse complement strand
TACGAGGAAAAATGAAAGGAATTGTACTTGCTGGAGGAAATGGTTCTAGGTTATTTCCAAGCACTAAAGTTTCAAGCAAACATTTACTACCAGTTTATGATAAACCGCTTATATATTATTCTTTATCTATATTAATTTTATCTAATATTTATGATATTTGCATTATTTCAACAAAAGAAAATATTTTTCATTATAAAAAACTTTTAAACAATCTAAAGTTTCTAGGCATAAAACTAACTTTTTTAATACAAAAAAAACCAAGCGGAATACCTGATGCATTCAAGTTAGCCAAAAGATTTATAGGTAAAGATGACGTTTGTTTGGTTCTTGGAGACAATGTCTTGTATGGGGCCGGTTTGCAAGATTTATTACTTCACGCAAAAAAAATATGCATAGAAAGTAATACTGCATTTTGTTTTACTTATAAGGTCAAAAATCCATCTGATTATGGAGTATTAACCATTAACAAGAGTAACAAGGATATTTCAATTGAAGAAAAACCGTCTAAGCCTAAATCAGACAATGCAATTATAGGTTTATATTATTTCCCAAATTGCGTAATTAAAGAAGTAAAAAAAATTAAAATGTCACTACGTGGAGAGCTAGAAATAGTTGATCTGTTGAAGATTTTTATAAATAAGAATAAATTTATGTTTCATGACTTAGGTAGGGGCATAGCTTGGTTTGATACAGGAACTGCTAAAAGTTTAATTGATGCGTCAAATTTTGTTTATGCAATTCAAGAAAGGCAGGGTTATAAAATTGCTTGTATTGAAGAAATTGCTCTTAAAGAAAAATTAATAAATAAAAAGAATCTAAAATCCATTTTAAAATTATATCCAAGTTGCGAATATAAAAAATATTTAATTGAATTATGTCTATAAAAAATATTTTTTTAATTACTGGTGGCTCAGGATTTATTGGAAGCGCCGTTGTAAGAAATTTGTTAAGATTTTCAGAAAATTTAGTAATTAACGTTGATAAATTAACATATTTAAAATCTTTTAAAGGTCTTGAAAAATATAAAGAATATAAAAATTACCATTTTTTTAAACTGGATATTAATAGCGAGAAAATAAACAAGATTCTTATTAAGTTTAAGCCTAAATATATTATTAACATAGCCGCAGAAACGCACGTCGATAAATCTATAATGTTTAGCAACAAATTTATTAATTCAAACATACTTGGCACCTACAATCTTTTAGAATGTTGTAGAAAAACTTTAAAAAATAATTTTTTTTTTGTTCAGGTTTCAACTGATGAAGTTTACGGTGATTTAAAAAATAATAATAAAATTTTTCATGAAAACTCACCTTATGATCCCAGTTCTCCATATTCTGCAAGCAAAGCAAGCGCAGATCATTTGGTTAGAAGTTGGGTTAAAACTTATAAATTTCCAGCCTGCATAACCAATAGCTCTAATAACTTTGGACCGTATCAAACTCCAGATAAATTAGTTCCGTTAACTATTATGTCTTGTATACAAAATAAGAAGATTCCAATTTATGGTAATGGAAAACAAGAAAGAAATTGGATTTACGTTGCTGACAATGCAGAAGCAATAATTAAAGTTGCAAAATTTGGCAAACCAGGAAGCAATTATAACATTGGTTCAAGAAATGTTCTGAAGAACATTAATCTTGTTAGATATATCTGTAAAAAAATGGATAAATTTTATCCAATGAAGAATTCTCATCTAAAATTAATTTCTTATGTAAAAGATAGGCCAGGCCATGATTTTAAATATGATATAGACTCTAGTAAAATTAGAGAAGAAATAAAATGGAATGAAAAAGATAATTTTGAGAAAAATATGGATAAAACTATTTTATGGTATATCAACAACTCTTCTTATTTTAAAAATCATTCAATTAAAAAAAATAGATAATAGTAAAGAAAATTAAACTGATTAATCGTCTACTTATTAATTAAGCTTTTCTAAAAACTAAATTAGTTTTAAAAATTTTTTCTTTAAAGTTAAGTAAATAATCATTGTTAGCATATAATTCATTACTAAATATAGTTTTGTAATTATAAATATTAAATAAATTAATTAAATTATTTATTGAGAAAATTTTAACAGGAAATTTATTAGGTCGCATATTTGTTTGTACGCTATAAAAGTCATTCTTACCTCTATAAGTAAATAATTTAAACAAACCAATATATTCCGGCTTTAGTTTTGCTATACTATTTATTAATAATTCAAATTCATTAATATATTGAGCACTTGATGTAAAAAAACAATAATCAATTTTTTTTAATTTTTTTATTGAGTGCACATATTTAAGTTTTCTTTCTTTATGTTTAATTAGTTTGCACACAGACTCTCTTTCTAGAACATAAAAATTAATGTTGTTAAATTTTTTTTTATTTAATAATTTTTTGACATATACATAAATAGGATTATGTCCACCGCCTACTTCTAAAATATTTATTTTTTTGTTTTTATCTGAAATTAATGATATTAAAGTAGCAAAAATATATTGATAATCTTCTATAGACGATGATTTCCAATTCGTAAGTTTTTGATAGATTATTTTGTCTAATCTATCATCCGTATAATTACTATTAGTATTAGATTTATCTATAGCCAATTGGTAATTATTAAATTTGCCAGTAAATGCTCTTCTAGTATCTTTGTAAACAATATATCTTAAGAGTGACCAAATTCTTGTGCCAAATATAGTTCTTAAAGTTTTTTTTAAGTTATCTATTGGCATCTTAATTATTTAAATTAATTATTATTTTTGCTTTAGAAAAAATATTTAAAACACAAATAAAAAATTAACATAAAATGTACAAAATTCCAATTTTAATTTTAGTTTATAACAGGCCTGATTTATTAAAAAGACTTATAATTTTTTTAAAAAAAATAAAACCAATAAAAATTTATATTAAGGGTGATGGACCTAAAAATTATTCCGATAAAAAAAAATGTAATGCTGTCAAAAATGTTATTAAAAACATCAATTGGAATTGTAAAGTTATAACTAACTTTAATAAAAAAAATAGCGGATGTAGGCTTTCAGTATCGGATGGAATTAATTGGTTTTTCTCAAAAGAGGAGATGGGGATAATTTTAGAGGACGATTGTTTACCTAATAATTCTTTTTTTAAATATTGCGAAATATTATTAAAAAAATTTTACAGTAATAAAAATATCTTTGTTATATCTGGCTCTAATTTTCAAGAAAAAATATGGGGAAAAAATGACTATTATTTTTCAAAGTACAATCATTGTTGGGGTTGGGCAACTTGGAGAAGATCATGGAAACATTATGATGATAAAATGTCATTCTGGCCAAAATGGAAAAAACAGAAAAGTTGGAAATTTTTTAATAAATCTCTTATTGAAAGATGGTATTGGGAAAAAATATTTAATAAAGTCTCCAAAAAAAAAATTGATAGCTGGGCTTACGTTTGGACGGCTTGTGTTTGGAAGAATAAAGGCCTGACAATTACTCCTAATGTAAATCTTATAGAAAATATTGGATTTGATAGCAGAGCTACACATACAGTAAATTTAAAGAAAGACTATAAATATAGAAACTCTAAAGAATTTATCTGGCCACTGAAGCATCCTAAATTAATTAAAGTTAATAAAAAGGCAGACAGTTATGTTTTTCATAATCATTTTAAAGGAATTTTTTATTTATGGCCATGGAGATTATTTTATATATTTAGTATAATACTAAAAGACCCTAAGCTTTTTATTTTAAAAATAATAAAACTTTTAAAAAAATAGAATTTAAATAGTTAAACATGATTAAGTTTTTTTTTTATAATCTGTATTTTTTTTTTTATTATATTTTTTTTTTAATACACAGTTTAAGCGGAAAAAAAAATTTTATAATATTATTTCCAAGAATAATTAGCCTAATTATTAAAAAAGTGTTAATTTTTGATAAAAAAAATTTTACTTTTTTTTTTCAATCCATAAGAAATAATTTCGATTTATTAACTGTTCATGAAATTTTTCAAAAAGAGGATTATAATTTAAAAACACTTAAAATATGGAAGGAAATAAATGAACACTATATTAAAAATATTAAAAATGAAAAAAAACCTTTAATTATCGACTGCGGATCTAATATTGGTTCTAGTAGTAGTTATTTTAGTAAAGTATTTTGCGGTTCATTTATTGTGTCTATTGAACCTGAGGTGAGTAATTTTTTAATGATAAAAAAAAATTTTTCAGGAGTTAACACAAATTCGCTTAATAAAGCAGTTTCTTGTGATAATAAAAATTATTTTATAAATAAATCTTTAGATCCAAGAGGACACTATGTTAGCGATAATGCAGATCACTCAAAGGTCGAAACTATAACAATAGATGAAATCTTGTATAAATTTAATCAAAATAATTTTATGCCATTCTTAATTAAAATTGATATTGAGGGCTTTGAAGAAAATTTATTTTCTAAAAATTTTAATTGGATTAATAAATTTTTTATAATTATTATTGAAATTCACGACTGGATGTTACCCAATACGGCAAATTCTTACAATTTTTTAAAAGCACTAAACCAAATTTCTACTAAAGAAAAGAAAAGGGATTTAATTATTTCTGGAGAAAATTTAATATCTATTAGGAATTTTTAAATGAAATTTTTTAAAATCAATTATTTAAAAGATCTTTTTTCAATATTAAGTTTTTTAGAAAATAAAAAAAAATTTACTCTTATTATTGTAATTTTTGCTATCACTATATCATCGTTACTAGAAGTTCTTAGCATTGGCTCTGTTCTTCCATTTGCGTCTGCTATCATGGATACTGAAATTGATAATAATTCAAATTTAATAAAATTTTTTATTTTTTTTAAATTTAATTCAAATAACAAACTTTTTTTTACTTCAGTATTTATAACAATGGTTATTTTATCTAATGTTTTTAGAATCTTTACATCTTATCTTTTTTCTAAGTTTTCAAAAATCATTGTTGCGGATCTAGCAATAATTATTTATAAAAATAATTTATATAGTAATCTTTCTGAAATAAAAAAAAAAAATATTAATTCTATTATATCTATAATTACTGAAAAATTAGATGCATTTTCTGGTGTGGTTTTCAATTTGCTAAATGCCATTTCATCTTTATTTTTAATATTGGTTATTACAATTTTTTTACTTTTTGTTAACTTTCAAATTACTCTTCTTACTATTTTATTTATAGCCTTTTTTTATTTTTTAATAATTTTAAATACAAAAGCGAAATTAACTAGGATTGGTAAAGAGCTCTCCCATTTAAGTTTTGAAAGAATAAAAAAAATTAAGGAAACTTTTATCGGTTTTAGACAGATTTCCTTAGACGAAAGTCAAAATATTTTTTTTTTTCTTTTTAAGAATCTCGAGAACAGATTTAGAATAATTCAATATAAAATGCATTTTTTAAATATGTTTCCAAGATTTGTCATTGAGTCTATAGTTATTATTTCTATAGTCATTTTAGTTTATTATTATAATTTTTATCAAAATTATAAATTAATAGAAATTATTCCTTTAGCTGGCATTTTTGTATTTGCTGGCCAAAAATTAATACCATTATTTAATTCATTGTATAATTCTTACACAGGCGCAATTGGTCATAGCGCTTATATAAAAGATATTCTCCATGAACTACCTAAATCTCAATATGAACAAAAAAAAATACTTTTTAATAAAAATAATAAAAAAAATGCATCTCAAGTAACTTTTAATAAAAATATTGTTATAGAAAATTTATATTTTAAATATGATAACAATAATAAATTTATTTTTGAGGGATTTAATCTTGAAATTAAAAAAAGTGAAAAGTGTATTATTGTGGGTAAATCAGGAGCAGGAAAAACTACTCTACTAGACATTTTTACAGGTATAGAGCACGCACAAAACGTGAAATTATTAGTGGATGGCATTGAAATTAATCTAAATAATTTATCACAATGGAAAAATAAAATTGCCTATGTTTCTCAGGAATCATTTTTATTTGATGAATCAATTTCTCATAACATTTCTTTAGAAATAGATTCTAAAAAAATAGATTATGAAAAATTAATCGAATCTTTACAGCTATCTGAATTATATGAATTTGTAATCAATTTGCCGAATAAATTTGATACTATCGTCGGAGAAGATGGAGCTCTTTTGTCAGGTGGTCAAAAACAAAGATTATGCATAGCAAGAGCTTTGTATAAGCAAAAAGAAATTTTAATACTCGATGAAGCTACAAATGCATTAGACGATGAAACAGAAACAAGAATATTAAAGAATATTTCAGATTTAAAAAAAATTACAATTATAAAAGTTACTCATAAAATTAATAAAAATTTTATTTTCGACAAAATAGTTAAATTGTGAAAAATATAATAATTTTAGTTGGATGTAGATATATTAGTTCAATATTAATTTACAGATTTCATAAAGTGAAGACCAAATTAACTGAGGAAATTAGGGGCGCATTTATTAGAATAATTATAAAAAATAATTTTTGGTTTTCTAATTTTTTGATTTTAAAAAAAAGTAAATTTATTTATTAAAAATTATTATAAATAATTTATGAAGACAAATTTAGCAATTATCACAACTCATCCTATACAATATCAAATTCCTTTATTTAAAGAATTATCAAAACTTAAAAAGTTTAAATCGCACGTGTTTTACGCAAGTGATTTAGGTGTAAATAAAAAAAAAATAAATAAGGAGTTTAATTTAAAATTTTCATGGAATATCAGAATGCTTTCTGGATACAAATTTTTTTTTTCTAAAAATAATATTTGGAATAGATGGTTTTGGAGTTTCGCGAATTTATCAGATCACCTGAATAAAATTAATTGCAATTGTGTATTTATTTTAGGTTGGAACAAGGCGATATATTACCAAGCAATTTTTTATGCAATTAAAAAAAAAATTCCACTAATATTAAGAGCTGAAAATAATCTTAAATTAAAGCAAAATTTTTTTAAAAGGTTTTTAAAAAAAATCATTTTTCCATTGTTTTTTGTATTATTTAAGAAGATTTTGTATATAGGAAAATTAAATAAGAATTTTTATTTACTTTATGGTGTAAAAAAAAATAAACTTATTTCAGCTCCATATTTTATAGATAATAATTTTTTTTATGAAAAAAAGAAAAAATATAAAAAATTATTTTATATTTTATTTGTTGGAACATTTATTAATCGTAAAAGACCCATTGATGTATTAAAAATAGCAAAAATTTTAGAAGATTATAAGGATATAAAGTTTATCTTAATTGGTAGCGGCCCTTTATTATTAAGTTGTCAAAATTGGGCTAAGCAACATTCGCTTCAAAACATTGATTTTAAGGGATTTCAAAATCAGCGCCAGATGAAAAAATTTTATAGTCAAGCTCATATACTAATTAATACTTCTAGCTATGAAACTTGGGGATTGGTTGTTAACGAAGCTATGTCAGCTGGTCTCCCTTGTATTATTACAAGCCAAACTGGTAGCGCAACTGATTTAATAAAAAATGGTAGAACAGGTTATATATATAAAGTGAACGATTTGATAAGTTTAAAAAAATACATATTAAAAATTTATAATAATAAAGAACTTTATTTAAGAATGAGTTCAAATTCCAAAAATATTGTTAAAGAATATAATATTAAAAATACGGTGAGTGCAATTTCTAGATCAATATATTCATAAATGTTAAAAAAAAATATTTCAATATTGATTATAGGATTAAAGTATCAATACGCGTTAGAAAATTTTTATAAAAAAGCATTTTATTCAATTGGTATAAAAAAAATTTCACATTTTTCTAATAATATTTATTTTTATTTATACTGCTTATTATGTAATTTAAAATTAAAATTTTTTTATAGACCAATTAACTGCATGTACCAAAAAAGATTAAATTTTTTTTTAAAAAATGAAAAACCTTTTGATTTTATTTTTATTTTTAAAGGAATAGAAATTGACAAGGATTATTTGATACAGTTGAAAAACATGAATTCTAAGACAAAAATTATAAATATATTTTCCGACGATCCTTTTAATTTAACTTCTGTCGCTACTTCATCAAAATCTTTATTAAGTTCTATTCCTATTTATGATTATTTTTTTATATGGTCTCAAAAAATTAAAAATAAATTACAAAAAAAATATAAGTCTTATAATAATTTTTACTATTTACCTTTTGGATTTCATAATAAAATTAATAAAATTAATAAAAATAAAATTGATGAAAATTATATCTCTTTTATTGCATCTGGTGATCAGTATAGAGAGAATATTATTAAGAGAATTAAAAGTGTAAGAATAAATATTTTTGGGAATTCATGGAAAAAAAATATAGGAAATCATTCAGTAAACCCTTTTGTGCAAGGAAAAAAACTTATAGATATTATTGCTAAATCTTTTTTGTCATTAAATATTCTAAGAAAACAAAATGACAATTCTCATAATATGAAAACATTCGAAATTCCGGCTATGGGTGGATTGTTAGTCACAACTCGTACTAAAGAGCAAAATATTTTTTTTCCTGAAAATAAAGCTAGTATAATGTTTAGTAGTATATCAGAGCTTGAAAAGAAGATATTTTTTCTAAGAAAAAATCAAAGAGTAGCAGAACGTATAAGACAAAAAGGTTTTGAGTTGTCACGTTATCATTCTTATAATGAAAGAGCAAAATATTTGTTAAAAATAATTAGAAGTTGATATGTTAGATATTTTTTACAAAAAAAAATTCATAATTTACTCTATCCATTTTATATATATTTTTTTTTTTATTATCAGTTTAAATAATTTTATATTTTCTTTTAAGAATTTTTTATTAATAAACTTTATTTTATTTATTCATTATATTTTTTTTATTTTTTTTATTAAAAATGAACACAGTAATTATCATTATCCAATTTTGCCATTAATCTCTGTATATTTTTTTTTTACTTACACTCTTAGTTTTTTTATCTCGAAAAAAGATTTTTTTTATCAAGATTTCAATTCAGATGTATTAACGAAATCTATATTTATTATTATATTAGGATTACTTTCATTATTTTTTGGATATTTTATTGCTCAAAAATTTTTTTCCTTGAGAGAAAAAAAAATATTTTATTTTGAAGAAATTAATTTAAATAAAAAAAAAATAATTTTTTTATTATTTTTAATATTAATATTATTTATATACTATATTGAAGAAAAAAAAATTTTTCCTTCCGTAACTATCTTTGAACAATTAAAAGAACCGTTAATTTTATTTATTCTAGGTTTGGCATTATTAATGCTCGTTAAAAAAGAAATAAAACTTAAGTATTTTTGCATTCCGTTTATTTTACTTCTATCTGCAATTTTTTTTATTGAAATTTCACGAGGTGCAGTAGTTTTTATATTTTCTGCAATATTATTTTTGTGCACCATTTATTATACTCTAAGTAAAAAAATACCTATATTTGCTATCTTATTTATTATTTTTTTGGGGATATTTATGCATTCAGTAAAATATGAAATAAGAGATTCTGTTTGGTATAAAAATAATTTAACTTCTCTAGATAAAATTTACATTACTAAAAATATTATTCTTCAGAATTTATCGCTCAGCAAATTTAAAAATACGAATTATTCTAATATTAATAATCATCGATTATTTCATTCAATTAATAGTTTAAATATAGTTTCTAAATTTACACCAGAAAAAATCAATTTTTTTCAAGGGGCTAGTTATAAAGATATATATACTAAGTTTATCCCAAGATTTATCTGGAAAGAAAAGCCTGTTGACGAACAGGGTAATTTTTGGGGTCATAGGTATCTAGTTTTGAATCCAGAAGATAAATCTACATCTTGGAATTTTCCCGTTCTTAACGAATTTTATGCAAATTTTGGAATACCAGGAGTTTTTATTGGTATGTTTTTTTTAGGTTTTTTAATTAAGTTGTTAATTTTAAAGTTATGGAAAAAAAATATTACAGACATAGAAATTTTAATATCATCAATTATTATTTTTAATTTTTTTTACCTAGAAAATAATTTATCTCAGATATTAGGAAAAATAATAAATCAATTATTTTTCTTTCATATAATTTTTATTTTCATATATTTATTTTTTTTATTTATTTCTAAATTTAAAAAAAAAGTCGTCTTATGAAAAGATATACCGTCTGTTTCTTTTTAAGGAAATCTAATTTCGCAGAAAATTATAGTTTAGAGAAATATTTTCATGAATTGATCAAGAATCATTATGATAATAGATTCATTTTTAAATTAAAAATATGCCCGCTAATTAGCAAGGGTATTTTTAGAAGATTGTACCTAATTTTTTGGGCTTATTTTAATCAAGGAGATATCAATCACGTATGTGGAGATATAAATTTTTTATCAATCATCTTAAAAAGAAATACCATATTAACTATTGCTGATAATTACTCATTAATTAGATTGAATGGTATCAAAAGAATACTTTATTTTTTTTTTTGGGTAAAATTGCCATTATTTAAGTGTGCAAGAATAATTGCTATATCAAAAAAAACAAAAACTGAGATTTTAAAATATTTACCACATTTTAAAAAAAAAATTTCTATTATTGATGTCTGTATTCCAAAAATTTTTAAAAAAAACAACAAAAATAATAAAAATAAAATTAAAAAAGTTTTAATTATTGGAACTGGAATTAATAAAAATTTTTATAATTCAATAATAGCTTTATCTAAAATAAATTGTGAGCTTTTAATTATTGGAATTTTAGATGATCAGAAAATATTATTTTTAAATAAATTAAAAATAAAATATAAAAACTATGTTGGGTTAACTGATCTTGAGGTTTACAAGGTTTATTGTCAATCAGATCTTTTACTATTTGCAACCTTCTATGAAGGTTTTGGAATGCCAATTCTAGAAGCTCAGGCAATAGGAAGGCCAGTTATTACAAGTGACATGCAGCCCCATTTACATGTTGGGGGAAAATATGCCTTATATGTCAATCCTCATTCCCCGCAATCAATAAGATCGGCAGTAAAAAAAATTATCACTAATAGTAAATTTAGAAAAAAATTAGTTAATGATGGTTTTAAGAATGTTCAAAGATTTAACGTCAGATCAATATTACAAAAACATTATGAATGTTATAATGAATTAATAATTAATAATTAATGATTAATAATTAATTAATTAATTTAAATAAATATGCAAATTACAATAATTGTTGGCGGAAGGTTTCATGCTTTTGATTTAGCATATCAATTACAAAGAAAAAATATTAACTATAAATTAATTACGTCCTATCCTTTATATATTTTAAAAAAATTTAACTTATCCAGCAAGAATGCAGAATCAATTTTCGCTAAAGAAATTTTAAAAAGATTTTTTGATAAGCTTAAATTTATTAGTAAGTTTTTTGATTACAATTATTGGTTAAATTTTTATTTTTCAAAGATGGCGGCAAATCTTATTGATTATAGCAAAACTGATATATTAGTTGGCTGGTCAGGATTTAGTTATCATTCATTTAAAGCTGGTAAAAAATTTAATTGTATCAAAATTTTAGAGAGAGGCTCTACACATATACTTCATCAGGTAGAAATTCTAAAAGAGGAGTATAAAAATTTAAAATTAAAGCCGGCATTACCATCGAAGAAGACTATTGAAATGGAAATAAAAGAATATGAACTGGCCGATTATATTTGTGTTCCTAGTGAATTTGTAAGAAGATCTTTTTTAGATCGAGGTTTTGATAAAAATAAGATTATTAAAATCCCATATGGAGTTGATATTAAAAATTTTAGACCAAATATTAAAAAAAATAATTTATTAAAAGATAAAAAAAAATTCACTATAATTTCAACAGGATCTGTATCTGTTAGAAAAGGCACTATATATTTATTAAAAGCTTTTAAGGAATTAAATATACCAAATTCCGAATTAATACTTGTGGGTTCAATTGATGACGAAGTCAGAAGGATCCTTAAAAAATTTTCTTCAAATAAGAATATTAAATTTTATAAGAAACATCCCCAAAGTAAATTAAATGCTTTTTATAATAAATCAGATATTTTTGTTTTATTTTCATTAGAAGAGGGACTGTCTATGGTTCAGATACAAGCTATGGCATGTGGTTTACCGGTCATATGCACCTACAATACCGGCGGTTCAGAAATTGTAGATCATGGAATTAACGGATTTATTTTACCCATAAGAGATATTAATTTATTAAAAAAAAAAATTTTAATCTTATATAAAAACAGAATTTTGCTTAAAAAAATGAAATATAATTCATACACGAAAGCACAAAAATTTTTCTCTTGGGATATTTATGGAAAAAATATTATTAAATTTTATAAAAAAGTTTTATCGTTAAATAATTAAAAAATATTTAATTTAATGAAATTATTAATAATTGGAAAAAATAGCTTACTTTGCAAATTATTTTTGGATAACACGGCTATTAAAAATTTTCAGATTTATTCTAGAAATGAAATTAAAAAAATTAATTTTAATAATTTTACGCATGTAATAAATTTTTCTTTTAATCCCAAATTAAAAAGAAATAAATATGAAAAAAAGCTAGATTTTGATTTAAAATTATCTCGTATAATTAGTAAATATCAAATTATATATATATATATATCTACTAGATTTGTTTATTCAGGAATTAATAACAAATTCATAGAGTCAAATAAAAAATTAAAACCAAAAAATATTTATGGGAAGAATAAATTTATTATAGAAAATAAAATTAGAAGAATAATTCCAAAAAAATATTTAATATTAAGACTCTCCACAATGTTATATTTTAATTTAAATTATAAAAGAAAACTTTTTTCATATACAATGTTAAAAAGACTTAAAGAAAAAAAAGAAATTTATTTCGATTTAAGTCAGGATACTTATAAAGATTTTATTTTGCCGAATTATTTTGGAAAATGTCTAGATAAATTAATATTAAATAATGTTACAGGAACTTACAACTTGTGTTCTGGAATAAAAATTAAAGTTAAAAATATAGCCGAACATATTATTGAGGGTTTTAAAAAAGGAAAGATTATCTTCAACAATAAAAATCATATAGATCAAAGTTTTTCCATGTCTAATAAATTACTTTTTAAAAAAACAGGAATTTTATTATCTTTAAAAGAAATTTATGATTATTGTATCAACATGGGTTTAAAAACAAAAAATGAATAAAATTTTAATCACAGGTGGATGTGGTTTTATAGGTTCGCATCTTTCGGAGTATATTTTTGAAAAATTTAAAAAATCAGAAATAATTATATATGATAAGATGACTTATGCGGCAAAAGAGAAGTATGTGGAGAAAATATCTAAAAGTAAAAGACTTAATCTTATTAAAGCAGATATAAATGATCTTAGAAAATTAATTAAGGCAAGTAAAGACGTTGATTTATTAATACATGTTGCAGCTGAAAGTCACGTCGATAATTCTTTTATACTATCAAATAAATTTATTATTACAAATGTTCTAGGAACTTCAAATGTTATGGAGGCTTGTAGAATAAATAAAGTTAAAAAAATAATTCATGTTAGTACAGATGAAATTTATGGAGAAATTTTCAAAGGCTCTTTCAATGAATCATCTAGTTTTAATCCTTCGAATCCATACTCAAGTTCTAAAGCTGCTGCCGAGATGATTGTAAACGGTTATAAGCATTCATATAAATTGCCAATCACAATTGTGAGATCTAATAATATTTATGGTACTAGACAATATCCAGAAAAACTAATTTCTGGATGTTGTTTATCATTAATTAAAAAACGCAAATTTTATTTACATGGTAGCGGTAATCAAAAAAGAACTTTTTTACATATCTCTGACTTTTGCAAAGCTATTTATAAAGTTATTATCACTAAAAAAACTATTGGAGAAATATATAATATTGGCTCATATGAAGAATTTAGGAACATTGATATTGTTAAATTAATTTGTGACTATTTAAAAGTTGATTTTAAAAAAAATATTTTATTTACAAAAGATAGACCATTTAATGATTTTAGATACAGCGTTGATTTCTCAAAATTAGAGAAACTTTCTTGGAAGCCAATAAGTAGATTTAGAGATAGAGTACCAGAACTAATAGAATGGTATAAAGAAAACAAAAATCTTTTTACATGAAGATCTTATTAGTTACTGATAAGTTTTATATAGAAGACGGCGGAAGCTACACAGCAGTTAGTGAATTATCCTATTCATTAAATCGTCAACAAGGCTTCATGGCAAAGATTTTTCATAATAATAATAGAAATTTTTTAAATATAAGCACTTACTGTTCTGTCATTAAAAATTTCGATATTATCCATATATTTGGAATTTGGTCGCCATTTTCTAACATAATTATTTATTTGGCTAGAAAAATGAAAAAAAAAGTTATTGTCTCTACCTTGGGATATTTAGAACCATGGTCATTAAATCAATCAAAAATAAAAAAAAAAATCGCTTGGAATCTTTATCAAAAAAAAATTTTAGAAATATGTGATTTTATACATGTTACAAGCCAACAAGAATTTTCTTCTTTATTAAAAATAAATTTAAACAAAGTAAAAATTTTTTATATACGACATGGTAAAATAAATAAAATTTATCCAGAGATTGAAATATCTAAAAATAAAAAAAAAAAAACTGCATTATTTTTTTCTAGAATTCATAAGAAAAAAGGTCTTTTAGAATTGATTGAGTCATGGAATATTCTAAATCCCCAGCATTGGGAATTGGAAATTTGTGGACCGATTTCAGATTTAAATTATAAAAAGATTATAGAAAAAAAAATTATTGAATATAATTTAGAAAAAAAAATTCATTTTAGCACCCCAGTTTTTGATGAATACTCCAAAAAATCAAAAATACTTAGTTCTGATTTAGTGATATTGCCATCTAAAAATGAAAATTTTGGCTTTTCCATCTGTGAGTCAATGTTTGTTAATCGACCAGTACTCTGTTCTTCCGAAACACCATGGCAAGAAATTAATAATCTTAGAGCTGGATTTTGCTTACCTTTAAATAGTAAAGATGAAATTTCTTTAGCTTTAAAAAAAATTTTTAGTTTAAGTGACGATCAATTATCAATAATTGGTAATAATGCAAAAAATTATTCATTATTGAAATATGATTTAGACAATGTTGTGATTCACGAATACGTAAATTTTTATAAATCTTTAATTGCATAATAATGAATATTTTATCTGTAGTTGGCACTAATGATTTAAGTAGTGGAGGACCTGTATATTTAGCAAATTTACAAAAAAAATTTCTAATCAATAAATGCAATATAAAATTAATAACTATTAATAATGTAAGTATATTAAAGATATTTATTTATTTTTTGGGATATAAAAAAAAAAAATTAGAAAATATTTTATTAAAATTTGATGTAGTTCATTTTCATGAAATTTGGAATGTTCGATTTCAACTCATGGCCATAAAATTTAGAGCATTATCAATACCGTTTATTTTTTCTGTGCATGGTCATTTTGATAAGTGGTCAGTTAATCATAATTATTTAATAAAAAAATTTTTTTATTTCATTTTCAAAAAAAATTTTATCGCTTCATCAGGTCTTCAAATTTCTACTATTGAAGAATTAAGAGAAGCAAGAATATTTACGAATAATAATAATATTAAATATTTTTTAATATCTAATGGAATAGAGATAATTAATGAGCATGAAAATATTAAAAATCGTGAATTTAATTATAATAAAATAAAACTTTTATTTTTTGGAAGGATTCATCCCAAAAAAGGCATTAATCTAATAATAGAAACATTTTATAAATTATTAAATACTAATAAAAATTATACACTTACAATTGTAGGGCCAGGAGATAATTTTTATTTAAAAAAGCTTCGCAGCTTAGCAGATAACCTTAAAATAAATTCTTATTTAAAAATTTTACCACCTATTTATGATGAGAAAAGTAAATTAAAAATTTTGAAAGATTTTGATATTTTTCTTTTGCCTTCATCAGAAGAAGCTGATTCAATAGCTTTGAAAGAAGCGCTAGCTTCTGGACTTCCAGTTATTATATCTAAACAATGTAGACTCAATGAGGTTGCTGAACGTAACTGTGGCTTTATTATTGAAAATAACAAAATTGAAGATTTACTATTGGCGATCCATAAAATTTCAAACAAAGAGTTAATAAATACTATGCGTAGTAATGCTATAAAATTAATTCATGAAAAATATGGTGCCCAATCAATTAATGAAAATTTTTACGATATATACCTTGATGCTATAAATGGAACGAGGCTAGCTAAAAACTGGTCTTGTAATAATATTTTATAGTTATAATTTAATAAATTTTTTATGCATATTTTAGGGCTAAATATTAATCACGCAGACACATCAGCTTGCATTTTTAAAGATAATAATCTTGTAGCTGCAGTTGAGGAAGAAAGATTTACAAGAGTAAAACATTACGCAGATTTTCCATATAATTCTATACGGTATTGTTTGTCTGAAGCAAAAATTAATATTTCCCAGGTTGATATTGTAACAATTAATTCCAATCCTTTACACTCTGGTTTTAGAAAAATTTATTATACCTTTTTAAATCCAGCAAGTATTAGTGTTGCATTATCAAGTTTAAGTAATTATGAGAAAAAATTTTCAATTAAAAAGTTTTTAAATCTTGTAGATCAAAATAATTCTTTTAATGGAATAGTAAAATATTTTGATCATCATTTATCTCATTTAAATTCTTCAGTTAATAAATTTGAAGATTCAGTTCATGTATCAATCGACGGATTTGGTGACTTTGCAAGCTGTTCCTGGGGTATAAAAAAAAATAATATTATAAAGGTTGACGGTAAAATTTATTTTCCTAACTCACTAGGCATATTTTATCAAGCTGTCACTCAATATTTAGGATTCAAAAATTATGGAGATGAATATAAAGTTATGGGTTTAGCCCCATACGGAGAACCTAGTTACGTAAAAGAGATATCTAAATTAATTAGTTATAAAAATAATTTAAATTTTAAATTAGATTTAAATTATTTTTCACATCATAAAAAAAAAATATTTTTTATTGATAAAAACGGAGCACCAATATTTGAGAATCTTTATTCCGATCATTTAATAAAGTTACTTGGTCCAGAACGATCGAAAAATGACGAAGTATCTAAAAAGCATAAAGATATAGCAAGCTCAACACAGGCAGTCTTTGAAAATATTTTATTTAATTTATTAAATGATATTTATAAAAAATATAAAATTAAAAATTTAGACTTATCAGGAGGCTGTGCAATGAATTCTGTTGCAAATGGAAAAATAATAAAAAATACTCCATTTGAAAACATTTATGTGTCTTCAAATCCAGGTGATGCCGGAGGGGCAATTGGATCTGCCGTATGTTTTATTTCAAAAAAAATAAATTATCTGCAAATAAACGGCATGGGTCCTTATCTTGGAAAGCAATTTAGCAATAGTGAAATACAAGAAGCAGTTGGCAAATCAAAATTAGATAATAAGTTTTTAGTTCAAAGAGTAGAAGATAGTTTGTTGTTTAAAACAGTAGCAAATTTGATTGCCCAATCATTGGTTGTTGGCTGGTTTCAAGGACGGACGGAGTGGGGACCAAGAGCATTAGGTAATCGTTCTATTTTAGCGGATCCTAGAAATCCCAAAATTAGAGAAATATTAAATTTAAAAATTAAAAGAAGAGAAAGTTTTAGACCTTTTGCACCTTCAATAATGTACGAGGAAATGGATAATTGGTTTGAGGTTAAAAAGTCAGTGCCTCACATGTCGGAAGTTTATAATGTTATTGAGAATAAAAGATTTTTAATACCAGCGGTTACTCATGTTGATGGAACGGGAAGGGTGCAGACGGTTAATCAAATAGATAATCATAAATTTTACAGCTTAATTAAAGAATTTAAGAATGAAACTGGTATACCAATAATTTTAAACACATCGTTTAATGAAAATGAACCTATAGTTAACAGTCCCGAAGAAGCTATTTCTTGTTTTTTAAGAACCAATATGGATATTTTAGTATTAGAAAATTGGGTTTTGAAAAGATTACAATGAAAATTTCAATAATCACTATATCCAAGAATAGTGAGAGCACTATAGAGAGAACAATTTGTTCAGTCATTAATCAAGATTATAAAGATTTAGAATATATTATTATAGATGGCGGGTCTGCAGATTCGACTGTTTCAATTATTAATAAATATAGAGAGAAAATAAATCACGTAATTTCAGAGTCCGATAAAGGAATTTACGATGCTATCAATAAAGGAATATCTTTGTCAACAGGTGAGCTTGTTTGCATCTTACACTCCAATGATATTTTTTTTAATAATCAAACTTTAAGCAAAGTTTATAAATATTTTTATAATAATCAAAATTTAAATATTTTATTAGGCGCCGTAAGTTATAAAAAAGATTTTAATAAAAAATCAAACAGTAGATATTATTCTGCAAGATTTTTTAGACCTTGGATGTTAAGATTTGGTATTTCACCTCCTCATCCATCTTCTTTTATTAGAAGAAAAGTTTATGAAAAGTATGGTTTTTATGATGACACTTATCAGATTGCAGGTGATTTTGATATTTTTACAAGATATTTATTAAAAAATAATTTACCCTACAAAAAATCACAAGAGTGCTTTGTAGTTATGCAGCCCGGAGGACTTAGTAACAAAAATATTAAAAGTTTTTATATCTCAACAATCGAAATATTAAAATCGCTAAAGATAAATAATATTTATTCAAATTTTTTTTTTGTTATACTTAGATTTCCAATTAAAATTATTCAATTTATAATATGAAAAACTTTGAGGCTTATTTTATAAAGTTTTCATCTGTTTTATATTGTTTACTGCCAGTTTTAATAATCACGGGCCCTTTTTTACCAGATTTTTCTTTGTCAATAATTTCTATTTTTTTTTTAATTTTCACAGTCAAGAATAAGAATTTTGAAATTTATAATAATTTATATTTTAAAGTATTCATTTTATTTTATTTTTATATAGTTTTAGTTTCCATATTTTCAGATAATTTAAAATTATCCTTAGAAACCTCAATATTCTATATCAGGTTTGGTATTTTTGCTTTGGCCATATGTTTTATTCTTGAAAATAATAATTCTATCATAGGAAGTATTAAGATAATTTTTATATCTTTATATTTAATTTTATTTTTTGATACTATTTATCAGCTAATAGTTGGAAAAAACATTATAGGGCTAACCTATATTAATCGAGATAATTTTAGATTAACTAGTTTTTTTGGTAAAAACGAAGTTCTCGGAAGTTATATTGCAAGGTTTTATCCTTTTGTATTGTCTATAGTTTTTTTAGATGCTTATAAAAATAAAAAAAAGATTAATAAATTCTTGATTTTTTTTATTACTATTATTTCTATTTGCACTGTAATTATGAGCGGAGAAAGAACCGCATTATTTCTAATTGTTATTTCTTGTTTCCTATTAGCCTTGTCTATTATTTCTTTAAGAAAATATTTTGCATTAGGAATGATTGTAGCAAGTATTTTTTTTCTACTATTAATTAGTTTTGATCAGAGAATTAAAGAGAGAATGGTTAATAGTGTTAAAAGTCAATTAGGAGTTAACACCGAAAGAATTGTGGTTTTTAGTAAAATTTATGAAAGTCATTATAAAATTGCTTATAATATGTTTAAAGAAAAGCCTTTATTTGGTCATGGTGTTAAAATGTTTAGAGATTATTGTGCAAAGCCTCAAAATTTTGTTTCAGAAGCCGCATGTACAACTCATCCTCATAATATTTATATGCAACTGTTGGCTGAAACAGGATTGGTAGGATTTGTTTTAGTTTTATTTATTTTTTTCACTTTACTATATTTTTTATTCAAAAATTTTTTAAATGTTACTTTTAAAAATAACCAAATATTTTCAAATCATAAATTATGTTTGTATATATTTTATTTTGCAACTTTATTTCCACTTGCACCCTCCGGAAACTTTTTTGGAAATTGGTTGTCGGTAATTTACTATATTCCTGCTGGAGTTTTAATATACATTCGAAAAGAAAAATAAAATGAACTATAATTTAATTTTGATTGCAGTTTTTTTAAACCTATCTATTATTTTTTTTCATAAAAAAATAGTTAAAATTTTTAATATTTACGATAAAAACGATGGTATTAGAAAACTTCAAAAAATTTCAATTCCGGTAATTGGCGGATTGATTATTGCTTTAAATATTTTTATTATTTCGTCACTTGATATTTTTTTTAAACTTAATTTTATTGATGATTATTTTTTCACCAACAATAGAGAAATGTTTTCTTTTTTTGCTGGATTATTTTCATTCTACTTATTTGGACTTTATGATGATAAATTTAATTTAAACGCAAATATCAAATTTTTAATCAGTTCTTTCCTAGTTATATTTTTTACTTCAATTGATAATAATTTACTTATTAATAATTTAAAGTTTTCTTTTTTACAAAATACGATCGAATTAAAAAATTTCTCTTACTTTTTTACAATTCTTTCATTTCTTCTTTTTTTTAATGCATTAAATATGTTCGATGGAATTAATATGCAGGTAGCATCTTACTCCTTGCTAGTATTTTTAATTTTTATATTTAAGGGTATTTTTATAAATACCTCCGTCGTTATAATCATTTCGCTATTTTTTTTCTTAATTCTTAATTCTAAAAATAAAGCTTATATGGGTGATGGCGGCGTGCACTTATTGTCATATGTAATTTCTTATATTTTTATTAAATCATATAATAAGAATTTGTTTATTGCAGATGAGATATTTTTTATTATGCTGTTACCTGGACTTGATATGCTTAGAGTATTTTTATTAAGACTTATTAATGGAAAAAATCCTTTTAAACCAGACAGAAACCATTTGCATCATTTACTATTAAATTATTTCAGTGACAGAAATGTTTTTTTAATAATTTTCATTTATATCTTTTTAGTTATTCTTTTATATTATTTTATAAATCCTATAATTTTATTCTTTTCTGCATTAGCACTTTATTTAATAACTTTATTTTCTATAACGATTTTCGCAGAAATTAAAAAATGAAAAGACTTTTAGATATTTTTGTTAGTTTATTTGCAATTTTAGTCCTGATTTTTCCTTTTATAGTTATATCTATTTTAATTAAATTGTATGAATGATGGTAGTACTGATCATTCATACAATTTAATTAAATATTTTTTAAAAAGAGAAAAAATAAAATTCGCTCAATTGTTAACTTATCGTAATAATAAAGGAAAAGGTTATGCTATTAAGACAGGAGTAATTAAATCAAAATTTGAATGGATTTTGACTTCCGATATAGATCTTTCAGTTAAATTAGATTTTTTTTTAAAATGGTTTAAATTGGGTCATTTGAAAAAAGATTATGCCTATTTTGGATCGCGTAATTTAAAATCTTCAAAAATAAAAACTATTTTTATTAGAAAGATAATTGGAAAAGCACTTCAATTTTTAATTTATATTTTTATTGATCGCAATCTCACAGATACTCAGTGTGGTTACAAATTATATAGTAATTTGTATGCAAAAAAGATCTTTAGCAAATTAAGCATAAATAGATTTTCTTATGATATAGAAGTCATAGAGCTACTTAAAAGAGAAAAAATTAAAATTATAGAGCTGCCCGTTAACTGGAATCACGTTTCAGGTGGTAAAGTAAATTTAATTACAGACTCTATTAAAAGTCTTTTAGACCTGATTAAGATTATTTTTCGTTACTCAATATTGAATAAATTTTTAAAATAAATATATTTTTTTAGGTGATATTTATTTAATTTGGTTGCGGGGCTTGGATTTGAACCAAGGACCTTCAGGTTATGAGCCTGACGAGCTACCAGACTGCTCCACCCCGCGATATTATTTTTTATTATATATTAAAATAATATTTAAAAAATATAATTTATCTATAAGCTAATATTGTGTATCCAAAAATTTTTTTAGCGATTAATTTATCGTCAATTTTATAGTTAGTACAGGGTGGATTACTAAACATACACTCGCCATTTTTTGATAAATAATAGAAAAAATTACCATTTAAATAATTTTTTTCTAAATCAATTTTTTCATTATTTTCGAATGAATAAATTCTAGGCCAGGGTTTATTGATATAGTTAATTTTGTAACTTTTAATTATTCTTAAGCTTTGTTTACTAAAAAAAATAACAATTGATAAAATTAAAATAAACTTAAAGGTATAAAAAATATTTTTTTTACGAATATTTTTTTTGTAAAAATAAAGAAATATTAGCGCTAGCAAACTTATTAGATAGGAGTAGCCGTATCTGAATAAAGGAAATTTAATAAAAAAAAATATAGTGCCAATAAAACAAACAAAAAAAGTTAGCCAATAAAATTTAGGAAATTTAAAATTAATTTTGTTATCAATTTTACTATTAATTTTTTTAAAAGGATGCTTTAAAAAAAACAATAGGATTAACAATGTAAGAATATAAGGCACGACGATTCCCGCTATATAGATTAAATGTTTCTTACTCCATGCCTCAATCCAATTAAAATTATTTATAAAAATTTCCATTGTAAATTTAGGATTATCATTTTCTGGCCAAGCTTTTGACCATGCTTCTGAGGCGATATTATCGGAAATAGTTGAGTTTATATTTAGCCATGAAAGATTTTTTATGCATGAAAAAGCCATAGGATAAATTACACACCCACTTGTTATTAAATTTTTCACTAACCACATTAATAAAAGTATAGCCGGAAAGGAACATGCTAGAATAATTTTTTTATTTAAATTTAATTTATATTTATAAAAAAAAAGAATGATTGGAAAAATAAAAACAAATATCATAGTGCTTTTATTTAAAAAAATAAATACTGAAATTAATGAAATATATATTAGATCGATAAATTTATTTTTTAATTTTAGAATATATGAAATTAAGTAAAAAAAACTCAAATGAGCTATCGCATCATTTCCAAAATTGTCATAACCCATTAATTTAAAAGAAATATAAATTAAAATTAAAAGTGAGAAAAATGAACTTAAATTAATTTTTATTTTTTTTGTATAGACATCAAAAATGTCATTTGCAAAATATATATAATAGAAAGAAGCGATGCTTGCTAATGGAATAATTATTCCGTTATCTTTAAAAAAAAAATTTTTGTTTAATGCGCTTAAATATTGAATTATTGAAATATGACCAAATCTTGAATGTATATTATTAAGGCCAAAAATAATTTTGTACTCATTTAAAATGGATACATAGGGCAAGTGATATAAACCAGCATCTGGTCTATTCACATTGCTTAATAATATTAAAAAAAAACATATTAAAGTAGAAATAAATAAAAAAATAATTTCATTTTTTTTTATGATAAATTTTGATTTTATTATAAAAATAAAAATTACAATTATAAATATAATAGAATTAATAAAATTATTTAAAGGTGTAAAAAAATTTAAAAGTAAAGCAATAAAAGATGCTATTATTACCCCTTGTAAACTTTTATAAAAAAAAAGATTTTTTTCAGTTACATTTTTAGGAGAAAGAACAGAACCAAGGCAGTAATAAAAAAAATTAGTTAAAAAAGAAAAAAAAAATATTTGAAACATTGCTAATAGATTATGCTGTTATTGATTATAATTCCAATTTTTATTGCATTAAATATAATTAAATCTATACCTGCAAATATAAATTAAAAGAGAATGTTTAAATATATTTTATTATTTAAAGAAAAAAAGGTTTAACCAATGAACCAAAATATGATTGTGGGAAGTGATAAAAAGTTTATTCAATATTCATCCTATTTGTTTTATTTAATTCCAGTTTTTTTAATAAAATTTATATTTTTTGCAGACCTTTTTTTAATTTTTGTTGATATTATTTTTTTATATTTTGTTTTCAAATATAAGAAATATAATTACTTTAGTAACTTTTATTTTAAATTTTTTTTATTTTTTTATTTATTATTAGTTATTAGATCTCTCTTTTCAGATGATATTAATCTATCATTTGGTAATTCAATATTTTATTTAAGGTTTTTACTTTTTAGTTTAGCAACTATTTTTTTTTTAGATCATAACAAAATATTTTTGTGCGTACTAAGAAGATTTTTCATTATAATTTTATTGATATTATTGTTTGACACTATCTTTCAATATTTCTTCACACATAATATTTTTGGAATGGAATATAGATATTTTAATGATGATAATTTTAGGTTAACAAGTATATTTGGTAGAAGAGGAGTTTTAGGGAGTTATATTGCTCGTTTTTTTCCATTTATTATTGCTCTTTTTTTTATCGGTAGAAAAAACTTATTAACCACGAAAGATTTATTAATAATCATATTAATATGTTTAATTTCGACAATTTTAGTTATTCTAAGTGGAGAAAGAACTTCAATTGTCTTATTGATTTTCGGATTTACATTAATTTTTTTTACTTCTAATGGTAAATTAAAAAAAATTTTTAAATATTTATTAATACCAATTGTTTTAATATCAATTTTGATTATTAGTTTAGATGCTAGAATTAAAAATAGAATTTTGTCTCATTCTTTTAGTCAATTAGGATTAAATTCTTCAAAAGAAAAAATATATATTTTTGGCGAAGTTTATGAAGGTCATTTTAAAGTTGCATACAAAATGTTTAGATCAAATCCAATATTTGGACAAGGAGTAAAAATGTTTAGAGTTTTTTGTAGTAAAAAAGAAAATTACGTTAGCGAGACTGCCTGCACTACTCATCCACATCATACTTATGTTCAGTTATTAGCTGAAACCGGATTATTAGGTTTCTTTTTTATATTTTCAATTTTTGTTTTGATTTCATTCATTTTGTTAAAAAGTTCTTTTTTTAATTTTTTTCAAAAAAAAAAAATAAGTTTATTTATTTCAAATTATAATAATGCTAAAATATGCCTATTAACTTCAATTTTTTTAACTCTTAGCCCTTTTAATCCTTCTGGCAATTTTTTTAATAACTGGCTATCAATTATATATTTTTTTCCAATAGGTTTTTTATTTTATTTAGAAAATTTAAAAAGTACTAAAGAACATAAAAAATTTTGAAAGAAAAAAGATAGTATTTTTAATACTTCGTTAAAAGATGAAATTATCAATTATAATCCCAGTTTATAATGAAATAAATACTATAGAACTTATAGTGGATAAGATTAATAAACAAAAATTAATAAATAAAGAAATTATAATAGTAGATGACTGCTCTACTGATGGAACAACTATTTTACTAAAAAATAAAATTTTTAAAAAAGTTTCAAAAGTAATTTACCATAAAAAAAATCTAGGGAAGGGGGCTGCGATTAAAAGTGCTAAAAATATTATTACTGGCGATATAGTAATAATACAAGATGCTGATCTGGAATATGACCCTAAAGATTATAATAGTTTAATAAAGCCCATTAAAGATAATCAGTTCAAAGTTGTTTATGGATCAAGAGTTCTGGGGAAAAAGAGGTATTCATTAAATAATTTTACCTCTATTTATAGAGTTTTTTTTAATCAAATTTTAACAATGTTATCAAATTTATTTAATAATCAACAATTAACTGACGCACACACTTGTTACAAGGTTTTTTCAAAAGAAGTATTTAATAACATAGATTTAAAAGAGAATGATTTTAGTTTTTGTCCAGAGATTACTACAAAAATTTCTTTGAAAAATATAAAAATTAAAGAAATTCCAATCAGTTACTATGGAAGAAGTTATAAAGAAGGAAAAAAAATAAATATTTTAGATGGGTTTAAAGCGATAATTGTTTTATTTAAATATAGATTTTTAAGATGAATAATTACTTTAAAATTAATAAATGTCGCATTTGTGAATCTAAAAATTTAAGTAAAATAGTTGACCTTAAAAAACAATATATTCAAGGTTCTTTTATAAAAAGGGGCTTTCCCAAACCTTCTTTAATTAAAATACCATTACAATTACTTAGATGTAAAAAGTGTAGCCTAGTTCAGACATTCTATACTGTTAATCCAAAAATTTTATATAAAAATTATTGGTATCTTTCTGGTGTAAATAAAACAATGTCAAGCCACTTAAAAGGAATTGCTAATGAATGCATTTCAATTATTAAAAAAAATAAAAAAGATTTATTAAACATAAAAGTTCTAGATATAGAGTGTAATGATTGCACATTGCTTAATGCATATCCAAAAAGTTTTTTTAAATATGGAATTGACCCAAGTCAAACTCCTTTAAACGCTAGAAATAATTCTATTAAAATATATAATAATTTTTTTCCTCATAAAAAAATAATTTCTGATTTTAAGGAAAAGAAATTAGATATCATAACATCCATTGCTATGTTTTATGATCTGCAAGACCCAAAGAATTTTGTTAAATCTATAAAATATATATTAGATTTTAATGGTATTTGGGTATTTGAATTATCTTATTTAATGCAAATGTTAAAATTAAACTCCTTTGATACAATTTGTCATGAGCATTTAGAGTATTATTCTTTAACAGTTTTAAATTATTTAATGAAATTATGCGATATGAAAATTTTTAAAATTTCATTTAATGAAAGTAACGGTGGTAGCCTAAGATGTTTTGTTACTCACTCTGATAATTATCTTTATGATGATTATAAAAATAATCTTTTTATTAAAAAAATTTTTTTAAAAGAAAAAAAATCAAATGTTAATTCTGACAAACCTTATAAAGATTTTTTTAAAAGAATTCTTAAAATAAAAGAAGAATTATTAGATTTAATTAATGTTATTATTAAAAAAAATAAAGTTATCCATATTTATGGCGCCTCTACCAAAGGCAATACTATTATTCAATGGTTAGGGATAGATAATAAAAAAATTCAATATGCAGCTGATAGAAATAGAGAAAAATGGGGCGCCAGGACAATTAATTCAAATATTAATATTTTAAGTGAAAAACATTCAAAGAAATTAAAACCAGATTACTATCTTGTTCTTCCTTGGCATTTTAAATCTGAATTTTTGATTAGAGAAAAGAGGTTTCTGGAAAAAGGTGGAAAATTAATATTTCCGTTACCTAAAATTAAAGTGTATAAATCATAAATATGTTATTATTATTTTTTTATAAAAAAAATGCCTAAAATTGCTTTAATTTTTGGTATAACAGGACAAGATGGAGCTTATTTATCAAGGCTTTTGCTTAGAAAAAAATACATAGTGCATGGAGTTAAAAGGAGAAGCTCTTCTTTTAACACATCTCGATTAGATAGTATTTATATTGATCCTAATTTAAAAAAAAAATTTTTTTTACATTACGGTGATATCACCGATTCATTATCAGTATTGAAAATAATAAGAAAAATAAAGCCAGATGAGATATATAATCTTGCTGCACAATCACATGTTGCCGTGTCATTTGAAATGCCAGAATATACTGCGAATGCGGATGCATTAGGTGCGTTGAGAATATTAGAAGCTATAAAATCACTTCAACTAGTTAAAAAAACTAAATTTTATCAAGCGGGAACTTCAGAAATGTTTGGAAAGGTTAATGAAGTTCCTCAAAATGAGAATACGTCTTTTTACCCCAGAAGTCCTTATGGTACAGCAAAACTTTATGCGCATTGGATAACAAAGAATTATCGAGAAGCTTATAAAATTTTTGCTTGTAATGGAATATTGTTTAATCATGAAAGTCCTTTGAGAGGTGAAACGTTTGTAACAAAAAAAATTATTACAGGTTTAGTAAAAATAAAATTAGGTCTACAAAAAAAATTGTACCTTGGAAATTTAAAAGCTAAAAGAGACTGGGGTCATTCACAAGATTATGTGGAGGCAATGTGGAAAATGCTTAATCAAAAAAAACCTAAAGATTATGTTATTGCAACAGGTAAACAGTATACTGTTAAAAATTTTATTATTTTATCAGCTAGAGAACTTAAAATGAAAATTCGGTGGGTTGGTTCGGGTATTAACGAAAAAGTTTATTACAATAATAAAATTATTATAGAATGTAAAAAAAGATATTTTAGACCATTAGAGGTAGACACTTTATTAGGAGATTCTTCTAAAGCCAGAAGAGAGCTTAAATGGAAACCTAAATTTGACCTAAAGCTTCTTGTTCAAGACATGGTAAAAGAAGAAATTAAAAAATATATTTAAAATTATATTTTATTAGAATATCTTGACTTTAAAATAAGATGAAAAATGTTGTTTTTGCCATTTGGGATAATCCAGAATGGTACAATACATTAATTTTTTCTGCAAATTCTTTTAATAAAAAAAATTATCAAGTAAATTTAATTTATCTTTCATCAAATAAAAAAAAAATTATTAAAGCAGATTTTAGTTCAAAAATTATTATACACCCTATTAAAAAAAAATTTTTTATAATGGATTTTATATATTTTTTTTTTTTTAGCTTAAAAATAATATATTTAAATAAACCAGATTTTTTAATATTATTTAATCGCAGAGCTTTGATATGCAATATCTTCTTAAAATTTTTTTTTATAAAATTAAAAATTATTTATCACAATTTTGATTTTGAAAATCCCAAAAATATAAATAATTTTATAGAATTTTTAGAAACAAAGATTGAATTTTTTTTTGCTAGATTTTGTAATATTTTAGTCTTTCCTGAAATAAATCGAGGTAAAATATTTTTACGTTTAGCTAAAATAAAAAGTATTAAAATTATTGATTTTTATAATTGTTTCCCAAAAAATTATACTCCTAAAAAAACACATATCCCTTATAAAATTTTTAAAAAGCCTAATATTTTTTTAGTATCTAGATTAGGATCTATCGGTCCAAATCATTATATTGAAGAATTGATAAAATCAGTAAATTTTTGGAAAAAAAATATATTTTTAATATTAGCTGGGGTTTCAATCAGCAAGGAATATTTAATTAAAATTCAGAAGTTAATTAAAAAATTTCAATTAGATAAAAAAGTTAAAGTTATTACCTCAGTCAATAATCAATTATGGTTTAAAATTTTATTTAAATCGAAACTAGGAATATGTTTTTATAAAACTAATTCCATTAGTCATCAAAATATGGCTGGGGCTTCAACGAAATTTAATAACTATTTATATGCAAATATTCCATTTTTAACACATAAAAATAAAGATTTTATTATTTTTAGAAATAATTCAAAAGTTTTTAAAATTGTTGATGCTAAAAATCCAAAAGATATTGCAAGATCTGTAAATCTTTTAAAATCTAATAAAAAGTTATATTCAAATCTTCAAAAAAAAGGTCATAAATTGTTTAAAAGTACTATGAATTTTGAATATCAGTTTGAAAAATTTTTTAATTGCATTATTAAATTATGAAGTTAATTTTTACTTAATGATTTTAAATAAAAACTCTAAAATTTTTTTGGCAGGTCATAATGGATTAGTTGGATCTGCGATCTTTAGGAAATTAAGAGAAAATAACTATAATAATATTTTAATTATAGATAGAAAAAAATTAGATTTAACAAATCAAAACAAAGTTTATAATTTTTTAAAAAAAAAAAAGCCTGAATTTATAATAATCGCAGCAGCAAAAGTTGGTGGAGTTGTTGCAAACAATAAATATAGAGCAGATTTTATTTACGAGAATTTAGCAATCCAAAATAATTTAATTCATGGAGCCTTTTTAAATAATATAAAAAATTTAATATTTCTTGGATCTAGTTGCGTTTATCCAAGAGAGTGTAAGCAGCCTATAAAAGAAAATTATCTTCTAAGGGGTTCTTTGGAATATACAAATGAACCCTATGCTATTGCAAAAATCGCAGGGATTAAAATGTGTGAAAATTTCAATCTACAGTATAAAACGAACTTTAAATGTATAATGCCATCCAATACTTATGGGCCTGGCGATAATTATGACAGTGAAACTTCGCACTTTTTTCCAGCGCTTATAAAAAAAGTTTATGAGGCTAAGCTTAGCGGAAAAAAGAAAATTACTTTATGGGGGACCGGTTTGGCGAAAAGAGAGTTGATATATGTTGATGATGTCGCTGACGCTTGCCTATTTTTTATGAAAAAAAAGACTAAAGAATTCTTAATTAATATTGGTACTGGAAAGGATTTAACAGTTAAGGACTATGCAAATTTTATAATTAAATCTTTAAATTTAAATATTAAAATTGATTATGATCATTCCAAACCTGATGGAACACCCAGAAAAGTACTAGATGTTTCATTGTCTAAAAAATATGGTTGGTTTCCAAAGATCAGTCTTAAAGAAGGCTTTTTTAGAACTTACGAGAGTTTTGTGTCTAAATTAAATAAAAAATAAAAAGTACAATCATACTCAAAATTTAAACTCATATTTAACATTAGTAAATTAATAATTGATAATGTTTCTGGGTTTCCAATCAATGTCTGATCTTATAAATATTAGGTTTTCTCCATTTATATATGTATTAAAGTTATAATTATTTTCTATAAATAATTTTAAAATTTTTTGAGTAGTTAATGGAAAATCAGAATCAGGAGCTTCCATTATTATACATTTAACAAAGGGTAGCCATTCTTTGCATGATTTATTGAAAAGTTTTCTTTCAGCACCTTCAATATCAATTTTAAGTATGCAAATATTTTTAATTGAATATAAGTCTAAGATTTTACTAAACGGCATTCCTGTTATATGAAATTTTTCTGAATTTCTAACTTCCTGAACATATCTTGCTTGACTACTTTCGGATCTTTTTAATATTCTTAACTTAGAATTTTTATCCCAAATAGCTGCATTTATAGGCGTTACATTTGGTAAATTTTTGACATTTTTAGTTAAAGTTTTAAAATTTTCTTTTACAGCTTCAATTGAAAATATTTTGGCCTTAGGATGCATCTTCGCGAATCTTAAAGTTTCAACCCCAATATTTGCCCCTAAATCAATAATTAACTTTACTTTAATTTTATTACTTGGTGAAAAAATTTCTATTTGTGGAGTATAAAAATGCGTAATAACCCAATCTCTTCTCGTATTCCAAAACACGTCCCCAAAATTTTTTGTGGAGATTTTAATGTCAAATTTTTTTTTTAATGTGCGAAACCAAATAATTTTCAGCGTAGCAATTATTCCAAGATTTTCGAATGAATATATAAATCTTATTATAGCTTGCAAAAAACGCACAATCATTTTTTAATTTTCTGTTTAATTGTATAAGATTTAAGTGTATTTATTAAATATAAAACATTTTTATAAGTTTAGATTAAATATTTATTATATTTACAAAGTAGCGCTCCTAATGTAGAAAGTGATGCCTGGTGATTATTGCAAAGGAGTAACACCCGATCCCATTCCGAACTCGGCAGTTAAGCCCTTTAGCGCCAATGGTACTTTGTCTTAAGGCACGGAAGAGTAGGTCGTTGCCAGGCTTTTA
>Ga0114963_10000332_pt1 | contig 31410 bp, 18 predicted proteins | sample C_131016_EF_Meta_FD_87019 | JGI IMG/M metagenome (GOLD analysis project Ga0114963, IMG submission 87019) | Freshwater microbial communities from Lake Croche, Canada to study carbon cycling - C_131016_EF_MetaG | ecosystem: Environmental > Aquatic > Freshwater > Lake | place: Lake Croche, Canada... | reverse complement strand
GCAGATCTTCTTCGTGGGCGAGTGGTGCATCTCGATCCAGTGGGCGATCCAGCCCGGCAGCCGCCCCATGGCAAATAACACGGTGAACATCTGCACGGGAATGCCCATCGCTCGGTAGATGACGCCCGAGTAGAAGTCGACGTTGGGATAGAGCTTCCGCTCGATGAAGTAGTCGTCGGCGAGCGCCACCTCCTCGAGTTGCTGGGCGATGTCGAAGATCGGATCCCGCAGCGAGAGCTTGGCAAGAAGTTTGTCGCACGTGGCCTTGATCAGCTTCGCGCGAGGGTCGTAGTTCTTGTAGACCCGGTGGCCGAAGCCCATGAGTCGGAAGCCCGAGTCCTTCTTCTTGGCGAGGTCGACGTATTTCTTGACGTTACCGCCGTCTGCACCGATCCTCTCGAGCATTTCCACGCAGGCTTGGTTGGCACCGCCATGGAGCGGCCCCCAGAGCGCGGAGATGCCCGCCGAGATGCTGGCGAAGAGATTGGCATCGCTTGAACCGACCATCCGGACGGTGGATGTGGAGCAATTCTGTTCATGGTCGGCATGCACGATCAGGAGCATGTCGAGCGCCTCGGCAAAGTCGGGATCGCAGTGGTATTCCTCACACGGCACCGCGAACATCATCTGCAGAAAGTTCTCGCAGTACGAGAGATCGTTCCGCGGATAGATCAGCGGCTGGCCGATCGACTTCTTGTGGCTGTAGGCCGCGATGGTGGGGAGCTTGGCCAACAGGCGGTGCACGCTCACCTCCACCTGACGAGGATCGCGAACGTCAAGTGAATCCTGGTAGAACGTGGAGAGGGCACCCACCACGCTGCCGAGGATCGCCATGGGATGCGCGTCACGGGGAAACCCGTTGTAGAAGCTGCGCATGTCCTCGTGGATCATCGTGTGGTGCGAGAGTGAATTTCGGAAGCCGTCGAGTTCGGTGGTCGAGGGCAAATTGCCGTAGATCAGCAGGTAGGCCACCTCGACGAAGTCGCACTTCTCGGCCAGCACCTCAATGGGATAACCGCGATACCGCAGGATCCCCTTCTCGCCATCGAGAAAGGTGATCGCGCTGGTCGTGGAACCGGTGTTGACGAAGCCCTCATCGAGGGTGATGGCACCGGTCGCACTTCGCAGTTTGGCGATGTCGATGCCCTGCTCGCCTTCGGTGCCCACAACAACCGGGAGTTCGGTGGTACGGCCGCCGATTTCCAGCCTGGCTGTCCCCGCCGACTTCGTGCCCGGCCAGGGCGGACTGACGGGGGCTGGCGAGGCAGAGGATGTCTGGGACGCACTCATGAGGCCAATCTCCTGGGCATGTGGGCAGCCAGCACGGAGCGGAACGCCGAACGCGACCATCCGCAGCAAAAGTCCGCCAGAAGCGGCAGTCTAGCCCGCGCCGCACGGGTCGGCAATCGCTCGCCGACCGACTGCCGATTGTTACCGGGTCGTACGGGGCTGGCTCGCAGTTTGGGAGGCGGCTTGGGACGGACCTCCGCCGGGCTCGTCATCGAAGACCGTCCAGACGGGGGTGCGGCTGCGGACCGTGGCAAGATATTCATCCATCTCGCGCTTGCGGCGTTCGTTCGAGAGCTTGTCGCGGATGCCGACCTGCGCCTCGATGAAGGGGGTGCGGCCTGCGTCGGTCCGTTCGATCACCCGCACGATGTGCAAGGCCGAGCCTTCATCGAGGATCGCACTCATCTGGCCAACTGGCAGCGTGAAGACGGCCTCGTTGATGACCTTCGAGACGAGGCTCCCTTTGGTTGTCCAATCGAAGACGCCGCCGGTTGCCGCGGTCGGTCCCTCCGACCCCGTCCGGGCAATGTCGGCAAAGGGTTTGCCTTGCATCACCTCGTTGCCCATCGCTGCCAGCATGGTCCAGGCCTGCCCGCGGGGCCGGCTGGTCGTGACCTTCACGGTGAGCTGCTCGAAGCGAACCTTGGCGGGATACTCGTATTCGGCCAGATGATTCTGATACCACGCGATCATTTCCGCGTGCGGGATCTCTCCGTCGTTGACCACCTTCTGCTGGACCCATTGCTGGGCGAGAGCCCGCTCAAAGAACGTCTTGCGGATCCGGTCGAGTGACTGCCCCCGCGACCTCAGCAACTGGTCGTATTCCAGAGCATTGGCCACTCCAGCATCACTGACCAGCCGCGGCAGTTGTTGTTGATCAAACGCCTCGTTGACCTTCTTTTCGATTTCCGGCAGGCGATCCTCGGGAATCGTTCGGCAGGCGTCGACATAAATCACCAGCGACTCGACGTGCTGCTTGATCACCTGCCGGCAGATCTGCGACTTCAGTTCTCGGATCTGCTCGGGGGTGAGGCCTCCTGAGACCTTATCGAGCCAGGCCAGCGCTGAAGGGGTGAGCAGGTCGCCTTCCAGCACGACCTCTGGTCCGACCCGGGCGACCACCCGGGCGTTGTCGAGCGACTGCATTCCGTCCGGCTGGCCATCTGCAGCGACACCCGCTGGAAGCGTTTCCTCGAAGCCCGCCTGGATGACGCCTGATTTTTTCGTCGCCGATTCGATGGCGTCTTTCTTGGGAGCCGCAACCGGTTCGAGGGGAGCGCCCGGGTTCGGCAGGATGCTCGACAGCACATGGTTTTCCTTGCTGTTCCTGCCATCCTCGGCCCCATTCTTGGCTCCTGGCCAACCATCCGGCCGTGACACCGCCTTCGGCACATGAGGCATCTGTCCGGGGCCAACCAGGCTGCGGGTGGCTGGGGCCGCAGGGCCGCTGGCGGCTGCAGCCGGATCGTCAACCGGTTGGGAGGGATCTTGGGCGGTCGCATCGTTGGCGAACAGCAGAACAACCGCGCAGCACAGCCACGCGAAGCTCGTGCGCACCTCAATTTGGCGGCCGGGATGGGTCATCACGGTCTCGGTCGGGGAGATCCAGGAACCGCCCGGCAACCCACGTTACGGTCGCGCAGGTGTCGAAGCGGGCCGGGGACTATAGGGACGCCCTCGCGTGGGTCGCAAGAGCGTCCTGACCGCGGCCAAAAGCCTGTCTGGATCGTCACAAACCCGCTTTTCGAGTGGTACCACGGCGCTTTTATCACCGACCACTCGCAGCGTTTTTCCCGCTGCCTGCCAGGCTGCCCGCAACCGCTGGATGGCCTGCGGGTCGTGGTGGCCGATCACGAGCATGCCCGGTTGCCGGGTGATGGAATCGATGCCGTGGGCCGCGGCCGCAACCCGCAGCCGGGCAAACTCCAGCATGCGTGTCACCTCGGTCGGCAGGGGACCGAACCGGTCGACCAGTTCCGCGGCGAGGTCATCGACCTGCCCTTCGCCCGTGACCCGCGACAGCCGCCGGTAGACATCGATCTTGGCACGGAAATCGGGAATGAAGTCACGTGGTAGCCAGGCCGTCCCCGGCAGATCGATGGTCACCGGCGGCGGCTCGGCCGGCGGCATCGACTTGAGCCCGCGGACGGCCTGCTCGAGCAGTCGGCAGTAGAGCTCGTAGCCGACGGTCGCGATGTGGCCGCTCTGCTGCGTGCCGAGCAGGTTGCCCGCGCCGCGAATCTCAAGATCGCGCATCGCGAGCGAGAAACCGGCCCCCATGCTGGAGAACTCCTGAATGGCGCGGAGCCGCTTGGCCGCCGTGCTCGTCAGTGTGGCTGCCTCATCGACGAGCAAGTGACAATAGGCACGGTGGTGCGACCTGCCGACGCGGCCGCGGAGCTGATGGAGGTCGGCGAGGCCGTAGGTATCGGCCTCGTCGATGAAGATGGTGTTGGCCCGCGGGATGTCGAGGCCGCTCTCAATGATTGTCGTGGCCAGGAGGATGTCGGCCCTCCCGGCGACGAACGAGAGCATCACCTCCTCCAGCTCCGATTCGGAGAGCCGACCGTGGGCGATGACGATCGTTGCCTCGGGCACGATCTGCGAGAGCCGATGCGCGACCTTGTGGATGTCGTTGATCCGGTTGTGAACGAAGAACACCTGACCGCCCCGCGCGAGTTCCCGGTCGATGGCACCGCGGATCAGCCGCTCGTCCCAGCGGGCCACGCGAGTTTCGACGGCGATCCTGTTGGCGGGTGGCGTGGTGAGGTTGGAGATGTCGCGGATGCCGAGCATCGCCATGTGGAGCGTTCGCGGAATCGGCGTGGCGGTCATCGTAAGCACGTCCACGCTGGCGCGGAGCGCCTTGAGCTTTTCCTTGACGTCCACGCCGAACCGCTGCTCTTCGTCGACGACCACGAGTCCCAGGTTGGCGAAGTGCATGTCGGTCTGGGCGATCCGGTGCGTGCCAATGACTATGTCGACGGTGCCCCGTGCGAGTCCCTCCAGCGTGTCACGTTCCTCCTTCGTCCCGGTGAGCCGCGAGAGCGCCCGGATCGTGAAGGGGAACTCGGCGAACCGGGCGACGAACGTGCGGCGATGCTGCTCGGCCAGTACCGTCGTCGGCACGAGCACGGCTACCTGCGAGCCCGCCTCCGCCACCTTGAAGGCCGCACGCATCGCCATCTCCGTCTTGCCGAAGCCGACGTCGCCGCAGAGCAGCCGATCCATGGGCCGCGGCCGCTCCAAGTCGGCACGGATCGCCTCGATGGCGGTGAGTTGGTCCGGCGTTTCGTCAAACGGAAAGGACTCTTCGAAGCTGCGTTGCCAGGGAGTATCGGGTGGGAATGCCGCGCCGGGACGGCTCTCCCGCCGGGCCTGCAGCTGGATCATGTCGGCGGCCATGTCGGCGACGGCCCGCTCGACCGCAGCCTTCTGACGTTCCCAAAGCGTGCCGCCGATCTTCGCAAGCTTGGGGGCAAGTTTGGTCCCACCGACATATTTCTGCACCAGTTCGATACAGGAGGCCGGCACGTAGATCCGTGTGCTCTCCGCAAACTCGATCTCGAGAAACTCCTCCGTGCGGCCGTGCTTTTCCAGGAGCTTGAGGCCCTTGTAGCGGCCGATGCCGTGGGCAACGTGCACGACGTAGTCGGCCTCGTGAAGGTCGAGGAAGGTGTCGATCGCTCTCGAGAGCCGCTGTTTGGTGGGCCGCGATGTCGCCACATCCTCGCGACGGAAGAGCTCCGCACTCGAAATCAGCACGATCTTTTCGGGCACGAGCCGAAAGCCGCCGGAGAGATGCCCTCTGGCGAAGTGCAGCCGTCCCGATTGCGCCGGCCCACAGTCGGCCAGCAGTTCCGAAAGACGCTTCTCCTCCGCGGCGGTGGGCGCGACCACCCACACTTCCTGGTCACGGCCGACCGTTTCCAGTTCCTCGCGAACCCGGTCCAGCACCCCGGTGAACCGCTCCACGCTCTCGATCGCCAACAACGCCGTGGACTCCATGCTCGACGGCGCAACGGCGGAAAGGGTCACCGAGGGAAACCGATAGATCCTGGCAAACACCTCCGCTGGGTCGGAGAGCCCGGCGGTAGGGCCCGCATCGGCCCCGGCATGGGCGAGTCGTTGGTGGGCTCGCTGCGCCTCTTCGGCAAGTTCCCCAGGCTCGACCAAGGCCCACCACGAGCCCGACGGAACGATGTCGGCCAACTGCGTGCGCCGCGCTGGGAAGGCCTTCGACTCTGGCACCGAACGCTCAAGCGCTGTCAGGTCGATGGCGTCGAGGGCGTCGACGCTCCGCTGGCTGACGGTGTCGAAGGTGCGGAGCGACTCAATCTCGTCACCGAACAGTTCCACGCGCACGGGACGCTCCCAGTCGGTGGCAAAGAGGTCGAGGATGCCGCCTCGGCGTGCAAAGGTGCCGGGCGTATCGATGGCGTCGGCCGCCTCCCAGCCCCGCGCGACGAGCCAATCGGCAAGTTCCGCCGGGTCGAGCCTGCCGCCCACGACAAGCTGGCGAGTGCCCGCCTCGATCTCACGCGGGTCGGCAAGCGGAGAGAGCAGTGCCTGAATGGTGGTCACGATGATCCGCGGATGGGCGGCTGCAGGGCCGATCAGTCGCTTGACCAGGGCCAGACGGTCGGCCTCGGTGGGATCGATACCAGACGAAACGCCACCGTCCTCGAGCGCCGGCAGGACGGCGACAGGAAACGGCGTGAACAACGCAAGATCGTCGAGAAAGAAGTCGGCATCAGCGGAGTGAGGCAGCACGACCACGAGCTGGCCGGCCCGCTCCGGATTGGCGGCCAAGGCCTCTGCCAACGCTGCCGCCGTCAGCGCAGACGCCGATCCCCAGGTTCCGCCAATCGTGCCGCCATGTCCCGCCCGGAGACTGGCGACCACCTCGGCGAACCCATTGTGCGTGTCGAGCGTGTTGGCAAGGCCGAGCAATCGCCCGGCCGGCACTGAAACCGTGGAATCGGACACATCGGAATTGTAGTGAAAGTGGAGGGCGGCGAGTCACTCTGCTCGGTAAAGTCCGCGGAAATTCCGCAAAAAATCCGCCCCTGACGCAGCAGGGCATTTATCGTGTATTTTTAAGGGGTCGCTGTCGGGCCGTTTCCGAACCAGCCAGCCCCACACCAGAGGAGCCCATCCCATGGCCACCGTCTCCCGACCCCGGACCTCCGAAGCCTTTGTCAGCGGGGCTGATGTGGTCGTCGAGTCGCTGATCCGCCATGGTGTGGATGTGCTCTTCGCGTATCCGGGCGGCGCGAGCATGCCGCTCCATCAGGCACTCACTCGGGCAGCCGACAGGCTCCGCACCATTCTGCCACGGCACGAACAGGGGGGCGGCTTCGCAGCGCAGGGCTACGCACGGACGACGGGCAAGCCGGGTGTCTGCATGGCGACCAGCGGCCCGGGTGCGCTCAACCTCGTGACGGCCATTGCTGACGCCAAGATGGACAGCGTGCCGATGGTAGCCCTCACCGGGCAGGTGGGCACCAGCGTGATTGGCACCGATGCCTTCCAGGAGACTCCGATCGTCGAAGTCTGCCGCGGCATCACCAAGCACCACTATCTCGTGACCGATGCCAACGACATCGCCCGCGTGATGCGGGAGGCGTTCCACATCGCCACGACCGGCCGGCCCGGCCCGGTGCTCGTCGATCTGCCGAAGAACGTCCAACTCGCACAGATCGTGCCAGACTACGATGCCCCGATGAATCTGCCGGGCTACCATCCCGAGGTCCGCAAGCCACACCCTGAACAGATCGCTCAGGTGGCTGCCGCCATCAAGCGGGCCAAGCGTCCGATCATTTATGCCGGAGGCGGCGTGATCGCGGCCGAGGCCTCGGCCGAACTCCGCGAACTCGTGCGGCTGACAGGCATCCCGGTCACGATGACGCTCATGGGCCTGGGGGCATTTCCCGCCGACCATCCGCGGTGCTTGGACATGCTTGGCATGCACGGCAGCGTGTATGCCAACCAAGCCGTCGATCAGGCCGACCTGCTGATCGCGGTGGGCGTGCGGTTCGATGACCGTGTGACGGGCAAAGTGTCGGAATTCGCCGAACATGGTTTCATTGTCCACATCGATATCGACCCCTCCGAGATCAACAAGAACAAACTTGTCCACGTGCCGATCGTGGCCGACGTGAAGGAGTCTCTGGCACAACTCAACGCCATCGTGGCGCCGCCGGCGGCGCCACTCGACGATTGGTATTCCCAGATCGATGCGTGGAAGCAGGAGGATCCGTTCTCCTACGACCGCTCCTTCAAGGGCATCCTGCCCCAGCACGCGATCGCCGAACTCTCACGGCTCACCGCCGAACGTGACACGATCATCACGGTGGGCGTGGGACAGCACCAGATGTGGTCGGCGCAGTTCTACAAGTTTCGCCGGCCGCGGACCTGGCTTTCATCCAGCGGCCTGGGCACGATGGGATTTGGCCTGCCGGCAGCGATGGGGGCCAAGGTCGCCCATCCGGAGTCACTCGTCGTCGACATCGACGGCGACGGCAGCATCCTCATGAACATCCAGGAGTTCGCCACCTGCCACTGCGAGAATATCGGCGTGAAGGTGCTGCTTCTGAACAACCAGCATCTCGGCATGGTGGTGCAGTGGGAGGATCGGTTCTTCAAGGGCAACCGGGCCCACACCTATCTGGGACCCGTCGGCAATCCAGAGGCTTCGGGCCAGGGCAACGGCATCTCGCCGGCGGCCCGTTATCCCGACTTCGTGGGCATCGCGCAGGGATTCGGCTGGCAGGCCGAAACGATCATGGAGCGGGGCGATCTGGAGGCAGCGCTCAAGCGGCTCATCGACGCACCGGGACCCGCATTGCTCGACGTGCAGGTGCCCTATCAAGAGCACGTGCTGCCGATGATCCCGTCGGGCGGCACGGTTCGCGACCTGATCAAGCGATAGTTAGGCAGTTCGTGACATCGACTGGCTGCCGCTCGATCGCCTCTTGGTTTGCTGTAGCACCGTCGTAGGCCGCGTCAGGGCTTTTGACCCACGACGCCGGGAGGCATCAGTTTGGACAATGCCTGCCGGAGAATCGGCTCCAGGGGCCGTTCATCCAACGCCATTGCCATCCGACGCATGCTCTGAGCCTGCGTTTTGACTGGTTCTGGAACATCGCCCATCAACAGCGCGAGCCCGCGCTTGGAATCGTCGGTGAGAATGGCGTCCGCGAGCACGGCCAGTCGCCAGGCGGCCCGACGGCACACCTCCCGAGGAATCAACTGGGCAGCCGCCGGTTGGCCGATCAGATCGGCTGGCATACCTGCAGCATTGATTTCATCCTGCGAGACGATTCCGGCGGAACCTGGCAGGGGCTGCCCTACTCCGCCACCGTACTGCCGATCGAGCAGGAGTTTGTCGGCGGCGGCCACATCACGCTCGAGCGACACTACAGCGAGACGTCCGATCGATTGAATGAGAGCTGCTGCATCGACCTTCGACTCTGGGCCGGCTACGGCCGCCAGTGCCGCTGCAGCCCGCACACGCACATTGATTGAACGGCTGCCGTCGTCCAAGATCCGCACAACCTCGTCCGCCGTGGCCGGCTTCATCGGCCCCAAGAACGGCAGCATCGTCAGGCAGCGTGACGCCATCCAGTCGTTCTCGACGACTGTTTCCGGCGTCGTCGGCTCCTTGAGAATCGCCTGGATGGCAGGGACAGCTATGGAAGCCATCCGTTGCTGCTCCTCAACCACCCCCTTCGTCGCCTCAACATGCTTCGCAAGCCCGACGCTGGCTGCAATCCGCACAGCCTTGGGCAGGTCGGTATTGGAGACCGCCTGCGCAAGCGTGGCAGCGGCAGGCGGCCAGGGCTTGCCCGTCGACTGCAACTCGCCGATCAGTAGCATCGCGTTGACCCGCACCGCCGGATTGGCATCGTTCTTCGCCGCGAGCGCCTCCATGAAACTTGCCACTGTCTTGGTTGCCTCTTCGGCTGACTTTTCGTTCGCGATGCCGCCGAGCAAGAACTCTCGCAGCCGCTTTCGAGTCCGTTCGATCGTCGACCGATTGGCTTCCATCTGCAGTTGCGGCAGCGCAATCTGCTCGAGAAAGTCGCGGGCAGTCGCATCGAAGGCACCACCGCCACTCATCGCCTCCTTATAGGCTTTTGTTTCTGGAGCCGCCTCCACATCCTTCATCGTTGAGAAGCGGGCACTGTCATCCTGACCAAAGACCCCTGCCGCCAGAGCGAACCACGCCACGACGGCCACAAAGCCAACACTCGACGGACGAACTCCGTGAACGAAAGGCAGTCGCAGACCAGAATGCATGTGGCTCATGGGAGGAAATTCCGGGGCTAGTTTCTGGGTGCGGGTGGGTTATCAGAACGGCGACTCGCCGCCGGGTCGTTGCTGGCCTGCGCGATCACCCGCAGCAGCATTCGCCTGGTCGGTCGGCAGCGTGGCACGATACCGTTCAAAGTCCAGTTGTGAATCGGGCGAAGAAACGACATCAATGGTGCCGTCTGGACGGAGAAAGACCATCTCGAGTGGTTCCGGTGGCGGCGTTGCCTTGCCACCCCTCGTCTCCGTGCGATCCTCGCGCGGGCCACGGACATCGAGCAGCACGCGGTTGGTTGTGATCGAGTCTCCCAGCGACCGCAGTTCGGCGGTTTTTTTCTGCTGCGAGTCGACGTTGGCGAGGCCACCGGGCTCCATGATCAGGACACGCAAAGCGAGCGACCCGGTATTCGGTTTTTCACCAAGAATCTGCACCGCAAACATGCCTGGCTTTATCTTTTTCAGGACCTGCTTTCCGACTGGTTGCACGAGCAGGCGGGCGCCATCCGACACGACGACCGGTGCCGTGGGATTGCTCTCCGGTGACTCAAGAATAGGTTTGGTTGCCAGCGACGCCTCGACGAGGTGCCGGCCGGGAACATTCAGGTTCGGATTCCAGCAGACGACCTTCACGCGATAGCGATACGTACGTCCCGGCTTCACATCCAAGTCGATGAACCGAAACAATCGGTATTCCGGCCCCAGCATCACCGATCCGGCCATACCGGGCGCCATGCCGGAGTCCTCATCAACCGGCATAACGGGAACGCCAAAACCAGGTTTCCCAAGGCCGCCACCGATGGATTCCTCGTTCGCTGCCCCAAAGATGTTGGTGCTCGTTTCGGCTTTCACCTGATCGGCCAAAGCCTGGGACTTTTTCTCCTCCGCATCGCGTTGCAAATAGTCCACAAACCATGGGTGCATCGCATTCAGGCCCCAAGAACCGTCGGCGAGTTGCGGCATGGGGCTGGAAAAGGGAATGGGCGATACTGCAAGATCACGATTCTCCTGAGTCGTTGGAATCGTGATCGTGGCCAGCGCCGGCTCCGATTGAAAACCCACCCACTCGGCGCCGTACCGAATAACCGCCTGTTTTACGTCGATGGGGCTCCACTTCTCCGCGACGCCGGGCTGTATCTCGGCTCGCTCGATGCGATAACTGCTCCAATTTGGCGCGTCGATAGTCGCGTTCTTGAAGCTCGCGTTATCAAACCGCTGACGGTATTCCTGTTGCTGCTTCTTGAGCGGAATGAGCCCCGTGACGAGAACGTAGGGTACGACCTTGCCCTGCGGTCCGAGTTGTTGATCAGGCTGCAAAGCCTGATCCAGGTCCGGCTGATCCTGCTGCTCCGGTTGCTGCTGCGTCTGCTGGCCTGGTCCACGACGATTCCCTCTCGGCTTTTGTCTCGGCGTGTTGCCATCATCAAGATCGGGGGTACGGACCGGCGGAGCCACGCGTCCGCCGGGCGGGGCCTTGACCGCCAGAACAGCGGCCCCAGACACGGCCCGCAGGTCTTCAATGGGCAGAATGTCCGGGCTGCTCCGCCGCGCCAGTTCGCCAAAGAGCGGCCTGCTGAAAAGCGCATGCGGTGGCTCGGAAACCACTTTCGTTTCCCGCCATTGGGTAACAACCTCCGCCAGCGTCTTATCACTGGCCCGCTCTTCAGCCGGCGGATTTTTCACCGCATCGATGTGCTCAGACGCCTTGGCTGCGCCGTTTACGATTGCCGTTGGTACCTGTTCGGAAGAGGGCCGCATCGTTCCAAGGCCACCCCACACGAGACCGCAGGCCGCCAGACCGATCATGGCCGCGATGATTTTCTCACCATGGCTCAAAAAAAACGACAGGATGGCGGCCTTGTTGAGGGCGAACTTTGGCATTTTCATGATGCGGCCCTCCGGAGGGGAACTGGAGAAGACATAGCAGCCTTGTCGCCAGCCTCACCCGATTCCAAACCGACAGCTTTCTCGGATGGCGGTGTGGCCAATCCGATCGTACCGCGGAGTTCAAGGGAAACGTCGTACATCCGGCCCGAGCCGCCGGGACCCGCAGCAATCGGATCGGCAGTGGCCTGGACCATCGACACGTCGACAGCAGGGCCGCCCGACGCGTTGATCCGCACCTGACGAACATCAATCGGGATTGCAGACGTTGACAGTCTGACAAGCAGCGAGTCGATCTGCCTCTGATCGATGACGACCCGTAACACGAACGGCATCAGGTGAACCATCTGGCTATCGACAGCCGCAGCAAGTTCGGTGGCACTCAAGGGCTTTCCCGTGAAGTCAACGTAAATCCAGTTTTGAAGCCCGTCGTCGGGATTCGCCGGTGCAGGGGCCTGTGACGAACCGTCGTCGTCGAAAGATGATCTCGCTGCGCCTGGAGCGACGACCAGTGCCCCACCGCCAAATCGCGGATTGGCAGGCCTCACCAAAACAGCCGCCCCGGACGCGCTCGGCGATCCTCCCGAATCATCGTCAGGTGACGCCGTGGTCGGTGCTGACACCGCCGCCACCCGAACAAGCCGCTTCCCAGAGCCGCCGCCTGGATCGTCCTCCGCCGCCGGATAGCCCACGGAGAGTTCATCGACTCTGGCAATCGCGGCACTGTGCGGACCGGCAGCCGTTTTATTCATGCCGGCCAGAAGGTCGCAGAACATCCCATACACCCAGAGTTCTTCCTGGGCGAGCAGAATCCTCGTCGGCGAGGGAGGAGCCTCTTTTTCCCAATTGAACGATGTATAGATGCGCTGCTGATTTTCCGGACTCCACTCCATCATGTAGGGCGACGACTCGACCGCATCATCATCTGACGCCACGCCCGGACGCATCGCCGGTTGCCCGGCTGGCTGTCGACGGATGTTTGGCCGCGATGTGGTCACATCCGAAAGATCCCCCATCTTGGGCTCGACCCCCATGCGGACGGGCAACCCTCGCACCAGCGTCCTCACCTTGTCTTTGTAGCGCTCGCGAAACTGTGGGGACAGCTTTCCATCCGGCTTCAGCGTCTCCACCTTCTTGATGAAGTCGGCTCCCAGCGTTTCCTCAGGCCAGACGCGAAAGGTCTTTTGGCTGTCCCAGAAGGCCTGCCATTCCTTCAAGGTTTCTCTGCTGACCTGACTTGTTGTGGCTTCGATGCTCTTGGACCATGAATCATTCGGGTGGTCCGCAACGCTGCTGACGCTCTTCATTGCCGTAACGTGCCCATCGATCTGCTGTCGCATCGACGCGATGTGCGATGTCATCGCACTGCGGGCGATGAACAGCGGTGGCAAAAGGAGCAGCGGCACGATGGCCGCCAACAGCCAGAAGTAATATTTGAGAAAGATCGCCAACCATGGACGTAACTGGTCCGATATGGAACTCTTAGCCATGATTTTGAAATTCCTGGCGAGAAGGTGTGCTGAAGGCTTGAGACACGCTGCAGGGCCGGATCAGTCCGAGTTGTTACTTACTGGGGCAGCCCCAGGAGCGGCGGCAGCGGCAGGAGCGGCGGCGGCGGGCGGTGCTTCTCCGGCAGGCCGCGGCTGCCAACAGAATTGCACCACGAAATCGTATCGTCGCAGCACTAACTCCTGAGGCGATTCTAATTCCGACAGGTCGTCGGCCGGCTGCTGAGCCCTTGTCGCGAAGGACGGTGCATTCCCACCACCCATTTTTGCCAACGGTATCCGCACGGGCTTGATGGACGAGGACTGAACGATGACTGGAAAGCCAATACCGAGTTCGGAGACGCTCACCTCCTGACCTGCCAGCGGTCCTGCCGAAACAATCACCTTGTTTCCTTCGCCGAGCAGGTTTTTGATGAGCGTGGAACGGACATATTGGGCACCCTCCATAGGCTTGTGGCGGTCTTCGTTGTGAAAATGATGGCCCTGCAACTCAACCACCCAGCCAGGACCAGTGGGGCCGCTGTCGGCGTTCGGTTTCGCTCCCTCGACAGCCGTTGCGTCAGGGGGGGCCGCAGGCTGACCGCCCTCGGCAGCAGGTTCGCCAGCGGCTACCGCCGGAGCTTTCAGTTCGTCGACCTCTTCGTCCTCTTCTTTCGCGTGGGTTTCCGCCCATTGCTGCTTCAGCCCGGCAAACCACGCGCCGAGGTCAGGGAAATACTGGCAGTCCATGCGATCGACGAGGAGCTCTTGCCGATCGGCAGGGTTCTCGGGAATCGGGTCTGCCTCGTCACGAGGTAGCAGCGTCTCCACGGCCCGCAGCATGTCCAGCGTTTCGAATCTTCGGTTATGCAACTTCGCCAGCCACTGCTGCTGGGCGATGGCGATTGCCTGCTTTTCGCGAACCATGCCCACGGCAGCGGTGGCCGCCACGGACTTTTTCTTGACAGCATCGGCCTGCGCGAAGGCATCTGCGTAGAGTTTGGGGGCATACGCAGTCCATGCCGCGAAGATCCCGCTAAAATTCAGCATCGCAGCCGCCAGCAATCCCACCATTGCGGCGACGGCCCACGGCTTCTTCGCATCGATGATGCGGTCGCGAACGATTTCATCAGGCAGCAGATTCGTGCCGATCGCCGCCACGTCCGCCGCCTGGAGAGCCAAGCCATAGGCGGTGCCAAAGGCGAGGTGGTGCTCCCGGAATGCCGGGGTTGCGAGCACCGCCTCCCCCTCCAGGCCCTTGAATGTGTCCAACCGCTGCACATCGAGCTGGAGTTGCTGCCCCACGAAGTCGGTCAGGCCACGGAGCTTGGTGGCATTCCCCATCAGCAGCACTTTGGTGATCGTCGCCGTCCGATCGGTACCGGTGAAATAATTCAGCGATCGCTGCAGTTCAGAAGCAAACTCGTTGAACACCGGCTTCATCATTTTGAAGACGGCTTTCGGGTCTTCCGCCTTGACGGCGTTGCGCTTGAGATTTTCAGCCTGAGAAAATGTCAGCTTCATCCCCTGCACGAGCGCCTTGGTGAAGTTGCTCCCGCCTGCCGGAATACTCCGCTGCCAGATCCGGCGTCCGTTGGTGACCACCAGATCCGTGGAATCCACGCCGACGGACACCAGCGCCACGGAGGGAGCCGGCTCGTCTGGATCGATGGTGGCGGGATCGGGTAACTGATCGAACATCGCCATGTTGGCCAGCGCGATTGGCGCCAGCTGCAACACGTCGACATGAATGCCCGCCTGCGTCAGAGGTGCAAGGGCCTTGAATACCTGTTCACGCTTCATCGCGAAGAGGGCTACTTCGGCATCGAGGACGAAACCGCTGTCCTCCATCCCGCCCGCAAGACGCTGCCACCGCCAGACGACCTGCTCCAACGGAAAGGGAATCTGCTGCCGGGCCTCGTATTTGACGATGTCGGGAATCTTCTTGGCCTCGATCGGCGGCAGCTTGATGAACTTCGAGAGCCCAAGGTTGCCGGGCACGGAGACAGCCACCTTGTCGCCCTTCAGATCGTGGCGGCTGATGAGCTGTTCGAGGGCAGCCTGAACCAGCTCAATGGGGTCAGCCTCCGGCTGGGTGCGAATCTTCGGGTATTCGATGTATTCGCAAGCCACAACTTCAAGCTTTCGAGGCTGGGTGGACACGCGGCAACGCAGCGCCTTCAAAGCGCAGTTGCCGATGTCGATTCCCCACACATACGAAACGCGGGCCATGGCCGATTCCAGAAGATTCTTGGGGGCGTTTCGTCCACGATTCAGAAGGGCATCAAACGCTTCCCTACCAACACTTTACGAGCGATGTGCGCGGGGTGTCAAACGGGCCTTGTTCACGCCGGGCTCGGCCCTCCCAGCCGGCCCGTCTCGGCCGTGCCTCCCAACCCCTCCGCCATGCTTTCCGCTTTCTGTTTTCCACTCTCGCTAAACTCGTCGGCATGAAGCCTGACCGAATCGCCGTCTTTCTTCCCTGCCATTCCCTCCACGACTTCCCCACCTGGCTGGACGAGGCGGAAGCCGATGCGTTGCTATCGGCCTGGACTTCGGCATGGCACCCCTGGCTGATCGCCATGACGGGCGCAATGCCCCGCTGGGCGAGTGTCGACCTGCCACCGATTGATAACGCCACCCTGGGGATCGTGCCGACCCCGTGGGACGACCGTTTCGCGGCTCAGGCCGACACCGTCTGCACGGCCGGCTCGTGCTGGGTGCGCGGCGTCACCGGCCAGTCGGAGATCGTCTCCGCTGCCGCGGCAGCGTTGGCGGGGGGGCAGCCCGTCGCATCGCCGCTCCCCGGCGGGCACCTGGCAGAGGAGTTTCACGCCCTCGGCCTGGCCTCGCTGCTGGCGGAACTGTTGGCGCAGAGAATGCGATCCTCAAGCGGCCTGACGGACACAGGATTTGCCGACGCCGCCGTACGAGCGGCCGGGGCGGCGATCAACGGCGACGACCATGCTGCCCGGGACGCACTGAGGGAATGTTATGGCTTCCTCGAGGCCACTCGATCGCACTACTATCCCGTCGACGTCTGGCTCCTCGACCTCGTCCTGCTGGCGGACTCGACGCTCGGCAATGGGCTCGACCAGGAACTGCGTTCACCGGTGCCGGCGGCGGTGGTCGCCACTGGCCGCGTGATCGAGCAGCTCGCCGCCCGCAACCCCGTGGCCCTCTCCCGCATGCGGGAACGTTGCGCAGCGGGCACGCTCGCCCCTGCCGGCGGTCGCTACGACTCGCAGTCCCTCGACGCGTGCACACCGGAGGAGATTGTCAGCTCGTTCGAACGAGGCCTCGCTGTCTGGCAGGATACCGTCGGCGCGGTGCCGATCACGTACGCCCAGCAGACTGGCGGATCATCGGCGATCCTGCCGCAGGTGCTTTCCAGTCTGGGCTATACCGGGGTCATCTGGACGCTGTTCGACGGCACCCGACTGCCCGATCCGGCCAGCAGCCGCCTCCGCTGGGAGGGCGCTGGTGGCGGGTGCATCGACGGCGTCGCGCGGCCTCCGCTCGATGCCCGCTCTGCCCAGGCAATTCTCAGCCTGGCCGAACGGATCGGCGACGCCATGGATCACGATCACACCGCCGTCATCCAATGGGCGCATTACGCCGGCACCGCCAGCCCATGGTTCAACACGCTCCGCCAGATCGGTGCCGCCAGCACGGCGTTGGGCACGTTTGTGACGCCTCCCGAGTTTTTCAAACGCACCGCGGGATCAGGCACGGTGGTCTCCTTCGAGCCGGATCTGTTTCCTGTGGGGCTGCCCACCACCGCAGCCGTCGGCAACGACCCCGTTGGCGCTCACGCGGCTGCAGCCCGCGACGAAGCCCGCCGCGTGATGACTGCCCACGAGTGGCTTCGCGACGCGCTGCCACGTCCGTCCATGCCGGTGGTCGCCCCGGATGCAGTCACCACAGGCCGTGACCGTCGTGCATCGTGGGGCTTCCGTGCCCTGTTTGCCGCAGACCGAAGGGACGATGAGTTCGTGCTCGAGCATGCCATGCTGCGAGTCGCGATCCACCCACAGACCGGCGGACTGCTTTCGGTGCGACGGCCCATCGATCGAAGCAACCGATTGTCACAGCGGCTGGCGCTCCGCAGCACCCGACCAGCGCCGCCGCCGAGCCAGCCCTGGGAAGACGCCGCCGAACGGGCTGTCTATTCAGGGATGCAGGCCGACTCGATCGAACGCGTGGCTGCCGCCAGCGGGCGGGGCGAGCAGATCGTCAGTCGCGGCCGACTGATCTCGGGACAGCATCGGCTGGAGGGTTCGTTTACTCAGCGGGTCGAACTCGTTTCCGGACTGCCGCTGGCGTTGATCGACGTTGATGTGCAACTCACGAACCGGCCGCAAGGGCCGCTCTTCGAACACCATGCAGCCTGCCGTTTCGCATGGAATGAAAACGATGATGTCGACGTTCACCGCAGCCTGCACACGCAGTCGGTCGCTACCGAACGCGGACGCTTCACGGCACCTTGGTTCATCGAACTCGGAAGCCCGAATGAACCGGATGGTCGGCTGTCAATTCTCACAGGCGGTCTCCCGTGGCACGCTCGCACGATCCCCCACATGCTCGACTCGATCCTGCCACACCCGATGCCGACGCCCGCTCCATGCCGACTGGCCGTGGGGATTGGCCTCGAACGGCCCTGGGATCTGGCGGCTGCAGTGCTGGCCGACATGCCACCGCTGGCAATCCAGACCGCAGCGACACAGCCCGGGGTGCCCGCCAACATCCGGCTTACCGAAGGTTCTGTGCAGCATGAAGCGGGTCAACTCGTGTCAGCTCGGGTCGGCCTGCTCGAATCGGCCGGGCGTTCCGGGGAGGTGCGGCTGGAATGGGCCTCTGAGGTGGCCCGGGCTTCAGTCTGCGGTCCGGGCGGTCAGCGGCTCTCCGCCGCCGGGTCAACCGCGAATGGAGTCACGATCGACGGCCGCGGGATCATCCTGTATCTCAGACGGTATCAGTGGCTACATCTCGAGGTGGAGTTTCGCAGATGATCATCACGCTCGACGGGCCGGCCGGTGCCGGTAAGAGTTCGGCCGCCCGGGCCTTGGCCGCCAGGCTCGGCTGGTGCTACATGGATACCGGGGCGATGTACCGCGCCGTCGCCCTGACGGCTCTGGAACGAGGCATCCCGCTCGATGACTCGGCCGGGATCGCGGTGCTTGCCGAGCAGATCCGGATTGAATTCCGTGACGGCCGCGTGAATGTCGACGGTCGCGACGTCTCTGCCGACATTCGCTCGGAGCGGATTACGGCGGCAACGCGCCCCGTAGCCGATGCCCCGCCGGTCCGCGACGCGATGAAACGCATCCAGCGACAGATGGCGGAAGGACTCGATGTCGTCACCGAGGGCCGTGATCAGGGATCGGTCGTGTTTCCGCAGGCAGATCTCAAAGTGTTTCTGACTGCCACGCCAGAGGAGCGGGCCCGCCGACGGCACCAGGAAGAGGTGCGCCGCGGCCAGTCTTCAACGCTCGCAGCGGTGCTCGAATCGCAATCGCGTCGTGACGACGGCGACTGTTCACGGCCCGTCGGCGCGCTGAAGCAGGCTGAGGACGCGGTGCTGTTGGAGACCGATGGACTCTCGGCGGATGAGGTGGTGCAGCGACTGGTCGAGATGGTCGGGGTGTGTCGACGACTGCGGGGGCTGGCATGACCGGGGAATCAGACGCTACCGCAGTGAGTCGAACAGCGGGTCCGGCCGATGCGGTGAGCGGTGGCCAGAGGGGCCTTGGCCGCTGGCTCTACGACCTCCTGTGGGTGCTCTGCCGCACGCTCGCCGTGTCTGTGCTGGGCTTCCGCGTGCGATTCGCGGAGTCTCTGCCACGGGATGGTGGACTGCTTGTGCTCTCCAGCCATCAGAGCCATCTCGATCCGCTCCTGCTCGGGCTCGCGGCCGATCGCCGGCTCTCCACACTGGCCCGCAGTTCGCTCTATCATTTCAAGCCGTTCGCTGCAGTCATCACAGCGCTCGACGCCGTGCCCATCGACCGCAACGCCTCGATGGTAAAGGCAATGAAAGCGATCATAGGCAGACTGCGGGCCGGTCATGCCGTGGCCATGTTCCCCGAAGGCACCCGGACGGCTACAGGGCGACTCGGAGAGATCAAAGGGGGCTTTGCGCTCCTCGCCAAGAAGGCCGCTGTACCGATCGTGCCGGTGGCGATCGTCGGCGCCTACGAATGCTGGCCTCGCACGCAACTCCTACCCCAGCCAGGGCGGATCCGGCTCGAATTTGGCCGCGTGATTCCGGCCGCTGAGATCGCTCAACTCGATGAACAGGCAATCCTCGCACTCTGTACCGCCCGCATCCACGAACTGGACACGAATGCCCGTCGCCTCCGCGCCGGCCTTGGTGCGAAAAAGGCAAAACCGTAGCCGACATGAGTCGGGTGGTCCAAGCCGCCGGTGGTCGATGAAAGAAAAGAAGCCCCTGGCGGAAGCCAGGGGACTCCGGGCGTGAACACCATCCCGCGTGCCATGCCGATCCGGGAATAGCCCAACAACCCGGTGTCCCGTCGCTTCCGCTCCGGGCTTTTTGTCTGCTCCACGCGAAACCTGGTTTACGGCTTGCCGACGTTCCGAGTGAACGCGACACCCAACTGCTCCCACGGCGGGGCGGCCGAAAAATCGATCTGTGGCACCGTCGTGATCGCGTGCTTGAGCGCTTGCTCCCAACTGGAGCGAACTTCACCCAGTTCAGGGTCGCCGGCTTCAAGCCGGCGGTACCGCTTCACGGCCAGATCGTCGTTGGAGTAGACCAGCAGGTCGATTGGCGGCCCGACGGCCACGTTCGACCGCATCGTCGAATCGAGTGAGATGATCGCGTAGGTCACCGCTTGGTCGAGCGTCGTCTCGCCAAACCGGATGCCCCGGTCGAGGATTGGCCGTCCGTACTTGCTTTCGCCGATCTGCAGAAAAGGTGAAAGTCGCGTGCAGCGCAGGGGATTGCCTTGCGCGTAGATCAGATAGAGCTGCGGTAGTTCGCCTTTGATCTGTCCTCCAACGAGAAGGTTGACCGAGAAGTTGATTTTATCTCGCTCCATGAATTCCCGGTCGAGCACTCCGACCGCCCGGACCTGACCGCCGACGCACCGGGCGGCCTCGTAGAAGTTGGCCGCACTGGCAAGCCCATCGCCGGCACGGAATTCCTGCTCCAGTCGCGTCATCACCGACTGCGTCAGCGAGAGGCTGCCGCTGGAGAGGATCGTGAACATCCGTTCGCCGGGAATGACGAAATTGTGCATTTTGCGGCAGACCTCGACCTGATCGATCCCCGAATTCGTCCGAGAATCGGAGGCCAGAACGAGCCCCTGATGGGTGCGGATGCCGACACAGTAGGTCATCAAATCCTCTGCTACAGGGGGATAGTCTGGTAAGTGGCGCGAAAATTGCTGTGATGGTTCCCTTCAAGGATCGCAGACTAGCGTAGACGATGCTTTCGTCAAGGAATGAGGCGGATGATGTCCCACCCACTCGCGGACAGTGCCCTCCGTTCGGGCATGGACTGCCCAATTTCCGCGCAGGATGGTCTGTTTGCCGGCTACGAACTCGGCGCGGCCTACGACGAAATGTTTGGCGTGAGTGCCAACGGGGCGCCGCGGCCGCGGCCGCACTATCAGCCACTCCACGACCGGCTTCTGCAGACGAGCCCGGATGACTTTCGCCGCCGCAAGGCGATGACCGATCTGTCGATGCGTCAGGACGGAGTCGGGTTCACGGTCTACCGCGCCGAGGAGGGAATCGAACGGGTATGGCCGATGGACCCGGTGCCGAGGATCATTCCGGCCACCGAGTGGCGGCAGATCGAAGAGGGACTCACCCAGCGGATCAACGCCCTGAACCTTTTTCTCTGGGACGTCTATCACGATCAGCACATCCTGCGCGACGGCGTGGTGCCCGCGGGGTTGGTGCTGCAGGGAGCATTTTTTCGCCGTGAATTCGTCGGCGTCGACGTGCCCCGTCGGATTTACATCCATGTCTGCGGCACCGACCTCATCCGCGCGGCTGATGGCGAATATCTCGTGCTCGAGGACAACGCCCGCACGCCATCGGGCGTGAGCTACATGCTCCAGAACAGGCAGGTCATCAAGCGGGTGTTTCCGTCGCTGTTCAACGACTACGACGTGCTGCCCAACGACGACTATCCAGCGGCGCTCCTCGATGTGCTGCAGTACATCGCCCCCGAAGGCGTGCCGCAGCCGACGGCGGTGCTGCTCAGCCCGGGGATGTACAACTCCGCCTACTTCGAGCATAGCTTCCTCGCGCAGCGGATGGGCATCGAACTGGTCGAGGGGCGGGATCTGCTCATCGACAGCAATCGCGTCTTCATGCGGACCACCCGCGGTCGCCAGCGGGTCGATGTCATCTATCGGCGAATCGATGACGACTTCCTCGATCCGCTCACATTCCGTCCCGACAGTGCGTTGGGTGTGCCCGGACTCGTCAATGCCTATCGGGCTGGCACCGTGGCGCTGGCCAACAGCATCGGCACCGGCATCGCCGACGACAAGGGAATTTACCCGTTCGTGCCCGACATGATCCGCTACTACCTCAAGCAGGATCCGCTGCTCAACAACGTCGAGACCTTCCGACCCGAGATTCCGGCACAGCGAAGCCATGTGCTCGACAACCTTGAAAAACTCGTCGTGAAGCGGGTGAACGAATCGGGGGGCTATGGCATGCTGGTTGGGCCCGCCTCGACGAAACATCAGCAGGAGGAATTCCGCCGCCTGATTCAGGCGAACCCCCGGGATTTCATCGCACAGCCCACGATCCAACTCTCCACGCACCCCACCTTCGTCGACGGTCGCCTCGAGGGTCGCCACCTTGACCTGCGGCCGTTCGTGTTGTGCGGTGAGCGGGTGACGGTCACCCCCGGCGGACTGACCCGCGTGGCACTCCCGAAAGGCAGTCTCGTCGTCAATAGTTCCCAAGGGGGCGGCAGCAAGGACACGTGGATCCTTGCCGACAAGAACCCTGCCATCAGCGGGAAGACGTGAGGCCTCGATGCTCAGCCGGGTCGCCGACGCGCTGTTTTGGATGAGCCGCTATCTGGAGCGTGCAGATCACCTTGCCCGCGCAGTCGACGTCACATTTCAACTCGACCTGGATCTCCACGGCGTACTTGCCAACCCGGTGGAATTCGAGTGGAACGCATTGCTATCCCTCCTCCGCCAGCCGCCGCCAAACGTCCGGGACGGCGAGGATCCCGTCGGTGCCGTCCAGCGGTGGCTTCTGCTCGACATGGCCAACGCCGGGAGCGTGATGTCATGCGTGAACCGTTCCCGCAACAATGCCCGCAGCATTCGTGGATCGATCAGCCCTTCCATGTGGCGGGAGCTCAACAAACTCTACTGGCGGCTCTCCGATGCCGCCCTGCCGGCACGGGTGGCGGAATCGCCGCACGATTTCTGCGAGGAGGCGCAGATCGGTGTGCTGCTGTTTCATGGCGTCTGCGAAGCGACCCTGATGCACGACGAAGGCTGGCACTTCATCCAACTCGGTCGGTATCTGGAGCGGGCCGAGAAGGTCCTGCGGATCCTCGACTCCAAATTCGGCCTCCTGGAGCGGGCCGGAGTGGCCGACCTGCCGATCAGCAACCTGCAATGGGGCGCCGTGCTTAAGAATTGCGCCGCCTACGAGGCCTACCAGCGGCTCTACATCAGCCGGGTGGAGCCGGAGAGGGTCGTGGAGTTTCTGCTCACCAATCCCGACTTCCCACACTCTGTGCGGTTCTGCCTGACGCGAATCCTGCAGTCACTCACGGAAATCAGCGGCCGGCTCCCCGACCGTTGCGACGACGAGGTGGTGCGGACAGTCGGCCGGCTGCTGAACGATCTGGTGTATATGGACGGTGCCGCCCTCGACGGCGAGGGGCTGCATTCCTTTCTCAGCAAGTCCCTCTCGCGCTGCGCGAGAATTGGGAACCTCCTGCAGCAGCAATACGCCCTGCAGTAGCCGCACGGCCAACTGGCACGGAGACCAAGGAGATGCAGCGATGATCCTCGAAATCCAACATGAAACAGAGATGAACTATTCGCAGCCGGTGATCGAATGGCTCTGCGAACTGCGGATGGAGCCGATGAGCGATGCCACGCAGCGCTGCCATTCATTCCAGATCAGTGTCGGGCAGCCCGTAAACCTCTGTCATTATGTCGACGGCTTCGGCAACCGCGTGCATCACTTCAATCTGCTCAGGCCCCCCACGACGCTGCGAATCCTCGCCGCCAGCGTCGTCGAGACGGAAGATACAGGCATCGGGCCCATGGCCAGCCAGACAGCTTTTCCGGCCGACGCCAGTGCAGATGGCTGGCAGCTGCCGCTCGAGGCGGTCGACTATCTGCCGCTCCGCGGACCGGCCCGCTTCACCCCGCTCCTGGAACCCCTCCTGACAGAATTACGGCCGATGCCGCGAATGCGGGTTGGGATGTGGGTCTGTCAGGTCGCCGAGTACATTCGTGGACGATTCGAATACGCCCGGGACGTCACCGATGCCACTTCGCCGATCGACCATCTGCTGGCTCGAGGCAAGGGCGTCTGTCAGGATTTCACCCACCTGATGATCGCCGTGTTGCGATCGTTCGGCGTGCCGGCCCGATATGTCAGCGGCTACATTCACCGGGAGAACAAGGAGTCACAGAGCCACGCTTGGTGCGAGGTCTGGCTGCCCGACGTCGGCTGGACGGGGTTCGATCCCACCAACGGCTGCCCTGTGAACGGGCATTTTGTGAAGACGGCCGTCGGCAGGGATTTCACCGATGTTCCGCCCAACAAAGGGATCTACCGCGGCACCGGCACCGAGCGAATTCAGGTTCGTGTCGCCACCCGCACGCTTGAACGCCTGCCGTCTCTTTCGTGGCACGATCAACTGGCCCCACTCGATGTGCCCGTGCATTCCGTACTGCGGACGGTGCCGGTATACAGCGATGCAGAAGAGGCCCATCAGCAGTAGCAGCCGTGGCGAACTCGCTCGAGAGCATCTGGGATTGCTGAAGAGACGTATTCGACTCGTGAAGGGAGCCGGGGGTAGGGGGAAGCCGGAGCGAGTAGGGCTATCCAGCCCCCGAGTCGAAGGCTTTCGCCTTCCCCGGCGGCTTGGGCCGCTCGACATATCCAGGATTCGCTCTAGAACCCACGCGAAGTCAGTCCGTCGTGCGCCAGGTGCGCTAGCGTTACACGCTGGCCAAGGCAACCAGTCGCTCGGCGATCTCGGCCCGGGCGGCTGCGATGATCGGCATCGGCCGCCGGATGTCGTAGGGCTGGCCATCGATTCCCCAATACACGCCCCCGCGTTCCTCCACCCAGAGTTTGACCGGCAGTGCGTCCCAGACCATCTGCTTGGGAAACTCGGCTGAGTTGTCGTGGATCACTGCCAGCCGCCGGTGGGTTCCCAGCCCCAGGGCGGCCATGGAATGGGGCATGCGGCTTTCGATCGCCATCGTGTGGGCACCCGTCCGGAGACTGTTGTGCAGTTTCACGAATGCGGGATGCGATCGACCGCTGTCGCTCTGTGGATTGAACAGCAGACAGCCATCTTTGAGCCTGCCGCTGGTGGCAAAATCAGCAACGGGCAGCCACCGCGGTCCGTCCTCAGTCACCCGCAGGAGCACCGCACCGCCACCCCGTTCGGCGATGCCAAGCGTGGTCCCGTCGAGAGTGAGCATCACGGAGAACCTCGGCTCCCCGCGTTCGAGAAGGGCGACCATCGGGCCACAGAGGCCCATCTCACCGCAGATGGAGGCCGTCGTGCCGTCCACCGGGTCGATGAGCCAGGCCTCGGGCAGCGATTGAAAGTCCGCAGGGCTTGGCCCCTCCTCGGAAACAATGGGGACCGCTTTGATCGCGATGAGCGTCCGGCTCAGATGACGGTCGAGGCTCAGGTCGAGCGCCGTCACATAATCACCGACTGATTTCTCCGTAATCGAAAGGCGGTCTGTCGGGGACGACGATTCGCCAGCGTTGTGCCCGACATCGCGAGTGCCGTTCTCCCGGAGGGCGGTGTCAGTGGCTTCGATGACAGCAGAGGCCATGGTGAGCGCGGCAGCCGACACCAAACGGTCGGTCCGCTCCGCGGCCTCGAGGCTACGGAGCAGGTCGGATCGGAACCGTAGGCCAGATCGCATGTCAGAACTTCCCGGGGGAAATAGGGTTCGTGCTCCACTGGAGCATTGGACGAACCGTCTGAATGTAGCCGGCTCGGCGGAATCTGTGACCGGACCCACACGCTGGCGGGGAGCCTACTGCGGTGGGGTTCGGGCCCGTTTGAACGGGTCGATCGTGCCGCCGCCGGGTCCGGGAGGCGGGGCGTTCGATGACTGTCCGAAGGGAAGCAGTTTCGGCCATTCGAGATTCATGCCGGGCCACTGCGGCCCGGCCGCTGCTGCCGGCGGGGTCGCTGGGTCCGCTGTCGGCTTCTCGGTGGCCGCTGACGCAGCACTCGGGGCCGGCACCGTGTCCGCCGCAGGAAGAGGCATGGGACCGGACAGCAGGTCGCTCGGCTGGGGAAATCCTGGCGACGATGGTACGCCAGGCCCGGTTGGCTGGCTGGTGGAAACGACGCTCGCCGGAATACCGCCCACACCACGTTCCAACACCCGGATTGAGACATCGTCGATCCGGGCCTCGCCCATGCCGGTCAGTGCGAAAGTCACCGTAAGCGGTTCCTCCGTGGCATCGGCTGGCACGATGCGGTAGAGCACCAGACGCCGCCACGCCGGAGTCATGCCGACACGTTCAGCGAGAGCTGGACCGCCGAGCGAGTCAAAGACGAGCAGCCCATCGACGCTCCCTTTGATCGGTCGCGGAACCCAGACTCTGGCTTGAATCTCGAGCAGCCTGCCGGCCGGAGCGCGAACTGCCGGCGTGACGACCCAGACAGGTGGCGTCTCCACCACGACGGGAGCATCTGCGGGCGAGGTCGGCTCCGCCTTGATCGTCAGACTGCCGGTGCCGACGGCGGGCCGTGTGCGGTCGATTTCCACGGACGTGCGAAGATCCTGCTGTTCGAGGGCAAAATGCCGCCAGCCGGCACCGGCGAGATCCTCGATCCGTTCCATGCCGCCACTGTCCAACAGTTCGGTCGCTGGCGAGGTGGCCGAGAGCGCATCGATGAACCGCCAGTGCTCCGCGAGTGTGGCATCGGAGGTGGAGAGCGGGCTGGCCACCATCGAGCCGGTGGCAAGCACACCCCGTTCCCAGGCAAGCCGCTCCACCTGCCCTCCAATGGCAGCCGCGCGACGCAGGAGTTCGATCGCCACCGTTGGATCGGCCGCGGACACCTCCGCCTGTTGCATATCCCGCTGTGCCTCAGCGAGCATCGCAGCCACTGGCAGGTTGCCGAGCGCCGACGGCGGCAGGCGCCCGAGCAGACCGGCATCATCGGCCAACACGCCAGTGGCCAACGTTCGAGCCGAGGAGAGTTCGTGCGGTATGAGCCCACGGACGCGTTCCTGTACGTGCGCCGTCACTGCCGGATCTCCACTGAGCAGGATGAGCGAGTGGGCACGGAACGATTCGAGCGTGAGTGAGATGCCACCGGTCACCCTCTTGTGACGCAGCGGACGCAGCCCACCGGGCGACACCTCCCAAGCCTGATGCGCCTCAGGCACTCCAGGCACGAGCAGCGTGAGCGGTTGAGCGTTGCGCGGGATGTCACCGTGGTAGTGCCGGGCGACGATCTGCGATCCTTGGACGCAGCGAAAGGCGACCACCATCCGTGCCCTCGCCGCCTCCAGCACCACAGCCTGCACCTCTGGATCACTGGACTGCGCCGCAGCCGCGAAGCGTCCCGCCGCGCCCCAGGGCTCGAGGAGTGACATCTGCAGGTTCATGGAGAGCGCGGCGGCCGCGCGGGCCCGCGACTCGTGATCGTCGCCGTCGATTCGCCGGGTCGATGAAAACAGAATGCCTCGAGTGCCGGCCGAGATGGCCGCCAACGATGCCAAGCAGAGGCTCTCAGGATCAACCGCGAGACCTTGCCCGCCAATGCCGGAAAGCGCCGCGGCCTGCCGCGACGTGCGAGGGTCGATCTCGGTCGAGAGCATCGCCAGAATTGGAGTTCCGGGTCTGGTAAGCCGCGGTCGTTCGCGGAGCCAGGCCAGATAATCGAGAAGTTCGAGGCTGGTGCCGAGCACGGTGCGGCGGGCCACGATCATGTCGACATGACGAGACACCGAGCGGAGTCCTGAGTCAGCCGCTGCAATCAGCGGCCGACTGCCCTGGGAGTCACACGTGCGCACGCGTCGCACCCGCTCGGCAAGATGCTCGACGTCGTTCTCCGACAGCCCGCTGCCCATATCCCAAAACAGCACCCTGTCCCAGCGGGCCGAAAAACTGGGAAGCGAATCAACATCGCGGATGTCGATATCGGGCAGATCGGGAGGCGGAGAGATCAGCCAGATGCCAGACCGCTGCGCCTCGGCGAGCAGATCCGCGGTCGCTGGCGCTGACAGCCGCACGCAGTTGAAACCGAGTCGTGCGATCGCCTGCAGTGGCTCACCGTTGTGATCGAGGCTGCGGGGAAAGAATGGCAGGCCATCCACCTCCAGAACGCCCCGCGTGAGCGCGGCCTTTGGAGCAGCCACTGTCTGCGGTGGTGCTGCCGCCTCGGCGAACGCTGCCAATTTCACCGCGGAGTCACCCGATGCACTTTCCTTGGCGACTGCCGGACCACCGTTGACCACGGCCGAGATCACGCCCTGCACACGCAGGTCGTCGATGGAGACTTCGTAATGGCCGGGGGCGGAGTAGAGTTCGAGAATGACGTGAGTCACAACGGCGCCCGTGAGGCTGCTTGCCGAACCGTGCTGGGCACGGAGCGCAGAAAGTTGTCGCTCGAGGCCGACCACGATGTCACCCACCTCCAGTAACTCCCATCGGTCCGGTTGGCGGGAGGACGTCCCCTGCACCACGACGTCGATCGGTCGGCCCGTCTGCCGGGAGAGAACATTGGGCAGCATGATTCGCACGCCCAACCGGACCGCCGAGCGATTGGCCCGCACCCAGACGGAGGCCTGGAGTTCATCAATCACTGCCGCGCTGCCAAGCGGAAACTGAAGCCGCAACGTCGAACCGGCGGTGGCATCCAGAACAATGCGCTCACCGGATGCACCCCGGTGGGCCGCAGCGGGCGTGATGGTGTGGCTGACCAGACGCGGGCTGCAGTCTGCATCGACAAGCGACCAGACAGTCCGCCCGCCCTCGGCTCCCTCCTCGACCTCGGCTGCGAGGCCCCCGACAGCGTTCATGAGAAGCCCGAGGAACAGGCTGCACCAGGCCGCCAGGAGGGCATGACGGCCTGGCAACGGTGGCAGCGCAGACAGACCGGGCATGGAATTTCCAACGGTGTCCATTGCCTCTCCGCCGCGTCGGGATGCGAGCGGAGAGGCAGGAATCAGGGGCGGGTTTGTACCAGCCGGGCTACGGAAGGCTCCAGAGCGATCCCTTCGCACCGGCTCGGCAGGAACCCTGGCTCGACGGCAGCCCAGGCTTCCCCTCGCCCGGTTGCTCGGCTCCTCATGCCGGTTGTGTCGGCCCTGCCGGCAAATCGGGATCATCCACAGAAACGGCAGCGATTTTCGGGGATTTGACGGCTGAGATCGGCGACACTTCCATGAACCTTCGGTTAGGATATTCGTAGAAGGTTCTCTGAGTGAGCCGACTTCAGCTGGCTCGTCATCGTTTAAAGCTCTCCGATGACCTGACCTCAGCCCTGCCTTCCCAGTCCGCCCAGCATACCAAAACCCGCCTTTGTTGTCCCGCCAGGTGCCCGCCCCTTATGAAGCCGTCGACGGCTGATGAACTCGCGCACCTGTTGGAACAGTTCGACATCGTGCACGCGGTACAACTCGAGCCTGTCTGGAGTGATCTGGGCGGGCACAATGTGCCTGTCGCAGAATTCGGGAACGCGTGTGTCCGCCGCGAGCTCTTGACGGGCTTTCAGCTCGATCGGCTTCTGCGCGGCGAATCGAACGGACTCTTCTACGGTCGGGCGAGGGTCCTCTATCAGGTGGGCGCCGGATCCTTCTCCAGGGTGTACCGGGCAATCCATGCCGACAACGGCAATATTCTCGCCGTCAAGGTGTTGCGGAGCCGCTACAGCTCCGATGCAGAAAAGTGCCAGTCGTTCCAGAGCGAGGGGGAGATGGGCCGGCTGCTACGGCATCCCAACATCGTCGCCATCGAGGACGTCGGCCGGGAATACAACTCCAGCTACATCACCATGGAGTTCGTCGAGGGTCAGACGCTCCGTGAGTTGGTGCGGGTTCGCGGAGCGATTGACCTGCCACGGGCTCTGGGGTTCATTCTCCAACTGGTGGAAGGTCTCGAATATGCCCATCGCAACGGCGTGACCCACCGCGACATCAAGGCTTCCAACGTTCTCATCTCCTTTACGGGACAGGCGAAGCTCGTCGACTTCGGGCTCGCGGGCGTCGATACGACCGCCAACAAGGCACTCCGCCGCGCGGGGCAGCCACGGACCGTCGACTACGCGACGCTTGAGACCATCGGCAAGGTCAAGGATGACAGCATTCGTAGCGACATCTATTTCCTCGGCACCGTCGCCTACCTGGCGCTGTGCGGCATGTCAGCGCTCACGGAATCACGGGATCGCGCCGTCCGCACCGATCCCAGGCGGTTCACGGGCGTCGAATCGCTGGCGTGGAGGGCGCCGGACCTGCCCCGTGATGTCGTCGACTTGGTCACGCGGATGATGCACCTCAATCCTGAGGATCGCTTTCAGACAGCATCTGAAGTGCGACGGGCCCTCGAGCCTTTGGTGGCAAAATATTCGACGGGTGACCCCGCGGCCCCTTCGGGCAGTGCCGGGAATCCGGCTGTTCGCACAAAAGCGGCCGACGCCAAGGCGGCTCCCGCACAAGAAGCCGTGAAGGGCACGCTCATGCTGGCGGAGGCCTCTCCACAGGAGCAGGCCGAACTACGGACTTTTTTCAAGAACCTGGGCTACAAGGTGCTGATGACGGAGAACCTTCAGCGGGCGCTGGACCGTTGTTCGGCGATACCGCGAGCCGCCGACTGCCTCGTGATCAGCGCGACGGCGTTCGGTGATTCGGGTGTGGAAGCGTTCAACAAACTGCCACAGGATCCGTTTCTCAGAGACCTCCCGGCCGTGCTGCTTGTCGATCCCACGCAAGGGGATGTGGCGGATCACGTTCAGGAGGATGGCCGTCGTCGCATGGTTCGCGTGCCGTTGAAGACAGCTGAATTGACCGAAGTGCTCACATCCCTGCTCGGCCAGACCTAGCCGCGGTATTACCGCCGGGCACGATGCCCGGCCCACGCCAGCGACCTGCGGTCGCCAAGCGGCTATCTCAGGAGAGTTTAGTGCGGGCCAGGATGGCCATGTTTCGCGTATTGTCAGATGTAGTACATCGGCTCATTGATGGCGCGGGAGCGTTCCACCAAGTCGGCGAATGTGATGCTCTGCAGGGCTGCAGTCTCCGCCCGGGCGGCCTGACGCCAGGCGTCGAGCAGCACCGTAACCGTCCGCGATCGGCCCGCGAGGTCGGCCGTGACGGCCGTCAGAAGTTCATCGGGCCCCTCGATCACCCGAAACACATCTTCCAGCGTGATCTCAGCGGGCGCGCGAGCCAATTGGTAGCCACCCGCGGCGCCGCGGGTGCTGACGACGATCCCCGATCCCTTCAGTTGCAGCAGGATCTGCACGAGAAATCGTGCAGGCACGCCATGCGCCGCGCAGATGGAGCGGATCCGCACCGGCTCGCCGGAGGTCCACTGCCTCGCCAACTCGAGCACGGCGATCGCGGCGTATTCGGTCTTTGCGGAGAGTCTCATTCCGGCCCTTTGCAAGCCCCGGGAAATTCACGGGCAATCCGGTTGGAAGTCAATGATCGCGGGAATGCAGGCCGCACTCGGTCTTGGCCGTACCGCTCCAGCGGCCAGCCCGTTCATCCTCGCCAAAGGTGATGGCCCGGGTGCAAGGCCAGCAGCCGATGGAGATGTAGCCCTGATCGTGCAGCGGGTTGTAAGGAATGTCCTCGCGCACGATCGCGTCCCAGACCCGTGCCTTCGTCCAGTTGGCGAGCGGAGAAATCTTCACGACGTTGAACTTGTGATCCCAGCCGACGATCGGTGCGAGGGCGCGATCAGGGCTCTGATCACGGCGGATGCCGCTCATCCATGCATCAAACCTCTTCAGCACGCGGCGAATCACAGCGAGTTTGCGATCGGCGCAGCAGCGGCTGGGATCGGTTTGGTGGAGCGGGCCGCCGTGAAGGTGTTCGTATTCCTCCACCGTCGTCTCGGGCCGCTCCAGCGACACCTCGATGCCATACCGGCGGGCTAACCTGTCGCGAAGTTCGAGTGTTTCGGCAAACTGATAGCCGGTGTCGAGATTGAACACAAACGTGTTCGGGGCCACCGTTGCCAGCCAATG
>Ga0114963_10000331_pt1 | contig 31443 bp, 35 predicted proteins | sample C_131016_EF_Meta_FD_87019 | JGI IMG/M metagenome (GOLD analysis project Ga0114963, IMG submission 87019) | Freshwater microbial communities from Lake Croche, Canada to study carbon cycling - C_131016_EF_MetaG | ecosystem: Environmental > Aquatic > Freshwater > Lake | place: Lake Croche, Canada... | reverse complement strand
GCTGGTCGTTTCATGAGCAATGCTATTTTCTCTTGAAAGATTTCTTTGGGAGGATCCACTTCCAATGTATCGTCAAATCCTTGCAATACATTGACAAGACGTGCCATTTTTCCATTGGTACATTGTCCAATCCCTTCTGCAATTTCTTGCGCTAATCGGATAAAGAGTTCAGAACGATCTTTGTGACTTCGAATAAATGCCCAGACACGATCCATGACATCTCCATAGGGAATGGAGAAGGCAATACATTCGAAGTAATCATGTGTTATTTCGGTAATCATCTTTTCACGTGTATCTGTTCCTGAGACACTTATTTTCTTTGGATTTTTCAAATCTAGAATAATTTCAGGTAAGGTATCTTGCCCTTCTTCAATACATCGTGTCATTAATTTAATAACTGCTTTGTGAGTTGCGGTTTGAACGGAAGAACGATGAATATTTTGACCATCGGTGGCAAAGGCAGCCAAATCAATACTTCCTTCAGGATCTCGACGGAAGACCACAGGGCGTTCACGAAGATCCTCATTTAATCGACGACGACGTTCCGCGGCAGCAGCTGCTTCAGCAGCTTCCGCTTCTTCTCGACGCCGTATTTCTTCTTCTCGCTCACGTTTACGAATGATTTTCCACCATGTATCTGTTTTCGGAATAATATCTCGATTATTAATTGTTCCAAAGGATGTAACTTTTGCATGAATATCTTCCAATAATGTTTGTCGTTGGGGTGCTGGAATATCGCTATACCCTTTATAATCTGGATGATATCCAGTTGATAATAAATATAACTGTACGCAGTCTTTTAATAATCGATTTCGTTGTGTTATTTGAACAGGTGATATAATATCAGAATATCTTAAAATGGCATAGGTATTAGGAATATCTATTCCTGGAATATTTTCTCGTTGCCACAATGCCATTAATCTTAGAGAATATGTTACAAGATTATCTGGTGTGGGAAGTGCGTATTTTTCAAGTTTATGATTATAAATTGCAGTTTTATGCGCATGGATGCGTGCAATTTCTGCTGGAGATAGTGCAGGGGGTGGTGCAGTTGGTCTGGTAGGAGCAATAATAGATCCAGTATGTTCAGCTGCTACAGCAGTACGAACAGGACCAGTATTTGTTAGAACAACGCGCAGTGGTTCTGTTGCTGTCACAACACGAGCAGGTTCTGCTGGTTCATGTCGTAATATGGGAATCGCTGCATGATGTGGTCGTGCATCATAGCGAGCTTTGTACTCTGGATCACTCTTTAATTTTATTTTATGATGAACTCCACAATAATTTTCAAAGAAATTTCCATTAAAACTACATTGGACTCCATCCTTTTTAATACCAATACATTGTACAAACGGTGGCATTCTAAATATAATAGTATAGATTCTATAAATCATTTACTAATCAATTTTTTACAATCTACGGATAAATTGCAATGCAATTTATCCGTAGCAAATATAAGATAATGGCAACCACTTTTGCAACAGCGTTGACTGCCTTTTGTGATGATTTAACCCCTACCTTTCCGGAACTCTCAAAGGAGATTGCAGCACTCCAAGCACGACCAGTTGCCGATGTGGAGAAAGAGTTTGTAGCGCTGTGGAAAACAACTCCCGCGGCGCTCACAACCCGAGATCCAACTCGTTTATTTACGCAAGAGTTTCTTCCTGGGATTCGTCTTACTGCTGCCTTATGGAGGGAGGTGAGTGAAATGACGCATAAAGCAATTTGGAATCATCTTCAAACTCTAGCATTGCTGAGTGCAGCATCTTTTGATGTTGGAAGTTTGGATCTTAGCGGCATGATGCACCAGATGAAGGAGATGGCAGAGAGTCCGATGATGAAATCCATGATGGATAAACTGAAGGAAATGATGGGCGCTGATGCAAGTGGTGCTGCCCCTGCCTTCAAGATTCCAGAACGTTTGTTCAAGGGACAAATTGCCAAAATGGCAGAAGAACTGGCACGAGAGTTTAAACCTGAAGATTTTGGATTGAGTCCCGAGGTCTTAGAATCATCAGATCCTACCAAGATTTTTGGATACTTGCAAGAGATTTTTACAAAGAAGCCTGAACTGTTGATGGCAGGAGCGCAGCGTATTGCCAAAAAGATTCAAGCCAAGTTTGAACGAGGAGAACTGAAACGGGAAGATCTCATGCGGGAAGCGGAGGAGATGATGAAAGAGTTCAGTGATAATCCTATGTTTAGCGAATTGTTTGGAGGGTTGACGGAGATGCTGAATGGATCGGATCGTGAAACTGGCAATGATGGATCCGCACGTCGACGTGAGGTACAGGAACGCCTTCGTAAGAAGATGGATGCGAAGAAAGCTGCTGCAGCAACTTCAGCAAGTGCAGCAACTGCATCAACCGTATCGAGTACACTCTCTGTAAGTGATGCAGAACTGGAAGCAATGTTTGCAATGCCTTCTAGTAAAAAGGGAGCTGCTGGAAAGCCTGTTGTACCTAAAAAGAAGTAAGCATGTTATTTTTTAAAATAGAGAATTACAAAAGTAATTCTCTATTTCATTCTAATCTTATAAGAGTATTTTGCGTTGCAAAATACTCTTATAAGATTAGAATGAGCAGTTGCCCGAGCTTTTGGATTGAAAATCCCTCTATCTTGCTAAAAGATGCAAAGGATTTTTATCCGTTTTCCGAAGCTGCAAAGAAGTGTTCTACCACTGCCTTAAATTCATTAACACGCTTTGGAGTCTATCTTGCCATTGTCCTTGCTGTCATATGTAGGGAGGTAAAATACTTGGGAATCAGTCTTGCCTTTGCTGGAATTGCTATTGCAGCCTATTATGGAATGAAAGAACGAGGGGTGCTCCGTGAAGGCTTTGGAGAACCGACGGATCAGCTTCCCTTTAGCATGCCAGGAAGTCCGGCAGCACTGATTGCAGGCATTGCTGCTGCAGATCAACCAGTACAAGATGTGATTGGAGATGACAACCGAACACCTCCGACTGCTGCGAATCCCTTTATGAATGTGCTTCTGACAGAAATTGGTGACAATCCAGGACGAGGCGCTGCTTTGACCGACAAAGATCTCTCTCGCAAGTGGAGTGATTCCTTCCAGACAAAGATGTATGGAGATCCTACGGATGTCTTCCAACATAATCAAAGTCAACGAATTTGGACCCCTCAACCGTCTACCACAATCCCTAATGATCAACACAGCTTTCAGAATTGGTTATATAGGATTCCAGGACAAACCTGCAAGGAAGGAAACAACAGAGCTTGTACCACATCTGGCAGTGATGGAGCTTCCGTGCCTTGGCTGTCATCTCCCTATTAAATAGAATGAACCGTCCAATCCCTTGGAATAGTGAAGCCGTTGCTATTTCACCTTTTAAAACCTTAGAACGAGCAAAAGATGCTGAAAAAGCATATAAGAACCATGAATCTATTGGATTTACAGCTACATCTTCGTTGAAATCAATGGGACGTATACCACGTGCATCAGGAGATTATATTGTGGGAGAGAAATATAAAGCCATCCTGAAGAAAAAATAGTATTATAAAGAAGAATGAGCGTATATGCATCCGTCCCCCAATCCGGTCCTTCTGGAAATCTGATCATTAACCAATTTACTCGCCTACGAGATGATACCTGCGATGTGGAACAGCGTATCAAGGATGCTTCCGGTCCTGGTGTGTACCAAGTGACCAACTTGGTTCCTTCCCAGCGAGCGGCAATGCGTGTGGAAATCCCGAATCCAACCTTGCTTGGTCGTGAAGGATTTGGCTACAATAACCGTGCCATTGACGATGATTCGCGTCTGCGCACCGATCAAACCCAGGAAGGACGCTTTCGTGCTCCCCTTCATATGCAGGGACGTCCCTTTGCCACCGTTCCTTACATGGGACGTGGTCGCGGGCAGCCCGATATTGAAAGTGGCTTGATTTATTCCGATTGGGCACGCATTGAACGACCTTGCGGAACTGTGACGGAGACGTTCTTCTCCAATCAGTTTACTCCGCTTGTGCCGCACCTCCAACATCACATTCAAAATGAAAACAACCTAATTCCTGAAGTAGCTGCAAGCGGGTGGGTGAGGGGGGGTATCCCAGCGCGAATTTTTTGCAGAGATTTAAATTTTTGACCTATTATATATCATTAGAACATTTAGACCGTTTAAAAAAAGGAGTCCTGCTCATATCCATTTCTCACCATTGAAGAATAAAATTGATCTACACCCTATGATTCCTTTCTACAAGAAACAAATCATACGATGTTGCTTGGAATAGTTCAACACAGTGGTAATCAGGTAATTGATTTTCAAGTGGGCGACCGTGTTGTTTACAATTCAAATACAGAAGATCTTCTTCCTGTGGAAGAGCGTCCATACGATCACGGAACTGTGATTGTAATTGATGAGCATTATATTACAGTAAAATTTGATTATTTTAACTATGTAGCTCAAATTCTACCATGGGGACTATCAAAGTTAATTATTGCAACAGGATAGTCACTGTTTTTTCTTTTGCTTTATTAGAATGAGTTTAGCCGATCGTGCCTCAGCCTATGATAGCGCCTGGAACCGTATCAACTCAACCGAAGGTGCCTTAGTCCGCGATAACGCTTCCTTTGGCATGTTTAATTATACGCAGATTCCCGAGAAGTTTACGCATCCCAAACAAACACGCAATGCATTAGGACTTGTAGGAGGCAATGAAGTGAGCAATATTAGTGGATCTGCTGTCGATCTGGAGAGTGATTTGTTTGGTATTACCCGTAACTTGACCAAGTGCGCTCCCAGAGAGTACGTCCCTGCTTGTCCGCTAGGCGGCACGTCCTGCCCTACCTATCCTAGTGATCGCACCTTTATTGATCGTGCCACGGGTGTCAAACATACTATCCGAACTGCTCCTCGTGATCTTCCTACCTCTCAATTTACCTCTTATCCTGGTGTTGGAAGTCCTATCTCCTTGAAACAGTCCATTGCCTATCCTAAATTATTCTAAACTAAAGACAGAAGGATGTACGCAAGTGTAAATGAACCCAGAGTGGATCGTTCCTTTAACCGACAGCGATATGATACCATCCACACGATTGATGATATGAGGGTCACCACCGGTCCCGGTCGCTACTCCTTAGCGGATCCTGGATTAACCAATATGGCAGCGTGCTTGGCTCCCGAACCCACGATTCGTGCGCAGAAATGGGCAGCCACTCCCATTAACAACAGTTTTATCCGTACCGATGTGGAAAGCGATCTCTTTAACATTGATCGCCCTGGATCCCGTGTGATCGGTCATCAGTACAATCCTCACAAGAACAAGGTGAACGAGGCAAAGACGACTGCTCCCAAGGAGTGCGATTTTCCTCAAACTTACAGTCGCTTGGTTGATCCTCCTTGCACTGGTCGTGGTGTCGGTTGGAATCGCTTCGAATACCTCTGCCAGAATCCTCAAGAACATGTGATGATGCCGTTTGATTGGTTAATAATGGATCGCTTGCGCGTAAAGGATGCAACTCGGCTAGGACGCTGTGCAGCACCTATTAAACCTCCTGCTGGTCCTGGACACGCCATCACCATTGAATCGGTGGCACCACGAGATTTTGGAAATATTCAGGAAGCAGAAGCGATGCAAGTAGATCCTTCTTTGTACTGGAATCCTGAATCCACCCACTTTGCACCAAGTGGTGAAAACCGTGTAGGAAAATGGTAATTCTTTGGTGTAAAATAGATTTACATAAAAGAATCAGTTTGTTACAAGTGGGGTCGATTTATTTAGTTTCAAATTCTAGCCCACAGTAGAGTTTCTATGGAAGTTGCAACATTAGCTGGAATGATAGGCTTAGGATATATGTTTTCTGATAAGAAGAAGGAGGGTTTTATAAGTGGAGAATCGACTGTTACTAGACAATTAGAGCGAACACCTGCCAACCGTCCGACGATTCCCGGTTCCCCACGACAACCTAATACACGTACCATTGGCGGATACGATCGTCAATTCCGCGTTCCTACCGGTGGATCCCTTTCTAGCGAACCCTTTCCGAAAGGATTGATCAATACGATGCCAGATCATTTTCCTATTTCGCCTCCTACCTTACCTGCTCCTACTGGATTAGCAGCAGATTTTCCCCTGTTGCAGATGCGTCCGGATTCGATTGAATATAGTCCTGCAGCTTCCTTAAACAAAGCACGTGAGGGAGATACTGTGAAAAGTTCGTTAGCAGGAATTAATATTTCATCATCCGATTTTACTCATAATAACATGGTTCCTTTCTTTCGAGGATCGGTGAAACAAAATATGCATGATCGAGCCAATGGAACCACGTTGGATGAGTATACAGGAGCTGGATCCTTGCAATTTAACAAACGAGAACAATCACCCATGTTTGAACCTGCCAAGGAACCTATGGGAAATCCCTTTGGATTAGAGTCCAGTACGGATTTTATGCAAGGACGTATGGTGGAATCAAGAAATCGCGCCAATGAAAAACCGTTTGAAAGTATTCGTGTTGGTCCAGGGTTAAATCAGGGATATACACAGATTCCAAGTGGTGGATTTCAGCAAGAAGCGGGAGTTGATTTTATTCAGTCACGCATGCCGCGAACGGATGATCTTCGCCCTGCCGATAAACCGAAGCTTACGTATAGTCAACCTGTCGTTCCAGGAGCTCATTTTATTACCACGAGTCTGGATCCTGCTACGTATGGAGATGTGAATAAGAATCGTCCCGATACCTTTTATATTAATGAGAAGGGAGAACGCAATTTTGGTGGCAAATCAGATACGACAAAACCGATGATGGAAAGTATTCAGATCTTGAAGGATACAACACGTAAGACGACAACTACAGAATATGCAGGTGTTGCGGCACGAGTGGAAGGAAAAGCCACCTATACGGTGGGAGCAACCCGTACCCCGTTGGTGAAACAGATGGGACCGTATGGAATACGTAATGCAGATCTCAGTCAGTACACAAATCCAAATATGGATGCTGATGAGAATGACTATGGTAAAACATCCATTGATATTCGTCCAAATGAACGTTTTTACACAGGGGGGCGTGTTCACGCTACCAACTTGAAACCGGCTCAAGCAGGCGATGTATCTCTTCCTCTGCAAGATATTGCAAAGGGAAGTCGAAAAGAGTTGATGACAAATTGGGACTTTTTAGGCATTGCCTCTCCTACGAGTGAACAGCCAAAACTGACCATCTATGATCCTGATGATGTGGCACGAACCACGGTACGTGAAACAACCTTTGTGGAAAATTATGTAGGTACAAGTGCTCCTGCCAGTGCTCCCGAACGTCTTACAGTGTATGATCCTGATGATGTAGCACGCCCTACAGTTCGTCAAACGACCTTTGTGGAAGATTATATTGGTATCAAGGGAATGGCAGGAACTCCTGCACGAGACAAGCATCGCTGGGCAGCTAAGAATATGCGCCAGTATGCACAGAAGGAGCGTATTGCAGAAGGACGAGCTCCTCATGGTGTGATCAATGGCGGTTTGTTCAACGGGGAGGATAATATGAATGTACAGTATCGTAAGATCGTTGCTGATTCAGTGAATGATCGTGAACCAGCATTAGATCGTGTCCAAGGCGAGGCAGCATCCAAGTCAGCTGTAGGAATCCAACGCCCAAGAGCCATTCTCAAGCTGAATGTGGCAATGGAGCGTAATGATCCTGTCTTTGTACAAGCTGTGGAACAAAATCCATATAATATTGCACTTTACAAAGGAGGAGTCCCTGCAAAAATGGGAGAAGCCTTAGTGAATACAATTCCTTATGGCAGCGGAGCCCAGATTCCACTGCAAACTCCTTTTCCTAACTAAGAATAGGGATGGATAAAATACCTATTTATTGTATTAATTTGGATCGACGAAAAGATCGATGGGAGATTGTAAGAAATCAACCCGGTTTCAAAGAGTTTCCTTTGATTGAACGATTTAGTGCAGTAGAAGGAAAAGATGTAGATATTATGAAGGATGATCGAATAAGTTTAGTTGCCAAACGGAATATTTTATTACAAACACGTCGCGCCCATGAAGAAATTTCAACCAAAGGAGCTATTGGATGTTATTTATCTCATGTAGGAGTGTGGGAACGGTTTATGAAACATTCTTCTGCTCCTTATATGATTGTTATGGAGGATGATATATCATTACCGGCAGGATCCCGGAAAAAACTAGAAGACTTCTTGGCATCTTCTTCCATGATAGCAGATCCTAGTTCATGGGATCTTTGCAATTTAGCTCCGAGTCGTAGTTTATCTCAGCGAGGAACTGTGATGCCCGATTCAACCTTAATTCGATTAGAAAAGTTTTGTTCCACTGTGTGTTATATGATTACTCGTCGTGGAATTGAACGTATGATGCCTCATATCTTTCCACTTGAAGTGCAAATTGATGGTTACATGTCTGTATGTGCTACACTTCGCATCATTGATGCGATTACACCCAATGTTGCACCCAATGATCGATTATTTAATTATCTTATTTCTGAAAGTGATATTTTAGATCAAAATGGATGTGCTATTTGCGATGTTAAAACTAAGTTTGAGAAAGAGAGTGTAATTATACCAAGAACAACATATTGGCGGTATCAAGCAGAAGAAGCACTTCTCTTAGGTGCGTTGGCGTATGGGATGTACATGGCATGGTCGAAACATAAATAGAGGTCCTAGATAAGTTTAAGATTTGTATTTATATTCTATCCTGCAAAAATAAATTTTCGCAGGATAGAATATAAATGAGCACCCGCAAAGCCGATCGTAAGAGCAAGAAGGGAACGCGCAAGCAATGTGGTGGAAAGCGCGCTCCTACAGAATGGACCAAGCTTGTCACAGCTGTGTACAAGGAACTAAAGGCAAAAAATCCTAATGCAAAACTAGGAGATGCTATGAAGGAAGCTGCAAAACGTAGAAAGGCAAAGAAATAGTAAGTTATATTATTTAGGTCTTAAAGTGTTGCTTATACAACTCTTTCAGAATGTTAGATAGCCCCGACTACGATCCTGCTTCTCCGAAAACTGTTTCGGAACTTGTGGGAAACACATCAATATGGACAGATTTAGCATATCAAATTCGAACAGATACGGCTCCTCACCTTTTATTATGTGGACCGGCGGGATGTGGTAAATCTATTTTTTTACGATTAGTGTTGGAAGGACGACATGTGTTACGAATTGATTGCACAGCAAATGCTGGATTACGCGATTCACGAGATTCCATCCGTGCTTTTGCGAAAGGAGGACGGACTGCTACAGGTGGATTTCGATGGATCATTTTTGAACATGCAGATGCATTACATGCCGATACACAAGCATTTTTACGTCGTATGCTTGAAACAACTGCAGCTCATACAAGAGTTGTGTTAGAGGTGCGAGATATAGGAACCATTACGGAACCGTTGGTAAGTCGTACCACTCTGGTACATGTTCGAGCTCCTGAAGAAACAGAAGTGATTTATGAATTATTACGACGAACTAAGTTTGAAGTCTCTAAAGAACAGATCAAGGAGATTGCAGTAAAATCAAAACAAAATCTACGTGCAGCAATGTTGGAAGTGTTAGCTGTATGGAAATATTCTTATAAGGATTCACAGAAGGAACTTATTAAATCTTATTTAGATACACGACCGAAGAAAGAAGAGGAGTGGGTATCATGGGCAATTCAAACGGAGCATTTGGCACGAATGGAGGGGATTGATTTACGAGAGATTTTAGTGGCAGGATGGACACATCATCCAATTCTTTCAGAAACATTAACACAGTGGTCAAGGCTAGGAGGAGGATCCTCTCGAGCAATGTTTTTTAATGCAGTGTATCAGATCTTACGCGCGGAAGGGATTATAAAATGAATTCAGATGAATTAGTAATATGGAGTCAGTCAGTCTGTACAGTGAGGCGCGAAATGAATATTTGAAGCAGATGGCATCCTGGCTATCTTCCCCGATTGTGGAGTTTTTTCGTGCAGAATACCAAAAAATATCTACACGTGATCCTGCAAAAGCCATGAGTAGTTTTCAAATCTGGTGTGCCGATGTTCCTAAATGGAATCAAGATGTTATTGATACCAATGTATCGATTGTATTGGATAGTTGTCGATGTGATTACGTGGAAGAGTTGATGACAGCGGTCTTTATTGCACATACAAAGATGTTGACAGCAATTCGTGTCTCTAGCAAGCAAAAGAAAATGAAGATTACACTTCCTAAACTGGATCACTTTTTACATCGAGTCTTTATTGAGTGTGCACGAGGGTTTTGGAAAGCTCCGTTTCTCTTTTTAGAATCAGTTCCTATGATTGAGAAACAGAAGAATGTTATTCAGATGGAATCAATGTGTATTGAGTCTTTGAGCGGAGCAGTACGATCCTTGCTTCCTGTGAAATCTATTTTGAATGAATATTTGGCAGAGGATGAGGATGAGAAGGATGAGGAAATGGAGGAGGAGGAACCAGTAAAAAAGAAAGCATCTCTTCCTATTTCTTCTACAATTACCACAGTGGTTGCACCGGTTGCACCCTCTACAATTACCACAGTGGTTGCACCGGTTGCACCCTCTACAATTACCACAGTGGTTGCACCGATTGCACTCTCTACAATAGCAGTCCCTCCCTCCTTGGTCATTAAGGAAGATCATAGCGCAGTTCTTCCACCAGAACGAGATGGAGTCACTGCGATGAAGATTGATACGGAGCCAAGTGTTCATTTTACACCTTATGATACAGTATATGATGAGACGAATGATTCAATTAGTGAAATACGATACAGTCCAAAGATTAGTGTGGAGGATAAGCCAGATAGTCATTGGGGAGAGGACGATGATTCTTTACAACGAATTGAGATTGCAGATACTGCAACTAGTTTGTCAATGGAGGATATGGAAGATTTAGATGCTCCTGCACCTTCCTCAGATCCGGTGGAGGAGGATCTTCCGTTAACAGCATCAGGTGAGTTTGAAGAATTGAGTTAAAATAAAGTTCCTTACAAATGCAAACCCCCGCGTTTATAGGATCTGCGATTACAGGCGGATTGGTGTCAACGTTTGCGGCAGCTGGCTGGGGATCGTATAAAGATTCGAAACTTCCCGATGTAGCATCATTATTTCGTTGGTTTTTAGTCGGATTAATTACAATTGGTTGTGCAGCCTATGCATGGATATTTGGAGCAGGAGGAGATCCATCTACACTTCTTACATCTGTCGGCAATGCATTGGAGGTGAAAGAAGTCATACAATCTATATCTACAACTACACAATCACACTTACCTGCAGAAGAGCTTACTATCGGTATGCCTAAATTTTAAAATAAAATACGTCATATCTTCTATTTTTAATTTGTAAGTATAAATAGAAGATGGCAAATGCATTTCAACCATTTCTTGCATCAGTAACCTTTGTTCCTCCTCATGGATATACACGTGACTTTAAAGATTTAATCATTGGACCGCTTCATTTGAAAATAGATCCTACTGCAGTAGGATCTGGATTAGGTGGAGCATCAATAACACCAGTTGTAGCATCAAGTGGAGCAACAACAAGATCAAGTGTAGTACCAACTGGATTAGGTGGAGCAACAATAAGATTAGGTGGAGCAACAAGTGTAGCATTAACAGAACCAGCTATAGCAACAACAAGATCAAGCGTAGCACCAACTGGATTAGGTGGAGCACCAATACCAAGTGTAGCACCAAGTGTAGCACCAACACCAGTTATAGCAACAACAAGATCAAGCATAGCACCAGGTAGAGTAACAGCAGCAACTGGATTAGTTGGACTAACAACACCATCAACAGCACTTGTTGTAGCATCAAACACCATGGGTCCAGTTATATCTAAGAAACATCCAGTTATACCACCACTCTTAAAATCCGACGCGGACAAAGTTGGACGCACACTTGGATCACATACATTTGGATTAAATAATCCAGGAAATCAATGTTATAAAAATGCAGTATTACAAATGTTAACACATATGCCTGAATTTGTATCTGGAATATTACAATTATCAAATCAATATGTTCCAATTCCTGCACTAAAAACATTATTTGTTAATATTTCAAAACCGGTGCCATCTACATTATTAAGTATATTTGCACGTATGTTTTCAACCACACCAACTCAATATGATCCTGAAACATGTGAGTTAGGAGAACGAGATTTGACACAGCGATTGGGATGTGTTGCATTAGTAGGAAATCAACAAGATGCAGTCGAACTTCTGAATAAATGTATCTTTGGAAAATTGATATTTATATATGAGTCACATTATACAGATTCATCATTTACAGATAAATCTATATTAAAAATATTATTAGAACAATGTATGATAACAATGTATCGTAAATATTTTTCAGAAGAGACATGTGCAGATATGAATGCAGTATCTGGTGCACAAAAACAGGAACGGATATATCTACTGCCAATTCCAATGATTGCCGATGATATACAAAGATGTATAACACCGCCATGTGAACCATTGGAACTAGAATATGAGCCTGAAAGAGATGCTGCTGGAAAGCCAATACGAGTATCTGGTGGAAAAATAAAATATACAACAACTAGGGTTCGTCTTTCAAATGGAACACCAAAACCAGCACTGCCAGATTATCCAACCGCAACGCACACTAAGAATCCGATAATTCAATCTGCAGGCTTATATTTTATTGTATCTCTAATACGATTTAAAGGTACTAATAAAAATAAAAAGACTATTTATATAAATAATAGTTTAAAAATTGGAATAAATAATTCTGATTATATTCTTGAAGGAATTATTGTACATATAGGATCTACAACGAATAGTGGACATTATATTTATTTATGGAAAGTAAATGATACTATATGGAGATATTTTAGTGATTCTAGTGTGTACGATATATCTGGTGTTTCACTTCATCCTAATGGGTATATTATTATTCCAGGCTTAGATCGTAGTGAAGATATAAATACAAATGGATATATATTTTTATATAAACGAGTTCAACCAGCCGCACTTGCAAATATAGATGAGATTCTATTTATTGAGAAGATTCCATCTTTTGAAAACCTTGTTGCAGCACCCTCTACTCCTATTGAGCAAACGATTAAAATAGAAGGTTTTAAAATATTTAAAAAAGCTCCTTTTTTTTCACAGTATAATCGTTTTTCATATTATATCAATTCAACTAAGCCAAGCATGATTCTTGCATCTAAAGTTGAGTATAACTCAAAGCAAATTTATTTTATCTACCAACGAATATTAAATATTCCATCAGAACCTATCTTGTTTCGACCACATATGGTATATGTAACTAATCCACGTGATACTGTTAACTTTCATGGATTACTACGTGTATATAATTATACTACAAAAACATATATTGAAAAAAATATACATGTTTATTATCATGATAATACATTTAGTCCACAAGTTCCTGAAATTCCCCTTGATTTACGACTAGGCATAAATAAATATTATGTTCAATTTGTACCAGAATCAAAAGTCTATCCTATAATAGAGGGACTCTTTATAATTGAGTTGGTTGATCCTGATATTGATGCAGATACAAAAGTGACTGAATTACCAGAATTAACTACGTTTGGAGATCTTTCCTCTGACCCTGATGCAACTACTGTACTACCTTCCAGTTCTGCAACTACTAGAACCCCTTCCTCCTCTTCCAGTTCTGCAACTACTAGAACCCCTTCCTCCTCTTCTTCTACTCCTGCAACTACTAGAACCCCTTCCTCCTCTTCTTCTACTCCTGCAACTACTAGAACCCCTTCCTCCTCTTCTTCCAGTTCTGCAACTATTACAACCTCTGGCACTGTTGTACCATATCCTTCTTCTACATTTACTATAAAAGGACCAGATGGTACATCACAGCCTCTTAAAATATATGATAATCAGTTTATTACGTTGACTACGGAAGGTGTTCCACCAGAAGAGACTGTTACATGGACATCAAGTGATTTAAGATTAAGGGTTGATCGTTATGGAATTGTATATATAGGTGATGATTCTGTAACAACAGAAACACCTGTTACAATTACAGCAAGTATTTCTGGAGCAAGTGCTACATTTGATATGATAATTATGCCATCTAGCACACCCACTTCCACGGTTGCAACATCCTCTTCCAAATTAATACCTGGAAAAACTTTATTTGAATATAGTGAACTATGTAAATCACCTGCAAAGGAAACTATTGCATTTACAGATACTATATATACATATACTAGAAAATCTCAAATATCGATGCAGAATCGCATAAAACCAACAGAATTATATGGCGACAAAGGATTTTATAATGTGAACAATACAATTGTATTAGAGCAACCAAGTAAAGATCGAGTTCATGTTTTAAAAATTCTATTAAATCGTTTAGTTGATACGGCACTACCTATTACCGATAAATCTATGACACCAATTCTTATTAAGAATGTTCCAACAAATATATTAGCATCAGGAATTACAATTGCGAGTGCACCTTTTATAAGTAAGATAAATATGGATCCAGCATTAACTGCAGAAGATATATATGAGTCTATATATGATGACTTAGTTGCCGAACTAGGCAAACCATCCGTTCCTATATATACGTATATTGGTGGTGCCCGTTTTAATCGTACGCGTAGAAGACGACAGCGCCAGTAATATTATTATTTTTTATAGAAATAGTATTTGAAATACCAATTCTATAAATAAACTTACTTACATATACATAAACACATGACTCATATTGGTTTCCTTTCGTTTCAAAAACTTTTCCAAATGCGATTTTTGAAGTGTAAAAGGAAGTGCAAAACCTTCAATCGCAAAAGGAATCTGTTTTGGATGGTTGTAAAAGCGTAGCAAGTTAATCTTATTTACTACCGTCTGAATGCATCGTTTTAATTCACGGACCCCTGGTTCTCCATTTGTAAATGTTTCAATAATAAATTCAATCATATCACGGTTAAACATCACCTTTTCAAATAATCCTACTTCTCGTAATGCCTGTCCCACCAAATAATCTTCTGCAATCTTCACTTTCTGTTTTACATTGAAGCCTTCCACAGCAATGTTGTACATACGATCCTTTAAAATAGGATTCACCTTCTCGTGATTGTTATGAGAGAAGATAAACAAGCAACGAGATAGATCCAAATTAATTCCTGTGAAATATTTATCTTGGAAGCGATCATTCTGCGATCCATCTGTTAAATGAATCAACATGTTCATAATCTCCTCTCCCTTGGGTGTCTCAGAGACCTTATCCAGTTCATCAAAGTAGAAAATAGGATTCATGCACTTCGATTGGATTAATACATCGACAATCTTGCCCCAGGTGGATCCTTCATAGGTGTAAGAGTGACCATCCAAAAAACTAGCATCCGTAGCTCCTCCTAGCGTAATAAAGTGAAACGGGCGACCAAGTGCCTTTGCCACTCCATCCTTGATTAAAGAGGTCTTGCCAATGCCTGGTGGTCCGTGGATGGATAACACATTGCCATGCGACTTGGGATTGGCAATCCAAGAACTCACAAACTGCATAATCTGTAACTTGGCATCATCGTGTCCATAAATGGCACTATCCATGCAAGAGCGAACCGTATCCATGAAGTTACTGCATTTTTCAGGTCCATCCTCCATCTTGACCGGTAAATCCCTGTACACACCAAGGGGAAGACCGGTGAATCCATCAATCCAATGCGAACACTTATAATATTCCGTAGAAGATGGATCGATATTGCATAATGCATTGTATTTTGCCATGGCAATGCGTTGGAGTCCTGGAATCACGGATACCTTCTCCAAAATCTTGAACTTAATGGGTATAGTTACTTCCGCAGGACTTGCCTTATACTCCAATACCTTTAATAATGAATTCTGCTTTTCAGGAATCAAGGACTTGAAATACGTAATATCTGTATCAATATTATCATCATCTTCTTCTTCCTTTTGTACAAGTTCTACAAAGCGTTTCACCATTGCAGGTTCCTTTTTAAGATTGTATTTAACTGGTTTGTTCGGATCTCGCCCTTCTCCACCAAACATATCACTGATCACAATATCAATAGAGGCTTCCTTTCGCTTGCGAGGACGTTCCATTTCTTCCTCACTTTCATCCTCTGTCTCTTCCTCTTCACTCTCCTCTTCTTCAGTCTCCTCTGTTTCCTCACTCTCTTCATAACTCTCTTCTTCAGATTCAACAATCATTTCTTTGTGTTTTTTAACAACTAATTGAGGAGAAATATGCTTTTTCTTAGAAGGTTCAATAATACTGAGTGTAGGAGACACTGTTTTCTTAGGAAGTTCAATATCCTTTGGTCCACCATGTTTAATAATCTTTTTGATGATCTTTCGAGCTTTCTTGGCAGCACTGCGAACGGGTCGCTCTTCTTCAGATTCTTCATAATCATAGTCAATCAGATCACGAAGATTTCCTTTACTATCAACACTACTGTCATCGTCACTGGAAGGAGGAGGAACCTTCTTCTTCTTTCCAGGAATGGGTATCGGGGCAGATCCTTTGGGCATGGCTTACTTTCTTACCGGTTGGAATCCTTAGATTGGTTTATTTACGAGATCGATGCTTACGGTTCTTACGCGTCACAACACGACGAATAGCACTGTTGGCACCATTGGTGATATTGTGAACAACACGGTTTGTTCCATTCGTAAAACTCTTCAAGGAGTTGCGGACAACATTTTTGGAACGGGAAATTGCATGAGTCGGGACATTCACAATGAGATTCAGCGTATTTTGAGCCACCTTGCTCACTGTATCAATTACATCTGTCGTAAGATCACCAAGGGTGGAAAAAACACCTCGACTTTTACGCGTACGATTGACCATTCTATTTTAGGATATTAAAATTTATACAAGCTTTAATGCTTCTACAATATCAAGCAATGCAAACTTGGATTGTGCTGAGAGACCGGGAGGTAACTCTGAAATTGGTGTCTTTGCAAAGGTGACTAAGCGCGCCAACCATTCTCCAGAAGGACGCATCTTTGTTTCAAATAATAACTTTAAACAATCCGCATATTCTGTGCATTCATTTCGATTCATTTCCGAAGTAGATGCTTTCTCTAAGGAACGTGTTAATGCTTTCAATAATTCAATGTACGAATCAACTGAAAGTTCTTTCAGTATAACAAGTTCTGCAATAAAGCGACTGTATCCTCGTCGAATTCGTTTTCGCTTTTGTGCTTCTAGGAACTGTACGTAATCTGCGGATGTTACATCGGGTATTCCAACTGTATCATCAAAGATCAACATAAAGTTTTGAAAGAGTCGATGCATCTCCACACGAACATGTGGATATTCATCCGCAATTTCATGTAGGAGGCGTGTACATATTTTACATAAAATAGGACTCATTGCAGCTGTATCAAAGACTGCATTTACAAAATCAGTAAGGACAGAGGTATCACGAGGATCTAGAAATTGTGTTAGAAATTCTTTGGTCCTATCATAATTTGTATCCGTTATTTTATTTAATCGAGCTTGAATCTTACTTCGTTCTGATTCTTCAAAACTCTTTCCTTTTCGTCCAGGACGCCAACCTACAATAGGTGCAGATGCAGGTACTTCTGCTATAGCAGGTGCAGGTACTTCTGGTACAGTAGGTACAGATGCAGGCAGAGATACAGGTACAGATACTGGCACAGATGCAGGTATAAATGGTGGAATAATCGATAAGGTGGATGATACTTCTGTAGTTTTTTCAGATTTGAAGGATGCCGACGAATTGTATCTTCCGCCTCCGCCTCCGCCTCCGCCTCCGCCTCCGCCTCCGCCTCCGCCTCCGCCTCCGCCTCCGCCTCCGCCTCCGCCTCCGCCTCCGCCTCCGCCTCCGCCTCCGCCTTTTCCCCATCGACGCACTTCTTGAAATCCTTCTGAATCTGATTTTACAGGACGACCACCTCCTCGTAAAGAACTAAAATCACGAAATCCAGTGGAAATTGCTTTTATTTTAATATGTTTATCAATTATATCTATAATTTCTTTTGGACTCTCTTTATAATGAGTTCGAAGTTCATAGGCTGCATTTATAGACGAAGGAACCCCCGATACTTTAAGAGTTTGAATTCGTCTCCGCTGCTCCATTTGAATGTTTCTATATAGATATATATTTAGGTGCGCGTTGTATCAATTTTTAGCATCGCATCCCTTAAAAGAATGTTAGGATTCTATGTTGCAACAGATTTGGAACTAGACTCTCTTCAAATATCAACAAAGACAGACCAAGGAAAGGATCATTTTTCAAATCAGCTTCTTCATCCTACAACAAATATAAAAACATTACAACAAATTCAAACTCCGCTTCTTGCTCTTCGTCGCATTGATCTAGCACCTCTTCAAACAGCGCTCACCCAGTTTCAAGAAGTAGAACCAGTTTTTCAAGAGTTTCATATCACCCAAGATCCCTTGGTGGAGGAAAGTACCGAACAGATCGTATGGAGTCCTAAAACAACGTTTGGACAGATTTGCAATCGATCATCGCTTCTCTTGGAATCCTTGATTGCATGGAAAACATTGGCACTTCCTGCCATCACCATATTATCTCCCCTTTTTGCAATCTTAATTCCGTATATTCTATTGTGCATTCATGGAAGTAATCCTCCGATTCAAGAATATCTCACAACAATACGAATGATTGTAAGAAGTGCCATTACCATTCCATCTATTCTGCAAGCAAAAGGAGAGCAAGATCGCATTGGATTTATGTTAGAATCCTTTTATATTTGTATTATGATTGGTATTTTCTTGAGCAGTTTATGGACACAGGTGACAAGTGCCATGCATTTACGAACCATTGCAACTTCTTTGCGGGAAAAGGGGACTCAGCTTCGATCTGGTATAACTGCCGCACAATCTATTTATACTATCTTATCCAATACACCGACTAAGATTCAAACAGGACTTCGCTCTCTCTTAACCGAAGGAAAACAAGTGCTAGAACCGTTTCAAGAAACCAGTAATACAGGCATTGGACTCTTTGCACAGATGTGGAAGCAATCTAACTCATTGCACCAACTTCATCAATGGATAGGACGTGTGGATGTGCATGTAGCCATTGCCTCTTTGAAAACAATATGCTTTCCACGATGGAGTACCACTACGACTCAAATAGAGTTGAAGAATGTGATTCATCCTATGGTAGCAAACCCAGTTCCAAATGATTTTAGTACAAAGAAGGGAGCTATTTTAACGGGACCAAATCGTGGAGGCAAATCCACCTTTTGCAAAGCAGTTGGATTATCAATCTTGTGTGCACAAACATGGGGATTTGCCTTTGCATCCAAAGCAACCCTCACTCCTTTTGCACGGATTGAAACTGCTCTTTCCCCTGCGGATACACTAGGACGTGTTAGCTTGTTTGAAGCAGAAATTGAATTTGCAAAAGCAGTGGTGGAAGCTCCCGATCGTCCCTTGTTTGTGATGATGGATGAGATCTTTCATTCTACCAATGCACATGATGGTGTGGAAGCAAGTCGTGTCTTTTTACATCGATTGTATGCTTTACCCAATACGATTTCACTGATTAGTACTCATTATCGAAGTTTGGCAGAAGAGTTTTCAATTGTGGAACAATTGCAAGCAGAGACTATTCCATGTGAAGATCGTTTAAAATATACATACAAGATTCTTCCCGGTGTCAGTACGGCAAGTAGTGTGATGGAAATATTGCGTGAAAAAGGATTGTTGAAAAACCACACCCCCTCAACAGAACTATGAACCTGCCAGATTCCTTCTATATTGCCCTGTGCATGACTGTTCTTATGCTAGGAATTGTGTATTGGTTTTGGTCACAGAATCAATATCTGCTTCGTAAGATCAATCTGCTGGAGAATATTGTGTATGAGTTGAAGACGATTTGTACGAGTCATCCGCCGTCACCGGTGGAACCAACATCCTACCCTCCTGCTCCTTCCTCGGTGATCGAAGAGGATGAGGAGATTCTTGCGGAACTATTGGAGGAAGAAGAGGAATCCCTTCATCCTCTTCAACGCCCTCCTTCTCCTCCCGTAACCCCTCCTTCCGAGGAGGATGATCTTCAACCAGGAGGAGTGGGAAGTGGTATTAAGGAAGTAACAGAATCTACAAATATATTGGAAACAATGACATTGAAGGAACTTCGTCGCTTGGCAGAGCAGCGTGGAATTAAGGGTGCCGCCGAACTGAAGAAGAAGGAGCTGCTATCCCAGTTAAAGGGAAATATTCCATCACAGTCGATCATGTCTGCTTTCATGGATGGAACAGAAGAACCTGTTTCAGGAGTCGATGTGGTAGAACTTTCTAGTGCATAGTTAGAATGTTAGGATACGCACCTGTTCCACAAAGTCGTCCAAACCCTGGACAATGTTATACGACTCCCGATCCTCAATTTGCACGGGAAGGAGCTCCTGCTCGTATGGCAGATGGACGTCTCTTCACCGATTTTCGTCCCACCTGCTCCTCCTATCCGGTCGCAGCCTGTGGAACCTGGGGAGACAATGAAACCCGTCTCCGTATGACAAACGGTGCCACGGATTTGATGAATGCTGGTCGTAGCATGATTTCTGCTAAAGTGGATCCCTCTTCCTGCGTGGATACCATGGTCCCTGAACTGTATCGCCGTGTTTGCACTTGGAAAGGATGCAAAACCATTCCTGGACATTTTGCAGGCATTGGTACTGGTCGTGTCTATGTAGGAAGTGCTGCTGGTGCAGATCCTGCTACCAGTTCCAAACTGTCCGTGCCTCCTCTTCCAGGGACCTTTCCTCGTATGGGACTCGCTCCTACCGATTGCTCATTCGTTGGCGGAAATGAAATCCGCGGCGGACGAGTCAATTCTTACTCCGCTCCTCGTATCTAAAAAAATTGATATTATTTATAATAGTATTACAAGATACTGTTATAAAATGAAAACAAATACTGCCATTGTTAGAAAGTGGTTGCTTACGCAACCACTTTCTAACAATACTGCCATTGTTAGAAAGTGGTTGCGTGAGCAATATCGCGAAAAAGCACCCATTTATCGCGGATTGATGCCAGTGATTCCTCTTTCTGTGCTAATGGACCTTATTTCATACTGGCAAACAAACCACATGATGTCTCGTTCTGGGCTTAAGGAGCTTATTTCATATTGGGAAAAACACAATATGATTCAATTTACCAAATCTACGTTGATGACGGGATCCTTTCCAATATCTTCGCATTCCCTTGGTAGGATGGTTCAATTTACTAAAGTTACATTGATGACAAAATCTGGCGCAGAAACATTCGTAATTGCTTGTTAAAGTTGACGGATTTTCTACATAGTTACGAAAAGAAATGCAACCTATAGATAAAAATTGATATTTTTATATTAGTATCCTATTATATTAATATAAAATGCCAAGTGTTAAGAGTGTTCCCGCTATGTTTGAAGGAGTTCCAATTGGATCTGTTCAAATTGAACAATATCGTGATGGTCTTGCATGGCAGATTATAGATAACAAATCGTACGAAGATTTCTTCTGGTCAATCACGCGCACATTGCGCGTTGCGGAATGCCTTTCCAAGTATGAATGGGCAGTTGTATCTGATGTGGATAGTAATCGTGTCGTGTATAAACGCGAACAAATTCTTCCAAAAAATTGATATTTTTATATTCATATAATAATATTCATATATATCATGCCAACCTATCAGATTCGCTCTCAAAGCACCATTGATGGAAAACTCCATATTCGGTATGGTACAGAGATATATGCAACACGTCAAGAGTGTGAAGATATGATAGAACTTCTAAATACTGCTAGTATTGGGAGTTCTATCCTTCATCCGACAATTCGTACTGCTGTAGAGGTTCTATCCGAAAAAAAGGAATAAGGACTAGAGTTCGTCTATATTTCATATCCGAAGGAATAAGGACTATGAACTACAATTCGTCTATATTTCATATCCGAAGGATATGAAATATGGACTATAGTTCGTCCTTGACACTTAGTTCCATCATACCATTTTTTTGAATATATACCATAATGACAATAATGCAAAGGACTCCGAGCATAATTCCGTAGATTGTTTTCTCCATTCTAACTAAATAATATGCTTCCTGTTTTACAATATATCGCATGTAAAATTGATGAAGTTATTTCAATTTCATCAAGTAGGAAAACACCATGCCGTCCTACGGGTTCCATGCCAGTATACCCGATGGGGATAAAAGTATTGAAGAACTCCACACCGGATTTCCAACGCTGGGTGCACTTCAAATCTTTGCCTCCAATCCCAAATCCTTTGCCCCCTGCAACTGGTCGGACTCCAAGTGTACCAAAATCAGAGAAGCTCTGCTAAAAACTGATATCAAATTATTTATTCATGCTCCCTATATTATTAATCCCTCTCGCTGGGATCCAACGGATCCATCGGTGACTGCTCGTGAAATCAAACTCTTGAAATCATTATTAGATTGCGGAGAACGTATGGGAGCCAAAGGAGTGGTGATTCATGTTGGAAAGTCATTAAAGATGGGAGAAGAGGAAGGATTGCTACGCATGGAAGGATTCTGTAAAGAGGTGTTGACAGATGGTGCACCAGGATGTAAATTATTGATTGAAACTTGTGCAGGACAAGGAACCGAAGTCGCAAAGAATCTTAGAACCTTTGGTGCCTTTTGTCGCAAATTGATTCGCTTGTATGGACGATCACGCGTCGGTGTGGTGGTTGATACCTGCCACATCTTTGCAGCTGGCTATGATCTTGCCAAACATCCAAAGGATATTTTAAAAGAACTAGATGAAGCTATTGGATGGGAATATATTCAATTGATTCATCTGAATGATTCAGAAACAGCCGTGGGATCCGGTGTGGATCGCCATGCATATATTGGAGAAGGAAAGATCGGAAAAGCACCACTGACTGAATTCATGTTAGAGGTGTTCAAACATCATCCACGTATTTCGATCGTCTTAGAAACACCAGTGAAAGCAGGATCCCGCGAAGCCGAAATGGAATGGCTTACCTCCCTCGTCTAACATTCTTTCGTGTCTTGGTTGGAATAAACTCGCGGAAATCATAATGAACTGTTTCATCCGTATTCCAATCGCGTGTATCTTCTTTTATCTTTTTTAAGACTAAAAGAGTGCGACATGTTTTGCAAACATCTACAACATGTTTGTAGGCACGGGTCACATATTTTGCCACGGCAGTAATTGCTTTCATTCGTTTATCATCTACAATTAAGATTCCACCGACGCGTAACATTTGTAAACAGTAAAAAATATCCATCAGTGTATAATCAAATAAATGGTATCCGTCAATGACGGCAACATCTAGAACAACCTTGCCAACTAAGGCAGGAAGGGCAAAAACGGAGGATTCTTCGATCAATCGAATCTGAGATCCAAATCCCACCCGTTTCATATTTTCCAGTCCAATGCCTTCCCACTGCGTCAGCTGATTCGGATCAATGATGGTATGACATTTTCCAGGATTCTTCATCGTTTGATGATGTTCTGCAAAGACCAAGGCAGATGCACCGTAGGCAAAGCCGACTTCCAACGTATGCTTTGCATTTGTTTCTGTCAATGCCTTTCGCAGTTCCACATGTTCTGGCGCCTTGGTTTGTGCTTGCAAACGTCGGTAATCACCAGAGGGGGTAAAGACGGCAGAAGATCGTAACATTGTGTCAAGAAAACTACGCGTTACTTCGGGATCCTTCTTTGGATTTTTTCCTGTTAATATCTTTTTCACATCTTCTTGTTTTTCCTTTGGCAGTACATCATAGTACATCCTTATGTTGGAGGGTGAAATTAAGAAAATTGAGAATGTTTTTCATCCTGAATATAAATCTTATAATCAGGATGGCAACGTGTAAGGAGTGTAGTAAACCAGCTACTTATGCATTCAAGCAAAAAGAATTATTATATTGTACCAAACATGGTAAAGAAAAAGGTGCAAAACCATTCAGACAAGTTTGTCTATGTGGAAATGCTATGCCTAATTTTGGAATAAAAGGGGATGAATATCCATCTGGTTGCAGCAAATGCAAAACGGAAGGAATGATTGATATACGACACAAAACTTGTAAAGATTGTTCTAAAAGACCTAGCTACGGTGTAAAAGGAACCACAACAGTTGAATATTGTGCTGATCATAAGAAAGATAAGATGGTTGATTTAGTCAATAAAGTTTGCGAAACAGGTGATTGTCCATTATTAGCTTGTTTTGGAACTGAATGGAAGAAACCGCTTCATTGTTTTGAACACAAGAAAGAAGGAATGACGAATGTAAATTACAATCGATGCTTTACCAAAGATTGTAAAGGAACTGCTGTATATGGATTAATAAAATCAAAACCAACACATTGTTCTACGTGTAAAACAACAGATATGAAAAATGTAGTATCACGTCGATGTGAATTATGTGATAAATTACCAACCTTTGGATTAGTGGCAGGACATGCAACTCATTGTCTTGAACATAAATCTGCAGAAATGTCAGATTTTAAACATAAAATTTGTGAATTTAAGTCTTGTGATGTGAGAGCTTCTTATGGATTTGAAGAAAATAAACCATTACGTTGTTCTGGGCATAAATTGGAAGGAATGGAAGATATAACTGGTAAAAAATGCAGTTTTAAAGGATGTAGAAAACGATCGACATTTGGGTATGAAGGATCTTCTGAACAATTTTGCAAAGAGCATAAAAAAGTGGATATGATTGATTTGCACCATAAAACATGTAAAGAATGTTCTATTCGTGCCAACTTTGGATTCAAAGGAAAAGAGCCTGAATATTGTTCTACCCATAAAAAAGAAGATATGGTAGATTTAGCAAATAAATTTTGTGAAGAGAAAGATTGTATAAAATTACCATCCTTTGGATATGATAAAAAGCGATTACGTTGTGCTGATCATAGATTGGCAGATATGAAAGATATTGCTCATGCATCTTGTGAATTTAAGGACTGTCCAATTCAACCCACTTTTGGAATAAAAGATGGACCGGCAACTCACTGTGTATCACACAAAGATGTTGATATGATAGACCTTCGAAAAGAGACATGTCCTGGTGTAGAAGGATTAAAAGGTCCTGATGGTCTTTGCCCATTTGGAACAAAGGGAACTAAGAAATATGATATGTATTGTATGAAATGCTTTGTGCAAGGATTTCCTGATGATCCACGAACAGCTTTAGCTCGTAAGAATACTCATGAATTAGCGGTAAGAGATTATCTCAATAAAGAATTTCCTGAATTAAAATTAGTTCATGATAAACCGTTATGGACTCATAATTGTGAGTGTAGCCATCGACGACGCGTAGATCTGCGTACGCTAATTGGAGGTACTATGTTAGCCATTGAGATAGATGAAAATCAACACACTTCAAAGGATGAAAAAGATGAAGAAATACGCTATGATGATTTGTATATGCTTCATTCAGGTAAATGGGTGTACGTCCGTTATAATCCAGATTCTTTTATGGATGAAAAGGGAAAACGCAGAAATCCACCCAAAGAAAAACGATTGGAACAATTGAAGGAAATGATTCAAATGTTAATGAAAAAGATTCAAGAAGAGAAGAATACCGATCTAGTAGAAATACACAAGTTATTCTATAATTCTACTATAAGTAACACTCTTTCAATTATATAAGTTTATAACTTTTTTACATCATCTTAAAACCGCCTACCAGCTGGCTTCCGAGACCCAAACCTGAACCCTGTCGTGCCGTGAGGCCAATAGAAGGTGATAGCAAGTCTAGTATAGCGAAGACAACTGCAGCCACAACGGAGACCGTGAGGATCTCCTCCACATGAGGGACCTTGCGGGGGATGATAGTCATTGCCACCGCAACGGCAAGACCTTCGAGAAAATACTTGATCGCACGCGAGGCAAGTTCAGCAGCATTCAGACCGTCCATTCCTTATATCAAGGGAAACGAAAAAAACAAACTTCTTTTGCGTTTAAAGGATCCCCACGAAATCTCGGGAGGTACTAACAAGGATGTCCACCCCCAGCGAAGAGAAGCGTGAAGTTTATTTGGAAGCGGACAAGGATATTCCAGGACAGCATTTTGTCTGTCTTAGTTTTCTTAGCCCGGAGAAAGTCCTTGCCAACAAAGATATCTTCCTATTTTCTGAGTTTCTAAAGGATTATGAGATCCAATACAAGATCAAGGCAACCGAAACCTTTATGATGAGCCAGGTGAATAAGCTGCAGTCTGCTTTTGGAACGGCTGTTGATATGCTGGAACGCCTTGGAAAGGAATCTGCTGGTACGATCACTGTAGAGGATCTAAGTGGTGCTTTTGTTGCCTTGAAGGATGCTCGGAAGGCACTGAGCACAGATGTTCCCAAAGATCTGGAGGCACACGTGAAGGCAGAGATGACCGATTTTAAGGCAACTACCATTCAGGAAGCCTATGAAACATATCTCTACAAGAACCGTAAGAAGCTGGAAGAGACATTCTTTGCCAAGAATGGATTTCGAACGACAATTCGCGGCTTGAAGGTACGTGGTGTGTATGATACGTATGCAGAGGGGATGGCACGGGCAAAGACCTTGCAGAAGCTGGATCCTGATTTTAATGTGTATGTTGGACAAGTAGGGTTCTGGCTTCCTTGGGATCCGGAACCCAGTGAAGTACCAGATCAGGAATATGCAGACGATCAGCTGAATCAGCTCATGAAGAAGTACAAGGAGAATGAGTCTCAGCGTGATGAGTTTTATGAGTCCATGAAGCGAGACCGCATTGGAGCTGCTAAACCACGCACGGCTCCTCCCACGTTTGGAGCGGCAGCAGAAGCACCTGCAGGAATCTTTGGAGAAGAGGATCCTTTTATGAAGCGTAAACGAGAGGCTGCTGCCTCCAGCAACTCAGCAGCAGCAAGCAGCAACTCTGCAGCAACCTCTTCCACATTGTCCGTCGAGTAAATAAATATATATAAGATCTAAACATAAGATTCAATCTTATATTTAGAAAATGGCATCACACCGACATATTCTTTATCTGCAACCCGATGTGGAAATGGTGGATACATACAAAGAGGCAGCAACTGCCTATCTTGCAACTCCTTATTTGGAACGAGATGCAGGATTTGATTTATTTGCAAAGCAAACTACTATGTTGGAAGCGGGACCAGCCACCAAACTTACCTTTGGAGTGCGAGCAGCCTATTATGATCGAACCCGTGGATTCTTTCGCGCCTATTGGATGCTTCCACGATCATCCATTTCTAAGACACCCTTACGATTAGCCAATTCGGTAGGATTAATTGATGCAGGATATCGTGGACCGTTGATTGCTGCCTTGGATTGCCATGCGGAATGCTACGAAGTTGCTGCGTTACAAAAACTATGCCAGCTTAGTAATCCAGAACTTCTTCCGTGGGAGGAGATTCAGGTAGTGGAAGTGATTCCAGGAGGGGCGACGCTACGAGGAGAAGGCGGATTCGGATCTACAGATACCCTACGGGTATCTGTAGATTCGAGCCTGCAAAGCAGGAGCGGGTCAACAGATCTCCGTAGCGGGTCCACGGATACTCCTCGCCCTGCATCCTCTCCTGGATTCAGTCCTACACTGTATGAATACAATGCCTATGGGTGTTAAAAAATGATAGTTTTCTACACAAGCATAGTTATACTATAACTATGCTTGTTTACCACGGTTGCTTAAAACATCAATCCGTATGTGCACGGAGTGATCACACCTTTTGGGTGTATCCAAAACATATCAAACTAATCACTCAGGAATGGGATACACATCTTCCAGCCAAAGAGTATTGCAGTAATCATCGAGAAGATGGTGTTTCAACCTTTAATCCATTAATGAAGCAATATGTCTGCTTAGGGCATACAACTTTGGATGAAGATCCAAAATAACTTAATACTTTTTCAACTGTGAATAGCGTTGTAATTTATCTTACGTATAAATAGAATGCCGCCTATGATTTGCGACTTTGTCGCAAATCATAGGCTTAGATTCTATTTATCTTACGTATAAATAGAATGCCGCCCAGAAATATCTCATATATGGTTCCTGAGATTACGTATATGAATGAAAATAATCCTACCAAGCTGACCAAGCCTATAAATGAAAATAATCCTACCAATCTAACCTATCCGATAAATGAACATAATCCGACCAACCCGATAAATAAAAATAACTCCACCAACAATGCAAAAAAGAAGAGAACTCTTAAGAAAACTCTTGGAAAACGAAATCTGTTTCAATCAAATGCAAATCGATTGAATCGGATAACTTATGGGACTCCAGCGAATGATCCTTCACCTAACAGGAATAAGAACAAACCATTAAATGCTCTCCCATCTGGTGAACGCTCATTCTTAAATCGTATGAAAAGTTTTGTAACACGACCCTTTCGTTCATCTCCCGAAGCAACTCTTACAAAATCAAGTACAAATAATAGTAGTTCTTTTCGGAATATTACAAATATTAATAATAAGAATTTAAGTAAAACACGCAAACGAAAGCATTAATACTTTTTCACATGAATGACAGGTCCTTTGGACCGACCAAGATCGGTGGAGGAAATAGGAGGTTCGGTCTCTCCTGCGGCTTCGGCAGCTTCCTTCATGCGTTCCATTTCCGCACTCTTCACCCAGAAATCATTGGCTCCAATCCGAAAATCAGGGCGAGGGGTGGCTTTGTACCAAAAGACAGCATCTTCCAAGCGATTGGACTTGGATCCGTTATGAATGACTAAACATTCATAGTTTTCGGTACATTGATCCATGATTTGACAAAAAAACGCAAAGGTGGGAAAGATACCAGCAAATTGTTCATAAATGCGTTTACGATTCGCTACCATGTTTTCACGCAAAATAAAGACATAATCTACGTTACCACGTAAGACAGGAGGAATACCCATGACGTACTGCAATGCCAAGATATAGAGAATACCATAGTGACGACCGTTCATAAAGAGAGACCGAATATATTTATCAGATACCCATTTATTATCGTACATGCAGTCATCCATGATGACAAAGGTGCGCCGATCAATACTAGAAGCACCTCGTGCTTCCGTTTCTTTCATAATTTGTTTAGTCAGAATTTGTTGACGTTTGAGCACATTGCTCAGAATAAGGGGATTGAACTCTTCATGAATGAACAGACTAGGAACCATTTTGGAGTAGAAGGCATTTGCACCTTCAGTACCACTAATTACGGTTCCAATAGGAACACGTTGCTTATGCCATAGCAAATCTTTGATTAAGAAGGATTTTCCTGTATTACGCTTCCCGATGAAGAGCACCGTAGAATCATCGGCAATACGGCTCATATCAAATTTTGTAAGCCGGAGGGATCGTGCAGGGCGAGTATCAGGGGCAACGGGAGTTCCCCCGCCCATCATCATAGCTCCAGAGGGGGGTGCGGACATATTGCTACATCTTCGAAAGAGTTAAATTTTCTATATTTACTGTAGGGATATGGACACTCGATTTTGGGGACCAAGTGGGTGGAGATTAATTCATTTAATTGCTGCAGCACGGCGTGAGGAGTCTATGCCATTTTTTGAACTATTACCATATGTATTGCCGTGTAAGTTTTGTCGCGCAAGTTTGAGCGATTATTATGCAGCAGATCCTATTCCATCTAATCCAAATGATCTACCAGAGTGGATCTATCGTGTCCACAATCAAGTAAATCAGAAATTACGAGAACAGAAATTGCCGACAGATCCAAATCCATCGTGGGAGTCTGTGAAAAAGAAATATGATGATTGGGTCCATGCTCCTTGTAGTGCACATCGTATGGTAGGATGGGATTTTTTATATTCAATTGCCTATACAACACCTTGCAGACAAGTTGTCTCAGTTCCTTTACCAGATGCTCCTGATAATCTTCCCACCTTGGAATTAAAGAATCGTTGGAACCGATTGACACGCGAGGAACGATTGCAAAAGTTGGAAGAGTTTTGGAATGCATTACCAAAAGCACTACCATTTCAAGAGTGGAGATCTGCGTGGCATACTACTGCACCTCCTCTTCGTAAAGGACGTGTGCAAGTGACAAACTGGTTATTTTATATTGAACAACAAATGTGCAAAGCACTTGCAGAACCCTTTACACATGCATCACCAAATACATTATGTAAGGAGTTATCTGAGTTTGAAAGCAATTGTGGGAAGAAACGATCTCAGAAAGTGAGAACATGTCGTTCCAAAAAGAAGAAAGCCCGTGAAACTATTAAACATCAACGTGGTGGTGTTCGATAATTATTCAAATAATAATGTTTTTAATGTTGCTTCAATATCAGCTGCATAAACTAACCCAGGAAACTTTTGTTTCCAAACTGCAGCAGGCACTAATTTAGCACGATCACTATGCGGTATACCGAGAGCAATCCATCGTGCATCCAAGGTTCGTGCACGTACAACATCTTCTAATGTCCAAACAGGGTCGATCGTTCCCTTCCATGGAGGCATAATGACTCCTCTAGATACACTCATTCTAAATAGAATTATCTCACATACCTTTAGAATGGAAAAGATACTTCAATCGGCGATCAAGTTTTTTACCACTCCTCATGGATTATTTTTAATTGGAATTCTTCTTGTGACACTCTGGGTCACCACTGCCATGAAGCAGGAAGGGTTTGCATCAGGAGGTACTGCCTCTCCCGGTTCGTATAGTTTTGTCATGTATTATGCTCCTTGGTGCCCTCATTGTAAGACGGCAATGCCGGACTGGGATGCATTAGGAACTACACAGACCATCGGCGGGTCAACCGTGAAGATTTCAAAGGTGGATTGCGATGCAAACCCTGATGTAGCAAAGGCAAAGAATGTATCGGGGTATCCATCCTTTCATTTGGAGGATGTACAGGGGAATTTGGTGGCGGAACTGGGAGGGGAGTTTCCACGAGATCAGGGAGGATATATGAACTTTTTGCAATCCAAGCTTTCATAAATAGTTCGGCTGCAGTACGACCTGCAACAGTTAGTTCCAATCGATCTTCCTCTTGTAGGTTCACAAACCATGCTGGAAAATTGGGTATATGAACACGTATAAGATTTCCACTTAATTCGGTTTTCTCACTAAAATGAACCAACCGTAAGAGGTATTGCGATAGTGTGGTCGGATTTTCTCCGGTACGACCAGATTGTGGCGTTCCAAACATAAATCCAATGGATTCCTTCCGTTGTTCTTCCGTTAAGAGAGTCCATGGAAAATTACAACGAATGCCTCCATCCACCCATAAACTTCCATCGGGAGCGCGAAACGGCATATAGAAAAAGGGAAGTGACATGGAGGCTCGAACTGCATGTGAAATTAATAATGTAGGATGTGTTTTAGCACTGCATACGAGTGTTTTACTATTTGTAACATCGGCAATAATCACGTGAAGACCTGGAACCTTAGAAAGAGTCCAGTCCTTTGCACCAACACGATCTAACATATCTGTCACTCCGTCTAACAAACCAATCCCCGCATCTAATCCCCATGTATGAGTCATATTAAAAATGTGATCAAGCTCCATATTTCGAAAATGTCGGAAGTC
>Ga0114963_10000330_pt1 | contig 31496 bp, 24 predicted proteins | sample C_131016_EF_Meta_FD_87019 | JGI IMG/M metagenome (GOLD analysis project Ga0114963, IMG submission 87019) | Freshwater microbial communities from Lake Croche, Canada to study carbon cycling - C_131016_EF_MetaG | ecosystem: Environmental > Aquatic > Freshwater > Lake | place: Lake Croche, Canada... | reverse complement strand
CTCCGGCTCCGCCACGAGCCGGCCCTTCTCGGATCGGCTGCACCCGCCGGCCACCAAGGCCGCCACGCAGGCCACCGCGGCCCACAGCCACGGTGCCGAAGCACGGACCGTCATCTGACGGAACAAGACGGGCATGGATGACTCCAGGGCGCGGAAAAACCCCGATGCTACGGGGCCGCGCGGGGCCGGGTCAACTTTCGCCGCCCCGGTTCACTCCGGGAACTTGTGCCCCATCTTCTCGCGCTTCGTGGCGAGGTACCGCTCGTTGAACTCGTGGACCGGCGGGATGATCGGCACCTGATCGACCACTTCCAGGTCGAAGCCGCCGTAGATGAATGCGTCGGTCTTCTTCGGATTGTTGGTGAGGAGGCGAACACGGCTGAGGCCGAGGTCCTTGAGGATCTGGATGCCCACACCGTACTCCCGCGAGTCGGCCTGGTAGCCGAGCGCGAGGTTCGCCTCGACGGTATCGAGCCCTTGGTCCTGGAGTTGGTAGGCCCTGATCTTCTCGACGAGGCCGATCCCGCGGCCCTCCTGCGGGAGGTAGACGAGCACGCCGCAACCCTCGCGGCCGATCATCTCGAGGGCCATGCGGAGCTGGTCGCCGCAGTCGCACCGCAGGCTGTCGAGTAGGTCGCCGGTGAAACACGACGAGTGCAGCCGTACAAGCGGCGCATTCGGCGCTGCCACGTCGCCCAACGTCAACACGATCGGCTGCTGGGTCTCGAACTTCACCCCGTAGGCGACGATTCTGAAGCGGCCCCACGTCGTCGGCAGGTCGGCCTCTGCGATCCGCTCCACGAGCTTCTCGCGGGTGCGGCGGTAACGGATCAGCTGTTCGATCGAGATGATCTCAAGGCGGTGCTTCGCAGCGAGGGCGAAGAGCCCGTCGCGGTTCGCACGGTTGCCTGAGTCATCGAGGATCTCGCAAATCACCCCGGCGGGCGGCCGACCCGCAAGCCGGGCCAGGTCGACAGCCGCCTCGGTATGGCCGGCGCGACGGAGGACCCCGCCCTCCTTCGCGACGAGCGGAAAGAGATGGCCGGGTCGGACGAAGTCGCCCGGCACGCTGTCGGGATCGAGGATCGCCGCAACCGCCTTGGCTCGCTCGGCGGCAGTGATGCCGGTTTTCGCGGAGCGGTGGTCTACGGGCACGGTGAAGGCGGTGCCGAGCGGCGCGGAGTTTGTGGCCACCATCATTGGCAGGTCGAGCCGTTTGGCCACATCTGGCAGGATCGACATGCAAACCTGACCGCGTCCCTCCCGGATCATGAAGTTGATCACCTCGGGCGTCGAAGCGTTGGCGGCACAGACGAAGTCGCCCTCGTTCTCGCGGTCTTCGTCGTCGGCGACGATCACGGTCTCGCCACGGGCAATCGCGGCGATGGCGGCCTCGACGGAGGAGAAGCGGCTGGGCATGCGGCTGAACCGATGGCGGGTGTGAGGGGAGACGACCCATTATAGGATGCAGCCGGCGGCTGCCCGCCGCCCGCACCACCCACACCCCGGAAGGAAGCGGATCGCCGCGATGCTCGACCGTGAGGAATACATCGAGCAGGCCTACCTGTTCCGGTCGTTCGGTGACCGGATCCTCGCCGGCATTGCGGCTCAGGAGGCACTCGTGGCGATCGGCCAGGAGGTGCTCGCCACATCGAAGCTGCCGATGGCACTCGACTACCTGGCGGGTGAACTGAAACTCGTTGGCACGCTGTCCACCGCGATGACCCGGCTGCGGCACTACTTCACGCCGTTCCAAACGTTCGTGATCGCCACCGCCGAGGAGGAGGGCGGGCGGTTCGACATGCGGACGGCCCTGGCGATGCTCGAACGGGAGGCAAACTACCGGGCCGAGGCTGCGACGCCACAGGGGCTCTTCCTCTACCGCTTCGAGTGCCTGTCGCGAAACCGTCTCGACTACGCGCGGGGCCTGGCGGCGATCGCGGCCGACGACATCTTCGATGCTGCCTGGAAGGCCTGGATCGAGATTGTCTCCCGGCAGGTGGGGCTGATTGACCTCGCCGACCTTGTCTACGTCCGGAGCCCCGAGTACTGGCGGGTGGAGAAGCGCGACGCGCTCGTGGCGGGCCGTGCCGCGCCCGAGCCCGATCGTGTCATCCTGTTTGGCGACAAGGAGGGGCGGATCGCCCGGGCCAACCGCGGCAAAGACCCGCTCTTCTTTTTCGCGGCGCTCCAGCGGCAGCTCGGCTATCCCGCCGTGCCGCGGGTCAATCCGCTCGCGCCGTCTTCTGAGTCGCCGGCACTGCTCGCCCGCCGGCTCGAACGGCTGGAGATGCGGGTGAAGCTCCTCGAGGAGGAGTCGCGGGGCGGGATCGATCTATCTCGGTTCGACCCTAAGAACTTCCCGCTCTCCCGCGACGAATGACCGCCTCCATCCGCGCCGAGATGGCGCACCTCGTCGAGGCCGCGATCGCCTCCGTGAGGCCGGAGACGCTCGTGCCGCATCGGCTCGCCGCAGCGCGTGGGGAACTCCTGCTCGACGGGCAGGCGTTCCCCGTGGCAGCGAGGCTCGGCGGCCGAATCGTCGTCGTCGGCGGTGGCAAGGCGGCGGCCGGCATGGCTGCCGCAGTGGAAGCAGTGCTCGCGTCGGCCCGGCCCCAGGGGGGCACGGTGAGTGGCCTCGTGAGCGTGCCGGCGGGCTGCGGGAGGCGCCTCGGCCACGTGGAGGTCCGCGAGACGCGGCCCGCAGGCGTCAACCTGCCGACGGTTGCGGCCGTCGCCGCGACGGGTGACATGCGGGAGGCGATCGCGGCCCTGGGGCCCGACGACCTCGCGATCGTGATCGTCACCGGGGGCGGTTCGGCACTCCTGGAGGATCCTCGTGACGGCGTGACACTCGACGGCGTGCTCGCCGTCAGCCGATTTCTGTCGGCGGCCGGAGCAGACATCCGCGAACTCAACCTCGTCCGCCAGGCTCTCAGCCGCGTGAAGGCAGGCGGTCTGGCGCGAGCCTGCGGTGCGGGACGGCTGGTGGCCCTCGTGATTTCCGACGTGATCGGCGATCCCCTCGATCTGATCGCTTCAGGTCCCTGCATGCCGGCATCGGCTGATCCGGCCGCCGCCCTGGCGGTCCTCCGGCGACACGCTGCGGTGGATGTCGCCCCAGACGTGACGCGGCATCTCGAGCGAGCCCTCGCCGATGGGACACCTCCTGCGCTGCATGCAGCCGGGGGCGAGTGGATGACCCCGTCGGGCTGCCGCGTCAGCCATGTGCTCCTCGGCAGCAACGCCACCGCCGTCGACGCGGCGGCGCGGACGGCATGCGACCTCGGCTACGACGTGACGATCCGGCACGCCGTGCCCACGAGCGAGACCGCCGAATCGGTCGGCCGCCGGCTCGCCGCCGAGGCCACCGAACTCTGCGCGGCTGCAGCCCGCGACGGTCGGCCTCGGGCGGTCATCGAAGGGGGAGAAGCGGTGGTGACCGTTCCCTCCGACCACGGCGTGGGCGGCCGTAACCAGCAGACGGTGCTGGCGGCGGTCGAGGCCTGGTGGTGTGCGGGCGAACCGTGGCCTGCGGGGCTTGCGGTCGCGAGCCTCGGCACCGATGGCGAGGACGGGCCGACCGACGCCGCGGGAGGCATGGCGGATGACGACGTTGTGCAGCGGCTTTCGGACGCGGGCATCGACGTCGCCCGTGCGGTCGCCCGGTGCGATGCCTATCCCGCGCTCGCTACGGCAGGAGGGCTCATCCGCACGGGCCCGACCGGCACGAACGTCGCCGACGTGCGGATGATTCTGGCGAGGTCGTGACAGAGGCTCCATGAGTCGGTGGGTTCTTGCCGTCCCCGTAGGTGCAGGTTGGCAACCTGCACACGAATCACCATCGGCGGTGGTTCGGCACAGGTTGGCAACCTGTGCTACGTGAGGCGGTGGACCTGCACACGAATCACCATCGGCCGTGGTTCGGCACAGGTTGGCAACCTGTGCTACGTGAGCGATCAGACGTCGCAGACTTCGACGGCCTGCTTCAGGCCTGCAAACGCGTCGCGGTTCGGGATGAACTCGTGGCCCACCCAGCCCTTGTAGCCGATCTCGAGGAGTTTCCGCAGGCAGGCCGGGAAGTTGATTTCCTGGTTTTCGTCGAGTTCGCTCCGGCCAGGATTCCCGGCGGTGTGCACATGACCGATCACGTCCTTGCACTGCTCGATCCGGCGGATCAGGTCGCCGTTCATGGCCTGCACGTGGTAGAGGTCAAAGAGCACCTTGACCCGCGGCGAGCCGACGCGGCGGACGATGTTTGCGACGTAGTCGATGTCGTCGCCCTGGTAGCCCGGGTGGCCTTTCATCGGGTGCGTGTCATCGCGGGTGTTGAGGTGCTCGAGGCAGATCGTCACCCCCTTCTTGTCGGCGTGGTCCGCGAGCCGCTTCAGCCCCTCCACGCAGTTGTCGGCTCCCTCCTTGGCCGAGATCTCACCGCTCGCCGGGTTTTCGGCGTCGCGCCACTTGTAGCCGGTGAAGGCGATCACCGAGGGGATGCCGAAGTCGGCGCAGGCGTCGATCGTCTTCGTGGTGCAACCGATCACCTGGTCGTGGTAGGCGAGGTTGTTGAGCCCCTTCATGAAGGGCGCGCCCGGCATGCCGTTCATGGCGATCGCCGAGGTCAGGCCGTGCTTCCTGATCGTCGGCCAGGTGTCGGGATCGGAGAGCTCGATCGACTTCACGCCGAGCTGCTTGGCGACCTCGCAGGTCCGGTCCATGTCCCACTTGTCACCGGCCACGTTGAAGCACCAGAAGACGATCGAGTGGTGGATGTTTCCTTTGAGCGGCATGGGAGGGTGCTCCTTCGACTGCACGGGTGAAACGGCGGCGGTACACTACCATGCGCCGGGCGTCGCCGGAAGCGACTTCCCGTTCCTCCTCAGGACCCCAGGCATGGCCTCGCTCAAGCGGATTCTCGTCACTGGTGGCGCCGGCTTCCTCGGCAGTCACATCTGCGAGCGGCTCGTCGGCGCCGGCCACGACGTGATCTGCGTCGACAACTTCTTCACCAGCCAGAAAACGAACGTGGCTCACCTGCTGGGCTGCGGCAACTTCGAGCTGCTCCGGCACGACATCGTGCACCCGCTCTGGCTGGAGGTGGATGAGATCTACAACTTCGCCTGCCCCGCCGCCCCGGGCCACTATCAGTACAACCCCATCAAGACGATGAAGACGAGCGTGATGGGGGCGATCAACGTGCTTGGCATGGCGAAGCGGTGCCGGGCGAAGGTGCTGCAGGCCTCGACGAGCGAGGTCTACGGAGACCCAGAGGTGCACCCGCAGCCCGAGACCTACCGGGGATCCGTCAACCCGATCGGCCCCCGCGCCTGCTACGACGAGGGGAAGCGGGCCGCCGAGACGCTCTTCATGGACTACCACCGCAGCAACGGGGTGAATGTTCGCATCGTGCGGATCTTCAACACCTACGGCCCACGGATGCATCCTTTCGACGGCCGCGTGGTGTCCAACTTCATCCGCCAGGCGCTCGCCGGCGAGCCGATCACGATCTTCGGTTCCGGCAACCAGACCCGCAGCTTCTGCTACCGCGACGATCTCGTGGAGGGGATCATCCGGATGATGAACGGCCCCGACGACTTCGTCGGACCGGTCAACATCGGCAATCCCGGCGAGTTCACGATCCGCCAACTTGCGGAATTGACGCTCGAACTCACCGGCTCGACGTCGAAGCTCGTGGAGAAGCCGCTGCCGGTGGACGATCCGGAGCGCCGCCGGCCCGACATCACGCTGGCCAAGCGGCATCTCGGCTGGGAGCCGGCGGTGCCGCTTCGCGAGGGGCTGGCGAAGACCGTCGACTGGTTCCGCTCGGTGCGGATCGACGACTACCGCGCTCCCACGCCCAACTACTGAGCCCGGGCGAAGCGGCGGACGAGTGCCACAGCCGACACGACCGTGGCGATGCCGATCGCGATCCCGATGCAGTCGTAGACCCAGTCGAGCGGATCCGCATGCCGTCGGAAAAACGGCTGGGTGATCTCGTCGATGGCCCCGAAGCTGGCGAGAGCGATCGCCAGCGGGGCGATGCTCCGGTGGGCCGTGCGGCGCACCGTGAGCCAGGTTGCTACCGCCAGTGCGGCGAACACTGCATAGGCGACGAAGTGGAGCGTCTTGTCGGGCGGCGCATTCGGGCCGAGCAACTCCTCAGGCCTGGGATAGTGAGTCGCGAACACCAGCACGCCCGTATAGGCCACCGTGGCCACCGCCAAGAGGCGGGCCATCCACGGTCGAACAAACGGCTTGGGTGCAGGCGTCATAGGCAGTTGACGAGACTCGCTGCAGAACACGATGACGGAATGGCAGGGCTCAAAAAAGCCCAAGAATACACCAGTTTTTGCTCTTCGCCGCGTGCGACTCGTCCGCTACCTTCCCCGCCTTCCCACCCGCGCAACCGTTTGGAGGCCAGCGATGACCCGCCAGGAACTGTCGACCGTCGTTCACGAACTGCTCGAGAAGGAGACCGGCGAGACGTACCCGGGCCTGCAGGAATCGACGTCCCTCCGTGAGGGGCTCAACCTCGACTCGCTCGACATGGCGGGCCTCGTGCTCCACGTGGAGAGCCGCTTCGGAATCCAGATCGAGACCGAACTCCTCGAGGGCATTGCCACCGTCGGCGACATGCTCAACGTGCTGGAGCAGAAGTTGGCGGCCAAGTCGGGCCGCCACGCCGCCTGACGTGCCGCAGGGGATACCAGATGAACTGCCACGCGACACGGACGTCGCTCCCATGACGCAACTGCCGTTCCGCCATCGCCGTGAAATCCCGGACTGTGGGATTCGCACTCACGCCATCGTGGAGGCTCCGCTCTCCGCGGTGGCAATGCTTCGCGATGCGCCGTTGCCGGCGGGTGGCCCCGCGCTGCCGCCACGGTTTCTCCGCCACTGCGACGAGCAGACGGTGGTCGCCGTCCGGGCGGTCCTGAATGCGATAGCATGCCTGCCTGAGCCGCTGCCGCTCGACCGCTGCGGTGTGGTGGGCGCGCCGTGTCAAGCCGGCCGAATAGCGACAGCTCGGTCGCTCGCACAGCTTCGCGTGGGAGGCGCCGTCACCGTCTCGCCGCATATCGTGCCGCAGTGCTCGTTGCATTCCCTTGCCGGCGCGGTGAGCGTGGCTTTGGGCATGCACGGTCCGCACCTCGGCATTGGTGGCGGCCCCGACGCCCTGGCAGAAGGCTTGTTCACGGCACTGACGCTGTTTCACGGCGGAGCCGCGGAACACTGCGACGCCGTTTGGTTGCTCGCGAGCGAGTGGGACACCGAGCCGGAACTCGATTCCTCCGGCGAGGCGATCAACGACCCGGTCTGCCGAGCGATCGCGATGTTGCTCGTTCCCGAGTCGGGGGCGGCACACGACCGCCTGACACTCACGCTGCACGTCCCGGGCACCCAGTCGGAAGCCGCTGAACGCACATCGCTGGCCGACTTCTGCCGGGCGCTCGACATGTGTGCCGCGGGTTCGGCGCTCACCGCCTGGGGTATCTCCTGCCCGTGGGGCGTTGAGGTCCGGCTGGCGGCGCGGCCGCCAGCGGCGCGGATCACCAGCCCACGCCTTCGGGAGGCCGCATGAGTCCAGTCGATCGTTCGACCGTCGAGCCCGTGGTGATCACCGGCATCGGGGCGGTGACTCCGCTCGGCTGCACCTTCGCGGAGATCGCCGAGAACCTGTTGGCTGGCCGGTCGGGCGTGCAGGCGATCGACGCGGGTGAATATGCCCGGGAGCCGGTGCAGTTTGCGGCGCCCGTCACCCACATTCCGACGCCACTGCCTGATGCCTGCGGCCTTTCTGCCGATGAGTTCGAACGGCTCGGCCGTCTGGAGCGGCTGTGTCTCGCTCCGGCGGCTTCAGCGCTGGTGGACGCCGGCATCGACCGCAGCCGCGGTCCACGAATCGGACTCGTGCTGGGGCTTGGTGCCGAGCACCTCAAGACCTGGGAACTCGACTTTCTGTCAGGCGGTAGCACCGTGTTCGGTGACGGCCGCGACCGCACCGTGGTCCATCGTCTCGCCCGCCGGCTCGGCCTGCGCGGTCCTGCCGTCACCGTGGCGGCCGCCTGTGCCTCGAGCGGCTATGCCATGGCGATGGGCCGCACCTGGATCGACGCCGGCTGGGTCGACGCCTGCGTGGTCGGCGGCTGCGACATTCTCAGCCCCACGTCGATCGCCGCCTTCTACAACCTCCGCGCGCTCTCCCGCCGCAGCGACGATCCCGCCAAGGCGTCGCGGCCGTTCGACGGCGACCGTGATGGCTTTGTGATGGGTGAAGGCGGGGCGTTTTTCGTACTCGAGCGGCAGTGCGACGCGGCTTCCCGAGGCGTTACCGTCCGTGGCGAACTTGCGGGCGTGGGGATGTCGAGTGACGGTGCCCACATGGTGATCCCCAGCAGTGACCCCGTTCATGCGTCCCGGGCCATTGCCGCGGCCCTTGCCGACGCGGCGGTCAGCCCGGACGAGATCGACTACGTCAATGCCCATGCGGCCGGCACCCCGGTCGGAGACGTGGCCGAGGCGGGCGCGATCCGTATGGCCCTCGGCGACGCCACCGACGGCATTCCCGTCAGTTCCACCAAGAGCATGTCGGGGCACATGATCAGCGGTGCCGCCGCCTTCGAGGCGCTCGCCTGCCTCGCGGCCATCGACCGCCAGGCCGCACCGCCGACGGTGAACCTCGACCGCCCCGATCCGCAGTGCCGGCTCGATCACGTGCCCCACGTGTTTCGCCCCCGGCGAATCCGCGTGACCGCGAGCAACTCCTTCGGCTTCGGCGGCTCGAACCTCTGCCTCGTCCTCCGCGCCGCCTGACTCCCGCGCGGCCGACGAGTGGCCCAGCACCCGATCACCCCCCATCGACCCGGAGTTTTCCAGCATGACGAAGTCCGCCACCCGTCCCGCCGAGATGGCCACGATCGACTCCCTGCTCACGCACCTCGTCGATCACTGGCACCACTTCGAGCCGGAGCACACCGAGGAGGGGCTCCAGGGCCGGATCTGCGACCTGCACCGCTACAACTTCCTCCTCTGGCACGAGGAAGACATCGCCCGCTCGCCTGCCGTCACCGACGGCCGGATCGCGCAGGTGAAGCGGGCGATCGACCGCTACAACCAGCTGCGAAACGACTGCATCGAGAAGGTGGACGATTGGCTGGTGGCCGACCTCGCCGCCCGCGGCATCGCCGCCGCCCCGACGGCCCCGGCTGCCACGGAGACCCCCGGTGCCGCGATCGACCGGCTCTCGATCCTCGAACTCCGCCGCTACCACATGCGTGAGCAGATCGACCGGAAGGACGCCACCCAGGAGCACCGCGAGAAGGCGGCCGCCCGCATGGTGGTGCTCGACCAGCAGCGGGCCCACCTCATCGAGGCGACCGACCGACTGCTCTCCGAGATTTACTCCGGATCGCGGCCGCTCCGCCTATTCCGCCAGATGAAGATGTACAACGACCCGACGATGAATCCGTATCTCTACAAGACCGCCGCGAAGGCTGCGTAGCGGGCTGGATCGTTCTTTTTCGCCGCATGCAGGCGGCGTTCGAGCCGCGCCGCAGTCGGCCGGAAGCATGCTCTTCGCCGGCGGGATTTGTGATTTCGCTACCCAAACGGTACGGAGCGGCCGCCACGAGGCACAAATCGCACCGGCTCATGCGCGTGCCTCCGGCCGCCTGCTACCTCCTCTACGAAACCAACGGGAGCAGCAGCCGGATCGGGGGCACGCGCAGAAGTCCGGTGACATTTGTGAACGCCGGGCGACGATATTCCGTTGGGGCACTGAACTCGCACACCGCAGGTGGGTCGGAGACCTCAATGCCGCCGGCTTCGAGCATGTCACCGGCCGGTTGCTGCGGCGGAGTTCCTACTTCGGCAGGCAGTACGACAGCGCCAGGAGCGCGTACGCGGTGGTGAGATCGGTCTCTCCCTCCATCCAGCGTTCGTTGCCGTTCTTCCAAGCGCCATCCTCGCGTTGGCGGGCGACGATCGCCGTGGAGAGTTCGTCCCGCCAGGCGTGCGATGTGCCGTCGGCATCGGTGAAAGTCTCCACGCCGAGCACATCGAGCGACTTGGCGGCGGTGTGGAAGTAGTAGAAGAGCCCCGCGTCGCCCATGCCCGGGTTTTCCTCGAAGGTGTAGTGCTTCGCCAGCCAGGCCAGCGCCGCCTTCACCCGCGGGTCGTCCTTGGTGACGCCGGCGTAGATCATGCTCTTGAGGCCGGCGTAGGTCATCGAGCCGTAGCTCCGCAGGCCCCCGTCTGGCGTCGTGCCCGCCTGGCTCTCGCCGCCCGCGGCGGGAGTGTAGTAGAAGCCCCCGTCGGGGTTCTTCTCCGGGAAGGAAGTGGTGTTGTGGGGGCCTGGCAGGTTTTGCGTCCGCGACACGAACGCCAACGCCCGCTGGATGGCCGGGTCGTTCTCACTGGTGCCGATCGTGCGAAGCGCCTCCACCATGAACTGCGTGTTCGAGAGATCGGGCCGCGATTTTTTGCCGTAGCCGGCACCTCCGTAGGCCGGGTCAGCCAGACCCTTGCCCTCGCCGTCGTCCCACTGAAGGTGCTTCACATAGTCGGCCGCAGCCTTGATCGTGTCGTCGAGCGAGCCGTCGGTGTTGCAGGCGGCGAGCGCCAAGAGCCCGATCGAAGTCTCGTAGTTCGCGGTCGGTGACCCGGGCGCGTAGATGCCGCCGTCGGGTTGCTTGAACGAGAGCAGGTAGGCGAGCCCCTTCTTCACCGCGGGCGCGTCGGCGGGTGTGCCCGACCGCACGAGCGCCGTTACGGCAAGCGCCGTGACCGCCGGGCCCACCTCGGCGGAGAAGCTCCCACCCGCTGCCTGCTCCTTCTCGACCAGGAAAGCAGAGCCCTTGGTGATCGCGGCGCGGATCGACTCGGGCGGGGCGGCGTGAATGAAGCAGCAGGGGAGCAGCACCGCCGGCAGGCAGACGCGGGCGAGCAGACGCGAAGCGGGTCGCATGGGAGGGCTCCTGAGGCGGGCGGATCTCAGCAGGAAGCATATGCCCCCCGCACGCCTCGGTGAACCCGCGAGGCCTCATCAGACGGGGAAGTTTTCATCGGCCGATCGACAGCCGTCGGCCGTCCACCCGTCGCGTGAGCCTCAGGGGGCGACCGGCAGGGCCCGCGGATAGGGCGGCACCAGCTTCGGTGGCGGGTCGCGGCCCTCCTCGAGCCCCCACTCCTCCCGCTCCTCGTCGCTGGCGTAGTAGACCAACCAGACACTCTCGTCGCCGTCGATCGTGGCGCTGCAGTCCCAGTGCACGTAGTTGTCGGGCACGTCAACCTGCTTGATCTTTGCAGTCAGGATGTCGCGGCGAATCAGCGAGTAGAACTCGCGGTCGGAGAGGTGGTCGGTGAAGTCGAGGACAATTCGCTTCTCATAGAGCGCGTCGATCGTCAGCCAGAGACGTTCGTGGACCTGATCGTCGTCAAGGGTGCAGGCAGGCTGTAGCGCGAGTTGCGGCTCGAACCAGCGAGCCACCGGCGTGAGCGGTGCAAGTTCCCAGGCGAGCATCGACTCTAAGAAACGGTTTTCCACCGGCGTCGGCATGCTGCGGAAATCGACTTCCCAGATCGACTCGTCGAGATAGGGCTCGATCGCCGTCCGCAGTTCGCCGTTTCGCAGCAGGCAATCGACTTCGTCGGGGTCAGGATGGCGGGCGAGGGGCATGCCAGCGAGATTCCTCGGGGGAGTTCCCGGCCGCGGACAACGTGTCCGAAGGCAGCGAGATGCATCCGACGATACCAACGCTGGGAGCCGCTTCAACGATTTTCGGCGGGCTTTTTCGCGGTTTTTTGTCCCTGCCGCCGGCATGACCGCTACGACACGACGACTTTCCGCGGTCTGCCACCGCGGCCCCATTTGCCACGCCGGAAGGTCCATCAGGCGTCATGGCCGCACGGTGGGCAGGCAGCTGGCGTTGGAACCGCAGGGTGCCAACCTGCGGCTACGGGAAGGCCGTCTGCAGGTACGGCTGGCGCACATGGTTACCCGCAGGTTGCCCACCTGTGGCTACGGGAGGCGGGCGGCGGCCTGCTTCAGCCGCCAGCGGGAGCGCCCTTGCAGGCCGTCTCCAGGGCCGCGATCTTCGCGACCCGACGCGCATGCCGACCACCCTCGAACGGGGTGGAGAGCCACGTGCGGATGATCTTGTCCTGGACCTCCGGGCCGATCAGTTCCGCTGACAGGCTGAGGACGTTGAGATCGTTGTGCCTCCGGCTCATTTCGGCGGTCACCTCGTCGTGGCAGGTCGCCGCCCTGACGCCGGGCAACTTATTCGCCGCGATCGCCATCCCCACGCCGGTGCAGCACAGGAGGATGCCGCGGTCCACGGTCCCGCTGCTCACGCGGCGGGCCACATCGGCGGCGATGTCGGGGTAGTCGACGGCCTGATCACCGTCGGATCCGCAGTCGATGACCTCGTGGCCCATCCTTTCGAGGAGTCCGACGAGCCGCTTGCGTGACGCCACACCCCGATGGTCGCTGCCGATTGCTATCCGCATGGATTCCCGAACTCCTCGCTCCTTCCGCCAGCCGGTCACCGCCCCAGGCGGTCACGCGTCCGGAGGCTCGATTCCGAGTGTATCCATTCTGGCGGTCAAATGCCCGTGGATCTGCCGGGCGCAACTGCGGTAGGTATCGATTGAACCGCCAACCGGGTCGATGACGTCGCGGCGGTCGGGGGAGAGCATCGCCAGCCGCCCACCAGCCTCGGGAAACTGCGCAAGGATTGCGGCCCGGTGGGCGGCAGTCATCGTGAGGATGATGTCTGCCTGGGCCACGAGCGACTCGGTGAGCGGCTGGCTCTCGTGGCCGCCAAGGTTGCCCCCCATTTCCCGCATCGCCTCGACCGCTCCCGTGCTCGCGGGCCCTCCCCCCCAGGCGGCGAGTCCGGCACTGGCGACCACCACCCCGTGCCGTTCGATCTCTTCTGGTTCGCAGCCCAGACGTTCGGCGGCCATGATGCGGAAGAGCACCTCGGCCATCGGACTGCGGCAGGTGTTGCCCGTGCAGACAAAGAGCACCATGAGGCTGGAGAGACGGCGGAGCGCCTCCTCGCCGACGACGCCGGGCCGCACCATGCGAAAGCCACGGTCGCTGAGTTCGATCGTCGACGGGGGCTGGGCGTATTGCGTGCGGCCGTCATCGATGATGAGGGAGACCACGCTCCCGGCCCAGGACACGACGTCAGCGGCGGTGACAGCGAGGCTGCCGCCAGACTCAGGCTCGGCGAGCATCACTGGGCCCGGCAACATCCGCATGCAGTCCGCCAGCAGTTGGTGGCCTGGAACCCTGAGCCGTAGCCGCCCGTCGCCCACCACGCCGGCCCGCGAAGCCTCAGGCAGGCGGTGTATGAGGCTCTCGGGATGGTTGTCCGGCACCAGCATCGACACCGGGCCCGGCCAGCACCGGCGTGCCAGCCGACGGCCCATCGGCGAGATCCGCGGCGCCCAGTCGATCGCCTCGTCGGCGCTCTTCAGGGCCAGCGATAAGAGCGGCTCGCCCGGACGCGGAACGACGATCGATGCCAGCCGCTTCGCCGCATCGTCGCGGCGGCCGCTCGCGGCGACGACGTACTCGGTCTCCGTCGGGAACGCGACGCAGCACCCTTCGGCGAGCGCCTGAACCGCACGATGCACCACATCGCGGGCATCTTCGGTTCGGCGCAGATCGATGACCATCGGCGGCATAGCGGGGCCGGCGGCCGGGGGAGCCGAGGACCAAGGGGCGCGAGCACCGCGTGAGGCACGCGAAAACCCGCGGGAATACGTCAAAAATACAGCGGTTGGCGCGGTTGAGTCAAGGATCGTCGTTTGGGCAAGACGCGGCGGCTCGGCCGTCGCCTAGGACGGTTTCGCCGCCTCTGGGCCCGGGTCGTAGGGCCGCTGCTGGACGGCATCCTTTTCGGCTTGTGGCCGCTGGTGCCGGTCGGCTATTTCTCCGCGGCTTTCACCGGTGCCCCCGGTACCAGCTCCCCCATGGCCATCCGCGTGATCACCACCATCACCTCCCGGCGACTGCTTTCCGCGCTCGCGACGGCGGTCGTTTTCGCGGCGGCGACGTGCGTTGCCCAGCCGGCGGCCGAGCCCCTGCCATTGCCGCCGGTCTCCGACGCGCCGGCGGCGGCGACCGGTGACGTGATCGTCGAGGTGCGAATCGAGGGCAATCATGCCACCGACGTGTCGAAGCTTCCGAAGCTCGTGACCCGTGCAGGACAGATCTTTGATGCGCAGGCGATCGAGGAGGACGTCCGCACGCTCCACCGCTCGCGAAAGTTCGTCGACGTCCACCCCAAGTACGTCCGCGTGGCGGAGGGGATCGTGGTCGTTTTTCAGGTCGTTGAGCGACCGATGCTCCGCTACGTGAAGTACGTCGGCAACGAGCGGGTGACCACCCGCGCCCTTCGCAAGAAGTCGGAGATCGACGTCGGCGACGCGATGGATCCTTACGTGGTCGAGGAGGCGCGCCGCCGGATCGAGTCGCACTACCACGAAAAGGGCTTCGATACAGCCCGCGTGACGACGGTCGAGGGCGACAAGCCGAGCGACAAGGGAGCTGTGTTCCTCATCGACGAGGGCCGCAACCGCAAGGCGCTGTGGACGAGCTTCGTCGGCAACACGATCGCCAGCGATGCGCGATTGCTGACCCAGATCAAGTCGAAGCCCGGCGTGCTCTGGTTCATCGGCGGCAACATCGACCGCGAGGTGGTCGAGCAGGACGTCGAAACGCTCACCGCCTACTACCGAAGCCTCGGCTTCTTCCAGGCCAAGGTAGGCCGCGAGGTGGAGGTGGTCCACGAAGGCGACCGGGACTGGACGCACCTCACGTTCGTAATCAACGAGGGGCCTCGGTACACCGTCCGCAACGTCTCCTTCAACGGCAACACCAAGTTCATGAACGAGTTTCTCGAGCGGGACCTCAAGCTCAAGGGAGGCGAGCACTTCAACCAGTCGAAGATGGATGCCGACTTGAACCTGATCCGCGACATCTACGGCGGGCGGGGTTTCGTGTTCGCCGACATCCGCGCCGATCCACGGTTTCTGGAGGAGCCGGGCCAGCTCGACCTCGTCTACAACGTCTCCGAGGGTCAACGGTATCGCGTCGGCCAGATCAACATCCGCATCCGCGGCGACCACCCGCACACGCGGCACAGCACCGTCCTCAACCGGCTCTCGCTGCGGCCCGGCGACATCCTTGACATCCGCAAACTCCGCGACGACGAGCGGCGGCTGAAGTCGAGCAGTCTCTTCCTCGCCGATGCGTCGAAGGGCGAGGGGCCGAAGATCGTGTTCTCGAAGCCCGACCCGGACGACACCCGCGTCGCCCGCGAGCCGGAGCCCGCACGGCCGCCGGGATTCCGGGGTCAGAGCCCCGACGACGAGGCCGTGCTCGACCTCGTGCTCGAGGGTGAGTGGAACGACGATTCCGGGCAGACCAACGGTGGCCAGGAGCCGGCCGCCACGCCCGTGGCGCCTCCCGCCGGGATGGCTGCCCAGCCGGTGTGGCGCGGCCAGAGCCCGGGGTATCCGGTCGCCGTTCCCCAGCAACCGTTCGTCGGTCAGCCGGTCGCACCGCAGGGTGCGTTTCAGGTGCCCGTCATGCAACAACAGCCAGCCCAGGGATGGCCTGTCGCTGCAGCGCCGGTCGCTCAGCCCGGCTGGGGCGGTGCGCCGCTCGCCCCGGCAGCCCCCACCGCCGTCGACTACTCGCGGATGGTCGCACCGACCGCGCCCGTCTACTCCGTGCAGCAGCCTGTGGCGCCACCGTTTCCTGGTGCTGTCGCTCCCGGTCAGCAGCCCTTCATCCAGCCCGCCATGGCCGGGGGCGGCCCGTTCGGTACCACGCCCGTGGCCCAGTTCGACCCCAACCAGCAGCCCGCCTTTCAGCAGCCGGGGATGGTGCCCGACTTCGCCGCCGAGCCCATGCAGGTGTTCCCGGGCAACGAGCCCTACGTGGTCGTCGATGTCGATGCCGAAGAGACGCAGACCGGCCGACTGATGATCGGTGCCGGCGTCAACTCCAACGCCGGCCTCGTCGGCAACATCGTGGTCGACGAGCAGAACTTCGACATTCTCCGCCTGCCTCGCAGCTGGGACGACATCAAGAACGGCACCGCCTTCCGCGGCGCCGGCCAGCGGTTCCGTCTCGAGGCCGCGCCCGGCACGCAGCTGCAGCGGTACATGGCGACCTTCCAAGAGCCCTACCTCTTCGACACGCGGATCGGACTGTCCCTCTCCGCCTCCTACTTCACCCGGTATTTCTACGACTGGGCCGAGGCCCGCACCGGCGGCCGCATCGGGCTGGGCTACCAGTTCCAGTTCGCCCCGGACCTCTCGATCAACACCGGTTTCCGTGGCGAGAGCGTCGACGTCTTCAATCCGCGACTCATCACGCCCGACATCAAAAACATGCTCGGCACCAACTCGGTCTATGGCTTCAGCGCGGGCCTGGTCCACGACACCCGCGACAGCCCGTTCCTGCCCACGCAGGGGCATCTCGCCACGTTTGAGTTCGAGCAGGTGATCGGCACATTCGTCTATCCTCGTGGCATCGCCGAAGCGCGGCAGTACTTCCTGCTCAACGAGCGTCCCGACGGCTCCGGACGGCACGTGCTCTCGATCGGCTCGGTGCTCGGCGTGTCGGGAGACAACACGCCGGCCTACGACAACTTCTTCGCAGGTGGCTACAACACGATCCGCGGCTTCGTGTTCCGCGGGGCGAGCCCGCGGCAGACCCCCTCCGGCGGCGAGCCGGCGCCGGGCCAGGCTGCGGCGATCGTCGGTGGTCCGTTCGAGTGGCTCAACACGATCGAATACATGTTCCCGATCACCGCCGACGACACGCTCCGCGGAGTGGTGTTCACCGACGTGGGCACGGTCGAGTCGAACGTCTCGATCAACAACATGCGCGTGGCGCCGGGCGTGGGCCTCCGGATCACGCTGCCGGCGATGGGGCCGGCCCCGATCGCGCTCGACTTCGCTGTCCCGGTGGCCTACGCCCCGTACGACAGCAAGCAACTCTTCAGCTTCTTCGTGGGCTTCGCGCGATGAGCGACACGCGACGGGACGAATCGACGCGGCCCGAGGAGCGGATCCTCGTCGTCTGCACGCAGTACATCGGCGACACGCTCTTGGCGGTCCCTTTTTTGCGGAACCTCCGGCTGGCCCACCCCGATGCCGTGATCGACATCTGTGCGGAGGGGGGGCCGCGGGCAGTGCTCGCGAACTGCCCCTACGTGGACGGCCGCGTGACCTGGAGCCGTCCGCCACGGGAACGCCGCGGGGGCTTCGCTGCCGCGTTCGCCTCTCTGCAGGCGCAGGCCGACTGGCTGAAGTCCCGCGGCTACACGCGAGCGTACCTGCTCAAGCCATCCTTCTCGGCCGCCGCGCTGGCGACGCTCGCCGGTATTCCGTGTCGTGTCGGGTTTGCTGGCGAGTCGAGTCCGCTCCTCACCTGCCGTGTCCGCCGGCGTCGCGGCCGGCACCAGGTGGAGACCTATCTCGACCTGCTGCGGGCCGAGGGGCTTCCGATCGATGACGCCCGCAATGAGAACTGGGTGCCGGCGTCGTCGGCTGCTCGCATTGGCCCGCTGGTCGATCAGCTCCCAGCCGGCCGGCAGCGGGTCTTTGTGGCCTTGCGGTCGACCGACGCGCTCAAGCATTGGCCGGCCGACCGCTGGCAGCGGCTCGTCCGCTGGCTCGTCGACTCGAGAGGTTGCGAGGTCGTGCTCTGCGGAGGACCGACCGACATCGCGGCGCACGACACCCTCCGCGAGGCCGTGGGGCCGGACGTGGCTTTGCATGTGCACGACGTCTCGGAGCGGGTGCCGCTGGCCGACGCCGCGGCACTGGTGAACAAGATGGATCTCTGCGTCGGTGTCGACACGGGGCTTGTCCACCTCGCCTCTGCCGGCGGCGTGCCCGTCGTTGTCCTCATCGGCCCATCCGATCCCAACCGCTGGTCGCCGTGGCGGACGGAGTCGATCGTGCTCCGCTCGTCCAAGGTGTCGGCCACGCTTCGTGAGCAGTTTCTGATGGCGATCGGGGCCACCGATCACCTCCGCTGGCCGCTGGGCCGTGCCGATGCGGCCGACATTCCCTACGAGGACGTGGAGGAGGCGGTCGGCCGCCTGCTGACGAGTCGACCGCCGCGCCACCCACGAACGATCGACCTGACGGGCGGATCGTTCCGCTACGAGGTCTTCGCCTCGTCGACCGGCGCAGCCGAATCCGTGCCGGCCGTTCCAGCCGCAGTCGATCGCAGGGCGGCCGCCGCCGCCGACTCGCCGGCGACGTAGCCGCTGGCCCACGCCCATTGGAAGTTGAAGCCGCCGATACGGCCATCGACGTCGAGCACCTCGCCGGCGAAGTGCAGTCCCGGGCTGATGCGGCTCTCCATGGTTTCGAGGCGGATTTCCGTCAACGGAACGCCGCCGGCCGTCGCCTCGGCGACGGTGAAGCCGCGATCACCGATGATCGGCAGCGGCGTGGCCACGACCGCCGTCGCCACCGCCCGCCGCGCGTCGCGGGTGAGGTCGCCTGTCGTCGCCGCCCCGGCCTGTTCGCAGAGGCAGCGGGCGAGCCGCTCCGTGAGGCGTTGGCGGAGCACGGCGAGGGCGCCGCGTCGCTGGCCATCGATGAGCAGGCGATCGATCGACTCGGCCGATTCCTCGGGCAGCCAGTTGATCGAGAGCGTTGCCGCGGGGTCGGCGTGCCGGGCCACGAGCCAGTGGCGGCTGATGTCGAGCACGGCCGGTCCGGAGAGGCCACGATGGGTGCACAACGTGCTGCCGGTCGTGGCGTGAAGTCGTTTGCCCGAGCCTGAGCGAAGCGCGAGCGTGGCGGGCAGCGCGAGGCCCGAGAGCGACGTGATCCAGTGCTCGGCGGGAAGCACCAGCGGCACGAGGGCCGGCACGATCGGATCGGTGAGCGAGTGGCCCAGCGACCGCACGAGATCGAAGCCGCTGCCATCGGAGCCGGACTTCGGGAGCGATTTTCCACCCGTGCAGAGGATGACCCGCTTCGCGAGGACCTCCCCGGCACTCGTCGTTACCCGAAAGCCCGCCTCCGTGCGGCTGATTGCCGTGACGCGTGCCGGGTGGAGCAGTCGCACACCTGTGGCGACCGCCTCGCGGACGAGTGCGTCGAGGATCGTTCGCGACGAGTCGGTGACGGGAAAGAGCTTGCCGGTGTCCGCCTCTCGGTAGAACTCCACCCCCGATTCTTCAAAGAATCGGACCGTATCGGCAACGGTGAACCGCCGAATCACCTTGCGGATCGCCGGCGGCGTGCCGCCGGCGAAGTCGGTCTCGCTCACCGCGTGGTGCGTGATGTTGCACCTGCCCCCGCCGGACACCAGGATTTTCGCTCCGATCTTTTTCGCCCCGTCGACGGCAACGATCGAGAGCGACTGGCCGGCTGCCGCCGCCGTGCGGCCGGCCCAGGTGGCGGCGAACAGGCCTGCGGCGCCGGCACCGACGACAAGGATGTCGACATCGTCCACGGTGGTGGTGGCTGCCGTCTCCAGCATCGCTACCACCGATGATGGATGAGCGGTCGGACGAGCGAGTCGTAGACCCCCTGCACGGCCCCCATCGTTTCCGGGGCCGGAGGGGGCAGGTCCGCGGCCCGCGCGTTCTCGATCACGCGGGCGGCGCTGCGGGCCCCCGGGATCACACAGGTCACGGCTTCAAAGGCGAGGATCCAGCGGAGTGCGAACTGCGCGAGCGTCGATCCTGCCGGCACGAAGGGCTTCAGCTGCTCGACCGCCGCAAGCGCCGTCTCGTAGGGCACCCCGGAAAAGGTTTCACCTTTGTCGAACGCGGCCCCCTCGCGATTGAAGGCGCGGTGGTCGTCGTCGGGGAACGTCGTCTCGCGAGTCAGGCAGCCCGAGAGCATTCCGCTGGCGAGCGGCACGCGGGCGATCACCGCCACCTGCCGCCGGAGGGCCTGCTTGAAGAAAAGCTCGGTGGGCCGCAGCCGGAAGGCATTGAAGATGATTTGCACGCTCTGGACGTTCGGATATTCGATCGCCTTGAGGGCCTCTTCGACCTTCTCGACGCTCACACCGTAGAACGCGATCTTCCCCGCCGCCATCAGATCGTCGAGGGCCGCGAACATCTCTGGCCTGTAGTAAACCTCGGTCGGCGGGCAGTGGAGCTGCAGGAGATCGATTCGCTCGACGCCGAGATTCGCCAGGCTCCGATCGACAAACGCTTCGATGTTCGCCGCGGTGTAACCCGCGGCGACGTGCGGCGAGAGTCGGCGACCCGCTTTCGTGGCCACGCGAAATGGCTCCGATCGCTCGCGGCGGAGCCTGCTGATCAGCCGCTCCGATCGGCCATCGCCGTAGACGTCGGCCGTGTCGAAGAAGGTGATGCCGGCGTCGAGGGCCGCGTGGAGGGCCGCCATCGACTCGGCGTCGTCGGCCCCGCCCCAGGCCCCGCCGCCGATGCCCCAGGCGCCGAAGCCAATTTCCGACACCTGCCAGCCCGTCCGTCCGAAGGTTCGTGTGTGCATGAGCGGCAGTGTGGAGGATCGGCGCCTACACTTCCACCGCATGACCGCGAACACCTCCGAGACCCGTGCCGATTCCTGGTGGACAGATCGCCGGGCGTGGCCGCTTGCCGTGCTGGGGGCCGTGATGCTGGCCAGCGGGATCGCGCATCTGCCCGTCTGGGCCGTCCTCGGTGGCCCATGGGAAGGCGCGGTCACCTGGCGGAAGCCGATCCTGTTCGGCATCTCCGGCGGCCTGACCGCGATCTCGCTTGGGTGGGTGTGGTCGATGCTGCCGATGCGACGTGCAGACGTGCCGCTCGCGGCGGCGACGGCGTGGGCGCTGTTCGTGGAGGTGTTTTTGATCGACCTCCAACGGTGGCGGGGTGTGGCCAGTCACTTCAATCGCGACACGCCACTCGACTCGTTCCTGTTCGACGCCATGGGGGCACTGATCGTGGCGGTGACGCTCGTGATCGCCGACCTCACCCTGCGGCTCCTCCTGCAAAGACCTGCCGTCACCGCGGACATGCTCCTTGCGGCGCGGGCTGGCATGCTGCTCCTGCTCGTATCGTGCCTGCTCGGAATCTGGGTGGGGATGCATGGTGAGACGCGAATCGACCAGGGGCTCGATCCCACGCGGCTCGGCGTGGCTGGCGTGCCGAAGTTTCCTCACGGCGTGGTGATCCACGCGGTGCAGTGGCTGCCGGCGCTGGCCTGGGCCGCGCGGTGGGCGGGCATCACCACAGCCAGCCGCGTGTGGCTCGTGGCGACGGCAGCGACTGGATCGACGCTCTTCCTGATCTACGCACTGGTCCAGACGGCGCTCGGCCGCTCGCGGTTTGACACGGTCCCTGTGACGGCCGCGCTGCTCGGGGTGTCGCTGGCGTGCTTGGCAGTACCGGCCGTCACGACCGCGTGGTCGTGGCTTTACGGTCGTCAGCCGAAGAAGGAAATCGGATAGGTCGGTCAACGGCACTTCCCCACGCTTCGGGAGGGCACCGGTCCGGAACCACGGGCGTGACGTAGCCGACGGGGACATCGTGACCCGCACGGCCCTCGGGCGATATCATCTTCGTCATCTCGAAGTCAGTGGTGGTGGACCAGGTTCCGCCGCCCGCTGGCGACCAGCAGGAGCCGACGGATGAACGTTTGCTACGAACCCCTGCCACGCCGCGTCCGCTGGCGTGGCATCGCCGCCCTCGCCTCGCTGATATGGAACCTCCGCCGGGCTCGGGTGCGGTCGGAGGCCGCGAATCCTCTGAAACGCGACGCGCTCCTGAACGAGCAACGCTCGCAGTTGCACAGCCTCGTCGCCAACTCCTCCGCGGTGATCTCGCTCAAGGATCTGCAGGGTCGATTCATGCTCGTCAACGACCGCTACACAAAACCCTATCCTGGGATGCAGGGCCATTGGGCGGGTACGACCGCGGAACGCTGGTTCCCGCCTGCCGTCGCTGCGTCGATCGCCGCGTCGGACGCACACGTGGTCGCCTTCGGGCAGCCGATGACTTTCGAGGAGGTCGTCCCGCACGACGACGGCCCGCATGCCTACGTGACCATCAAATTTCCGGTGAAAGACGCTGCCGGGACGATGGTCGGCGTGGGGAGCATTTCCACCGACGTCACCGAACTGAAGGAAGCGCAGGTCGCGATCGAGCAGAAGGAGCAGATGCTACGGAAGCTCATCGAGGTGCAGGAGAGCGAGAAGCAGGCGATCTGCCACGACATCCACGACGGCATGCTGCAGTATGTGATCGCGGCCAAGATGCTGCTTCATTCCCACGTCGAGCAGCAACCGAAACCTGCCGAGTCCTCGATCACCCAGGCGATTGACTGCCTGGCGAAGAGCATCGAGGATGCGAGGCAGGTCGTGCGGGGCGTCCGTTCGGCGGTGCTTGATGACCTCGGATTGCCGGCAGCGATCGAGGACCTCTGCGATCAGTTCACCGCGTCCGGGTTCGGCGTGACAACCAGCCTCGCGATCGATCTCGGCGACGTTCCCTTCGCGTTGCAGACGACCGCGTTCCGCATCGTGCAAGAGGCCCTTGCCAACGCCCGCAAGCACAGCAGGGCCGCCTCGGTCGCCGTCGAAGTCACTCGGCGTGACGACGGCCTGCGGCTCACCGTGCGTGACGACGGCTGCGGCTTCGAGACCGCCTCGGTCCGCGGTCAGGGCTTCGGCCTGATGGGGATGCGGGAACGGGTGCGGCTCGCCGGGGGCGAGATACGGATCGACAGCAGCCCTGGACGGGGCACGACGATCACTGCTCGCCTGCCGGTGCCGAAGGGCGAACCGATCGCGACCCCGACGGCCGGCCGGAGTCTGGTGCCCTGAGTCCATCCATCCAGGCCTTGGCGGCCGGCGCGGCCGTGATGAAGGTCCGGCGATGGTCGGCCCCCGGCACCGGCTCGGCGACGACGGTGTTCCGGGAGGGGGCGGCTTCGTTTCCGATCATGATGGTTTGGTACGTGGCAGAGAGCTGGCCGATCGGTTCCTTGACCACCTCGTCCTGCGTTCCATAGAAGGCCTTCACCGGCGACTTGAAGAGCTGCCGATAGGTCTCGGCCTCTGCGAGGAGTTGCCCGTATCTCGACGCCGCGAAATAGGCGGGGTCGCGGTATTCGTCGCGGAAGTAACCGAGGAGCGGCCGCTCTCCGAACGTGCCGAGCATGGCCATTAGGTCCTCCGGCCCCCCGTAGGACCGCTCGTAGATCGACCGTAGGTTGTCGTAGGCGTCGGGGGCGATCACCGACTTCGCCAGATCCTTCTCGTCGTGGTAGTTCTCGAAGGCGAACACCGACAGTGCGACGATGGTGTTGAGCCAGCCTGCGTCGAGGCCCTGGCGGGGGTGATACATGAGGCCGTTCAGGGCCGCGAAGGGATCACTCGGTGACGACGCCGTGAACGTGCCGGCGACCAAGACTTTTTTACGCTCGAGCTTCTCGAGCAATCCGGTGGCGTTCAGGCCCCCCTGCGACCACCCCCCGACGAAGAGATGCGCTGGCGTAATCTTCTTCGATCCCATGAACTCCAGTGCGTCGAGGTAGAAGTCGTAACTGGCCTGCTGGGTGCTGGCCTTGACGAAGTAGGCTTCCGGCGCGTCCGCGCCGTCGCCCATCCCGAAGTAGTCGGTGGCCATGACGGCATAGCCATTGCCGGCGAACAGGCCCACCATGAAGCGGGTCTCGTAGGCGCCGTCATAATGAGGGTGCGCCGTGGGGTTCTTGTCCTTGAATGAGTAGGACGGCACCTCGTATTTGCCGAACACGGTCCCGTGCTGGTAGATGATGGAGGGGAGCCTGCTGCGGTCCGGCAGGACGGGAAGCGCCAGTAGGCCGGAGGCCGTGATCTTCCGGTTGCCGAGTTCGGGGATCACGGAGTCGTAGCGGACGGCATAGAGCTCGACATCGTTGGCCGCGGTCGACCGCGGTGGCAGCACGTAGTCCGGGTGGGCCTCGCGGGTGCTGAGAAAAGCAGTCCTCTCCTCGTCCATGATCCTGGTCAGTTCGGCGGCCTTGACCGTCTTGAGCAGGGTGAAGACGGCGCGTTCGGCGAGGGCACTGCCGCTGAACGCCAGGATGAAAACCAAGCCGAGCAAGGACCTCATCACGATCTCCTGAGGCAAAGAATCAAACATGGCGCGGCCGTCGGTCGCCACCGCCCGCCGCAGGACGAATCGTGTGATCACGTGGAGAAGAAATCCTACTGGTCCGAGCAGGAACGTGAGCAGCAGCGAAATTGTCCGGAGTGGCCAGGGGATGCCGAGCCGGACAGCGTCGCGGGCAATCCAGGCCCCGACCACCATGTCGAATACGAGATAGTGGGCCCAGGCCGCCGCGAACACCCAGTCGTCGGCGAACATGCCCTTCAGGCCGCCGAGTGTCATCACGTCGCCCGGTGGTGGTCCGTCCTGCGTCATCTTCCAGCCGATCACGGCCGCGTAGCTGATCGCGAGCGCGGCGGGCACGAGGATCGCGCAGAGCACGTGCGACACCGCTCGCCGCGCTGGGAAGAGCACCAGCGCGATCCAAGCGAGCAGGGCGACGGTATTGGTGGCGGAGAAGAAGGTGTCGGCCATCGGTGAGTCAGGTCTTGTTAGCGGGACGTCGGAACCATCCAGGAAAGTGGCCCCGCCTGGAGCCACACGAGCAAGCCCATGAGGGCGGCGAGAGCCAGCGAGTGCGGGAAGACGCGGCGGAGGATTTCGCCTTCGCGGCGGTGCGTGCCGGTGGCCGTGGCGGAGACCACGATGCTCTGGGCGTCGATCATCTTGCCCATCACGCCGCCCGTGCTGTTGGCGGTGCAGACGAGGAGGGGGTCGAGGCTGAGCTGCTCGGCCGTCACCCGCTGGAGGCTGCCGAACATCGCATTGCTCGAGGTGTCGGAGCCGGTGAGGGCCACGCCCAGCCAGCCCAGGAGGGGTGCGAAGAAGGCGTAGGCCGAACCGGTGGCGGTGAGCGCGAGGCCGAGCGTGACGTCGGTGCCGGAGGAACGCGTCACGAAGGCAATCGCGAGCATGGCGGCGATCGTGGCGAGCGATTCGCCGAGCGACCAGAGATTCTCTCGCCAGATCGCCACGGCCCGCCGCCAGGAGACACCAAGCCACGGGATCGACACCAGCGCCGCGGCCAGGATGCCGGTGCCCGCCGCCGAGAGCCAGTTGAACCGGTACACGGCCCGTTCGATCTCCCGCGACTCACGGGTGGCGGGGGGCACTTTTGCGACCCGGCCATCGAGGAACGGCACCGGAAGTTCCGGCGCCACGGCGACACGCGGCAGGAGGGCAGTTCCGCCCTTCCCGTCGAGCGTCGCCTTCACCGCGGGCAGGCCCCACGCGAAGACCGCCAGCGAGAGAAAGACCCACGGCATCCAGGCCCAGGCGACCCGCGCTGCGGAATCCCGGTGCGTTGATGGAACTGCGGTGTGATTGGTCCAGCCGTGACCGTGACGCCAGACCGACGCGGGCTTCCACCAGTGCAGGAATGCGGCGAGGGCCAGGAGGCTCGCCACGCCCCCGACCACATCGACGAGCGCGGCCCCAACGAAGGTGGCCATCGCATACTGCACCGCGGCGAACGTGCCCCCACAGACGAGCACCGCCGGCCAGATACCCGCGAGGCCCTGCCAGCCCGCCATCATGCAGACCATCCAGGCCGGCACGATGAGCGAGAAAAAGGGGAGCTGATGGCCGGCCATCGCCGAGATGGCCCGTTCGTCGAGGCCGGTGACCTTCGCGAGCGTGATGATCGGCGTGCCGAGGGCACCGAAGGCCACGGGCGCCGTGTTGGCCAAGAGTGCCAGGCATGCCGCCTCCAAGGCCGGGAATCCGGCGCCCACCATCAGCGCGGCGGAGATCGCGACGGGGGCGCCAAACCCGGCCGCCCCCTCGAGAAACGCACCGAAGGAAAACGCGATCAGGAGCGCCTGGAGGCGGTGGTCGGCTGAGAGCCCCATCACCGACCGCTTCATGACGTCGAGCGCGCCGGCTTCGACGCAGAGCCGGTAGAGAAACATCGCCGTCACGATGATCCAGCCGATCGGGAACAGTCCGAACACCGCGCCGTGCACCGCGGCCGCGACGGCCGCATCGGCCGGCATCCCGAACACGCTGACGGCGATCAGGAGCGCTGCAGCCAGCCCTGCCACCGCCGCCCGCATGCCCGACCATCCGGCGAAGGCTAGCAGCCCGAGCAGCACCACGAGGGGCACGGCCGCCACGAGCGTGGAGAGAACGGGCGAGCCAAGCGGATCGTAGGTGTGTTCCCAGACCATGGTGCGAGGATACCCGACGCTTCACCGTAGGTGCAGGTTGTCAACCTGCACATGAAGCAAGGTCGGCGATGATGCGCCGCAGGTTATCAACCTGCGGCTACGGGAAAAGTAGATGCAGGTTGTCAACCTGCACAGGAAGCATGATCGGCTGTGATGGACCGCAGGTTATCAACCTGCGGATACGGGAAAAGTAGGTGCAGGTTGTCAACCTGCACATGAAGCAAGGTCGGCGATGATGCGCCGCAGGTTATCAACCTGCGGCTACGGGTTGGGAGTGATGAAGGCTACGCGAACAACGGCTCCACGGCGTGGCCCTTGCCGTCCAGCGTCGCGTAGAAGGGGCGGTTCTCGATGTCGAACACTGTTCTCGGGCTGATGCCCATGGCCGTGAAGAACGTGGCGTGGAGGTCAGTGATCGAGACGGGATTCTCGATCGCGATACAGGGCCGCTCGTCGGCGGTTTTTCCATACGCGAAACCCCGCTTCATCCCGCCGCCGAAGAGCACCACGCTCGAGCCGGCGGTGAAGTGCCGGTGCTGGCCGTAGTGGGCCGGCAGTTGCAGGAAATCCTTGGGTGAACTCGCCTGGTCCTGGGCATCCGAGCCGGGCTGACCCTCGGTGATCATGTCGCGGCTGAACTCGCTGGCGATCACCACGAGCGTGCGATCGAGCAGGCCCCGCTCCTCGAGATCGCGGATGAGAGCTGCGATGGGGCGGTCGATTTCGGCGTGGAGAGCCGCCACCCGTTCGTGGCCGTTCTCGTGCGTGTCCCAGTGGACGAAGGGAACGTATTCCGTGGTCACCTCGACGTAGCGGGCCCCGTTCTCGACGAGCCGCCGTGCGAGCAGGCAGCCACGGCCGAAGCGGCCGGTGTCATACTGCTCCTGAACCTCCTTCGGCTCGCGCGTGATGTCGAAGGCCTCCCGCTCCTTGGCACCGAGCAGCCGGTGGGCGTTGTCGATGCTGCGGAGCATCGACTCCTGGTGGAAGTCGCTCGTGAACTCGCGGTGTGCCGACGCCGCCGCAAGCCGCTTCATGGCCGCGTATCGCTCGGCGAACCGCTCCGCCGACATACCCTCCGGGGGGCGTACGGCCAGGGCCGCCTGCTCCGGGTAGGGAAGGTTCATCGGTCCGAACTCACTGCCGAAGAAGCCGGCGGTGGTGAACGCCTTGATCTCCTCGTTCTCGCCCACGCCTTCGAGTCGCTGGCCGATGTTCACGAACGCGGGCATGACGGGGTTGCGCGGCCCAAGCACGCGGGCCATCCACGCGCCGATGTGCGGGCAGGCCACGGTCTGCGGAGGGATGTAGCCGGTGTGCCAGTGATACTGGTGTCGCGAGTGGAGGATGCTGCCGAGATCAGGCTGGACGTGTGAGCGGATGAGCGTCGCCCGGTCGAGCACCTTGGCGATCTCGGGCAGGCCGTCGCAGATCTGTACGCCGTCGATCGCGGTGGGGATCGCGGGGAACGTGCTAATCACGTCGGCGACCGCGAGGCCGGGCTCGAACGGCTTGTATCGCTTGGGGTCGAACGTGTCCGGTGCCGCCATGCCGCCGGCCATCCAGAGGACGATCATCGCGTCGGCCCGGGGCGCGGGATGCACGATGCGGGGGCCCTGCTCCGAGCCGCGGGCCCGTGGCTCCGGCAGGGCGAGCGTGGTGGTCGCGGCGGCGGCCAGACACTCGAGGAACTCGCGGCGGCTTTTCATGACGGGTACTCCTGCTCCATTATCGCACCAACTGGAACTCCGGCAGCATCACCACGCTCCAGAGGCAATCAGCCACTCTTTCCGCGGTCGGCGCGGCCCCAAGCAGATCCCGGGCGACGGCAGCCTCGGCCGCCGTCGGCGGCCGCGAGAGAGCGGCCGAAAAGATCCACGATATGATTCTATCGGGATCAGGGCCATGCTCCGCGAGGATACGGCCGCCTCCCTTGGCGATCTCGTCGGCGAGCGACTGCTCGTTGGCCAACAGGATCGCCTCCAGGGTCGTCAGATCCGACGGACGGCTCGTGACGACCTGGTCACGGTTCGGCCGGCCGAGGGCGGCCATCAGCGGCGTTGCCTTCACAAGTGCGCTGCGGACCATCGGCGTTGAGGCCGGGGCCGGGGCCGCGAGCACCTCGGCGTCGGGCTTCGCGGGAGCCGTGCCGGCGAGCGCCCAGACGGCGTCGGTGAACTGCTCGGCGGTCATTCGCCGCGGCAGCGGGCCGCGGAACACGTAGTCGGTTCCCCGGGGCAGGCCCTCGACGGCCGGCGTTGCCGCGGCGTAGGCCTCCGACGTGCAGATCGTCTCGAGCAGGTGCCGTACATCCCAGCCGTGCGACACGAGATCGCCAGCAAGCAGGTCGAGCAGATCCTCGCTCCACGGCTGCGTGCGGAGGCTGTCAATAGGATGCACGATGCCGCGGCCCATGAGCCGGTGCCAGAGGCGGTTGGCGAGCGTCCGCGAGAGCCAGCCGTTGCCCGGCTTCGTCATGATCTCGGCGAGTTGGGCGAGCCTGGCTGGTGGCGGCAGCGTGGCATCGATCTGCCCAAGGTCTGGGAAGATCCACGCCGGGGTCGCCATCACGCCGGTCGCCTTGTCGCAGCGGGCGAGTTCCAGCGGCTGCTCGGAGGTGACCGCGGCCAGGTCGTAGGTCTGTTGGAGCGTCCAGCGATCGACAAAGCTGTCGTGGCAGCTCGCGCACTTCAGGTTGATGCCAAGAAACGTCTGGCCGATGTTCTGGGCGAACTGGATTGGTACGGTCTGACTGGCGTTGACCGTGCCACGCCAGACGATGCCGTCGATGAAACCGCGCGACTCATCGGTAGGCGAGACAAGCTCCCGCACGAACCGGTCGAAGGGGACGTTGGCGGCGAGCGAGCGGTGGAGCCAGGTGGTGATCTGCCGCCGGCCACCAGTGATGAAGCCCGTACCCGTGTAGTCGTTACGGAGGAGGTCGTTCCAGAATGTCATCCAGTGGTCGGCGTAGGCGACGTCGTCGTCGAGCAGTTCACGGACAAGCCGTGCGTTTTTGTTGGGATCGGTGTCGGCCACGAACGCCTCGACCCGGTCGGGCTCGGGCAGCAGGCCCACGAGATCGAGGCTCGCCCGGCGGATGAAGGTGCGGTCGTCACACCGGGGCGGCCGCGGCACGCCGTGCGCCGCAAGCGCGGCATCGACGACGCGGTCGATGGGGTTTGTGCGGCCATCGATGGCCGGTGGCAGCACGACCTCACGAAGGGCCAGCGGGGGCTCCCACGCCGTTCCCTTGAACGCGAAGCCAGGCTCCCACGGGGCCCCCTCGTCGATCCACGCCTTCAGGACGGCAACGGCCTCGGGCGGCAGCGGCTCGCCGTCGCTTGGCATCCGATAGTCGGGATCGTCACTCGTGATCCGGGCCACGAGTTCGCTGGTGGCCGAAGCGCCCGGAACGAGCCCGGGCGTACCGGAATCGCCCCCGGCCAGCAGGTCTTCGCGGGTGTTGAGCGAGAAGCCCCCCTGCCGGGCGTCGCCGGTGTGGCACTCGCCGCAGTGCTTCCGCAGGATCGGCACCACCTCGTGCGTGAAATCGACTGCCTGGGCGGATTTCGCCGCCACGGCTGCGGCTACCACGAGCCAGGCAACCGGGCTACGCCTCGGAGGATGGATGGAACGCGTGGCCATGAACGCCCGTGGGGCTCGACTATTTTTTCAGATACTTCAGGAACGCGATCACGTCGAGAAACTCGTTGGGCGAGAGCGTGGCGGCGAGGCCCTCAGGCATGCTGCTCTGCCGGAGTTGCGTTCGCTCGTCAATGTCCGCCACGGCGACCGTCTTCTTCTCCTTGCCGTCGAAGATCACGACCTCCTCCGGCGTATCGCTGACGAGCAGGCCGACGATGCTCCGGCCGTCATTCGTGAGGACCGACGTGGAGAGATACTTCTCGGCGATGTCGGCGTTGGGATTGATGATCGACTCGACGAGCTTGTAGGGCGAGAGCCGCTTGCCGACGTCGTCCATGTTCGGCCCGAAGTCCGACCCCTCGTTGCCGATCTTGTGGCAGGCCGCACAGACGCGGCGGAACACGACCTTGCCGTTCTGGCGGTCGCCTCCCCTGACGTCGGCGAGGGCCTGCATCGCCTTGTTCCGAGCCTCCTCGGCTTGCGGATCCTTGCTGGTGAGGATCGAGAGGTAGGGCACGATCTCCTGCGCCTTCCGCTCGAGGCCGAGCACGCTGTCGATGATGCTCTCAGCACGCGAATCGTCCGTCACGAATCGGCCGGCGTCGTACTCGCCCTTCCAGACCCCAATGTTTGCCCCGAGTGCCGCATCGCACGTGTAGTCGACGTAGCGGTCGGTCGGCTCCACGTTGGCTGCGGCGATGACCGCCCTCATGGCGTCGAGGTTAGGGATGAAGCTCAGGCCACGGACGGCCTCGCAGCGGACGCGTGGATTGGCGTCGGTGGCCTTGGCGGTCAGCAGGGAGATGGCCCCCGGAATCTGGTCCCGCTCGTCGGTGAGCACCCGCGTGGCCGCGGCCCGGGCGTCGGGCGTATGTGCCTGCAGGAGATCGCCGAGGAGGCTTGAATCCACGGCATGAAAACTCTGCTGCAACCAGAGGACTTCGGTCTTCAGGCGGTCGGCATCGGGATCGGAGCCGATTGTGCCAAGCCACTGCCGCGCCGCAGCGAGGACCTCGTCTCGTGGTCGCGACTGGAGGTCGGCGCGGGCGCGGTACCGCGTCCGCCATTCGTGGGCCTTGAACTGATCGAGAACCTCGCGAGTCGACTTGCCGAACTGCGTCTCGGGAGTGACCAGCGGCTTCTGCGTGTAGAAGAGCCGGTAGATCCGACCCTTGACGTGGTCGCGATTGGGGTCGCGCTGGCTGTACTGCATGTGACCGATCAGCGGGTTGGCCCAGTCCCCGAACCAGAGGGCTCCGTCGGGCCCGATCTGCGGGTCGACCGGCCGGAAGTGCTTGTCGGTGCTCTTGAGCAGGTCGAAGGGAGTCTTGGGATCGGCGGGGTCGTGCCGCACCCGCTCGCCCTTGTAGCCGGCACCGTCATCGGACATGGTCCACCGCGGGATGCCGTTCATGTTGATCACGCAGGCGTAGATGAACTGATTCTGAACGTCGTCGGGGAACTGCCTTGTGCGGAGGTAGTCGCTTCCCACGACAGGCCGCATATTCTCAGTGTCGAACACGGCATTGAGCCCCTTGCGGCCGCCGTACTGGGCGCCCGAGAGGGGCGT
>Ga0114963_10000329_pt1 | contig 31517 bp, 50 predicted proteins | sample C_131016_EF_Meta_FD_87019 | JGI IMG/M metagenome (GOLD analysis project Ga0114963, IMG submission 87019) | Freshwater microbial communities from Lake Croche, Canada to study carbon cycling - C_131016_EF_MetaG | ecosystem: Environmental > Aquatic > Freshwater > Lake | place: Lake Croche, Canada... | reverse complement strand
GCATTGTACACGATGCTGAACGAGGTGGTAGTAATGAAATATGGGACAATGCTGCATTGTCCTGGAACAATGCCTTGAAGTTTATTAGACGAGATTTACAAGAACATTTCGGAGTTGAAGAATGAAAGTAGTGATTAATCCCTGTTATGGTGGCTTTGGTCTTTCCAATGAAGCCTTTGAAGAATATAAGCAGAAAGCTAACATCACCGATCCAGACTTCTACTATTTCGACATTCCTCGTACTTGCCCTATCCTAGTTGAGATGGTAGAGCGTATGATGAGCGACACAATCAACACTTGCTATTCTGATCTCAAAGTCATCGAGATTCCTGATGATGTTGAGTGGCAGTTGGAAGAGTATGACGGTGCCGAATGGATTGCCGAGAAACACAGAACCTGGACCTGGAAAGAGTGATATGAAAATTGTAACTACTGCACTGCCTGAGGTACTAATTTTAGAGCCGAAGGTATTTGGGGATGATCGCGGATTTTTCTTTGAAAGTTTTAATCAACAAAAATTCCAACAAGCAACTGGCTTAGATGTCAAATTTGTTCAAGATAATCATAGCAAATCTTCTCAAGGCGTTTTAAGAGGACTTCATTATCAAATTCAAAACCCTCAAGGAAAATTGGTTAGAGTTGTAGAAGGTTCTGTATTAGATGTTGCAGTTGATATTAGGCGCTCATCACCAAACTTTGGCAAATGGGTCGGGGTTGAATTAACATCCGAAAATAAACGTCAGTTATGGGTTCCGGAAGGCTTTGCGCATGGGTTCGTTGTTCTTAGCGAATCTGCTGAATTTTTGTATAAGACCACAGACTATTGGTATCCAGAATATGAGCGTAGTTTGCTCTGGAACGATCCAACTATAAACATTCAATGGCCAATTGATGCCCCAAAATTATCTGCAAAGGATGTTGAAGGTAAGACCATAAACCAAGCAGATGTTTTTGAATAGGAGTAGTTAATGAAAATTGTTTTTGATAAAGAAACCATGCCTGATGAACTTTATAATGCTTTATTACAGCATTTTGTCAACGAAGCAGTGGCTCAAGGCGTTATAGTAACTAAGCATACACAATTCAATGAATGGATTGTTGAATGTGAAGTCAATGAAAGGATTCATTGACATGAACTAGTTGCTATATTGGAGGTTTTATGAATCAAAAAGACAGAGTCATGCAAATAAAAGAATTATGGTCAAGAGGAATCAAAGCTCCAGATATTGCAATTCGGTGTCATATGTATTTAGATGATGTGGTCTACATCATCGAACATTATTTAAATTTACAACAAAAATATTGACATTTCTAATTCTGACTTTATAATCATTATTGTCGGAATTAAATATATTCTGATTTGATCTATTAGATAGGATAAATTAGAATATGAAGAACTTAGAAAACGTTTCGCTAGTGGTTGTTGACTGTGTGGATTATGACCGCGCAAGACTAAGTATAAATTATTGCAAATCAAATTTCAATTTTGGTGAAGTTAAACTATTGACTCATTTTGAAATTGATGATAGTGTAATAGAAAAAATCCCAAAAATTTCCAATATCGATGAATACTCTCAATTTATGGTGCGTGACCTTGCGAATTATTTTAGCAAGGATTTTGTTTTAGTTGCTCAATGGGATGGATTTATTTGGCATCCAGAACTTTGGGATGACGAGTTTTTGAAATATGATTACATTGGGGCTCCTTGGTTTCCTTACATGTTACAGTCAGGAGTACCAAAGCATTTTCTAGTAGGAAATGGTGGTTTCAGTTTAAGAAGTAAGCGCCTTCAGGAATTTTTAAGAAACAATTTTAACAATCTTCTTTGGCATCAAGCTGAAGATGTTGTCATTTGTCAATTTAATAGAAATTATTTAGAATCAAATGGGTTTGTGTTTGCACCACATCACGTAGCCGAAAAATTTTCGAAAGAAAATGGCCCAATGAATCCTGCATTTGGTGTTCATGGTAGGCTTAAATTAATAAGACAATAATCAACTCAATATTATGAATCCAATCAAAAACAAATACACATTCACCACGTCGGGTGAAAAACGATTAAATCTCACACTTGATCCATTTGCTATTATTTTAAATTCTTTAGCTATGGGGGACGTTTTGGCTGCGGCTCCGGTGATCAAGTATATGGTGGATAATTATTATACCGACCCCAGTTCTTACTTACTTGTGGCCAAAAAATTATTTAGACCATTTTTCCCATTTATACCAGATTCAAACTTTAAAGATTTTGACTCCAAGGATGAAACATTCTGGGGAATACCAAATGGATTTGCAGCCAGTATGTTGAATAAAAAAAGTGAAGGTGTATTTGTTAGGAACACGCCTAAAGCTCTACATCTAAGTCATTTTTCGTCACTAAGATTCTGTGATACCATAATTCCATTGTCTGAATTAAATTATGTACCCTTAGACCCAGTGGATGTTTCGAAATTTAATGTTAATTTTTCTAAGGCTGTGGTATTAATCACCTCTTATAGGGATGATACTAGAATGTGGCATCCCGAATATGTTCTCGGGGTAGCCAAGTGGTTAAAGTCAAAAAATCTAATACCAGTATTTGTCGGTAAAACTGATATGGATTTAGATTTAGCAAAAAAGGATTTAATACCAAAATCCAGTTTAGCGCAAAATGTTGATGAATTTGGTATTGATCTAAGAAACAAAACAACTATTCCAGAATTAGCATCTATTATGGCAAAGTCTCTGGCAGTGTGTGGGGTGGACAGTGGTCCTATACATTTGGCTGGTACAACCACAACTCCTATTATTTGTGGTTATACTTCGGTGGCTGCTGAGTATCGAATCCCCTCTCGAGAAAAAGGTAAAACCTATGCAATTGAGCCAAATATAGAATGTATTGGATGTGAAAGTCGTTGGCGAGCCAATTATTGGAATTTTGAAAAATGCTATCTAGGGCACATTGATTGTTGTAAACACTTAACAGCAGATCGATATATTGATATTTTGAATAGTATTGTATAGCAATTAAATCGTGTTGTCCAACATAAATATTTTTATGGGAACACAACATTGGTTTGATTATGTAAAAAGCTGCTATGATCTCGTGATTGAAAGCGAGGGATTTTCAGATATTATCCTAGATAATGATATAGAAGCCTATGTTGTGCATCTAATGGCACGCAATTTTCAAAGAACCGATATTGGCGAAATTGCGATAGCATTGAAAATGTTAGAAGCAGTAAATTCAAATGAAAGATCAAATCTCCTATCTGTAGCTGATGAATGTTTGTTGATCCATAGTTATCCTTTTAAACGTAGTCGTTGGCCCACAAAAACTTATTATATAGATATGGGAACAACAGCATATGGGTTAGCTGGACATGTTATGGAACAGCATTTTATGCCAGCTAGCCGAGTATTGTCTGCTATTTTTGGCAGGACTAGTTTAGTAAATACGACAAATATAAGTTATAATTAGCAATCAATGTGAATGATTGAAGGCGTGCGATAAAGAAAACTCAGCCACTTTTGCCTAACTGTTAAGGTAATAAGACCCTCATATCCCTGTACCAAACTGAATTTCGGGTTGGCGTGCCTCTTGGCCGAGGATGAACATATTGGAGGGGAGGGACGAAAGCGTGAACCCTCTTAAACATGTAACAGTGCCTTCAATCATTCCTATAATAAATACACATATCTGGAGAATTTAAGATGTGTGTAATTGTGGGAAAATATTTTGATAATTTGGGGTGGGTTGGTGTCAAAAATCGTGACAGAAACTATATACCTAAAATCAGCTTTAAAAAGCAAATACAAGACACAGTTGAGATTCTCTATTTCTGGGATGACATAACTCAATATAGCGAAGGTTTAAATTCTTCTGGCGTATGTGTTGTTAGTGCTAGTCTAATGGTAGCGGATGACGAAAAAGAAATCGAAGTTAGAGTAAAACAACCAAGCCGTGATGGCATTAAAATGAGACATGCTTTGCAATTCACAGATGTAAAAGCTGTGGCAATGGATCTTATCAAAAACAAACTCACTGGCAGTACTATGATTTTTGATCAAGAAACAATGATTCTCTTAGAGGGTGCTTGGATTGATTATAGCAAACAAGATTATGAATATAAGGTTGAAATTATACCACATGATAAAACAGTAGCAAGAACCAATCATGGAATTTGGTTACTGGGCGCCGGCTATCAAAGAACCGGCGATGATGACAGTGAAACAGCAAGCAGAATAAGTTCTGATTCTAGATTGGCTATTGCAAAATATATTGTAGATGCTGCTGATAGTCCACAGGATTTAATAGATGACTTATGTAAAACTTATATTGATAATAGTCAATTAAATGTTTTTAGAACTACATCTGAAACGAAGAAAATGAGAACTACAGCACAGTTGATGATGATACCATCTGAAAACACTCTATATGTGCGGCCTGTCCAAAGTCATATGACATTTGACTTTTGGGAATTAAATCACCCCAAACATAAAACTTGGGTTGAATTATTGAGCAATAGAGCATTGTATGTTAAAAATGGCGCTCTTGACCTTGACGACAATTTGACCCACGATTAAATACGCTTGACGTATTATTAATTTTTTGTTAAACTAGCTAAATAGTTTACAAACTTTAGATTATTATGGTCCATTTTTATTTCTGCGATGATGTGCATAAGCCCAATCTCTGCATGATTACGGATTATTTTTGGTTTAAAGAAAACTACATGCAGTTAGCTGAATGGTGTCTAAATAACGATGCTAAAATTCACACCGATGATCCAAAAATGATTTTGTTTCCCAATGAAGAAACAAAAATGTTATTTTTATTATCTTGGTCATAAATCATGTCGGACCGATTTCTTATTGTTCATCCCGGAAATCCTGATGAGGGAACATTGGTTATTTTAAGTGACCATAGTTTTTGGAGTCAGCATGAACCGGAATTGGTTGAATGGTGTTTGGAACACCATGCCTGGCATCAAGGCATGACTGTGACAATCAATAAAGAATCCACAGTAACTTTGTTTTGTTTACGTTGGGGTTGACTTACTGAGATTTTGATAGTATAATAGATATTATGTCTAATAGCCATAAATTCGTTTGGAGTAAAATTCCGGATCAAAAATATCGGCATGTTCTTCGTGCTAGTATTACGTGGGTTGAATTAGGGTCACGGGAAAGTGATCTATCAATCATTAGCCAATGGTGTCAAGAACATAATTGTGGCCGTAGGACTAGTTATGATCAATTTGTATTTAAAAATCAACAACAAATAACTATGTTTTTATTGAAGTGGGCATGAAAAACAATCTTAAAGATCGTTATGTAGCCAGTGTAATGGCACCTGGACCCAGGCTTGGGGGAGTGGTAGAAGCCTATCGTGGATGGCAAACCTGTATAGATTGGTGTATTGACCAATTTGGTGGCAGTCCTAATCGGTCATGGCGTTATGTGGGTGATGGTATCTTTGAGTTTGAGCGTGAACAAGATTGCACTTGGTTTTTATTGAGGTGGGCATGAGATACAGAATTATGGTAACTTGGCGTGATGCTGACAGTTGGCGGGAAATGAAGCATTGGCTTGACAAAAATGTTGGAAAAGGCAATTGGAGATTTGAATTTCGGGGAATTTCGGTTTCTAACAGGAACCAGAGATATATTGATCTCGACAATGAGCAGATGGCCATTATGTTTGCGTTGAAATGGGGTTAATGTGAGTACTGCTATGACAACCATAAACATACCTTGGACCAAAGGAGACACTGTATCTAATTGGGATGAAGTTTGTATTTGGGCAATTGAGAATTTTGGTCTCCCAGGTGATAGATATATGACTAAATGTTCGGAGAACAGTATGGATTTCATATTCAATGATGAAAAAGATGCAGTATTTTTTGCTTTGGGTTGTGTAAAGTAGTAATCTAATACCATGCAGATAATGATTAAAGCTCCCAGCTAAATATATATAAGTCTTAGACTTATTTTTGGGGGCTTTATGCATACACTTTATAAAAGAATATGCCTGCCCATCTTTAAACCAGGAATGATAATCAATTATCGTGGTCAAAACCACATCATCAATAACACTTTAATCACTAATGGTAAATTGATGGTATGGCTAGTAGGGGAAGAAAGACCAATTGACGCCGAAAAAATTCAGTGTTTTCCTAGAATATTTGAATTTTTTGTAAAACCAAATAATACGAATTAGTAATAATAGTGCTTGACAATATGTGTAAATAGTGTTACACTTGTTATAAGTTAATATTTGATGAAAAAATTAGTTATATTAGTCGCTGTTCTGTTGGCATTTAATGCATCAGCAGCAAAGAAAAAGTCGGATCATAAACCAAAACCCAGCTTACCTGAAAGCAGTATTTTTGTGATTGATCAAAATACAAATAATGTAGTATTAGAAAAAAACTCTAATTTAATTAGACCAATGGCCAGTATTACTAAGTTGATGACAGCTATAGTAGTTTTAGACCAAAATCCAATCATGTCTAAAAAAATACCAACAGCCTATTCAAAAAATGGCCGAGTCGTTAAAGAACAATCCATTCAAGACCTGTTTACTCTTATGTTAGTTAAGAGTGACAATTCGGCAGCTGAAACGTTGAGTAAAAGCTTCTTCCCAACAAGAAAACAATTTATTGAAGCAATGAACGAAAAGTCCGTTTATTTAGGTATGTTGACTGCATATTTTGCTGATCCCACTGGGATAAGTGCTGAGAATAGTGCCAGCGCACAAGATGTGGCTAAGTTGGTTGCGGCTGCTGGAATTTATCCAGAAATACGTAGTGCAGCTAGCCTAAAAAACTTCGAACTTGCAGTTAACGAAAATAGTAAAAAGAAGCAAACGGTTGTCATTAGAAATACCAATTATCGAATCTTATTTGAATTTGATAATATCAAAGTAAGTAAAACTGGTTTTACTAGTCGTGCTGGCCGTTGCCTGGCGTTATTGGTTGAACAGCAAGGGAATCAATATGCTATTGTGATTTTGGGTCAACCAGATCCTATCAAAAGAGATGCTGTAGCAAGAGATTTAATTAACAACCATCTAAACTAACTTTTATGATATTGATTTCTGACAAAAATGCCATGCTGGCCGCAGAATGGTGTCAAAACAATTTATCAAAGGATTCTTGGCAAATATCTACACGTTGGCCAAATCCAGGAGTTATATTTAAAATTTCAGACCACCAAATGGAAATGATATTTCGATTAAAATGGATCTAAATCACATTGACAAATAATCAAAAAAGTAATATAATTTAGTTTTTAATAACAGGAATTAATCAATGATTACTCTTAAAGAATATATGGAATTGGTCGACTATCGTATCACTGAGGGTGGTGATTACGGGTGGCAATGTTATGGCGATCATGCACACCATCTCAGTGCATGGAATGGTATTCATGACATGGGTGGTTGGAGTGCCAATGCTGTATTTGACACTAAAACACAAACGGTTTATGAAGTGGAAGTTTGTGATTATACCAATCAACGTGCATATCGTTTGATTAATCCAGAATTTAAATCGGCACATTCTGCAGAGTCGACAAATCGTGGAATCAAATTGAATGAAGCATGGGACGACGTTGATTATGTTGATTTAGATGTTGTAGACGATTTTATCCAAAAGGCTCTTGCTATTCGAAACGGCGAGGACTATGATACCCGTGTGCAGATAGAAGTTGACTTTTCAGATGAGGAACTATTAAAATATATGAAATTTGCACATGAGCGTGATATGACTTTTAACCAATTTGTTGAAGAAGCATTACGATATGTCTTGGACGAAGTTAACGCTGGTAGTCTTACTCAAGATGACTTTTGGCCATTTGATAAAGCCGTTGCAAAATAAGGTTTAATTTTGGATTCAGAATCTCTAAAACTTCTGCTGTGGCTAGTGTTGATTGTTGTGGTGTTTTTTCTAGGCCAAATTTATGGTGTCTATACTTTACTATCACAAATAACAAAAGGATTTGATTTTTCAAATACAAAAAATAATCAATATCCAGAAATGATTGTTGAAAAAATTGATGGAAAGTTTTATGCTTATATTGGTGATATGTTTGTGGCACAAAGTGACAATGTAATAAGTTTGGTTGATGAAATTCCAAAAAATCCAAATGTTACGGACTTTGTTCTTGCCAGCAAATTTCCAACATTGACATCTGATGAGCACACATTGTTTTTAGAAACCATGCTCAATCGACTAAACGAAAATATTAAATAGTATATTAAATTTTAAAAAGGAAATAAAAATGAGTTACGATTATCGATCAGTAAAAGTCAGCAAAACTGTTAAGCGCATGTCGGCCTTGATGGTGAAACCACAGGATCGCCGAAGCTATTTCAACATGTATGTGGCTATTTTGGAAAGTGAAAGCAAAACTAAGTCTCGTGGGGGCAAACCCTCCAAATCAGAAGAATAATCAACATGGTAAAGCCCAGTTCTAGTCCTGAACGAAACTCTTTTCAACGAGAAGGGTATATTAAGCGTCAGACTGAAAAGGGCGAAATCATACGTCAAGATTATCTTGAATTATTTGATACCATGCTCAAAGAAAAAGAAACCAAATTCGATGATCCAAAATCAAAAGAAAATAATTTGGAATATGATTTGTTAACTACAGATTGGATTTTAGAAAAGGTTAGGGCGTCAGATTCTTATGCTCAAAATCTTTATGCAGCCATGTGCAATAATGATTTTCAAAAATTGGATCTATGGCCTATTCTTAAAGAAGAAAAATGGCATTGCTCTTGGAGATATGCTGGCGGTATAATTTCTGATATGCAACAACGAGGCGATTATATTGATTGGTACTGTAGTGGGATGGGCGGGCTTAGTGGTGCATTATCTGGTGAAGAATCTTTTGAACAGTGGCAGGCCCGCACCAAGTATGTATCGGAAAGTGTTGTGACTATTGAAATAGTTGAAGACTTAAAAAAGTTGGGTTGGGTTGTACTTAAACAGGATGATAATTGTTTATGAGTGAAATGACTAGACATTCGGATAAATGTGTAGTGACTTGTGTTTCAAGCAAAAAGTCATCAGAAGCAGATGTTATGGAATTTACAGATCGAAAACATCTTGTAGTTTCACTAAATCGAAGTGTGAAATTAACTATGAAGTGGAATGGTAGATGCTATGAGGGAAGAACTGCTGGTCTTGATTTTGAAACAGCTGGTCCAACAGTATCTAAAGTAACAGGTGCTAGGGGAATCTAATGGAACCACAAAAGCCAGCCAAAGGAATTTCGTTAACAAACACTTTTAACGATGCAAGTAGTTATCACATAGAATGTGATTGTTCTTCTCATGATCATAGTGTAAGTATGTGGATTGAGTTATCTAAAGATAGTAAAGTCAATACGGTAGAGTTAACATTCTATGTAACAACCCGTAGCAAATATTGGGAAAATTGGCGGCAACGTCTTGGAATTTTATATGAGGTTTTATTCAAAGGGCTAAGTAAACAGGAGCATACTTTGATCTTAAGCCAGCAGTCGGCAATCAATTTAGCAAATGTAATCGTAACCAATGTCAACGAATTAAAGGGTAAAAAATAATATGGAACATCAAGCTGGGTCACATTTCCATCCCTTATGGATACTAAAAGACATTATAATAGTATTATAGAAATTAAGGAGAACTATCATCGCACAACATACTTACTATTGGAGTTGTTCAAAATTTTCTGATTGGATCAGAGGTTCAACAAAGCTCAAGTGTGGAACTGGTGAGGAATGGGACGACTGGCATGAGCAAGCAAAAAAATCTCACCCTATTCGTTATTGGATTGCTGAAGAAGGTCTGGACAATCTGCAGGATTTTATAACGTGGCCAACCAGATCACTTTATAGTATCAAATATTATATCAACAATCGTTGGGTTACTAAAACTCATGCATTAACAGCTCATTCTCGAGACATTAAGCCTGGCCAATGGCAAGATGTTGGTAGCCGATTCCTTCCCTGTTTATTCAACGAATTGGTTGATTTTGTTGAAATAGAATTGGCATGGTGGCATATTGCGTGGGCTGAAAAAGATGAAAAAGAAAAATACTCTGCTCCCTTTTGGGCTTCAGGTTGGTTCCGTTGGAGAACTTGGAGATGCCCACAAGCTGGTCTCGACAATCTCGAATGGCAGCGTAATTTACGTTGGACCAAGGACGAGGTTGAAGAAGATAACCCAAATTTTGGTCAACTCACGCATCAAGCTATCAAAGCGCAGGAAATCCTAGATTTGTATATTTGGTGGACACAAACCTATCGTAATCGTCCAGATGCTTATGAAGCTAGTGGGTGGACTGATTATTGTGAAAAAAATCGTGAGGAAAACGGTGGAAGACTTAGCTTTGGTGAAGCCAAAAGTCCTGAATTAAAAGAAATGGGCAATGTTGCTCACAAGAAACTTAATGAGATTGAAGCTGCTTACGAACAAGAAGATGAAGATATGATGATTAGACTGATCAAAGTTAGACAAGGGCTTTGGACATGAGTAACGGAAAATCAAGAAATTTTTGTGAAGATTGCGGTGATAAGAAACGTTATAGTGACGAATTTGATGCGTTCTATTGTGAAAAATGTAACAAGTGGTTAGAATCCATCTGTGATGACATAAATTGTGAATTTTGCATTCGTAGACCGCAAACACCCGAGAATTTGAATAAATAAATTTTTGAAAGGATCGATTACTCTTGGCTAAAACAGATTGTTTAAAATTAAATGGTAAGGTTTTTGAAGTATTGCCCAATGCCATGTTCAGAGTTGAATTAGAAAATCAACATAAAGTTATAGCTACATTAGGCGGAAAGCTTCGCCAGAATAATATACAAATATTATTAGGTGATAATGTAGATGTAGAGTTTAGTCCATATGATCTCAATCGAGGAAGAGTAGTTTATCGAAACAAATAATGACCGATATACGCAAAATCATTGACCTAGTTGAAGCAAAAAGTAAATCAAAGGATTTAGAATTAGAAAAATTGCCTTATGGTCAAAGTGCATTAGCTCCAGTTATGAGTCAAAGCACAATCAACTATCATTATGGTAAATTAGCCAAAGGTTATGTAGATAGATACAATAATAATGAAGGTGATAAAACCTTTAATGAAGCAGGTGCATTTTTACATAATATCTTCTTCAGTCAATTTAGATCCCCGAGGAACAATAATAGACCCAGTTCAATGTCCAGGACATTGATAGAAAACAAATGGGGAAGTTTTGAAAAATTTAAAGATAAAATAAAGGACCAAGCCCTAAGTTTACAGGGTTCTGGTTGGATATACATGGCCCGAAATGGGGAAATTAAAATAATACGAAATCACAGTATTAAGCGAGATATTGGTTTGTTGATTGATATGTGGGAACATGCATATAATCTCGACTATGCTAGTAATAAATCAAAATATATTGATAATTTTTGGAGAATTATTGATTGGAATGTGGTCAATCATAGACTATCGGGTTCCGCCGTCTAATATTGTTTATTCTAAAAAAACAATAAATAAGAAATATAGGAAAAACAAATATGACTAATAATCTACGAGTTGTAAATATAGGATCTGGCCCAAGTAAAAACGATGGCGATCAATTAAGAACTGCTTTTAACAAAATCAATCTAAATTTTGCTGATTTAGTTTCGGGCAATATAGAGATATCTGGGAGCGGAGTGGGGACCGGGAATGGATATACCGGAAGCCAAGGAAACGTCGGACCAGCTGGACCGTCTGGATATGTTGGTAGTATTGGATATACTGGATCTGTTGGTCCTGCAGGACAACAAGCAGTTGCCACCAACCTCAAAGGGTCAGTAAATTTAGTGGCTCAATTGCCTGAGTCGGCAGGCATCAATGATGCTTATGTTGTTTTAGATCGACATACAGTATATGTTTGGGCCGGGACATCCTGGTTTGATGCTGGCCCTATTGTAGGTCCAACCGGGCCTATTGGATTACAGGGCCCCCGAGGATTAATTGGTTACACTGGTAGCAACGGGTTGAATGGTATAAACGGTGAAATTGGATATACTGGAAGTAGGGGTTTGGATGGATCTTCCGGAAATTCTGGTATGACAGGCTACACTGGAAGTCGTGGCCCAGCAGGCAGCACTGGTGGATCTATTAGGTTTTTGGGATCAGTACCAGCAACTTTAAATTTACCATTGACACAAAATACATTAAATGATGCATATGTCATAGCATTTGATGGAACTTTGCGAGTTTGGGACAATACAACCTGGATTAATTGTGGACAATTGGTTGGCCTGATTGGCGCATCTGGTCCCTCAGGCCCATCTGGATTGTTAGGACCATCTGGATTGATGGGACCAGTTGGCGCATCTGGTGCAACAGGTCCTTCAGGTTTAGACGGCGACGAAGGGCCAGTAGGGGCAACCGGCGCAACTGGCCCTTCAGGAATGATTGGACCTACTGGTGCTATTGGTTCTACAGGCCCTGCAGGTGCAACCGGCTCATCTGGAATCAAAGGCGTTACTGGTGCCACTGGCCCAATAGGTCTTACTGGCTATGTTGGTAGTGTTGGGCCATCAGGTCCACAAGGGGTCGGGTTGCCTGGGTCGAAAGGTTACACTGGATCGATGGGGCCTAGTGGAATACCTGGGTCTGTTGCTAAGATACAACCTACTATACCAAATAGTAGTATTGGAAAAATTGGCGACTCTGCTGGGGATTTAGTAGTTGATTCGGAACATGGGTATTTGTATGTCTGTTCTAAAAACTACGACGGGTCATCGTTTATCTGGGTCAGGGTGAATATTGATGATACATCATTTTAATATCTAAGATTTAAATGAAAGAATACGTAGTCGTAGCCAAAGATGAACCCAGCATAGATCAATTGCATCTAGAGTTGACCAATGATACAAGCGGATACAGTTCAGTTAACAGTTCGATAATTCCTGACAGACCAGTCAGTGTTGCTAATCCTAGATTGGCAAATCCCAAAATAACCCATTATTTTTTAAGTGACGAAGAGGCGATCGCCTTATCTGATGACAATAGGGTTGCTAGTATCAATCCATTGCCAACTAAAGATTTAATACAACCTCATACCGTTCCCCCAAAATTTTTAGATAAATCACTAAATCCAGTCACGTTTGATGGTCAGCCAGGAAATTTTGATAGGTTATTTACTGATGTTAGCTATAATGTAAATTGGGGACTCCGTAGAACCGGACTAAAAGCTGCTGAATTCAAAGCAGGGAAAACATATGATTATGATGTTGATGGTTCTGGTGTTGATATGATCTTTTGTGATGATGGTTTGGAGTCTAATCATCCAGAATTTGCCGATAGTACGGGAGTCAGTAGAGTTTATGAAATTGATTGGTATAAGTTTACTGGTGTTTTGGGTGAGCTTCCACCAAAACATTATGCCACAGATGAATCAAATAAATCACAGCATGGAACGCATGTTGCAGCAATCGCCGCTGGGAAAACATATGGCTATGCAAAAAATTCTAGAATTTATTCATTGAGAGCAATTGGTGATGATGAACATGCAATAATACTGTCAGATTTGTTTGATTTGATTAGAGTTTGGCATACCAAAAAGCCTTTAAATAAAAACACTGGGTCTCGTAGACCAACAGTTGTGAATTTGAGTTGGGGATTTGTTGGAGCATATCCATTAGATATGAATGGTATAAATTATAGAAATAGACAAATAACTTATAGCCAACCAATCACACGACAGGATAATTTTGGACAAGTTAATGATCAACACGGATTTAGGGTACCTAGTATCGATGCTGAAATTCAAATGTGTGAGGATGTTGGGGTTATTTTTGTTAGGTCTGCTGGGAATACTAACCATAAAGTTGATGTGCTTGGGGGATTAGATTACGAAAACTATTATACAAGTCCCTCAGATTGGATGGGCTATATATCACCAAATCAACCAATATATTATCATAGGGGATCTAGCCCGATGTCAAAAAATACTATAAATGTCAGTTCAGGATCAAATATAGTAATTCTGTCAGAGAATTCTTTTAAAGAGCGTATTGACACATTTAGTGAGAGGGGACCAGGATGTGATGTTGTGGCTCCAGGTAATTCCATCACTTCTGCAACTTCTAAATACGGGACCAATAATTATCGTTGGGGAACATATGAACAAACAGGGTTTAAAACGGCAACGCTTACTGGCACAAGTCAAGCAGCTCCCCAAGTTTCTGGTATAATTGCACTTTATTTGCAGAGATATCCAGCAGCAACACCTGCTGATATTAAAAAGTGGATCAAAAAAATTAGTATCAAAGATCAATTATTGAGCAATAATCAAAATGACGATTGGAACAATAATAGAAGTCTTCTTGGCGGAGAAAACAATTATCTTTACAATCCATTTAGAAATGGTTATCGCGACTAATTGGTTGTCAATCTAATTAATTCATTAGTTTATTTTTAAAAAATTTGCTATACTACTCAAGTTAGTGGTACATATATAAATCCCCAAGGTAAATAGATTATGATATTTGGATACTTTACACTTTTAGTTGCATTAGTAATTAGTGCCGTTGCTGAATACTATAGCATTGTTGGTCTAACGGCAATATTTTCAGCAGCATTTTGGCCAGTAGTCATAATGGGCGCCAGTCTGGGAGTTGGCAAAATTGCGGGCGCTGTGTGGCTTAAAATAAATTGGCATAGAGCACCTCTAGCATATAAACTATATCTAGTTCCAGCTGTTGGATTTTTAATGCTGCTAACAGCACTTGGGTGTTTTGGCTTTTTAAGCAAAGCACATAGTGATCAAAATTTAATCAGTGGCGATGCAGAATCAAAAATTGCCATCTATGATGAGAAAATCAAAATAGCAAGAGAAAACATAGATGCGAATCGCAAAGCACTCAAGCAAATGGATGAAGCTGTGGACCAGGTCATGGGCCGCTCAAATGATGAAAAAGGCGCCGACAGAGCCGTTGCGATCCGCAGAGGGCAGTTAAAGGAGCGTCAACGACTACAATCTGAAATCACTGTCGAACAGACAAAAATTAATAAACTTTCTGAAGAACGAGCACCAATCGCAGCAGAACTTCGTAAAGTTGAAGCCGAAGTTGGACCAATCAAATATGTAGCTGCATTTATTTACGGTGATAACCCAGATTCTAATCTACTTGAACGTGCTGTTCGTTGGGTTATTATTATCATTGTTTTTGTGTTTGATCCACTTGCGGTTATATTGATACTAGCAGGACAACAAAGTATTCGTTGGGCTAAAGAGGAAAAGTTAAAAGAAAATCAAATAGTTCCTAAGACTGAAATTGTTACCCCTCCTATAATCCACGAAACAGCAAATATAGTTGAAAATATAGATGTCTCTAATACCGCTAATGATTTGATTGCGGAAATTGAATCTGAACCACAGGAATTTGTCCCTCCAACTTACGAATCCGATGACGGACCATTAATGCCAGAACAGATTAAACAGATTAAAGAATCTGTGACGCCCGTGACTGAACTTGATAGGGCTTGGCCATATCCGAAATCAGAAAAGCCACTGTCAATTATTGAACGATATCCTTATCTCAATAATAAATTTCCACATTTTAAAAATACTACACCAATGGTGGCACCATCAACTATAGAACAAATTGATATAGAAAAGGAAGAACAATTGGATTTGACTTTGAATTATGATGAGGACGAACAATCACTATTTACTGAAAACAAATCAATCTCATTAGAATCTGAGACAAATATATTGCCAGAGGGGACTAGTGGATCGATGATGCCGGAAGCCAAAGATCCACCGCCCAAACAAATAGCATTGACAATGACTGAAGCATTTGATCCAAAAGAACAGCAAAAACAAATAGTTCAAGAACAAATCAATGAACCTGATGAAATTAAAGCTAATTTTGGAACTGTGTTCCCAACATCACCAGGTAAAGGCGAATTGTTTTTAAAGGTAGATCATTTGCCAACAAGATTATTTAGATTTAACGGGGATAAATGGATTGAAGTTGAAAAATCATTGACTGACACTTATTCATATAACGAAGAATATATTGTATACCTAATAGAAAAATTGTCTTCAGGACAATATGAGTTAGAAGATTTGAGTTCTTCTGAACAGGCACAAATCGAAGAATATTTAAATAAAAATTCCAGTAACAACTAATGGCCGAAATCACTAAATTTGCTCAAGCCGCAACTTGTAATTTTTGCGCTAAGGGTAGATCAGAAGTTGCTAAACTAATAGTAGCTAATGATGTTGGTATATGCGATGAATGTATAGAACTCTGTGGCAATATTTTAAATAAAGAAAAAAACGAACAACTACGAAAAGATAAAAAAATAGGCGGAGCATTAGATCCAGTCAAAGTTAAAAAATATTTAGATCATCATATTGTGGGTCAAGATGCTGCTAAGAAAACATTGAGCGTAGCAGTAGTCAATCATTATAAACGTATATATTTCAAACCACAGACAGAAATAGAAAAAAGCAATGTATTGATATTTGGACCAACCGGGTCTGGAAAAACTCTTATGGCAAAGAGAATTGCCAAATACTTAAAAGTTCCATTTGTTATTGCCGATGCAACTACCTTGACTGAAGCCGGATATGTCGGTGAGGATGTTGAAAGTTTGATTAGTCGTTTATTGGCAGAAGCCGAATACAATGTAGAACTTTGCGAGCAGGGCATTGTGTTTATTGATGAGATAGATAAAATTTCTAGAAAAAGTGAAAACCCATTGGTAAGAGATGTGTCGGGCGAAGGTGTTCAACAAGCATTGCTAAAATTGGTTGAAGGTACTAAGTGCAGAGTCACTGTGGGTGCTAATAAAAAAAATGTTGTTATGGATTCTGTTGAGATAGATACTAAAAATATTTTATTCATTGCCGCAGGTGCTTTTTCAGAATTGGATAAAATAATTTCTGACAGAAATAACCAATCAAGTAAGATAGGGTTTACTAGTACTATTGATAACCAGATTGTTGATAGAAAACAAGTACAACAATCCGACTTTGTTAAATATGGATTAATTCAAGAGTTCACTGGTAGGTTCCCGATAATAACCCACGTTGATAATTTAACGTTGGATGATATGATCAGTGTATTAACTGAACCCAAACACAATCTCATTAAACAAATGCAATTTTATTTTAATATAGATAATATAGAGTTGACTTTTACTGAACAAGCTGTTAGAATCATTGCTGAGCAAGCACTAGCAATGAAATCCGGCGCTAGGGCACTAAAAAGTATTTTAGAAACTATTTTAGAACCTTATTTGTTTGACATTGAGACAATCAAAAAAGACTATAAGGCTATTGAAATAACTGCCGATACTATTCTAAATAGTTCACCGGCAATTTTTCATAAAAAAATAGACTAATTTTATTTTAGTGCATAAATAAACATGTAAGATGCCCGGGTGGGGTCTTATATCAATTCTTGCTTAATTTTAGGAGAAAAACTATGAGCAAATCTGTCATTGGTATCGACCTCGGTACCACAAATAGTTGTGTAGCCATTATTGAAAATGGTGTTACACGAGTAATCGAAAACAGCGAAGGCGCACGTACTACACCTAGTATCGTTGCTTATACTGACAAGGAAATCCTAGTTGGTGCTAGCGCAAAACGTCAAGCTGTAACAAATCCAAAAAATACAATTTATGCTTCCAAGCGTTTGATTGGTCGCAAATTTGAAGAACAAGCTGTACAGAAGGATATTGATTTGATGCCATATCAAATCGTTCGTTCAGACAATGGTGACGCTTGGGTACAAGTGCGTGAAGAAAAACTAGCACCACCACAAATTTCAGCAGAAGTTCTTCGTAAAATGAAACAGACTGCTGAAGACTATCTCGGTCACGAAGTAACACAGGCTGTTATTACAGTCCCAGCTTATTTTAATGATAGTCAACGTCAGGCAACTAAGGATGCTGGTAAAATTGCTGGCTTAGAAGTTTTACGTATCATTAACGAACCAACTGCTGCTGCATTGGCTTATGGTGTTGATAAAGCAGACAAGAAAGATCGCAAAATTGCAGTCTATGACTTGGGTGGTGGTACATTCGATGTATCCATTATTGAAATTGCTGACGTTGATGGCGACAAGCAAATTGAAGTATTATCAACAAATGGTGATACATTCTTAGGTGGAGAAGATTTCGACCAACGAATCATGGATCACCTAATTGCCGAATTTAAGAAAGAACAGGGCGTTGACTTGACTAAGGATGTTTTGGCATTACAACGTCTTAAGGATGCTGCTGAAAAGGCTAAGATTGAATTGTCTAGTAGCTCACAAACAGAAGTTAACTTACCTTATGTTACTGCTGATGCCAGTGGTCCTAAGCATTTGGTTGTTAAATTGTCCCGTGCTAAATTGGAAAGCCTCGTTGATGAATTGATTCAACGCTCAATCGAACCATGTAAGATTGCAATGAAGGATGCTGGTGTTACTGCTTCCGACATTGATGAAGTTATTTTGGTTGGCGGACAAACACGTATGCCTAAAGTCCAAGAAGCTGTTGAAGCTTTGTTTGGTAAAGCACCACGTAAAGATGTTAACCCTGACGAAGCAGTTGCCGCTGGTGCTGCTATCCAAGGTAGCGTATTAGCTGGTGACCGTACAGACGTATTGTTATTGGATGTAACTCCTTTGAGTTTAGGTATTGAAACATTGGGCGGTGTGATGACTAAGTTGATTGAGAAAAACTCAACAATCCCAACAAAGCACAGCCAAGTATTCAGTACTGCCGAGGACAATCAACCCACAGTTACTATTAAGGTCTATAAGGTGAACGTGAGTTTGTTAAGTATAATAAACTATTGGGAGAGTTTAATTTAGGTGGTATCCCACCAGCTGCCAAGAGCGTTCCGCAAATTGAAGTTACCTTAGATGTAGATGCTAATGGTATTTTAACTGTGAGTGCTAAAGATAAAGGTACTGGTAAGGAAAACACTATTACTATTAAAGCTAATAGTGGATTGAGCGATAAGGAAATTCAGGAAATGATTAAGGATGCTGAACTTAATGCAGAGTCAGACAAGAAGCTGCGTGAGTTGCTAGATCAGCGTAATTCAGCTGAACGATTGATTGGTGAAATTGAGAAGGATAATGAAACATATGGTTCTGGCTTAACTGAAGAAGAAAAGACAGCATTGAATGAAAAATTGTCTGCACTTAAAGAGTCAATCAAAGGTGAAGATTTGGAAGCAATGCGTACTGCTGTGTCTGAAATGTATTCAGCATGGGGCCCATTGACCAAACTTAAGAGCGATGCTGAAAAGGCCAAGAAAGAAGCTGAAGAAGCTGCTAACGGTGAAGCATCAACTACAGAATCAACTGCTGAAACAGTGGATGCTGAAGTTAAAGAAGCTAATCCTGAAACAAAGGCTTAATTTTAAATACGGGGTGCCGCAAATTGCGGGCCCCATTTTATATCTTGCTTAATAAAGGAGAATTAAATGACTAATAACACACTAACATTGGGTCGAATTGATTTCGCACCATTAACTAGGTTTGTTGTGGGTTTTGATGATATGTTTGATGAAATCATGCGTGTCCAAGAATCACAAGCAAATCAATCCAATTACCCACCATACAACATTATTAGATATGATAATAACGACTATGCTATAGAATTGGCCATTGCTGGCTTCTCTTATTCTGACATTGACGTTAGCGTCGAGGGTAATATCCTAGTTATCTCTGGAGAAAAATCTCAAGACAAACCAGCCGGGGAATATATCTATAAAGGTATTAGCCAGCGTGGTTTTAGAAGAACATTCACACTTGGGAATTATAATATTGTTAAAGATGCTATTGTTAAAAATGGTATGTTGACAGTTAAAATTGAACGCATAATTCCAGAAAGTATGAAGCCAAAGAAAATTGCAATCACATCTGGTGATTGATTGTAAATAGTTCAGTATGTGCTTTTTGCACATACTGATTTTAAAGGTAAAAAAATGACATCTCAAACAGACACTCTAATCAAGCCACAGATTTCTCCAAAATTGGATATTAAAGAACCAGGAAAATATAAAGTTATCTATATCAATGACGAAACTACAACTATGGAGTTTGTTATCCTAAGTTTGATTAGTATATTCAATTTTTCTGAACCTGAAGCACATAATATAACTACGAAAATCCATGAAGATGGGTCAGCGGTTGTTGCAGTTTTGCCATATGAAATTGCTGAACAAAAGGGTATTGAAGTTACTATGTTGGCACGTAGCCATGGATTTCCATTGGCTATAAAATTGGAACAGGAATAAGTTTAAGGAAATGCTAAATGATTTTTAACAAAGTAAAAGAACTTAAAGAGCAAGGTTTGACTATCGGAATAACATTTAGCACATTTGATCTTTTTCATGCTGGTCACGTAGCTATGTTGGCAGAAGCAAAAAATCACTGTGATTATTTGATTGCGGCTCTTCAAATTGATCCCACAATTGATCGGCCTGATACAAAAAATCCACCAGTTCAAACTATTGTTGAACGACAAATTCAATTGAGCACTAATAGAAATGTGGATGAAGTTGTGGTTTATCAAACCGAAAAAGACCTAGAAGATTTGTTGCTAATTTTGCCAGTTGATGTTAGAATACTTGGTGTAGAGTATGCTGATAAAGAATTTACTGGAAAAGAAATTTGTAAACAGAGAAATATCAAAATAGTCTATAACGGTAGAGATCATTCATTCTCTAGTAGTAGTTTGCGAAAAAGAGTTTACGAATCTGAACTTAAAAAGAATAGGAAATAACTGATGACAATTGCTGTGATGCTGGATCTTGAAACTTTAGCTACAGGTCCAGATTCAGTAATACTGACTTTGGGCGCAGTTAAATTTAATCCCTATACATTAGATTCTTTTGGACAAGGTCTATATCTTAGAATCAATGTTGATGAACAAATATCACTTGGCAGATATGTAGATGGTAATACCATTGAATGGTGGGGCAAACAAAAAGAAAATGTTCGTGAGGAAGCGTTGGGGGTAGATGGAAGGATCAGTTTGAATGAAATGCACAAACAGTTAAATAAATTTCTAGTTGGTGTGGATGATATTTGGGCACAAGGACCAGTTTTTGATATTCCAATTTTAGAAAGCTTATATAGACAAATGCAATGGCCAATACCTTGGCAATATTGGCAAATAAGAGACAGTAGAACTTTATTTGGGGTGCATGGTGATCCAAGAGAAAAAGATCCAAATCGGCATCATAATGCCTTTGAAGATGCCTTAGACCAAGCCAAAGGTGTTCAATTGGTATATAATCAATTGAATATACGGCCTAGATTTGCTTAAACTATAGTATTAACGTGTGTGATTAATTTTTACACATTGTAATAAATAACTGTAGTTTAGGAAAAAACAATAATGATACCCACCTTCGTAGATTATAGCGATGTTTTGCTAGAAAGTTTTATAAAAAACTCTAGGGGGGCAGATGTCGTTAATAAGAAAAAAACAATACTATTTGATATTTTAAAACATTATAGCCTTGATTTAGATGACGTTCTTTTTGTTGGGTTTAATCCTTGGATGTTGGCCATGGGTGATAGAGCTTTCAGAGTTGCCGAAGTTAGCGACAAAGTTCTAGAATGGTTAAAAACTCAAGGGTGTGATTGCGAACTCATAGATGTCACAAATGTAATACCAAAAAGTTCATCTATAATAGTTGCGACTGATGAATATTTTACATTTGCAGAAACTGATCAAGAGCAGCGTAAATTGGTTGAACAACTTAGTCAAGTTGCAAGAAATTTGATTATCACAACTCTAAGAGATTACAAAAATCAAGATTACAAAGATAGAGAATTTAGTCAACCTTTAGTAATTTCTGGTTCTATGGAAAATACCATATATCTTGAATATTATAAATATGATCTTCAAGATAAAAATGCTAGTACTAGTACAACATATGCCATTTCTGATCATTTGGAGACGTATGGACCTTTTGCTAGAAGAAACATGTATTTTAAACAATTGGCCAAATTCAGTATGGATGCCGGTGCCGAAAACTTCTATGTACATAAAAATTTAATGTACAAGAGTTTGATTAAAAAGAATTACGAACATATCATTACCATTAAATTTGGTGGTTGACACTGATATTAAAAGACATTATAATAGTATATTATAAATTAATGTCTTTTGATTATTATGGCCATTAAGCGCATAGGTTTCGCATGTAAATTTTCGGAATTAGACACCAAAAAAGGTGTTATCGGTATTCCCGAATATAATACTGGCACAACCACCATATCCTGGCTAAATAGACAAAGCAAAGCAGTTGCTGAGCAGAGACTTTGGGACCTGATGGTACGTAATCTAGAATCGGTCCAAAAACTAGTAGAAAGGATTGGTGGTCTAGATGAAAACCTTCGCATGGTTCGTATTAGTAGTGATTTATTGCCAGCTTACACTGAACCCAATTGGGGATATTTTTGGCATCGGCCCGACGTTATTCATTATCTTGAGCGGAACTTTGATGTTATTGGAACATGTGCTCGTAGGCTCGATGTACGTCTTAGCTTTCATCCTGGTCAGTTTTGCGTTCTTGCTTCCGTTAATGATAATATTGTCCAAAGAAGTTTAGAGGAGTTTGAATATCATGCGGATATGGCACGTTGGATGGGTTACGGCAAATCCTTTCAAGACTTCAAGATCAACGTCCACATCTCGGGTAGAGCCGGTCCAGAAGGTATCCGCAGTGCCTACCGACGACTATCGCCGGAAGCAAGAAACTGTATTACTATCGAAAACGAAGAAAACTCCTGGGGTTTAGATGATTGTCTAACTATTAGTGATATCATTCCCATTGTTCTAGATCTCCACCATCATTGGTGCCGTGAAGGTGAATATATAGATCCCGAAGACGTTAGGGTTAGAAAAGTTGTTGACAGTTGGCGTGGTGTTCGCCCAACCCTACATTATTCCATATCTAGAGAAGATATTTTGGTGGATCACGATACTGACGTAATGCCTAATTATAAACTCTTACTTGAGCAGGGTTTTAAAAAACAGAAACTCAGGGCGCATTCAGATTTTTATTGGAATAAACCAGTAAATGAATGGGCACTGAGTTTCTTAAAGACTCATGACATTATGGCAGAAAGCAAGGCAAAGAACCTTGCCAGTTTTGCACTATACGATCAAGCCAAACTGCTTAAACTGCTTTAGGCTTACGTGGGGTACGTGGCTTTTTAACAGGTACTGCTGGGGCTGCCGGAGCCACAACTTTTGCAACAGTTTTAGCCTTCTTAGCAGTGGCTGCTGGTGTTGCAGTTGTTTTGGCAGGAGTTGCAGTTTTAGCTACTTTTTTGGCAGCAGGTTTTGCAACCCTAGTCTTTTTGGCTGCTACAGGAGCAACCGGCTCAATTTGAGCAGTTTCAGTTTTGGTTTTTCCAAAAAAGAACTCATTGATAGCTTTAAACATTTATATCTCCTTGAAAACTAATGATTAATGTGTTATTATTTATGGGCGATTAAATACCAAAGAAAAATAAAAAATGTGCGGTCGCAGCAAAAAAAGATAAATAAATTATATGATGCTGCAATAAGGCAGGTCATATAAGTAAACTTCGTCTTAAGGAGAAAATTATGTTTACAATTGATAGTATGGTAGATTCTGTTCAAACTGGTAAGAAAACTTTTGTTAAAACTTTTGTTAAAAATGAAACAATTGCAGAAGCAATGAATGCATTTATTGATGCACAAAGCATGTATACAAAATCAGCAGCTAAAACTGGTTTTGACACAACATTGGCAATGGCTTCGGAAATGGTAAAAATATCCCAAGACGCCAACAAATTTGACTATGTAAAATTTGGTGAAGGCGTTATGAAGGCCTATTTTGCACAGCAAAAAGCAGCATCAGCTAAGTAATTTGTAAAAAAACGGTACTTTAAATGTACCGTTTTTTACGACTATAAATAACTGTGCTGGGCAATGGGTTCAGTCATATCAATAATAGAGTTCTAAGATGCTAGAAAAAAGCCCACTCAAACAATTAATGACAGAGCCATTACCCCCTAGATCTCGTCAAAGACAATTGTGTTTCAGACCCACATTAGAACAGGTCAATGAAACATATGATTTACTCAACCAATATATATTTGATAACAAACTGGTCAGACCCCCAATAACACTTAAACAAACAAAGAAATGTTGGGGAACTTGTATTGGAAAACCAACATTTGATGAACAAACACAAAGTTATTGTGCTATTGAGCTATCTAACAAGTGGTTTAGCCAACAGTGGATGGTTACGATATTGGCCCACGAAATGGCACATCAGTTTCAATGGGATTTTTTGGGTCCACTTAGAGCCGAAGCTGGAAAAAGTTTTTTAATGAGTCATGGACCTAGCTTTTTTCTTTTTAAAAAGAAATTGGCTCAACACCTAATACCGTTAAAAGTAAGTCATAGTAAGCGCAAATGGTTTGCGCATCAGGACTTGTTTATCGCATAAAGAATCTGTTACAATACGTTTAAATTAATTTAAAGGAAACATATGCCAAACCTAGTACCAATGGTTTTAGAAAAAACAAGTCAGGGAGAACGCAGTTTTGACATTTATTCCAGGTTACTCAAAGACCGTGTGATTATCTTAGACACTGATGTAAATGACCACAGTGCCAGTCTAATTGTTGCCCAATTGCTTTATTTGGAAAGTGAAGATCCAGAGAGGGATATATTATTCTACATCAATAGTCCCGGAGGATCAGTTACTGATGGGATGAGTATTTATGATACTATGATGTTTATCAAACCTGATGTATCCACCATTGTAATGGGACAGGCCTGTAGTATGGGAAGTTTATTAGCTCAAGCTGGTTCTCCAGGCAAAAGAATGATCTTACCAAATGCACGTCATATGATACATCAACCTAGCGGCGGTGCTCGAGGGCAAGCTACTGATATGGAGATTCAGGTCAGAGAAATTCTTGCAATGAAGAAAAATCTCACACAAATCTATGTTGATCATAATTCAAAATCAAAAACATTTGATGAATTAGCCAAAGATATGGAACGAGACTTTTTTATGAGTGCGCAGGAAAGTGTTGATTACGGGTTAGCTGACCAAATTATCACCAAGCGTATTTAATGATTTAAATCGGTAGTTGCATAAATATTAAATGCAACTACTATTCAAAAATCTAATTCTAGTATTAGTATTATTAACTAGCACATATACATTATCTTGGACACAACGTGATCCTTTGCCTATTGATGCTTGTAAAATTCACAATAGTTATGGATCTTTAAAAAGTTCAAGACAGCTGTCAATGATTTGCAGACAGGGATATTTGGTTGGATATGACTCTAAAAATAAGATTCCTGAATTTGTTTTATATTCATTAAAGCCACAAAATGCCCTAGGTTGTGTGGCTAGAACCAATGCATTTGCAGCAGATCAAAGTGTTAAAAATGGTGCTACGCCAGACGATTATTCTGCTACAGGGTATGATCGAGGACATATGGCCCCAGATGGTGATTTGAGCTGGGATCAACAAGTGGAATATGAAAGTTTTCTAATGACCAATATGAGCCCACAAGCAGGATCACTCAACAGAGGTGCGTGGAAATTACTTGAAACAAGTGTGCGCGGGTGGGCAGTTCAGTTGAAAACTTCATTCACTATATATGTTGGCGGAATTTATAATGAGTCAGATAAGCAAATCGGCGATGGTATTCGTGTTCCGCATGCATTTTTTAAAATAGTAATCAATGATTCAACTAGAGAAGTTGCCGGGTGGGTGTTCCCACACACCGCACCATATCCTAATTTAGGAAATGATTTAACTAAGTTTAGATCCACTATTGCGGATATTCAAAAACTAAGCAATATCAAATTTACATTACCAAAAAAGTATATTGAGTTGAAAGCTGGCAGTGAGTGGTTAGTAGATTTTGGTGATCTAACCAAAGCCAAGCGTGAATATTGTGGAAAGAATCAGGAAGATTGATATGAAATCCAATGAGTTTATCCTTGATGATTCGAATACTGAAAAGGCCAAATATCTATCTAAGATTGGCCTAGCAATAAAAGATCTACTTCCTCTAGCAGTTGAGGAGTTGAATTTAACAGAGTTGCCAAAAATCAAACCAGTTATGAAATTGCCAAATGAAGAGTCTAGTTTTGGTAGTTTTTCACCTGTTGAGAATTGTATATATTTTGTGGTTGGTAACAGACACCCAATTGACATATTAAGAACACTGGCACATGAATTAGTTCATGTTAGTCAAAGACAGCGTGGGCAATTGGATAAAAATAGTGGTGAAACTGGTAGCGAAGAAGAAAATCAAGCAAATGCCATCGCTGGTGTAATAATGCGTAAATATGCAGAGCAATTCCCCGACAGGTTTTAATTGCGTCAAATTGGAATATTAAAATGAGAGCAAAAGAATTTTTATTTTTATCAGAATCTGAACAATTATTTGAGATCAATATGAGCCCGTCAAGTCTGCGTCAGTTAGCTGCTGGTATTGATGCTCGAGCCGGTATGGAATTTGAGATGATTGTTCCCAATGTTGAGGGCGGTGACGAGGATGGAGAATTGGAGCCAGATTATGATCAGGACGAACGCTGCCGTAGTATCGAAGATGCTGTGTATTTCTTCCATGATGGCGACTACAATAGTCGCAACGAAGTTGAACGTCTACGTGGAAGAATGCAGGGCGATTACTTTGAATGGATGGATGAACGGATCAATGATGACTGGCAGGAAGAAAAATTTGATTATTTGAGTGGTTGGGTAAAAAACAATGTAGATCCTGATGAATGGCTGTCAGACAATGAAGACGATGAGGATGAAGCTTTTACCAAATATATAAATGAGTTGACTTTCTCTGGTGGTAGAGATTATGATGAGGCATTTGATGCTTTTCGTGAAGAAAAGCAGGATGATTATGATGACAGAGAATGGTTAGATTCAGCAGGAATACGTTCAATGAGTGACGTCGAATCAAATTATGACATAACATGGCCACATTGGGCCAATGTTGGTGGTGGTGGCGAAGACAGCATCACAGACATAGCAGATAATTTTGGGCGGACCATTGGCAGACCCTGGAATGCCAGCACAAGCTATCACGGTGCTCAACGTTCCCCTGGAAAATATGTGATTGAACCTGACAGCAGTTTGGAACCTGACGACACTAGTGATGCTGGTTTAGAATTTGTCAGCCCGCCACTCAGTATCAGTGACATGATTACAGATTTGGAAAAAGTAGCAAAATGGGCTGCAAAAACAGGCTGTTACACTAATGATTCAACCGGCCTACATATCAATGTTTCAATTCCTGATTTCAGTCTTGACAAATTGGATTATACCAAATTGGCTTTGTTATTGGGAGACAAGTACATACTGGAACAATTTGGGCGCCTGGGCAATAACTATGCCAAAAGTGCATTTGATATGGTAACGACTCGAGCTCAACAACGTCCTGAGGATGTTCCGGCCATGTTGGAAAAAATGCGTCAAGGTTTAGCCACCATGGCAGGAAAAATGATTCATAGTGGGGTCACTAACAAATACACTAGTATCAATACTAAAGACGGATATGTTGAATTTCGTAGCCCAGGTGGCGATTGGTTGGGCGAATACGCAGCCGACTCTGGTAAAATTGTCAATACTTTATTGCGTTTTGTTGTGGCATTAGATGCAGCATGCGATACTGAAAAGTATAAAGAAGAATATGCCAAGAAACTGTTTCAATTGCTAGCTGGAAAAGATAATATGTATAATGATAGTATTAAATTCTTTGCAGATTATTCCACAGGCGCAATTCCAAAGGCCGCATTAAAAAGTTTTGTTAGACAAGTTCAATCGCAACGTCAAAGTAAAAAACAACCTTCGCCCGCCAGTTCATCTGGAGATGAAAAACAATATCAAGTTCGAGACGCCAGTGGATATAGCATGTTGGTTACAGCTAGAAATACCAATGCAGCCATGCAATGGGCCCGTGACAATTATCCTGATCGATTCCGTAACGTCACTGATGTGGTATTATATGACAATCCAGTTCCAGGCAGCACCGCCAATTTACAGCAACAACGAGCAGCTGGTGGGTTCACTGGGGCCTGGAAACTCGTCGACGGGTCCGGTAGAGAATTATATAGATTCTCCGGCATAGGTAATCAACAGGCCGATGCCAACCGAGTAGCTCAACAATGGTTAGAACAACATCGCTATACCGGTGCTGTCGATGTATTGCCCATAATGGCATAATATGAAGATCAATGAGATATTGACCGAAAGTCTAAGTAGAATAGTATACCACTATACTAATATCACTTCTGCCTTAAAAATACTTTCGTCAGGAGTTTTTCAATTAAGCAGTGGTATTGGCAGTATAGAACAACAATTTGCAATCAAGGGAAAGCCTTATTTTTTAAGTACCACACGCACTCGTCATGGCGGATATCATGACACCATTGGCAATCAAGCAGTTTTGTTTGAATTGGATGGCAATTGGTTTAACCGCCATTACATTTCCCACCCAGTAGATTATTGGGAAAATAGGGACCCAGCCAAAGTCAGTCATAGAAGTCATGAAGCAGAGGATCGCGTATTCAGCAAAAGTCCGACCATTCCTATTAATGGTGTTATTTCAGTTCATGTATATATTAATCCTAATTCCGATCCTGAAGTTAGGGCATGGGGAAGACAAGTATTAATAGCAGCTAAGAAGCAAGGAATTCGTGCAAATTTTTATACAGATAAACAAGCCTGGAGAAATTTTGATTCTCGCAAAAAAGGCGATGTGGCTATACTAACCGGTCAAGACGGGCCCATCAGTTCAGTATCAAGACATAAAGGTTATCTCCTACCTTGGATTGAATTATTACAAGCCAAAGATAAATCACAACTAAGCAAAAAGGCCGACAGTCTACGTTATAGTCTAATGTACACTTACGATAAGCAATCTGCTGTGGGTGGCTTAAAGAATGAATTGAGTAATGCTCGTAAGCCAAATAGTGGACCGGATAGGGCACATGCAGTCAAAATAATTAATTTTATGCAACAAAATAATTTAGCCACTGTAGAGGATCTTGTTGATGCTCTAGCAAAAAAGTGGAAAACAAATAAAGACACGTTATCGGAGAATGAAGTATATTCAATCACCGAAGCTGGTGCAGTACCTATATATTATTTTGCTTATGGTATGTTAACCGATCCAGAATATATGGAAGCAGCAACACTGGTGGGCGCAGCAATCTTGCCCAATTTTGAATTTGAGTTATTACTATATGCCAATGTAGTTCCCAGTTCTGGAAATCAAGTCGGTGGTAGCCTTTGGGCAATTGACAAGCAATTACTATCACAGTTAGATTCTATAGAGGGATATCCATCGCTTTATGATAGAAAGACAGTGCCAGTATTTGTAGATGGCCAAAGATATGTAGCAGAATTATATACAATGACACCACAAACCAGAAGAGAACTTGAAGGCACACAGCCAGGACAGGGTTATATTAATAGGATAGTTCGAGGTTATCAAAATGCAGGTGTGGATCTCGAACAATTAAACAATGCCTTGGGTAAATAATAGATGAAAGCCATTGAATTTACTGAAGCCGAAACAGGAACCACTCACGCTCGAAAAATCGGCAAGGAGTTAAGAGCTGCTGGATATAAACAATTGGGCAGTGGTGCAGATGCCACAGTATGGGCCAAGGATGATGGATATGTGATCAAAATCATCATGCCAGAAGACAGCAACAGTCAAGCAGTTCAAGTATTTCAAAAATTTTATGAAGTCAGCAAACAACATTCGGACGTTGAATGCTTGCCGCGTTTTCATGAAGTAAATGTGATCGACGTCGATGGTAAAGAATACACACAGATTGAAATGGAACGATTGCAAGAACTTGAAATGGGGTCAGCGTCTTGGGCAATGACATGGATGTTGAGCGACTATGCCAAGGACAATGTACCATGGAATACTGTATTGAGTGAAATAGTCAACCCAGATGCTTGGGAAACTTTTCCAGATAAATTAAAAGTCAACATGGCTGACTATGTGCGAGAAATCTCACAAAATGCAAAATTAAATTCAATGTATTCAAAATTATATGTTACAATGAGATTGTTATATCAAACTGGGCAAATAAATAAATTTGGTTGGGATCTGCATACCAAAAACGTTATGCAGCGTAGTAATGGTCAATTGGTCATCATTGACCCTTGGTTTACTTTAGGAGCCGAATCATTATGAGAGCAAAAGAATTTGAATCATCCGCTGCGGTTGATGCGCTCAAGAAAGATTTAAAAAATCCATTGGGCTATGATGCCATTGACCACATGATGACTACTATTGCTGAGAAACATGGGATTACTCCCAAAAAACTACATGACCTGTTTGTGGAAAAAACAGGCATGATTCCTGATGATTGGATAAAACAAAAATGAGAGCACAAGAGTTTATTTTAAAAGAAAATCAAAATTATCTTTTTGAACAATATCAACGACAAACCGTAAGTTTACTTGAAGAATTCTGCAGGCATTCTGCCAAGAACAAGTTTACTGCACGTCAGATATTAGAAATGTTCGAAGCGGTACCTGTGACCAGTGCGGCCACACCACAAGATGCTGTTGCAGTTCAACAAGGTAAACAAGTGCTAGATCAAACCAAAGCTGCTTTGGCACAAGGCATACAACGCACCGGAGAGCAGGTACAAAACTTTGATCAACAATTTGATTCGTATGCCGCAAAATTAGGTAAAAAATTTCCTACTACAACCAAAGTAATTCATGCATTTAGAGAGTGGGCCGAAGAACATCCTGTGGCCGAACATGCTATTTTGTTTGCATTGGCTACTGTAGCAAACATAGCAACTCCTGGCATAATAGGATCGGCTGTTGTTATAGGTTTGTTGACCACCGCATACGAGTTAATACTAGGCAAAAAATTTTCGCAATCGATAAAAACAGGAGCAGCAGCAGGTTTGATTGCTGGAGCATTGGGTTCCATGGTTCATGGTATCGAGGCCCTGGCAGACACACATCATGCTTCGCCAACATTGACCAAAGGTGCAGAGAGCATAGTACACAGCGCAATAGAGCATACTGCGGGTCACACCATAGGTGATATAGCTGGGGGTGCTGCAGACTCTATATCAACTTTGGCCCGAGCTAGACAAGGCATAGGAGGTGCCATGAGTGCCGCACGGGTCGGCAATCACGTTGGTGCATTGAGCCAAATTGCCAAAATAAAATGAGGCTGAGTTACAGAAAATGAGAGCACATGAATTCATCACAGAATTACGCAGTCATGCTGCACAGAATCCCAAAATACCAGTGAGTCAACAGGTAAAAAACATCATGGCCAAACACGGTGGTACCATTGCTGATTATTGGATTCACAACAGTGCAGTAGATCATTTGGGATTTTATGGTGGCGATAAAAATGCCCGACCAACGGACTTATGGAGCCAGCGAGCCAGGCCCATGAAAGCGCCCGTGGTTCCGGGACAGGCATTCAGTGGGCAATTGAAATATGG
>Ga0114963_10000328_pt1 | contig 31549 bp, 41 predicted proteins | sample C_131016_EF_Meta_FD_87019 | JGI IMG/M metagenome (GOLD analysis project Ga0114963, IMG submission 87019) | Freshwater microbial communities from Lake Croche, Canada to study carbon cycling - C_131016_EF_MetaG | ecosystem: Environmental > Aquatic > Freshwater > Lake | place: Lake Croche, Canada... | reverse complement strand
CAGATGCTCAATAGTAATAAAATGGTTTGAAGAGGCTATTTGTTCTATGTAATCTAAATCAAATTGGTTTTTAGTATTGCACCAAATTCTGAATTCATCTACAATTCCTTTTTGTTTCAAAATGTGAGGAAGCATCAACTCCATATATCTCTTTCTTCCGGCAGGCATAACAACTACCATTTTGTAAGGTTTTCTAAAAAAAAATCGAGAGCAAAAACTTTTTATTTTGTCGTTTATGCGTTTAAATAGATTGATTTCAGTTCGTACCGCTTTATTACTTTGAATTGGCCTTGACGCTGTCTCACCAGTAATACTTTGGACCGGTGGCACTGTAAGCCTTATCTTGCCAACATTTGGTTTAATTACACCTATTCCCATAATAGGAATTGTTTTTTTGTCAGTATTGAAAACCAAACTATTTTTGCCTTTTATCTCTTGCCAAAATCTACAAACTCCTCCATTCAAATTTGTGTCATTTCGTATGAAATCATCATCTACATCATGAAAGGCACAGTATTTTGCATATTTTCCAACACTTTCGTAATCTTTCTTTACGCCCTCATACGAATGATCTCCGTCTATGAAAACTAAATCAAAATTTTGGCCAATGAAATCACTAGATGGCTTGATTAAATATTCATATTCATTTTTTCTAATTGGAACATTGTGCTCAATGTGATCTAACGAAACGCATCGTACAGAATTAAAAATATTCAAATAGTCAGATATGAAGTTAAATGCTGTACCATTGTGTGTTCCTATATTCAAAAAACTTCTTATTTTTTTGTCTCTCATGTAGATCAAAAAATCAGCAAGTTCATCTGGAAACTGCCACATGCCTGAATTGCTTAAGTGTTGTTCATATTCTGGGCAGTATATGTTTCCCCTACCGTCGGCATACAACTTTAATCTTAGTATCTCAGATATGAGGTCTTCTCGAGTGGATTTTTTATTCAAATTCATTTTGCTATTCTTTTTAGAGGTTGGTAATTTGGCTAGCCAATTAAAAACATTTTTTCTTGGTTTTTTTGAAGTAGGAATAAAATGCCGTCTTCTTTTTATTAATTTGACTAGCCAAGAAATGACATGCATGACCTTGTCGCTTGGCTTTTTATTTGGAATCATATGTTGAATTATAGGGTAAACTTCAAAGAAAATATGCCAAGTCCATTCCAAGAAGTTACCGGAAATTCCATTTTGATTGTATTCACATTCTGCGATTGCTACATCTTCTTCGATAATCCAATTATAAATATCTTGGTACATAGACTTGGGAAAATTCAATATTAGATCTCTATGAACTAAAAATTGAGCACACCCTTTGTGTCCATCCACAAATTCATCTTGATTGTTTGGAATGAATTCAATGGGAATATATTTTTCAATGTATTCACAATACCACTCCAATAATTTTTCATATTGACATTTAGGTATTGAATCCTTGTGCATCATGCACGAATGATTGTTGACATTGACATATTGCTTATTACTTGCGATAGCCTCATTGTATCTATCAACTATGCTTCCATCATGATGCCAAGAATACTCTGAGTCGTGGATAAAAAATGTATACTCCGGCAATCTTTCGTAATGATCAATTATGAATTTGAGATAAACAGAGGCCTCAGATCCTTTGTTCAATGGCACATTATAAGGATTAGCGGGATTTTCTTTGTCGTAAACAAAAACCTCCACATCGCAGAATTTTGACTTAAAATCAACGTTTCTTCTGTGTCTTGATATGACGATACCGTTCATGCCATTATATACGGGTTAAATCAATGAAATCTAAGCCTCCCCTCATTGGATATAAAACAATTTTGGCCTTGCTTCCGTCGTCAAAATCTAATAAGATGCTGAATGAGTGCAAAAAATGAGATTCAAAAAAGAAATAGTCTTCGTCGTAGAAGGCGATATCTACATCGAAGACCTGACGCCCGAAGACGTTTTGCAGAGCCTCAAATGGTCATGGAGGCATTGGTGGGAGGATAATCCCAAATGGCCGTACGGAACACCCTCTAGCCCCATACGGGGTGGTAAAATAGACAAAATAAGTTTCAATGGGAAAGAACTAGGATAATGGGAACAAGATACCATTATGACAAACGAGGAAGATACAAAGGGAAAACAACGGACTTTCGGAGGCTGATGGAGTTGCGAGTGCGGAAATAGTTTAATGGTAGAACTGCCGTCTCCAAAGCGGCTGGTGAGGGTTCGATTCCTTCTTTCCGTGTTTCTTATGATCATCTCTAATTTTTACGACGAACGTTGCAGAATAGCCGAGCACAGTTGGCAAGCCTCTTGCTGGGGTTCAGAGGAAGACCAATACGGGCGTTTTGCCATCGCGGCATCATACTTTTCAAATAACTCCTCAGTGCTCGATGTAGGCTGCGGGCAAGGAGACTTGTATCGGTTTGGAAAGAACAGAGGGCTGGGCTGGGATTATACAGGGATCGACATAAGCCCGCTGATGGCGGAGGCTGCAAAGTGCAAGTTTGGAATGGCAAAATTTCTGTGCGGTGATTTTTTGAATTCTCAAGTGGATCCGCACGATCACGTTGTGGCCTTGGGGACCTTTAGCCTCAAACAAGAAGATCCCTACGAATACTTGACGAGGAATTTGAAGGGCTGCTATGATCTTTGTAGAAAGTCGGCGTTCGCTACCATACTTATAAAAGGCGCAGAATTCATAGATGAAGGCCCGAAATCAATGCTTTTTTACTATGAACCCAAGAAGGTCTTTGAAATAGCAATATCCATAACTCCGAATATCGTGATGGACACAGAATCGTTGGGTTGCGAGGCGGCCTTGTGCATGTATCAACAAAAAGGAAAATCATGATCAATTTTTTGAGAAGACTATGGGACAGAGAAAAAGATGATGAAGGGTATGCCCCGGCAAGACCTTGGAGATGGCCTCTTGGGTATCAAATGAACGAACTTGAAGAGGATCACATGCTTGAAGAGGAACAAAAAAATGGAGGAAGTTGATTACTCTGAAGAAAGCAAGCACGACCTTTTTGAATCAGTACAAAGAGAGCGGTTAGACATGGCTTCTTGCATAATCTCGGGACTTGCTCCCGGCTACGAAATGGTCAAGAAAGCCCTTGAAAAACACGACCTTTCTATAGGCAAGAAAGACTACGAGAAAATATGCGCCAAAATGTGCTTGAAAGCGACTTTTCAAAAACCGGGAAATTGACTACAATGCCGAACTTGGAATGCAGAATGCACAAGTTCAAGCCCGACGACATCGTGACGCTTAAACTCAAGGAAAGGGGTCCGATGCAGATCCGTATCCTTGAGCGGGTAGAGGGAAAGCCGTTCTACCGGCTGGACTGGGGCTCGTGTGGTTTCAACAAAATTTTGAACACAGTCGCAATATCGGAGTCTGCTCTCAATGGACAAAAATAGTCTCTTGGAAAAGCCGTTCTTCCCAGTTGACCATAAGGGAAGACCCTTTAGTTTGTGGTGTGACGACGGCTGGCTGGACATTATCTCTTCGGCTTGCCATGCCATAGAAAGAAGACTCGCAAGAGTCGGCAAGTCCGAAGAATTCAAATTCGCACAGATAAAGGAAAAATTCGGCGGCTTAAGGATTTATACTGAGGGGTATTCGGACGACTTCATAGAGGGCGCCATAGAGATGGCCGAGAACTTGAGCTACAAGACTTGCGAGATAACCGGAAAGCCAGGCTTTCTGTGCCGCAAAGGAACGTTGCTCAAGACATTGTGTCCCGAAAAAGCCGAGTCTCTCGGATACTCCAAGTACGAACCGGCAACAAAAGGCGAAAATGGCTTTTGAATATTGTGCGATGGCAATAGCGGTTTCATTAACATCTGTCGTGGGGGCCGGATCTATTGCAATCGTACTAGGCATAATCATGACAATATTGGGAAGAGACGCCGATTAGCGGCCAAAGTTCCGGCCACAATCCAGCAGTTATTGATTAAACCCCCTCGAAAAATACAGAAAAAATCCGGCCACATTTGCGGTCAAAGGGAAAAAATGAAGATCGTAGTTCATGACGCAAGAGCCCATGCTGACGACTTTCTGGCCGCGTGTGTCTGCCGCTACAAGACGGGAGGCGAAGTTTTCAGAATGCCATTCGAGCATTCAATGCTTGACGATCCGAACACTTGGGTCATTGACCAAGGTCGACGCTTCGAACCGCATCTTCTTAATTTTGACCACCACCAAATCGAAGAAGAAATATGTGCCTTTACTATGATCCTAGACTATTTTTACGGCGAAGAATACCGAGAGTACATGCCAAACCTCCGATACTTGGAGATCTTTGACAGTTACGGCCCTAAGCGCGCAGCCGAGTTCGCTGGGGTGAGTGAGGAGAGCCTGGACTTGATCGCATCACCCATCCATTCCTCCTTGATCAAGGCTTTTTCAAAAATAGAGGGCGAGGTAAACGAGCCGTTTATAAGCCTAATGGGTCAAATGGGGGAAGAAATATGTACACAGATAGAAATCAAGAAGCAATTGCTAAGCATTCTTACCAATCAAGCAAATGTGCTTGATTATGAAGGAATAAGCATTTTAGACACAACGGGATGCGTGATGCCGGAAGACATGCAACATGATCAACTTCCGACGAAACTGTGGAGCAAGATGAATGGATTGAACCCACTTGTGATACTCAATATTGACTCTAGAGGAAACGGCTATAGAATGGTTAGCATAAATACTGACTCGTTGAAATTCTTGCCGAACGACAAATGCAGTTTCACTCATAACAGCGGTTTCTTAACGGTGTTTTCAGATGTTTCCGACTACCAAGTGATACTTTCAAACCACACCCAGAAAGCGTAATTCAAGGAAGAGAGGTCTAAACATATCTGTTGGTTAATTATCACAAAAACATAGAGCGACTTAGGTTTGGAATGATCTCCTTGTATTCACCCTTAAATGTGTAATCAACTATGTGGCGCGCATCGTCGTGACGAAGACTAGATTTCTTCGCTGCAATGACCCATTGGAGGGCAGTGACGCCATTATTCGTCTGGCCTTGGGTGATCCGGCAAGCGAGACGTTTCTCACAGCAGAAGCGATCGACAGCGGCTTTCACCGTCTCCCAACTATAGTCGTCACCTCCCAAGACGCCTCCTTCCGGCAAGCATTCCCAAGCCAGCCGCATTTCCTCGTAGGTATCGAGATACTCATGTGACGCGTCAAGGTAAATGTGGCTAGCTTGGAATCCCTTGTAGTAGAAGCGCCGGAGGAAATCTCGCGCGGGCAAGTTCACCAAAAACGTATCCTTCAGTTTGCGGTGACTGAAAAAAGCTGCCAGAACTATTGGGTCGAAGTATTCTAAGAAGCGGGGACGTCCTGCGATGTCGGAGAGGTCGTCGATAGCTATTGTGCCGGCGAAATTGTCAACTGCGAGGATCGGGCAAGAGATGCTGCGCCGTTTCATGTTGCGGTCGACCTCAATCACGCCATTCCCGATAAAAGTTCCGATTTCAATGAACAAACGAGGAAGCCCATTCTGATCCATCATGGCGTCGAAGGTTTCGTGACTTATGCTCCAGACCGGCGGGGGATGCTTAACCTCGGCGAAGAATTTTAAGTTTATATCTGTCGGTTGTGGCAGCGCACCGTAAACTATAGAGAGTTGGGCGGCTTCTGGTACAGTTTTGAACTTCGGCTCCGCGACATGGTGGAGATACATGGGATGGTCATAGTCAAAGCGATTCACTTGATCACAACCTTGGTCATAGCGTCTCCTCTTCCTTTTCGTTTCTCAACTTATAAGTCTTGGACAATATCGTAAGGCCGTGCCTAAGTTTGCACGACTCCGTGGGCATTTTTTTATTGTTAACATGCAGATGAAATGGCGAATATCCCATGTCCATAAATGTGTTCGACAAAGACCTCTCCACTTTATGGCAAGGCGGAAGAGATCCATAATTTCCAAACTCCTCTCTGTATAAAAAAGTCACTCCTCCGTAATGAATTGGGTGCGTCCCAGTGTCATGAAGAGCCAATACAGTGTCTCTAGTGATCAGTTTTCCATAAAAGTTTTTGAAAAATTCCATCTGTGATTCAAAATCATGACAGTCGAAAAAAACAAGGTCAATATGAGGAATCTTTAAATCTTCTTGCACAACTTCATGGGCAAGTTTTGCAATTAAAGAATGCCTACGATCATTGATAGCACAGCCCCTCCCTGGGGTCTCAGAAGGTTGAAAAGCAGGATCGACGGTCACTACACTTCCATCGCTTGGAATCGCCTTAATAAAATTGGCGGCTGAGTAACCGAAAAGACCCCCAATTTCAACAATGTGCCTTAAACACATGACTTTTATCAAAGCAAACAAAAACAACGCCTCATCATCTTGTATTGGTCCATAGATTTCGGAGGTCTCTTGTCTTAAATGACTGAGATCATATTTGGTGTATTTTTTTACTTTTTGCATTATCTTAAGCATGAATTATATAGTGTATGATATCTTTTGTTTATTGTTTCCATAGCAAGCGCACAGAAAATCTTAAGCAATGCCTCGGAATGCTTTTCAAAAAAGAGCATTGCATACGCGAGGTGATATTGGTTTGCAACGATAAAACAGATGAAAAATTCGAAGGGTGCACTCTTTACAACATGGACTTGAGAAACTACGAAAAAAACAAGATGATCAACTTCGGAGTGTCCAAGGCGTCCTCGGAAATAATCGCCCTTCTAGATAGCGACAGAGTGCTTCCGAAAGGGTATTTTGGAGATGTCGAGAGTAGGATGAGCCCTGGTCTTTTTTTTTCGTGTGAAAATATGATCCAACTCGTTCGCCCCCACTCGGACGAGGAAATAGAATCGGGCGAGTTGGAGGGCAATATGGAAGAGAGATGCAAGGGCTGGGAGCCCCGAAGGAAAAACCTTTTCTCAGGCAACACGGTATTCACAAAGCAAGACTTCTTCAATGTTGGCGGGATGGACGAGAACTTTGTGGGCTACGGGTTCGCCGACAATGACATGACCTACAACGTCATGAGCAAAGGAATGAATGCGATATGGATGGATGGTTTGGAAATCCATTTACATCACGAAAAAGAGACCATGGAAGGCAACAAAATGGTCGGCTTTGATAAGTACAGAAAAACGAGCCAAAAGAACTTCAACCGCTTCATAGGCAAGTGGAGATTAGAAGAGTACGCCAAAAAAATATACTAAAGCATCGATTTTGTTCTTGTTTTATCGACTTGCCAAAAGTCTAATTTGGGATATTTGATCAGCAAGTGATCAATGGGATAATCTTTGGCGAACAATGAATCAAATTCATTCTCAAACGACAAACCGGTCTCTAAATACAAAGCCGCCAGCTTTTCCAAATCTACTTCAAGGCTTGGCATTTTGAAGCCGAACGGCTCCTTTTTGAGCTTGCTTTGAAAGTAGGCTATCTTGAAACGAATGGGAAGATCGTCAAATTGTTCGGGAGGATTAATCAAGGAGTCCTCATATTTAGTTCTATCATTCTCGACTTTTATGCCTTGCATCAAACTCTTTATCAAAAGATCTTCCATTCCCCTGACACTAAAGTGAAGCATGCACGCCTCATCGGTGCTCGGGGCGTAATAAACTGTATTTCGCTGCATTTTTATTTTATGTTCGCTGCAAAAATAGATCGCTTGGCTGGTTCTAGCGAGACTTTTTCCGTCGTGTCCAAAGCTGCATCCGGCGGACAGATTTTCTGAGAGGTCTGATACGTTGCGCCCTAGGATGGGGCACAACATCCATCGAAAGAAGTGACTATCCGCCTCGTGTGACAAGACAAAATCTTTGATGTTAGGCTCCTTCATCACCAAATATTCGTCTATATCGCAAGAAAGCACGAAATCAAACTCTTCAGGAATAGGAAAATACGATAACGCCTTGAAAACCCCGATTTCGTCGTTGGAGGGTTTGTCATAAAAATCAATTCTCTCCCCAAACTCTTGTTTCAAGAAGTCAAACCTCTCATTGTCGCACCGTATTATTATGATCTTGTCAAAGAGCAAGTGGTTCAAGTAGTACCTTGCCCACGATAAAATGTAAGGAGTCTCGCCCCTCCAAGCTCTGGAAACGACAACAAAACTCATTGGTGTATTTTTCTTGCGGCTACCGAAGGTGTCGCCCTTTTTATTTGTTCAAAATCTTGATCGGACAAAAAAACAATTTTTTCCGCTTTGTATCTTGATATAATTCTTTGCTCAACAAAGTAAACATCCTTACTTAGTCCAACTTTATCTTTAAATTTTTTAGCCGCTTTTTCAAAATCTTTAATTGGATTGGCTGTTTCGAAAAAAACAACTAGCGAGTCAGAAGCCTCATGTAGACCAAACGTGCATATAAGAAGCGGATTCATTGACCCAGAAAAATCAAATATTGATCTTTCTACCGTGTTGACCAATGTTTGAAAAGAAATTTTTGAAATGCCAATACTTTCTAGCGATACTGATTTTTCAATGTAATTTATTTCATCAATTGGCAATCCACAAGAACAAATAATTCCTCTTTTGGACTCAATAATATCCCCAGTAGGATAAGACAAAAAAGGTTGAGCCAAGTTAAATAAATCTGTCGATATCAACTCGTCATTGTTATTGAAAAAACTTTTAGATACCATGTCAATCCAGTGTTTATTGCCATACTCGCAAGTTATGAATGTTGCGCCCCCAGTCCAACATCTCATTCCGTCCAGATAAAATAAACCAAACTTTCTGTAGTAATCGATCATCTCCGGGGTGCTTTTTTCTCCCGTGGAGTATATCAATATGCTTTCAGGATTAAATACGCTAAAGTCAAATCCAATATTCATCAAGTATTTTGTATATGTTGGAATTATTTCCAAAACTATTTTTTCATTTCCAATTTTGTCAGCCAACTCCTTGCCTTCTGTTTTTATAGGCATATTTATTGCTTTAAACACATTCAAATCATCTATTCTTAATTTTTCTTCTTCTCCCCATTTTAGTTTGAGATAGTACTTTGACTTATAGTCAAACCATCTAAACTTAAGCCACTCAAAGAATTTATGATGATCTTCAAAAAACGGTCCCCAAAGATATTTTTTTCTAACGCCGCATGTTGATCCGGAAGTTTGAAGTTTTGTCCCTTGATCAAAATAGACGCCTGCCATTTTTTGGGCAATACTTTTCCTTAAGCTAATAAAATCATCTCTTTCGTCTTGTGTGCATTCGGGCCATTCCAAGAATGCTCTTTGCAAAAGATCTAAGTCGCAAAAATTATGGGAGAAGGCTAGTTTTTCTAGATTTTTAAGCATCATTATACTCTTTTAACCATATATAGTAGATGTGCAATCAACCTCAGATTGGGCCATAACACCAAGGATCAAAATGAATAATGCAATCAAAGAAGAAACAAAAGAGAAACTTCTAGACACTTTGAAAAGACACAATGTTGATAGTAAAAATTTAGATATTGATTCGATATATGAAGAAACAAAAAAGCAATTAGAAAAAAGTATTTCTTGCACTAATCAATCTATAATTGGAAGCCATATGTCATGCACGGAGTTTGGAATTTGCAATTGTGCAGGTTGAGATGATATTTAAATGAACTCAGATATAAAATTTCTTAACGACAGCGATTTTATTTTTTCTTGTAGTGATTGCTACTACAACTCAATAACCAAAGAAAAAATATCAAAAAGTTCAGATAATGCTCAAAGTTTTATAACCAAAAGCAGAGATCAATCCATACACAGAAGACTTTTAAGAAAGCCAGAAATTCTACAATTGACCTTAATAAGCACATGGTCTTGTAATCTAAGATGTCCTTTTTGTTATGTACTTAAGAGGCTTAAGAAAGATTTTAAGCCTCAACAAATCGATTTTTCAAAAGTAAAAAATTTCATATCTAATCACAAAAAAGAATATGACTGGAAGAAAGGAAATATTTTATTGATAGGCGGAGAGCCATTAATTGCAAAAGATGTGTGTTTGCAAGCAATAGAAATAGCAAATGATTTTAATTTAGACAAGACAATAACTACAAATTTAAGTTTGGATTTAGACGAAGATCACATTAAATTATTGAGCAAATTAGACTTCTTGCAGATAAGTATAGATGGACCCGAGTCTGTCCACAACAAGCAGAGAAAAAACTTAAATTCAGCATTGAATCCAACGCTAAATCAAAACATATTTAATAATGTAATTACCAACCTAAAGAAGTTGTTGGATAAAATAGATTCCACTAAAATAACAATAGCAGTATCGGCAGACAAAGGCACTACACATGAAGATTTATTAGAGTTGGTATTTTTACTCAAATCTATAGGAATACAAAATATAGAATTGGGAGTAATAAGTGATTCTGATTACTACAGAACAGAAGAAGTTCCTAAATTCAATGGACCAAGGCCAGTGTCAAAACCTTGTTGTAGTTTTAGGTATATGCAATATTTTTGTATAGATGGGGAAAAATTGACCAACAATTATTTCTATGATGGTGATGAATTTTTTCTTGGAAATTTGGATTCTTCACTAGAAGACATTAAGGAAAGATACAAAAAATCAATACTTAACAGCATGCCCATAATGCAAGATGAAACATGCAGAAGTTGTCCAGCATTAGATTTTTGCTGGGGGCAATGTCTGGGGCAACAACAATTCAAAAATCATAAGCCTAGCGAGTTATGTTTTCATAAAGATGCTTTTGTTGAACACAAAAAAAATAGGATCCTGGAAGAGTCTTATAGAAATTCTTTTGTAGAATTAAAATGAAAATAGAAGAAAATTGGACATTCAACAGTATTGATGTTGTAAAAAATTTTGACAAACATGTTAGAGAACAATTGCCTTGGTATGATTTGGCAACTTTTTGTGTGGCCCATATTATTAAGCACTACTTGCCCCAAAATGGAGTGATCTACGATATAGGTGCGTCCACAGGAAATATAGGGAACAGCGTAAACTCAATAATTGAAGATAGAAATGCGGATTTTATTGCAGTAGAACAAAGTTTGGAAATGGCAAAAAACTACAAAGGCCCAGGAATTATAAAGTGCGCAGACGCTTGCGAAATTGACTACAAGCCTTTTGATGTTGCGGTCTGCTTCCTTGTGCTGATGTTCATACCAGTCAAAAAAAGAAAAAAACTGATAAGAAGACTGAAGAAATCACTTCAAAAAGGAGGAGTGATCATAATTCTGGACAAAATCAACTTGGACGGCTATTTTGGAACCGTGATGAAAAGACTAACTCTCTCCTCGAAAATAAACAACAAACTAAGCGAAAAAGAAATTATAGACAAAGAATTATCACTGGCTGGCGTTCAGATTCCTATAGAATTAAAACTATTAGGCAAGAAAAATCTAAGACAATTTTTTGCTTTTGGAGAATTTTTTGGATATGTTATTGAAAAATCATAGAGCCTTTTTAATCACATACACAAATGAACTGTCTTTTTCTTCTGGGTTTTTGTTTTCTTCGTATGCTTTTACGACCGATATGTATTGAAATCCACAATTTTTCAATAACTTTATTGTTTCTTCGTGTTCGTAAATTCTGTGTGTTATTTCCTCTATTTGAGTTTCAAATACATTATCCTCTTCAATTAATTCATACTTGAAGACACATGTAAAGTAATTTTTAGAATGAGATGAAATGCAATGGCTCATTTTTATTTTACTTCCGTTTTGCATATGCCAAATTTTACTTCTCCAAACCCCTACGGTAACTTCATCTCTATTGTAAAATTCAATCTCTAGTAAAAAAATGCCCGATTTATCCAAGTGTTCATTTATTTTGATCAATGATTTTTTAATCTCTTCTTCATCTGTAATCAACGAAAAACTTCCATGTGGTATAAAAACTAGTTTGAACTTTTTGTTCAAGTTTAAATCTTGTATGGATCCTTGCCAAACGTTAGAGCTAGCATTTAATTTTTTTGACTTAGCATTTTGTATCAATTTTTCAATCATGTGGATGCTAGAATCAAAACCATAAATCTCCAGACCTTCCTCCAACATTGGAATTAAATAACGACCTGTTCCACACATAGGTTCTAAAATCATACCATTTGCTCTAACTGCGAAGTTTTTGTAGAAATCATAAATTTGTTTAACAAAAGGTTTTCTGGTGTCAAACAACTCAGAACAAAGTTTTAAGTAGGAATTTTCCATGTTTCTCTCGCAAAATCACTATGTTATAGTTAAAGGAATTTATCTTGGAACGCGTCCAAACAATAGAAGGTGATTGTCCCGTGCTTTTAGTCGCCCCGCACGGCGTAGACGATGCAAATACAGACATAATAGCAGAGGAAGTTGCGGATAAATTTGGCGCCTACGCCGTCATAAACAAGGGCTGGAAAAGGTCTAGTTCTGTGGATTACTGGCGAGATATGGCAAATTGCAATGATGTGAAGCACTTGCATTCCGAGGTGGTCAAGGAGGAGTTCTTGGATCCCATTCTTAGATATGTCGCGAGCATAAAAAGAAATCACGACGAAAAAGTGCTCGTGCTAGTGCTTCATGGGTGCGACAACAAAGTAAAAGAAGAATCAGATGACCAGTTCTTAGACATCATATTGGGATTCGGCGCAGGAAATCCACCGTCTTACACTTGCGGCAGAAGACTTAGAAAGGCCTTCTCTTACTACCTTCAGAGAGAGAACTTCGTGGTTTACGAAGGAAAACCAAGGGGAAAGTATTCAAGTCGCTCAAAAAACAATATCAACCAACTCTTTAGATTTTGGTATCCCGATCCCGATGTAAATTCCTTACAATTGGAGATGGTAAGTGATCTTAGGCTCAAGGAAGAAATAAATACGACCGTGGACGGGCTAGTAGGAGCGATAGACTCGCTCATGCTCTTCGACGACACAATAAAATTTCCAAAAAGGACAACTAAAAGAATATGAACTGCGCCATCGTGGTACAAACATGCGACAAGTACGAGCCGTTCTGGGACGGTTTCTTCCACTTCATGGGAAAGCAATGGGATCACAATATCAAATGCCCGATTTACTTCTGCAATGAGGAAAAAGATATTTCCACGCCATCGGGCTTCAAACAAGTAAAGACAGGAAAAAACTCGTTTATCCAGAACTTGAACAACATTTTGGAATCTGTGCAAGAAGATCACATCTTCTACATGCTAGAAGACTTCTGGCCTACAGCCCCAATGGGCAAAGAACTCTTTGAGGAACTGTACGACTGTTTCGTGGAGAACGAATTGGACGCACTCCAAACAAGCAGTTTTCTACCGTATTATGATCTGGAGGCCTTGCCAAAGAGGGTGGCTGGCCAGAATGTTTTTAGATTCAAAAAAAACAGTGAGTGGATTTTCAACTTTCAAGCGCGATTCTGGAAAAGGGATTCATTGCAGAAGTGCTTAGTAGAACCAGAAATATCCGAGAGCGTCGTGGGATCAGCGATTACTGCGGAGATTCAGAGCGATAAGTTCGCAAGAAAAAACATGGATCTGCAAGTCTTGCTTTTCCATCACTTCTGGTACCCCATATCCGGCGTTGCCTACAGGGGCAAACTCACGGCTGAGGGAGAGCAGATGAAGAATGTCATGAATATAGACAAGTACGTCAAGGAGATCAGCGAACAAGCCTCATCGAAGAGACCTCTTGAAGTATGCTCTCTGTGAGAAAGTAAACTTGATCAGGATGTTCATCCTCTATAAACGTCTTGCTGACGTCCATGCAGATTCCGAGGCTTTTCGACGATGAATTAAGAGCACGAACTGCTGCTTGCTTGTAACTACGTGCGTTCGTGCTAACATCTAAGTCGCCGGATTTAACATAATATAGCATGAACTTCTCCTGGTTGGATATACTACCAAAAGAGAGCCATTTGTGCAATACTACAACAAGGGCTTATTTGCCTTGCTTATGCATTTTAACAAAATCTTCTTTTCCCAATCTTCCTCGGCATCAATATTTTCTCCGACGAGGTCGTCGCCTTGCAATTGCAAATTGAACGCCGGCTGGTCGCCGTCCAGTACGCAGATACTCCCATCATTCTCCAACCACAAAAGTTTTCTGTGGTCAAATCTGCAATTTACAAGATGGTTTTCGGCGAACTCGTAAGTCCTTATGTACTTGTCGGTCTCCAGCATGTAGCGGTTACCAACGATGGCTTTCTCCAAATCTTTAGCAACTCCATCGATTATTCTTGTGAGAATTTCATAGCCCGTTTTGGAGATAATGTCTGTGAAGTTTTCGCCATCAGGCGTCCGTCGCACCAGATGTATGTGGTTTCTAACTCCTCCCACAAGGCTGAATTCGTTAATTAGAGGAAGGTAGGTAATAAATGGACATGTGATGGGATATATCTTGGCGAGCGCCGCCGCCAAAGCCAACACGCAATCGCCGTAGCCGCCCTCTAGATTTGCACGAAACTCGAGAAGACGAAAGGATTTTTCATCTTTCAATAACTTAGAAAGTGCAGCCTTGGAGATGACTCCACACTCCACTTCATTCTTCATCAAAGAAGCAAAAGAAGAGTATTTGCCCATGAGATGCTTGTATTCTTGGTAGAGCTGGCCCTCTTCGCCCATTAGAGCATGGCGGAAATCATTCAAGTCGCCAAGATAAAACGGCTGATCGCAGTCGTAAAACAAGTCCAAGTTGGATAATAGTCCATCCACATCGGTGCAAGAATCGTCGTCCAGTCTAATGAACCATCTGGATTGAATTTCGTCCGGTTTTATTGTCAGATAAAACCGATACATGTTCCTAACATAGTCTTTGTCCGGGTTTTTAACCGTCTTTACATGTATTCTTGAATCCCAGCCGGACTCTAGACCCTCTAGGTCTTCTCCGCTTTCTATGAGATTGACGAGAACTCTTCTGTCTTTTAGGTTTACAAGGCCATATTTCTTGAAATCTTCTAGCCTTGGCAAAAGTCTGCCACATACTGGCATCATTACTTCTAAATCGTAGGACATGCCCTATTATAGTTCATGGTCGATCTAAAGTATTTGGTTACCGGGACGGGCAGGTGCGGAACCTTGTTCATGTCCAACCTACTCACGAGCGTGGGGCTTCCGTGCACGCACGAGGCCATTTTCACGCCAAACGGAATGGAGTGGGCCAAAAAGATAGTAGCCGGAGAAGAGCCGATAATTAACAGCAAAATATCACGCGGCAACTGTCTCTCGGACGCAATCGCCAGGGAGGAAATAGTCGCAGAATCAAGTTTTATGGCCGCGCCTTTTATTGAAGACATAAATGCGGACATAATCCATGTGGTCAGAGACCCTATAAAAGTAGTCGGATCCATGATCGGGGACGGATTCAAAAATTTCAGCAATCCTTATCCGACGCACTTTGAAGAATATCCGGACCACGTGGCTCACGAAAAGTTAATCTACGACCACCTACCGGAACTTAGCGAAGATATGCCGCAAATAGACAGAGGGTGTCTTTTCTATGTGCTTTGGAATCGCATGATAGAAGAAAGCGGAAAGGTAAAATTCTTTCACAAGATAGAGAACGACACGGCCGATTTGAGAGAATTTCTCGGTTATGAACAAACCGGGTGGTACTCAAATAAAAAATGCAACTCTGTTAACTTGTCCAAAAAATGGAGAATTCAAGACATAAAAAGCCCAAGAATCAGAGATGAAATGGTGGACATGATGAAAAGATACGGATACAACCTAAAGATTTTCAACTAGGTGATACTTGGATATGGCCTCAAAAAGCATTTGGAGTTGACGAGGGCCGAAGTTCTGAAACTTCAATAAGTTCTCCTTATTGGTGTTCAAGAGATCGAGCATGTCGTTGATGCCGTTTGACTGGAGGAGGTTAATCACCCTCTGGCTTATCCCCATCTGCTCTAGGTTGGAGACCGGATGCCTTTCAAGAGCCGCAACCCTCAATGCTTCGTCCGCTTCCTTTGAAATTTCTGCGAGTTTCATGTTTTTCTCCTATGCCGCCTTGGGAAAGTTTTTTTCGCCGCGCACGATCTTCTCGTCAATTGTCACAGTTGAATTCCTATAGTCCGGAAGGTCAAAAGTTATCGGACTCATGAGCCTCGATACTACGCCCCTAAGCGCCCTGGCCCCGGTCTTCTCCTTAGAGGCCAAACGAGCGATCTCTTTGATTGCTCCGGGCGTGAATTTAAGTTCCACTCCGGCGTAAAGAAACTGCTTCTTGTACTGCTTGAGAAGGGCATTCTTGGGTTCAGTCAGAACATGGCACATCTCCCGCTCCGAGAGTTCTTGGATGCAAGTCTGTACGGGGAGACGACCAATGAATTCGGGTATCATTCCGAATTCAATGAGATCTTCCGTCTGGAGTCTCTTAAGTAGTTCGTTCTTGCTCAAGTCGGAATTCTTGCTATCAGATCCAAATCCGATCCTTTTCTGCCCGATCCTTCTCTTGATTATGTCCTCGATACCTACGAAGGTGCCGCCACAGATGAACAAGATATTGCTCGTGTCAATTTGAATAAATTGCTGTTCGGGGTGTTTTCGACCACCTTGAGGAGGAACATTGCAGACCGCACCCTCAAGCATCTTGAGAAGGGCTTGCTGGACGCCTTCGCCGGACACATCCCTCGTGATAGACACGTTCTTGTTGGATCTGCCGATCTTGTCGATCTCGTCAATGTACAAAATCCCAACTTGGGCCTTGGCTACATCCATATCGGCGGCGTGGAGAAGCCGTAGTAGCAAGTTTTCCACATCCTCGCCAACGTATCCCGCCTCTGTCACTGTGGTGGCGTCCCCAATGGCAAACGGAACATCAAGGATCTTTGCGAGGGTGGAGGCGAGGAGCGTCTTTCCGCAGCCGGTAGGACCGACCATGAGCACGTTGCTCTTGTCGATTTCCGTGTCCATCAAATCCTTGTCGTTGATCTTGGACTTCCATTCGCCGTCCATAATTCTGACATAATGGTTGTATACGCTCACGGCAAGTTGCCGCTTTGCCTCGTCTTGGCCGCAGATATGCGCATCCAACTTCGCGACGATCTCTTTGGGGCTCTGAAGTGCGAACTCTAATGAAGAGCCCGACGAGTTCTTCGTCATGACCGAATTAGCAATCCCGATACAACCAGAACAGATATAAACTTTCTTAGGATCGCCACCCTCCACCAAGGGACCGGCTTGCTTAGCAGACTTGCCGCAGAAATCACACTTTCTTTCAACTTTAGCGCTTTTGGCCATAATATAAGTTCCTAAGGATTGTTTATCGTCTGGGATTATAGGGCCAAAAAGCTAGTCTGTAAAGTGTCACCATACGGCATACATACGTCGGAACGAAAAGGAGAACTGCCATTAGAATTGATCATATCGCGTATCGCGTGGCCGACCGAAACAAGACGGCCCAATTTTTCATCGAGGCCTTTGGATACCGCATCCAAAAAGAGTTTGACATTGATTTTTCGGACGGCACAAAAGCCAAGTGCATAGCCTTGGAACCCCCCGAGAAACCCAAAGTAGAAAATTTGCATTGGCTGATAAAACAATATGTTGGCCCCACGAATAAAGTTCGGATTGACGAAGATAAGTTCGCAGAATTTCATCTTCCGCCTGAGATCTTTGTTTCCGACGGAGCGTCAGACTCAATCGTGGCAAAATGGGTGGAGAAAAGAGATGGAGTCGGCGGCGTTCACCACATAGCCTACCAAGTCGAAAACGTCGAACAGACAATGAAGGAATGGCAAGAGAAAGGATACGCAGAGTTCTCTTCTCCGAATCCATTAACTTGTTCGGGACTAACCCAAGTCTTCACAAAACCTTCGGCTTTGACAGGCGTTATATATGAATTCATAAAACGCGGATCCCAAGGTTTATGCAAGGCAACGTGAAAGACTATGATGAAATCCAAATAAATAAAACCCACCCGGGATGATTCCCGGGTGGGTTTTATTTCACTAGAATTCGCCCCTCAACGCTTGAGCCTCGGCCTCAAACTCCGCCTCAAGACTTGGATCAAGTTCGTCGCTCTCCTCGTCGGAGTCATCGTCCTCGTCGGAGTCATCGTCCTCGTCGGAGTCATCATCCTCGTCGGAGTCATCGTCCTCGTCGGAGTCATCATCCTCGTCGGAGTCATCATCCTCGTCGGAGTCATCATCCTCGTCGGAATCATCATCCTCGTCGGAAACGGCTGAAATCGTAGAAGACTCTTCTTCTTCTATGACCAATGGACATGCTTCAAGAAGAACGTCCATAGCGTTGCGCTCGCCCGACAAGATGGCGCCGAGGACGCCGCCGATCGCCGCGAGTTTATCAAGATCCAATCCGTACGAGTTGTTGTCCTCGTCAAATCCCTCACTCTCCAGAATTGAAGTGATCAACTTCAAATAGAGAGAATTGATCTTTTTGTGACTGAGCGGGCTAGACCCATTGACAGTCTCAAGATCCTTGGAGTTGGCAGTAGCAGGCTTGGAAGAAAGTTTCTTGTGTTCTTTCTCGCTGGCTTCAGCGCGTTTCTTCGCCTTCTTGGAATTTTCCAAGTGCTTTTCGGCTGCGTCATGGTCGCCCTCGTCGCTGGCGATTTTTGCACAAGCCTCTTGAACTTCAAAATCTTGTGTAGATTTATCTTTTTTCTTCTCGATTTGCTTGATCTTATCTGCGTGTCGAATCTCGGCAGACTCCATGATTTCTTGGAGAAAGCGGACGCGATCTTCACAATTTTCAATCAAGGCGAGATGCAAGGCCACTTTTCTGTTGATCTTTTCAGAATGAAAATGGTCAAGACATACATCGTCCAAAGAAATAATCTTCTCTGTCTCGCGAAGCCAACTGATAGACTTGCCCGTAGACATCAAGATTTCTTGATCGTCGTATCCTGAGTCTCGGAGGGTCTTAACGACGTTCAAGTTGGCGAGGTCGCCGATTATCTCGCTGGTCTCGTTGGGCTTCAAAGCGACCCTGAGGGCCGTCTTGTCGTCCATAAACTCAATACGGCAATCTACCCATTCGTACAATTCAACCGCAGACTTCTGTGCGTTGGCCGAGGCGTCGTAGCAAGAAAGGTTCTTTTCGCATAGATCACCGAGGCAGCGGAAGCGGCGCTCGCCATTAACTACCTCAAGAAAACTCTTTTTTCCTTCAACAACTCTGAGGCGGATGGGATTCTCAAGTCCCTCATCTTGGATGGAGTTGGTCAACTCCTCCATCTTGGATTTTTCTATTCCCTTCGCCTCTGGCTGGCCTTTCTTGTTCGTAAACCATCTCGGGTTGCCGTAGACAAGTTCCCCATTCTTCACAGTCAACCCGGACTTCGCAAGTTTGATATTTTCTCTCTTAACCCTGAACAAGTTACCGTGAAGATGCTGAACGTCGTCGCCGAAGATGGCTAGGATTTTATCTGTCGTTGTGGTCATAGATACCTCCGTGATTAGGGACCCAAGAAAAACCCCCCGAACGAGTTGACATACCCGTCCGTCCGTGAAGGGGTTGAAGGCGGCATTGTATTCGGTTTTTTTTGCTTGTCAAGTCATCGGTTATACAACCCTCCGGAGTGTGGTTTCCTCACCCTCACAATCCAAGAAACGTCGTACTCTTTTTGGCCGAAATTGTCGATGAATGACTTGGATTTGCGGAGAACAAGACCCTCAATCTCATCCAAACGAAGGAATTCCTCGAAATGAGTCTTGAAGTCCTTAACCCAAGTTTCGGCCATCCAAATATCATCAGTCACGCGCAAGGCGATCCCCTCGTTTGGCTCCAAATCCTTAGGGTTCCGGCAAATTTCAGAAAGCAAAGCGATGCGCTGGAGTTGGTTTAGGCTTTTGATCAAGTATTTACCAGCATGCAAAACATCAAAAAGCACAATTTTGCCTTTATAGTTCTTGCTCTTGGTCTTATGATCAAGAAGTTCCCCATCAAGCCAGTATTCTTTGCCATCCTCTAAGTTAAGAGAGAGAATCTGGGCAATATGTGACTTTGTGAGAGAAAATAATTTCGGAGCGGTCCCGTGCCTGGTCAAAATGGAAACCTTTTTGTCCTTAGATATGTGTATCAAGACATGGGTTCCATTGAACTTTCTCTGCGCAAGCCACTGCCCGCCGCTCTCGTACTTGCCTAAACTAACTGGCGATATCTTGCACGCCGGGTGCGGGGGATAAAGTACAAGCATGAATTCTCTCCTCAAAGAGAATATAGCCCCCGCACCCGTTCTTGTAAAGCAGACCTTTAAAAGTTCTGTACCTTTTTTGCATCCAACTCGGACCGGAGGATGACCACATCCTTGTCGGCCTCGACGCCTATCCGAACCTTATTCAAGTTGTCTATTCGGACGACCGTGAGTTTGATATCCTCGTGACCGGGAATCCTCATAATAATCGTCTCGTCTTTCTTCCTACTCAAAACTAGCATGATAGTCTCCTTTCAGTTCCTTGCCAAAAACAAGACCTCGCTCCGGCAAACCCCGGGCATCAGTCCCGCATCCTATAGTAGCGACCAGAGATAAATTTTTCCAGAGTATTCCATGACTTTCCTTGTCGAAACAATCAGAAAATCAAAATTTCCATAAATCGCAACCTCCTTGTGGGTAAAGACTTAGATAAAAAGCGACAAAAAAGAGGTAAAAAAAAATTGACGTTTGAAAACGGCTGCGTATAGTCCAGTTGTGGAGACGGTTAAGCAACGGAGTGTTTGAAAAAAGGTGCACAAAGTGTACGGATTCGTGGCTGGCCCGCCCGGATTCGTTTCAAACAAAGGGCCGTATAGAAGAGAGAAAAGATCATGACCACTATTGAAAAGTCGTTTGAGGCTCTTGAGAAGTCGGTGGCTAAGGTTAACGCAATCGTCAAGGCGATCAAGGATAGTTTCACCGGAGAAGAGCAAGTCCCGACCCCAGAAGCGGCTCCCGTAGAGCCAGAGACCAGCGAGACGCCCGAAACCACGGAAACTACCGAAACAGTAGTCCAACTCGAAGATACCCCAAAGAGCTTGAACAAGTCGGAGATGATCCGGAAGTACTTCGAGAAGCATGGGATGGAGGTCAAAAACAAGGATATCATCGAGTACGCCCGAAAAACGTACAACATCGAGTTGAATGCTGGCCTTGTGTCCATCATCCGTGGAACCATGGCCGAGCGGAAGGTCCGCAAGGCGAAGGAGTCAAAAGGCGTCAAGAAGGTTGCGAAGGCCGATGGGGTAAACAAGTCGGAGATGATCCGGAAGTATTTCGAGAAGCACGGGATGGAAGTCAAGAACAAGGATATTGTAGAGTATGCCCGGAAAGCGCACAAGATTGATTTGGCTCCCAGCCTCGTATCCATCATCCGTGGAACCATGGCCAAACCCAAGAGCGGCAAGGCAAAGAAGGAAACGCATCTGGAAGGCCTTCCCATGACGGCACTCACTGTGGCCCTTCTCCAGAAGAACCGCGGACGGGACGGCTTGAAACTGAGCGAGATCACCGATCTCGTGATCAAGTCTGGGTACAAGTATTCGGGAGACAAGGGCCGAGAGGGCATCACCCAGAACGTGTGGCAAGCCTTGAACAACTTGTCCAAGAAAACAGCGCATCCAGGCTACGACGGAGAGGTCTCGGTCATTCTCAAGGATGCGGCAAGCCACCGCTATCGCTTGAATCCCAAGGCAAAGCGCCGCAAGGTCGCTTGAGTCGTCCCTCAAAATCTGGAACAAAGAGGCCCGCTCCCAAAAGGAGCGGGCTTTTTTGCTTTTACAGCTATATTAAACCATGAGGCTCAAAAACAAAGATATAATAGAAATCCTTAACAGCATAGGGCTCTTGTCGAAAAATAAGCTCAAAGTGAGATTGGCATGGAAACTCGAGAGTGTACGAAGAGCCCTCACTCCCGCAGTCGATTCATACAACTCTAAAGTCAACTACTTGAAGGCCGCAAGGGCTATAAAGAACGAGCAAGGAAAAATAGTACCATCAAAAGATGAAGATGGAAACGACATACCGAACACGATGATGTTTGACAAAAAAGTGGTCGGGCAACTCAATAGCGAAATAAACATGATATTAGAGGACGAGTCAGAAATTGAGTTCGACCTCATCTCGGCTTCGGAGTTCGGCGACATGGAGGTGCCTCAGTTGATAATCAAAGGGCTTTTTAAGGCTATGACGGAGTAATTATGGAAAAGACATTGAAGTCAAGACCGATGGAGTTCATGCCCTTCTCCAGGTCGCCAGTAGACATACTGATACCATTTCACGCCCAGTATGAGAAAGTGACCGAACTACTCAAAAGCATACTGACATCAGTTAGAAGCAACCCCTACCAGATCACACTTGTGGACGACTGCTCCGACAACAAGAACTTTGGCGAGGAGATAAACAAGCAGTTCATAAAGACAACACCAATTGGTTTTAAACCCCAAGTGCAGTACATCAGATCAAACAAACACTTGGGCTTCGGGGCTGCTTTGAAGTTGGGATTCGACGCAACAAACTCCCCATGGGTCATGATAATGCACTCCGATTGCTTGGTAGAGGATCCGAACTTCATGATCCAAATGGGTCAATCCCTACTGAACTGGAGGGCGGAAGGAGTGCCGGTAAAAATGGTGTCAGCAAGGTCAAACAATCCCGGAGAGTGTTCCCTCGCATCGGCCAAGTTTGGCGAACAAGGAGAAAAAGACATCATTCTTCAAAACGAGACCCTTCCGTTGTTCTGTGCCATGTGTCACAGGGATCTTTTCTCATACATCGGTGGATTCATCAAGCCATACCCTTACGCATGGTACGAGGACGAAGAACTCTCGCACAGAATGAAAAAACGAGGGCTGCTACAAGGGATATCTTCCAAAGCGTGGATTAAACACCACGGAGGATGTACTTTAAAATACTTGTGGGAAAAAGACAAAAAAATAAAGGATATCATGGAAGACAATAGAAAATTATGCCTAGCCGACATCAAAAGGATGGGCTAGCTGCACTAAATATTCTTAGATCCAATTAACAAGGAGGTTCAATATGGATTCGGAGAATGACATGTTCAAAGAAATTTCGGCCGAAGTCGTCGGCGGACCATTATGCGGCACAAATATACAAATTGGAGACAAGGGCTTCAAAAGCAAAATAATCATGACGCACATGAATAAATTCTATTTGTATGCGTTGAGAGAAAATAAAGAACTAAACGACAAGACCTTCTACGACTACGTCGGAAAAAAATGATTCCGTCCTTCTGCGGATATGATCAGCGAGTCAAGTAAATAATAATGACACGTGTTCTTTACACAAGGAGGATTTAAATGGCATTTTATTGTCGCAAACCCGTTAAGAGCGGTGAAATGCACGGAGTTCTATCGACCTTGAAACAGACTTGCGCAAACCCCGACAGCAACAAAAGAAAGTTGTGCGGTGGATGGAAGTACTTCATGGTTAGTTGCCCTAAGAACAACATGATGTGCAATGCAATGTCTGGGGCTTGGGTTGCCGCGAGCACCGTATGTTCCCAGAGGCTCTATTAGTCTTTATTTAGATATTCGAGTGCACTAAAAGATGAAGTCGGACTCCAAAAAGTTCGACTTCATTTTATTTACGGCCTTATAAACACACTAAATATTATTTTGAGACTAATGGACTTTTTTATTATTCCGCCGGAGTACTAAAAACAAAGTCACTGAGTTCTCCAGCTGGAGTTCTCCATTGCATTTGTGAAAAATTATTTGTCGCCGAATGACTGGTATAGGTTAGGGTTGAGACTCCTTGATTATAAGAATATACCTCCCAGATATTTGTCCACGGGTTCAATAAAATTAAACCTTCAGTAACGCCTTGTTGATTTTTTTTGAGATATTGTGGGGTTCCTATTGGGTTGTCTTCTGTGACTGCAACACTCTCTAATTTCCATGCTCCGAGTGCTCCGCTCAAATTACAACACCCTCCCGTAGCAGATCCGTTCACATACCACGCACCAATTGATTTCGATTCTAATGAGCTAAAAATTGTCATATGTCTCCTTGAGGCATTGCTCTAATGCTCTATTTAGTTTATTGCAAAAGAACTTTATTCGATGACAACGTCTTTTTATCACCACTTTTCAACTTGTGTGCCTTGATCAACTATTTTTTTGTGCAAGGCCTCGGCTCGAGCGGCATTCTTGGAATCCTCGGTGCCGTGCCACTGAAGCCATATCTTTTTAATGTTCCTAGGCCAACCCATCTCCAACATGCGGCTTAGAACCTCATACTCAGACCACTCAATATCCATCTTGATATAGATTTCCTTTGAAGCGTCAAGAGATTTAATGAAATCCCACATATCCACGCATGGAACAACCTCGTAATCAAAATAGTCCCCATATCCCTTTCCGCCATAGGTCTCCTCAAGGAGCGATCCTTGACTCTTGCCATCGGCACCGTAACGGTTGAATATGGCTCTGCCGTTTCTCGTCCACGCGGCCTTCTTGAAGAAATTGACAGTGTGGTTCGGAAAATCAGAAGAAATGTCTCCTACTAATGAGTTGGGCTCAAAAGCGTATATCTCCCAACTATCGTCGATATCGAGTTGGTCGATCATCTTGGACAAACCTTGCCCCTCATGGCTGCCGAGGTCGATAAATATGCTTTTTGACTGTTCCCCATTTTTGTCAAAGAGTTTGACCCCGTCGTCATTAAAAATCTTGAAATATGTCCTCCAGTCGCATCTTATGAGGTTGTATTTTTCATCTCGGTCTCTACAGTACGTGATGTCGAATACCTTCTCGTCGCTACCTATGAAGCCAGAATTCAAGCAATCTTCTACGGTATGATTGAAGTCTTCCACAAGGCCGTCTATTAAATTGCTAGGAACGAAGAATGCGGTCCCTTGAATGAACCGAATTTGCGATAAGGCGTGATATTCCTTATCTTTCACGATTATGTTTTTGCTATGGCTGAAGAAGGTTATTTTGGAATTATCAAGTTGATTAACCTTATCGAGGCACGGCCATGTAACTCCCTTGTAATTTTCAATAGACTCACGGAGCCCGCCAGCGTCTGCCCATATCAACATATCGTTGTCAAAGTACCGCTCGTTCTTGGCGTGCTGCAAAAAGTGCAGTTTATTGAACATGATTATATTGTAGAGGGGCCTATTCATCTCGGGGACTTCAAGGTGGATCTTCTTCTTGAACTCCTCAGAGAACATGAGGCTGTTTAGCTTGTCATAGTACAACTTATAGCAGTCCAATTCCTCAACAGGTTGGACAATGATACGTGTCTTCTCCAAATCGGGATCGAACTCTTTTCTATACTCTCTTATCTTAGAGGCGAACTTCTCCTCGGTGTAAACAACTATGTTTGCGTCCATCGATAGCGTGTTCCTCATCCACCAGAGGTAGGTGTCGTAGGACAGCGTGAATGAGTTCCAGTTGTCGCGGCCAATGTCATAGAGGGCCATTACTATGACGGGTTTGCTTATAACCATTCCCATGTGAATTTCGCTCCTTTGTGATAAAGAATACAGTCAGTGTTGTTGTTAACGAAGTAGTTGTTGAACTCGTCCATCATACTAGCAACTTTGAAACCATCAGATGCTAACGAGGTTGGGACGAATCCCTCGGAATAGCCGTAGTATCCACTTTTATTTAACTCAAGAAGATGGATCATTGCCCTATTAGAGAATCTGGCTATAGGGAAAAAACAGCCGATGTGTCTTTCGGAACTCTTGAATTTATCGCCTGCGCCGGGGCAATGTCCAAGCCAGAATCCGTGCGAACCCTCCATTCTGTTGTTAATCACGCTTATTCTGGGAAGATCCTTATAGTCTTCTTTCTTGAAAGCTTGTATCGCGAGGAAATCATCATGAAGCCCCTCGTATGCCGTCAGCATTTCCTTCAAGTTTCCGTCAAAGTTAACATCGTCGTCAAAGAACCAATAATATTCAAAACCAGGGTTCTTAAGAAAGAAAACGAGCATCCTGAAGTGTGCGTAGAAATAGTTTGGGTTCTGGTGACTGCCCCAGCGGTGGTGTCTATTTATGGGCCGGTTAAACGAATTTTCTTCAAAGTCTGAGCCGTTATACATACAGACCTTGCATTGGTAGCCGTCCTCCACTTCGGATTCAGACTTGCCGGATTGGTTGTCAAAGAGGACCCGGAAATTTTCAAATCCTTGAGAGGCAAACTTCCTTATCACCTTATTGCCGTCACAATCCGCAGAAAGAGTGCGGTGGTAAGAACAAACTGAGACGCATGTGTTTTTCATAGATAGGGCGCTTTTATTTCCTTGTGCCATTCGGGCACCCTGTTGAACTGATGAACTATGTCATACGGTGATCCCGCGGCCGTACGCACCAATCCATTCTCCATCATGGGAATCCCGTACTTCAAATTTTTATTGAAGCCCCATGCAGTAAAGAACTGCGTAGGGCCGGCGACCGCGCAGTGCATCGCCCAACCCTCGTCTAAATTGAAAAGTTTGAGTTTCTGAATCTCTTCGTTCGCTATCATCACTATTAAGGCGGCTTGGTCCTTAATTGCATGGCCGTCGGGGCTCGCTTCGCACAACTTAAACATCCTTTCGTAAACGCGAGTCAATGCGTCTCTTTTTCCCGCCACCACTCCGGAACACACGATTTCGTTACGCACGCATTTTTCCAAGTGGTCCGGGAAGAGTTTTGCAATATTATCATAATTCCATGGATCTTGATGAACCTCCACGCCCTCGCCGCTGGCGAAGAAATCAAAGTTATCCACATCCATCTTCAAAAAAGGATCTCCTTGGAAAGCGACGTCAAAGACATCCGTCACAACAAAGACATCGGCATCCGAGGTCTTTAAATAATTTACCATGTGCTCAAGACGCTTGTGGTTTATGTGCTCTAGTTCTTCTACCTTGACTTCTTTAAAAGTTAAGCCGAGATCTTCACAAGCCTTAACGTCATCTTCGTTCATGTTGGCGGCCAGCAAAACCACATCGCCCTCGGAATGTCTCTTGAAACTTTCGCTCCAGAGTTGAATTTTTTCCTTATTGAGGGCTACGTTGTTCGAAAGGCCGAGGAGGACCTTTTTCATAGTGAACCCTCCATTCTTTCACACCAACCCTTTGACTTGGAGAACGGCCAAACGACCCACTTCTTCGGCTGCACAGTGGTCTGGAATTCGCGCCATATCTTGCAATAGCCGTCTTTATCGGCTCTGACACGCTCTATCTCTTCCGCGTCTGCATCCTTCCTGTATATGGTTTCGCCGTTCTCGTCATGGAAGGCCACAACCCAAAACTCGTAATCTTCTTCGGGCACCGAACTGAAACCAACATCAATACAGTGTTTGAAAACCCTAGAGAAGGTTTCAAGCCATTCCTCCTCAGATCCGTACAGTGGGTTTGGAGGGTTCTTAAACTCCAAGGTTTCCTTCTGGACTGCTCGCTTAGAAAACAACACGCCAGTGTACTTTTCGTAGTCCCTAACCGTACGCTCGTTTCCAAACCCATAAAGTCCTCCATGGCCCTCTTGGATCTCGCCGTCCATTCCAAAAAGTTTACGGTTGGCAAGGTGGCTCTTTTCGTTCCTCTTGCCCCACTCCTTGTCGTCGTCCCATTGCTTGGTTCTGCCTTTGCGGGTGTACTCATGCCAAGCAACGACCTTATGAGGATGAAACAAGTCGTAACCATGCGTATAAGCCCGAACGGCGATTGATATTTCTTCGCCGTGGAAATAATACTCGGGATTGTGCTGCACTTCTTTGGAGAAAATCCCCAGCGTGAAACAAAAATGTGCCGAATAAAATCTAGCGGGGAGAGGTTCCTTCAACGACTGGTAGTCGGGAATCTCGGCCGGAAGGAAGAAAACAGCGCCCTCAGGTATAAATCTATCAAAGTTCATCTTCCAAGGCGAAAGAACTCTGCCTTGCGGGTCATTGTCTGGGTCAAAAGAAGAAACATATGCCGTAAGCAATGGCTTCTTGTGGCCCTTCCACTGAAGGAGCTCCATCATTCCTATAAGAGTCTCGTCCCAATCTTGAGCGAACCTCATGTGGGAATCTATTTGCATTGTGTATTGTTCGTTATCGTATAGTTGTTGAACGGCATGCCGGGCCCAGCAGACACCCTTGGAATCCTTGTAGTCTATATCTATGATCTTAAACCTGGGGTCGTTCTTGTATTCCTCCAAGTCATCCCACGAATCATCAGGGGAATGCTGCCATGCTATGCCTACAACCAGATTTTCCGGATGCTTGGCCTTTTCAATCATGTCCTTAAGAGTGGACTTAAGTTGAGGATCTCTGTAAGCCGCTATCTGCACGAATACTTTGCTCATTTAACTACCTTGTTTGTTAATAGATTGTGCGGCTTTAGAGCCGCGATGACACTAATATAGTGTAGATTGGAAAAATGATCCATATCAAAATATATAACGTGGAGGTACAGATATGATAAATTTTGCAGCGGCTTTAGTAATCTTGATTTTAAGCGGGTATCTGGCAAGCAAGAGACTCGCTAAGCTAGAATCGCCTACTATAAAAGAGCCTTCGGAGGCACAAGAGGTGGAGCAAAAATCAAAGGAAATAAAAAAGGAGCCCTCTAAGAAGAGGGCTCCTAAAAAAGTAAAAGTAAAGGTGAAAAAGAAGAAGAAGAAGAAATGAATCAAAGTTCCTTGGCAAACTGGTAGAGGCGAACGATGTCGTCCTTCTCTTTTTGAGTCAATCCTTCCACGGACTGGATCGACCATATTTCTGCGACGGAAACCTTCTTCGCACTCTTCATGAACTTTCCGGCCATTTTGTATGCTTTTTTAGCTTGGACTATGGTCAGTTCCACGCCTTGCTCAGCCATCATCTTCCTGAATTCAAATATTTTATTCTGCATCTGAATCCTCCCGATAGGAGGTTCTTCTCCTATCGAAGTTCTCGTGAACCAACTCGACTTTGACGTCGTCGTAGAACTTGGCAATGAACTGATCTTCCTTCCAGAAGGGCACCTCTACAGCCCACCTGTTGATGATGCTTGACACTTTCGTCCCCGACACGCCTAGCATAGCAAGCATGGAATATATCTCCTTGCTCGACACATCATCGTAGAACTTAACAAACACGCTTCTGTTCTTGTCTTTCATTCTTTTCGGCATTAGAAATCTCCTTAGATTAAATTATAGCAGCCACTACTGAATCTGGGAATAGAGAAAGTTGATGATCTTTAGAATTTTTGACGTTCTTTTTTCGAAATCCGGGCTTGAGTTTAGGTTTTGCATCCCAAACAGGAAGATAGTATTTTTCTCCGGCGGAATGGTCATATTTAAAAGGAATGTGAAAACCATTGTCATATGCCCATCGGACCAGATTTTCTACATGGTCGCTGGTGATCAGTGTGTCGGTCTTGTTGTTGGATCCAAATCGATTCACGATTTTTTTCAGAGTACCGAGCGGAACGATATAAAATCCTTGCTCTAAATTCAGCCATTTTTTAGATTTTTTACCGCATGGTTTCTTGAAAGAAACAATCATCATGTGAGATTCAAAAAACCTTTTGATTCCGCCCGGCTTGTTTTTAGACCACGCCAGAGCAAATTGCGGCGATGGCGAAGAATAGCCAACGCTTTTTAAAGAAACATCAATTCCGGCAAGGCAGTAGTCGCTGTCCTTGGCTCTTGGAATGTCTTTGGGCTTCAAATCAAATCCTACAATCTTTGAACGCATCATTTCCTTAAAAAGAATCTCTCTATCCGTGGCCTTGGCCATTGCGACCTTGTTTTCTTGATTCTCTATCACAGATGACAAGAAAAGATAATGATCTAATACTGTTCGACCATTCTTGTATTCGGAATTGAGAACACCTTCTAGTTCTTTTATTATCGAGCGGCACTCATCGAAATCGTCTTTGAACATTTAAAAATTCTCCGTAGGTGCGAAATGTTATAGATGTCACTAGATTTTGCAATAGCAGTTTTTCTATTGATCAAAAGGGCGCATTTTGCTAAAAAAGGACCATGATGAAATTTATAGATCTATTTTGCGGCATCGGAGGTTTCCACCAAGCACTTAAAAACATGGTGCTAGAGTGCGTGTTCGCTTCAGACATAGATGAAGCGTGTAGAAAAACCTATTTCGAAAACTACGGCCTTATGCCAGCGGGCGACATAAAAAATGTAAAGATAGGAGACATTCCGGATTTTGACGTACTGTGTGCGGGCTTCCCGTGCCAGCCGTTCTCGAAGGCTGGATTTCAGAAGGGATTCGACGACGACAGAGGGAATCTTTTTTTCAACATCTGCAAGATCGCAGAGGCTCGGAACCCGAAGTACATGATCTTAGAAAACGTTCGGAATCTGGCGTCGCATGACTCCGGCAACACTTGGAAGGTCATAAGGGAGTCAATAGATGGACTCGGATATCACACCTATAAAGATCCGCTCATACTAAACGCATTGAATTTCAAAATTCCGCAGAACAGAGAGAGGGTTATAATCATGTGTAAAAGGAAGGATCTAGGCATTCTGCCGGAACTTCCCAAAATTTCGAAATCTAAGTCGGGCACATCTTTAAAGGATATTTTGTGCGACCATGACAAAAACAAAATCTCCGGCAAAATGAAAGTTGTGGAGGGAGTTTGGGACGAGTTTGTCAAACTCTTGGCTTCCAACTCGATTGCGATGCCCAAATGCCCTCTTTGGACGGACTGGTGGGACAGCGATGGCGACGGAACTGCGCAAAACACGGTCGAAAAGAAAGCGGCCTTCTATATCAAATACAAGAACTGGATAGACAAAAACAGAGATTTCTACGCCACAAATATTGAAATTATCAAGCCATGGCTAGTTCGATCGAGAGCAAAGAAAGATTGGCTTGGAGCCGTGAGAAAGTTCGAATGGCAAGCCGGAGACCTCAAGAAGGACGACGGCATGGACAAGGTTCTTTGGAGCGCCCGGGGCTCGGGCATAAGAGCGAAAAGACCTGACTACGCACCGACCTTAGTGGCCTTGTCGCAAGTGCCCGTTTATGGTCCGGAATCTAGAAAACTGACCGCACGAGAACTCTTGCGTCTCCAATCGTTCCCGGACGCGTTTAAGTTCAACGAAAAGAACATCTACAAACAAGTTGGCAACGCTGTTAATGTCAAGATGATAGAGCGATGCGCAAGATTTCTCATTTTTGACGAACCTCTTTTCAAACACGAATAATGATGGTAGTTTGAAGCAAAACCCCAAGGATCGTAATTTGAGACTCAATGAAGAGCAAAAGTTTGTGATCAAAGAGGTCATCAAACTTCAAAAGCCCGTCCAAGTGCTCTCGGGCTACGCCGGAACCGGTAAAAGCACCGTTATAAAGCACTTAGTGGAACTGCTCCCTAAGTTCGCTGTATGCGCTTATACGGGCAAGGCGGCAAATGTGCTTAGAGTCAAGGGCATGGACGCAAAAACGATCCACAGCCTCATATACAAAGCGTATACAGATGAAGAGAAGAGGGTCTACTTTTCTCTCGCATCGTCGCTCGAATGCGAAGGAATCATAGTAGATGAGGCCTCTATGGTAAGCGAAGGCATATACAAGGATCTAAAGCACTTCAACAAGCCTATAATCTTCGTCGGCGACCACGGACAGCTTGAGCCGGTCGGTGACAAATTCAACATTATGGGAGAACCGGACTATAAACTAGAGACTATACACAGAAACGCGGGCGAGATAGCCCACTTCGCCGAATATATCCGCAAGGGTTATAAACCGAGCAGTT
>Ga0114963_10000321_pt1 | contig 31862 bp, 51 predicted proteins | sample C_131016_EF_Meta_FD_87019 | JGI IMG/M metagenome (GOLD analysis project Ga0114963, IMG submission 87019) | Freshwater microbial communities from Lake Croche, Canada to study carbon cycling - C_131016_EF_MetaG | ecosystem: Environmental > Aquatic > Freshwater > Lake | place: Lake Croche, Canada... | reverse complement strand
GTCCACTCCATCGAAAGCAAAGCATCCCGCTGCGCCTCCGTAAGCTGTCCCGCGATCTGTTTCACCTTGGCTTGCTGTTCTGCCGATAGCCCGCTCTGGCATCGCTCTGCTAGTGTGCGAAGGTCAGTCATGTGCGTGGCTCCAGTGCTGCTAGGTTGATTGCCTCTTGCTTTGCAGGGCTGTCCGCATAGGCCGCAAATGCGGTGTGCATGATGGCGACAATTTCACGCAGCCGCTCAATCTCTGCCGCTTGGGCTTCGATGTGGCGCACCAAGCTGGCGTTATTGTCCAGCGCCATGTTCAATTCCCAGTCGCTCATTGCTCTGCCTTTCCTGCTAGGGCTGCACGGGCGATACTCCCGCCAATGCTATCGGGGTCTCCTGCTGCTTCACGAAGGGCCTCACGCAGCCGCTCAATCTCTGCCGCTTGGGCTTCGATGCGGTCTTGTAAGTCACCGATCAGCTTCAAGGTTGTCATGCTTTCTCCAAGACCCGCAAGCCGCTCAATCAGATCGTCGCTCATGATTTTGCAAACTCCCCAAATCGCTTCTGCGCTTCTGTTTGATATCGCGCCGATGCTTCTTCGACTGTGGCAAACAGTCCAAGGTAATTGGAATTGCCATCAACGGCAATCCATGCGCCAAACCTATTGCCAACCTGAACAACTCCCTTAGCACCAGCCTTATTGGTGCAACGCTTTCCGGTATTGCCCATGTTTTGAGAGCGAGTGGCCTCGCGCAAGTTGGCTATCCGGTTGTCATCACGCACTCCATTGACGTGGTCGAGGTCGCCATCAGGCCAGACCCCATAGTGCAGCCACCAAGCAAGGCGATGTTCGCGGTAAAGTTTTCCCATGAACATAATCTTCCTATATCCGTTCGGCGCGACTGTCCCTGCACGGGTATCTGTCGATACACCACCACGGTTCTTTGTGCGGAAAATCTCGCCTGTTTCCGCATCGTAGCTAAACAGGTGCCGATCTTCTTCGGTGATGTCCCGTGACGGGTAATATTTCCTATTGGCCATAGCCACTCTCCCAAAGTTCGATGGCGCGGACACAAAGTTGCGCTTGATTTGCGTAATTCCTGCCAAACCGCATCGCTTCTTTCGCACACAGCAGCTTGCGATCAACGGGCGGCTGCTCATGCTTGGCGATCATGTCGCAGAGAGCGGGGTAAAGGTCGTCGTGGTCGCCTTCTACGTAATAGTCTCGCAAATCCTTAACGGTGTGGTTGAGCCAGTGATAGCCAGCCCGCTTCGCGGCTTCGATCAGCACCCAATCTTCTGGTGTTGTGTTAGTCATTACTTAATCTCCACCAAAGAATTAGGCAGTACGCAACGGGCACCAGCATGTGTCCAAACACGAACCATACCCTGTGCATAGCAGATGCTTTCTTGTGTCTGCTGTTTATCTACAGTAGCTACTAGGAGAAAACCAAAGCCAACAGCCGCCAATACAAAAAGAGTAGTACCGCTGAACACACGATTAAAAACTGTTTCCAAAATATTTTTCATTTCAAATCTCCATAAATTATTCAAATGTATCTTCTTCAAACATCTGACGCTCAAATCGATCTAGAATCTCATGAAGCTCGTCATACTTACCATCGAGCACTGCCAGATTCAACATGATCGTGTTTATGCCGCTGTGAACGTTTTAGTCAACGGAACTAATGTAATCGCAGTTGATATCTTGTTAGTTGAACCATATTGGAATATTGGATCAGCATACAGTACCTGATTGCTTGCAATACCTTTAATGGCACGATTGGTTGCTTGCGCATCTGGAATGTTAAATGTGCATACCCCAAACTGCATGGTTGCTGTACCACCCATGCTAACACCATATGTATTTGCTGCGGTGGAGGTATTGTTGAGAATAACATCCCCCATACCCCACTGAACTGTTCCACTTAGAGTAACTACAGCGCCAGTGTCGGCATCTACTATACTTCTTAGCATATTTCCTGTAGAATCATTTGCCATATTAAGCACTTGTCCGGTGCCGTTAGTTTCAAGATTGCGTATAGTACAATATCCACGTTGAATATTAATTAGAAATACAGAACCGCTAGCTCTTGCCATGGTACAATCATATAGTTCTACTCTACTGCCGGTACCTGTGTTATTCGCATAAACACAACTCTTGGTAGCGTTGCCTTGATAGCAATATACATCTTGTAAATAAACTTTTGCTGGATTAGCTCCATTTATTTCAATGGAATGGTTTGCTACGTCTGTTTTAACGGCAACATGAGACAGACCGAATCTATTGACGTTTAGAGCATTTCCACTCGAGTCTGCAGGAGTAATAACAACTTTTCCATTGATCCAAATAGGTATGTGTCCAGCATCTGGTGTATCACCAATAATAAAAATATTACCACGAGTTAACGTTACGTTTTCTGTAGTAGAACTTACTAATATAATAAACTGTGGATTGTCTACAATAGAGCCTGATATCGAAATAACTAAACTACCATCAGCAATTCTTGCTTCAATATATGCTAAAGCTTCAGTAATTGTTAAGAATGGATTTGCTAAACTACCTGTAGCTGTTCCAGCAACAATGTCTGTTCTAATTGGATCAACATACCAGCGTTGATCTGCGATTGCATTTGGTTGAGTTAGAGGTAATCCACCGATTGTTACACCGTCAGCAAGACGAAGGTTACCAAGAGCCGGATCATAAAAAACCTCGCCGTACTGACCAATAAAGGTGTTAGCTGGGTTTCCACCCATTTTTTCTGAAAAGAATTTAAAGGTAGAATTTGTCATATATAAAGTTCCTTATTTTCTATCTATTTATACATTCAGTAAATCCCTCTGCTGGATTCGAACCCTCGACATCTTCGTTGGCAACGAAGTGCTCTACCACTGAGCTACACCCGCATACTCATCCACACCTGACTTGGAGTAGTATCGACACGTTTCACAGCTACCCATCAATTCGGCCCACTTCCATTACCCCATGATTTTACAGTAGGAGCATAACCAGTATCCTCCCAACGCTTTTTGATCTTAGCATCAACCTCATCAAAGGACAGAGGACGATAGTCAGTGTGCTCAACAGAGACACACAGGTAGCGAGGATCGATTCTTTCCTCCTCATAGGGATATATGTCATCGCCAGTAACTTGCAGCGTTAGCTCCATCACCTCATTCGCATGAAGATGGCCATGCACATTCACACGAAAACGATCAGTCACACAGTCAGGGTGCAGAGGGATATGAGACAGGATAAACTTATCCACAAACACACGTACACCATACAGGGATTCGAAACCAACTTCACGATAATCAGAATCCTTGAAGATATCATGATTACCACGAACCAGACGATTCTTACCGTTCAGACGCTTGACATGATGCAGTGATTTTCTATTGATCACAACATCACCAAGGTGATATACTGTATCCTGTGGACGAACCACGGCATTCCAACGCTCAACCATCGTCTCATCCATCTCTTCAGTAGAAGTAAATGGGCGCAGAGGATCACCATTGGGAAGCTTAAACTTCTCCCAACTGTTAGTGTGACCAAAGTGTGTGTCAGAGATTACAAAACGGTTAGACATTATTCAATCTTTCTTCATATTCAAGCCAGCGGTAATACAATCCAAAGTCACGACCATAAGCCTCTAGTTCCCATGGCGAATCAAAATACTTGTGTTGCTTACCTTTTGGTTTCCATGTCTCACCATACCAATAAATTGCATCATCGTCAATAGATAATTCACCTGTAGCATATTGCTTTAGGTGTACCATCTCATGAGCAAGAGTTCTCAGCATTTCTTTATTGTCTTTTTGCAGAGTAATCATGAAATATCTTGATTTCTTAGCATCATCCTCTGGTAGACAATGACCAAGAAACTCATAATCATCAAGAACTTTAATTTCAAGGTCAAGGTTGTTAACGATGCGCTTATCCATAAGAAGTTCAGCATAAAACACAGAGGCATTTTTTAGCCTCTGTGCCTTTTTTTCAGTAACTCCAACAAATGAAATATTCATCAGATAATATCAGGCATCTTTGGATAAAGTGCGCTTAGACCATTAATACGATCAATATATGCAGTAATAACTTCAAGTTCCCATGCGGGTTCTACGTCAGCAGTAATTGCAAAGTCTTCTAAATCTCGTGCCATTCCATGACTAATGTAATCTACAGCAGCAGCTAGAACAGTATCATGTCCAAAATATTCAGCAACCATTTCAATCCCTTTCAATTACTATGTTAGCAGCATAGTTCAATAGTTCTAGCACATCTTCAGGGGTTTGTCTAGCCTGAACATCATCACCCTTATATTTCACAAAGTTGCCGCTAGGATCAAGTAGAGCAGTCTCAGCAGTAGAAGATGGAGGTACAGGCTTACCATAATAATCCATGATGCTAAGACCATAGTTATCAGAATAATTGCCGGGTCCAAACTGTACAGATACCGTGTATCCATTTTCGAAGGTGATATGAAAACCTTTATTATCAGAAATCTTAAACATAATCAATCCCTCAAAACAGTGGAAAGGCAATTATTCACGCCGTTGCGAACAGCAACCCATTCAGGGTTAGTGGCTTCTTCAATGTCATTGTAAAATTCACGAAGCACTGCACGAACACAGCAAGAAATGTCCGACGAACCGATTTCTTCTGCTCCTTCAAAAAAGATACGAGTCGTATTTTCGATGGTAGCAAGAAGATAGTCCAGACCGTTTTCAAAAATTTTCATGATATAATTCCTTTGTTTTGATGATGTGAATATAAAACTATTTGTGATTCGTGTCAAGCGGTTTATGCCGCCTTTCGTGAATTAATTTTATCTTCAATATACTTGTCAAAACCAACCTTCGAAGTTTCGTATCCATCACGCTTCAACCAACGCTTGATGTGAGGAAGAATATAACCCTTTTCCTGAACAATCATGAGAGGAGCAACCCCAACATTAAGAAGAGCGAAGTATTCTTCAACCGTATAGTTTTTGATCAGGAAGGTGATAAATGAACCAGCGCCATCCTTAGCATACTTGAAACGAGCAACAAACTTACGATCTTCGCCATAGGTGATATAACCGCCAGAGTTGGTGAAGTTTTCTTTAACAAACTTGGTCATGAGTAATTCCTCTCTGTGTTGATAAAGAGAATATATAATCATTTACGATTCGTGTCAACACAAAAAAAAGACCCCCCTGAAAATTAATTCAGAGGGGTCAAGTTTACTGAGGGAGAAACAACCCTTAGAAGCGATAACCTACGCCGACAAGGCCACCATGCTTGCCAGTAGAACCTTCAAAGTCTGTATAGCGGTATTCTACCTTTGCATATACAGGACCAGCAATATTTACTTCAAGGCCACCGCCAACACGTACACCTTCAAGGGTGAGACGATTAGTAGGCTTAAAGTTTGAGTATCCAATCTTGGTGAAGACAAGAACGTTCTCATTTAGAACGTAGCCAAGACGTGCACCAACTCCAATATCACGACGATCAAGTACGTTGTCAACACCAGCTTCAACACCAGCAACAACCTTACCAAACTGAAGATCATAACCAGCGCCAATGCCATAAGTCACATCAGTTGGGTCCACACCACGAGTAATATTATCTGCACCAACAGTAACTTCTACACGATCACCAGAAAAATCACTTGCAGTTGCAGGGGTAGCAACAAGTGCTGATAGTGCTAGAGAAGTACCAATAACAAAATTCTTCATATTATACTCCAATATTATTTAAGATACGACTGATTAAAATTGTGGCTCAGCCAAACCAACATGTTGGGTAATGCTTCATAATCTCTTTGTCAAGTGTATTTTTCACAAAGTTTTGTTGCTATTCCATACCAATAATCCTTAAACCATTGGTTTTTGGCATTTTCACTGGCACGAAGTGCTTTGATAACACGCTCACTATCTAGCTTACGATCAGACATAATGTAATCCTAAAAACTCAAGAATTTCAATTTCATGAATATTAATAAAGCGATCTTCATAAACAATACCATGTCCGCCAGCATCAATGAAATGAATAATATTCTTAGAGTGATCATCAATTAATAGAGAATTTGGACTTGCAAGAATGCTTTTATCAGCACCAGATGACGTTGCACAAAAAGGCATTTTGTTTAATTGAGGAAAGTTCTTTTCCAACCAAGCCTTTTTTTGTCGAATTACTTCACTAAAAGGTTCATAGAATTGACCATGAGAAGTAAGAATTGCAAGCTTTACTTTTCCTGACTTATGAAGTTTTATCAGAAATTCAACTAACTTTGAAGCATTTGGCATAGGAGCCTGAGTGTAAAAACCATTAATTTCTACATACTTAGGAAGCCATTCTTTATATAGAGGACTACTCATATCAGTTATATTAGGATCACCGCTAAATTTAGTAATTCCATCATGGAGGTCGGCTAATACTCCATCCATGTCAATAAAAATAGTAGGAAGCATTCAAATCAATCCTTATTAAGAAGGTACATTAATCAATCCCAAAGGCCATCGTAGTATTTTGCAAAGAGACGACGACCATTTACAATTCTTTCATAATGCGCTTTTTTTCCATCTTCGTCAATCCAGTAAGGTGGTTTATTTGGATTTTTCTGATGGTTGAATTTGATGGTCTTTTTATCATTAACATCATTTTCAAAAGTCATATCAAGCTGATCAGAATTGTGATGAAACTGATCAGAATTACAATTATGATCAGTATGCTGCTTGAATGCCCAAATCATTTCATCAAGAACCCAATCCCATCGTGCATAATGATTGTCATCTGTATCCCATTCGTTTTCTTTTGGTGAAGCAGATGTTGACTTTAGATGATCTGGAACATCTTCATCATCGACACAAGGCGACCCATGTTTCTTTTCTTTAAGTTTTACGAGAACAGGATGAATGATTAGAGCAAGAGTATGATCAGCCCCCCAAACATCATAGTCATCAATACGGACCTTTTCAGTACGTTTTTGATCTGCATACCAATAATTAATGGGACGTGATAGTTTAGAAAGTATATCGAAGAAGCCAAAGACGAACTTATCAAACTTAGTATACTCTTCTTCAGGAAGATAGCAAGTTTGAGGTCTGCGCCAGCACTCATAACGATATTCCCAACTATATACCGGAATAATGTCTGATTTATAAGGACCAATATTTACTTTCATAGCTTTATATTTTCCCAATCAATCTCATCAAGACCTTTAGACATACGGTATGTATTATATGCAAGAAGAGCGGCAGCACCTGTGATACCAAATATTGCAAAAAATGCTGCTCGTTTAGCCCACTTTTTACTATCTTCCTTTAAATTATTATTCTTGTCCATCATAATTTACCTTATTTACATATTTAAATGCATGTTCTGGACCCCAATTACCAATCATGTATGGATTATCATTGAAGTATAGAATAGGAACTTCTTCATCAGTAATTTCACGACAACTAAAAATGTTTTCTTCAATATGTTTTTGACTGAATTCTTCCGCAGCATTCATTATAACTTCGTCTTTTGCATGATCTATATTTTCACATTCAATCATGTAACGATGACGAAATATTGAAATAGTTTCTATTAAATACTTTGGCATTTTTTATTTCCTTATTACAAATGGTAGGCGCAGTAGGATTCGAACCTACGATCAAGCCGTTATGAGCGGCTGGCATTAGACCGCTATGCTATACGCCCTTATATGGTACACCCGGAGGGATTCGAACCCCCAACCGTTCGGTAATCTGCCGATCATGAGGTATAAGCTCACCGCTCTACCATTGAGCTACGGGTGTATTGGTTTAAACTTCAATAATTTCTACAAACATACCTTTAGTGTTGGTATTGCATTCGTCACTATCAAGTTGTTGACCATCATAATATACCCATTCCACAATCTCATCTTCTGTAGGATAATTTTTTGTGCTAAAACTTAGCTTATTGATATCAAAGTCTGCACCGTCTGTGGTAAGGTAATTCTGAAAGAAAACACCCTTTTCAATACTAACACACGCTAGAACATGTGAACACCCTTCACATGTTTCTTCTACATAATTAACATCAAGATCGTTATCGTCAATTGCATTGCTTAAAGAAACATGGTCATAGATTGTATCAATGACATTTGCCTCCCAATCAAGAGAAGTTACTTCTTCAACTGTTAAGTATGCAAAGTCAAGATTTACGCCAAAGTTATGATCAATATCATCTTGATATTCCCAATTACCATTACGCTTAAATTTTACAGAATTAAAACGTTCAACATTCTCATCCCAGTCTTTATTAAGAAGATATTCCATCAGAGGGTTTTCATCTTCTTGATCTTCAAGAATTAAACGTGCTTCATCGCTATTCCAGTACATATACTCATCAAGTGAGCTTTTACTGAAAGCGAATTCTCCGCCATGACCAGAGATTGTGATACGAAAGATGCGATTAGCCATTGTTCTTAATCCATTCTAGAATGTTTTCAGGGGAAGTTTCACCATAAGGATCATCTTCAGCGTCATACTTTTTACCGGGTTCGATAAACCACTTTTCAATCTTACCGTTATTGACCACTACAGCATAGCGCCATGAACGATAACCGAAACCAAAATTCTGTTTAGCAATTTCCATGCCCATATAACGAGTAAAATCGGCATTTCCATCAGGGATGACCTTGACGTTCTTGAGGTTCTGAGCCTTAGCCCAAGCATTCATAACAAAAGCATCATTAACTGAAACACAATAGATATCCTTGATACCAAGTGCCTTAAAATCAGCAAATTTATCTTCAAAACTAGGAAGTTGATATGTATCGCAAGTAGGGGTAAATGCTCCAGGAAGAGAGAACAAAACAACACGCTTACCTGCAAAGAGGTCAAACGTGGTTACGTCTTCCCAGCGATATGGATTGTCGCCACCTACTGCAAGATCACGAACACGTGTCTTAAAAATAACAGAGGGAACCATCTTTGGTAAAAGTTCTTCAAACATAATATATTTCCTTATAAACACAATACACGATTTTTATTACAAATGGCGGTCCCACGAGGACTCGAACCTCGACTAGAAGTTTAGAAGACTACTGTGATATCCAGTTTCACTATAGGACCAATTTTTATATAACTTCATGTATTTCTCTATGGCAGTTTGCACATAAACACATACATTTGTCAAGCTCTTTTTTTATCTTTTCCCAACTCCAAAGACGAATTTTTACCCATTCTGCATCTTTGGTATTCGGGTCAAGATGATGGAATTCAAGTGCGTTAGCGCATTTATTATAACCACAGGTTTCACATTTCCCGCCTTTATATTCTATGGCTTCAAGCTTTCTTTTTTTCCACCTTTTGTTACAATAACGATTGAAACAATTTCGACATTTAGACTGCCATCTTGATTCGGTCTTTTTATAAGCAGTTTCTTCGTTTAAGTCAATACGACACTCAGAACATTTTTGCACTCAATTTTCCTTAGATTAGAATTTTTGTTTCTAATCTATTTAGTAAAATTGAATTTTTATCCAATTCGATTTAATCGATGCAGAAGATTTGTGATATGACGTTCTTCTTCTACAGTAAGCTGATATGCTTCTTGAATAAAAAAGTGAAGTGCTTCTTTAATAATCTTGATATCAGCAGGTGCAAATGTTCCACCTTTAACTTCTTTTGGGCCGTTATCTGTCATAACAAAAATCCTTTAGTTATTTCTTCTTACCAATATTATATTTTGGTGTCAAGTGCCATTCGTTCTTTTCCTTGTGCGATAGAATCTTAATTTGATTCATAGGCGCACGAACTTCATCTGCTTGCTTTTCGTCAACAATTTTAAGCAATCCCCAATCCTGTAGTAGATTGGCAATAGTATTTCTACGGCCTTTATCTTCATCTGAAAAATTGGATGGCTTACCGTCAAGTGCAAACATTTCCTTAAAATGAACGATATAAAATTTTCCCTGCTTGTGCAGTATGTGGCAAGACTGATACAATGTACTGTCTTTGCGTGATGCAATCCCAATGCGAGTAAGGGTTTCTCTAACCTTTAGGAAATCATCTTCCTCCCCTAACTTTACCTCTAAAAGAGTATCAATAATGTTTCCCATGTTTATCCACCTTTATTCAACCTTTTTTTTATTTCATTTATTTGTTGTGGGGAAAGTAAAGATAAGGCGGCTTCAGCTTTTGATGTATTGTACTTGTAATACTCTTTTACTGCCTCAATATCACTATCTTCCTGTTTCTTCACCCATTTGGAAAATCTTTTTTTGGGCCTGATACTATTTATAAGATAATGAAATTGTAGTTTATTATCAATATGATTTAACATATTCATTTCATTTGCATAAAGCAAGGTGTCTGGGAAATATGATAGCGACTTATTGGTTAGATATGAGTTATATCCAGCCTCTGCCAACTCATCATTTTCAGTGCCTGTCATCATATCATTCTTGCCGTATGTAATAGCGGCAACATAATCAAATGGATTACTCATCTAACATTCCATTCTTTTCAAGGATATTAGCGGACTGTTCCATGACGTATGTACATTTAGGACATACGTCATGGATTTCCAACACGCCTTCAGCAGTATCAATCTGAAATGTCATTGTCTTGTGTTTGGACTTAATAACGCTCTTGCAAAGAGGACATTTCTTACGCTTCCAGAAGGTCATAGATATTCCAATTCAACCATCATTTCAGTAAGACATGCCATCAGATTGATTTCATGATCTGCAACAAATGCCGCCTGATACTGGTATTTGGCAATAATTAAAACCAGTTGTGGAACAGAATTCTTAGCTACGTTATCGCTAGCAGTATCATATAGAGTGCGGAAAATAGCAACACTATCAGTATCAGAATTCTCTGCTACCCACTTACGTGCATTTGTAAATTCCTTGTCCTTCAAAAACCCGATAAGTGTCTTGATAGATGTTTCCTTGAGATTGGCAAGGATGCCACTGTCAATACGTCCTGTGGCACTATAACGCTGCAATTCATTAAGAACACGTCTCCAATCAGGATGATGCTTCTTAATCAACTCAGCAACAACAGCCTTGTCATACTCAATTCCTTCACCATCAAGGATAGAGCAAGAACGCTTCATCATTTGCTTAGCAAGATCAGGAAGTTCTTTCTTAGGAATCTTAAAGTCAATATTGACACAACGTGAGTCTGCAATAGGACCAATGATGCGGTTTTTAAAGTTACAAGTCAAAATGAAACCACAGTTCTTCGAAAACTCTTCCATAAAGTTACGAAGTGCTGGCTGTGTGGAGTTTGCATTTAGATAATCGGCTTCGTCTAGAATGACATACTTACGCATACCAGTGAACGAAATAGATGAAGCAAACCTCATAATTTCATTGCGTAGTGTGTCGATGTTGCCGTTCAACGAACCATTGATGACGATATAGTCAACTCCAAGTTCTTCAAGCATAGCACGTGCTACTGTGGTCTTACCACAACCAGCAGGACCAGAAAGAAGAAGATTTGGAATGTTTTTCTGCTCAACAAATGCCTTAAAGGTTTCCTTAAGGTCAGCAGGAAGAATTGTATCGTCAATTGTTTTTGGGCGATGGCGTTCGACCCAGAGAAATTCTTCTAGCATGATATATCCTTCACATAATAAAAAAGGTTTAAGAAATGCACTAAAAGTACATTCAAACTATACTTCTAGCACATTTCTTAAACCAACACAATCAAATTACTGGTTGAAGGAGCTATCCTTTTCAATCGTAATCCAGTAGTCAATGTCATCACCGGAGAAATGACCAAACCCCTTGGCAGAGATAGCAACGTCATAATCACCGGGTAGAAGTCTAATATTTTCTGTCAAGAAAATCAAGTTAAATTCGCTTGTCGTTTCACCGACTTCAACACGAAATGAAGAGTCTGTAGGATTCTTGACATTCATGGTCTGAAGATAAATCTTCTCACGATCACCAGTAACAGCAATCTGTGGTGAACCAAGAACACCAAGCGCCTTCATAACACGATTAAGAACATCGCCATTAAGCTTGAACTCTACATCACGTGTAGGAAGATTGATATCCTTTTCTGGTGGAATAAGGATCATACTAGGATCAGCATAAATGTAGTTGAACTTTTCTGAACCCTTACCAATCTGTAGATAATGATCAGTAGGAGTTAGATCAGGATCATCTAGCATCGATACAGCACCAAGAAACTGTGATAGATCATGGATGCAGAATGTGGCTTCGACTTCTGTGTCAAGAGTAGCTTTAGCCATCACATTCTTTGATTCTGACATAGTTTTAAGCACGTTGCCCTGCTTAAACTGAATGCCATTGTTGATCGATGCAAAATTGCGAATCACTTGTAGGGTCTTTGAACTAAACTTCATAATATAATACCTTTCAAATTTACTTCTTTAGCTTCTTAAGCTGGCTTGGGTCGGCAGTAGCCGCTGCACCAATTTGTGCAAGGTCTACAAGAGAACCGCCAAACACATACATGCCTACATGCTGTAGCTGCATCCATGGACAGAACCAGACATGCATACCAGCCTTACGAGTCCACTGACAGAACATATAATCTTCTGAAAGATAGCGATTCGTATCTGGGCAAATAGGTGTATCAAAGAATGCCATGATCTGTCTAGAGCCGTCAAAATGTTCTGTACGAATATGATCAGGAGTATACAGTTGTTCTGGATAAGCAACAGCAAACTTTTCAAAAGTCTGACGACGAATCATCATGAAACCAGTACCAGCTTCAAGAACTTCAACAGGCTCACCTAGTGGAATTTGACCAGTGCCGTTAGCAGGATTGAAAACGTAATCGCCTACATACTTTTCAAGGTTCTGTGGGTCTTCATCCGCAAATCCCTTATCAACAGCAGACTTGATCTTTTCCCATGAAATACACTTCTTAGGATATGGACCAGCAATGACATCATACTTATCATCATCTTCATTTTCACTCTGTAGTGCTAGTAGAGCGATAACGTCCTGTGCGTTGAAACCGATATCGGAGTCAACAAACATCATATGTGTGTCACCAGAACGCATAAACTCATCAGCGCAGTAGTTACGTGCACGAGTGATAAGTGATTCGTTGAACAAGAAGTAGAAACGAATCTGAATTCCATAATGTGTACATAATGCTGAAAGGTCTGCTACTGAACGAGCAAACATGCCAGCGCACTGACCACCATACATTGGTGCGGCGAAGAATAACTTACGCTCACGTAGCTTTTCGATTGGTACTTTAATCTCAATTCCCATAATTAATCCTTTGTAGTTGGATGTTCAAGATCATGAACATGCAGTTGAATAATAGCGTAGTGAATAACTTTCATAAGGTCTTTACGCCATTCGTTTGGTTCGCCCTTCTTGCCATAACGCTGTGTATACTTCTGCATGTTGCCAATACAGAAGCCAGTTCCATGACCGCTATCAATTATAAATTCAGTTGCCTGAAACTTATTTCGTGAATAATGCTCACCATATGTGGCATCAATATAATCGGTAATCTCCTTAAGAGACTGTCCCTCGTTGTACTTGTATTCAATCTTCTTCATTTTATAACCCAATACTCATTTGATTCATGATAATGCGTGTTTCATTTGAAATCTTTGGATTAATAATCCCTTTCTTGGCATTCTTCTTAGCCTGTTCAAAATGAATCTTGTTAGCCCTCTTGGTATACACGACACCATCAAGATGGTCAAGCTCATGTTGAAAAATACGTGCAGTCATACCACCAAACTTTTCGGTAATCACATTACCGTTAGGCTCAGTGTAACGAACACGAATGTTTTGTGGGCGCTTGATCTTGACGAAAAGATTTGGGTATGAGAGACATCCTTCTTCAAGCACAATCTGTTCATCAGACGCAGATAGAAGAATGGGATTAAAACAGACAATGATTTGTTCTGTCAACATCGCAAATGCACGATATGGCAAACCAATTTGGTTGGCAGAAATACCAATGCCGCCCTTGTCTAGCATTGTTTCTGCTAGATCATGAGCAAGTTGGATTGGGTCTGTTTGGGGATTTTTAAAATCAAACTTCTCCAACTCTGTCTTAAGAATTGGATGATGTTTATCCACTAATTCATGGATCATTATATACTCCTGTTCAAAACTTCATTAAATAATTCATTCAGGTGTTCGTCTAGGTTGGGTTCCTGTAGTACTCTTGCTAGCCAAAGATTGTTCACAAGTGTATTTATACGACCAAAATTGGTGCCATCATCTTTTTTTGATACTTTATAATTTCTTTCTTCAAGTTCTTCGATCAATTCTTCATCATCAAAGTCTTCAAGATACACATCGATATCAACTGTTACATTCTTATACGTCATTTTTTTTCTCGTATGCAGTAAAATAGGGCATAAATTCACGATACACGGTGAATACACCTAGCAACTCAGGCTCATCTTCTGGTTCATCACGCTTCCAAAGATAGAATTCTAGTTCTGTAGCGTCTTCCCAATTACTGTTATCTTCATACTCTTTGGCGCAATCTTCTATCACGTCAGAGTAATCTTCATAATCATATTCATGGTTCCATTCGAAATAATCATCGAATACAGGATCATCTACAGTGTAATAAAACTTTCTCATTACCATACTATCCTACTAAAGTTTTTGACTTTCTTGAACTTAATCTCATGATCAAAACGATCTTTGACACGACTGTTGTGTGAGATAACAAACACGTTAGAATCTTCCTGCTTACTGAGAATTTCAAACAACGCATCTTCCGCTTCATCATCAGCAGGACCATCACACACTTCATCTAAGATCAACAGGTTTGTTGCTACTGAATTGCGTAGTCTTGCAACTTCACGCCATGTAAACATCAGCGCCAAATCGATACGAAACTTCTCACCTTCAGAGAACGACTCGTATGAGAAGGTATCTCTAAAACGAGACTTTAGCACTTCATTGAACTCTTCGTCAAGGTTAAATTCACACAGAAAGTCCATGTCAGCAAGATATTTGTTGATTGTCTTATTGATGACGGGAATGTACTGTTGAACAATCTTGGTCTTGATACCACTATCTTTAAGGAATACGGCAGATACATCAAGGATTTCCTTGTGTTTTTTGAACTTAGATAGTTCGTCCTTATGCTCAATTAGTTCAATCTTGGCATTCTCATAATCGCTATCATCCTCAATTGTGTTAGAAACATTACGTAGAGCAGCAATTTCTTTGTTCAAGTCAGCAATACTGCGATTGTACAGAGTAATCTTTGTGTTGTTGTCCTGAATAGAACGATTGAACATAGTTATCTGTGTGTTAGTGATTTCAATCTGCTTGATACGATCATTCACATCCTTAAGCTTTTGTTGAAGGTCAGATACACCACCACTAATTTCTTCAAGCTTATTGCTACGCTTTTCTACCACACTGCCCTTATAATCAGGATCAATATCTTGCTTACACGTAGGACATTCATCATGATTGTTAAAGAAATCAATTTCCTTCTTCAAACCACGAATGCGTTCATTTAAAGCAGAACCCATCTCAATGATTTTGTTCTTGCGCTTTGATACCTTATCTTCATCAGCAATCTCTTCTAGAAGATCATTAACCTGAGACTGATATCCATCAATACCAACATTCAATAGGCAACAGTCTGCTTCAAGCTCCTGCACCTTAAGTTGTTTTTGAGCAATCAATTCTTCGTTGTTTGCTTTTAGAGAATCAATATGTTTCTTGTGAAGATCAATTCTTTGTTCACATAGTTCAACAGCATATTCAGCATCTTTAAGTTTCGTCTTATTTTCTGAAATACGTGACTTCAGGATACCATTCATAATAGAAAAGATTTGAATGTCGAGATAATCTTCCACAATCTTACGGCGATCAGGAGTTGTCAGACGCATGAAAGGAATATAGTTAGCAGAACCAAGCACCACAACCTGTGTAAAGGTCTTGTGGTTCATCTTGATATGATTTTTTTCAAAGTTCTCTTGATCTTCTCTGGCCCCTTCCTTATCAAGCATCTTGCCGTTGCATGTAACATCAAACACGTTTGGTTTCATACCACGACGAAGTTGATATTCATTACCATTGATAGACATGTCTAACTCAACCATCAATCCCTTATTGGTGATAGTGTTCATTAGCTGCTTGAGTGTGACGTTGCGAAATGGCTTATTGAATAACACATAGCAAAGTGCATCAAGAATAGTAGACTTGCCGCTACCGTTCTTACCAGAAATAAGTGTTAGGTCATTACGCATTAAATCAATTTCGGTAAACTGATTTCCAGATGACAGAAAGTTCTGGTAGCGAAGTTTTTTAAAGATTATCATTTATTAACTCATATACAAAGCTTCGGTGTACAGACTTGTAAGGTATTCGTCAAGCTCTGTTTTATCCACAGTAACATCTGAAGAATTAATCACCTTACGTAGAATTCCTAGTGTGCTCTCAGCATCAACCATCTCATCCTCTTCATCCATATTGAGAACAGTCTTTTGTTCAATAATGTTGAACTTAAAAGGATTTTGTTCTTCAATCTTATGCACAAATTGCTCATATTTCGTATCATTATTTCTACGTTCAACAACAAGCTTGATAGCAGCACCTTCCAATAGACTAAAATCAATATCCATATCCTTACTGTCATCATATGTGATGATGTGGAACATATGGAAGGGATTAGGAACAAAGGTCATTTCAAGGGTGTCTGTGTCAAACACATGAAATCCTTTCTGATCTTCGTAGTCAGCCCATGTCATCTCATATGGGGTACCAAGGTATGTGATGTTGCCCTTAGATGAACGGTGATGATAGTGACCAGAATATACAGCACGAAACTTACTAAAGATGTTGCTGTCCATGCCCTTATTCATGATAGAACCACGATGCATCTCAAAGCCAGCTAGCTCTAGGTGTCCGAACACAACACCATTAGCATCAGCAGCATCAATCATCTTCATGCAGTCATCATAGTTTTCCTGACAAATCCATGGTAGGATCAACACAGGAAGATCATCAAAGGCCCATAGTGTAGGGGATGAGAAGGCACGAATTTTTTGATACCCGTAGAGAAGGCTCTCTTGAGTATTGATCTTGATGCTATTGCGGTGAAAGCTATCGTGATTACCCACAAAGGTAAGTAGGGAGATATCCCTCTCATGCATCACATCAAAGAAATATTCTTTGGCTAAGGTAAGGGACTTCAGGTTGATTTGCTTCTTGTTATCAAACAAGTCACCAACCTGAAGCACCCTATCAATGCAGTTCTCTTCCAGATATGGAAAAAACACTTCAGAGTAAAACTTCTTCATATGAGCATGAAAATGCTCCGAATCGTTTCTTACTCCGAAGTGTGTGTCACCAAGCACTGCAATTTTCATAATTTACCTTCTTTTTTTGTCTTGCTCTTTTTTAAAAGTAATAAGAGCCTGTTCACAATATTCTTTAGTTATTTCTAGCACTTGTGCTCTATTAAACTTTTCATTTTGTGAAGTGCGGCTATCTTTTAAAGTCTCTGCCATCTGTTGAACAATAGCAGGAACAGAATTAAATCGACTCATCTTCATCTCCAAAAAATTTTTCTAGCCCTTTTTTCTTTGTGGCCTTTGTTGTTATTTTTGCTTCATATTTTTCAGACAGGCTGGATAGTTTATCCATATCCATTGTCATCATAAATGCATTAAAATGTCCCTGATCATCAGGTGCCATTTCGACCAAGGTATTCATTACTATTGAATTTTCCATGGATTTGTACTTAATATATGTTTGTTTCTTCTCTTTGTCAATACGTCTCAGAAATGCATAATACATAATTTGAGTAAAATATGCAAATGGATTTGTAGACTTTTCAGGATCAAAATTGTGCAAATATCTAAAACAATTTTCGATTGCATCCCCTACCATATCTTCACGGTAAGTATACCCAATGAAGTTTCTGTTGGTTGATAAACGATTTGCAATCAACCATATACATTTTCCAATGTAGTCATTTGCTTTAGGAGGTTCAAGTCCAGCTTCTTTAGCTTCATTATATTTGTTAATGTATTTAATCATTTCAGCATATAAAAGCTTATTATCTACATAGTGGTTATCTTCGTTAGTAGCCATATTATTTCCTTAGTTAACTGTGTCGTTGCCAGGCTTGATATCACGAAGACGTAGTTCTCTAAGAACCTTTTCTATCCTAGATTCTGCCATATATTCATCAAGTTGATTGGTAGCTTCTTTGATCTGTCTTTCAATCTTCTTTTTTGTATATTGATTGGCATACATGATTGCTTTTTGATAATACTCCACCATAATCTTAGATACTGGATAGTATGCTATAATTGCCTTGCGGGGGATTGATATAAAATTATCATCTGACAACAACATAACATCACGCAACTTCATGGTAACAGAGCCATATTCATCGTGCCCATCAAGAATATCCATAGGATTTGTGATATTATAAAATTCAACATCATTATTTGAATTTTCATCACTATCAAGTGCGCCGATAAACTCTTCTCCTGAAATAAGTTTAAAAACATAAATCATTTTAATTTCACCTTATAAATTTTATAATCAAATTTTTCTTGGTCGTATATATTGACACGCTCTTCAAAATGTTTTAAGGCAAAGTTCTTCTTAGCTCCTTTGCTAAGATTATCTACAATATCGTAGAGGTATGCCTCTTCTTTGTCCTTGTGTTGTCTCAACATACGTCCAATGGACTGTAGTACTTTGATCTTAGACTTCAGAGGTCCAGCAGCGATCATATGGTGCAATTTCTTAATAGATACACCCGTACTTGTGGTACCAAGTGATGCAATAAGAATTGCGTTTTCTTCGTCTTCCATTGACTTACGGATAGCTTCTCTATCCTTTACGCCTCCATCAATATAGAAAGCGTTGCTTTGGTCTTTCAGTGCTTCATGAAGAATTTTTCCATGAGAAACTAGACGAAAGAACAGTAGTTTATTACCCTTGAGAGATAATGCCAAGTTTCTTATAAACTTAGTTCTCTTTTGGTAATTGATCAGAAATTCCACTTCTTCTGCATAAGTCTTTTTTCTGTTCTTTTGCTCAACAGGGTCAAAGATTGGCTTATGGAATTCCTTGATAACATCATCAGGATATTCAAGGACAATACATTTTATTTTAATGTCTGACGCATGACCTTGATCAATTAGTTCTCTAGTTGTTGTAGTAGTATGGGGAGGACCAAATAATCCCTCAATTGTAGCTTTGTTAAGTTCTATGTTATCTAACGTACCTGTTGTGCCAAATCTATATGGAGTATTTTTCATGGCAGAGAGTATCTTGATGAGAGATGTTGCCTTACAACCATGCGCTTCATCGCCTATAACAACTTTGAATTGGTCATACCATTCACTAGGCATAGTCGATCTGCCATTTTCGAGCGATTGCCATGTAGTGATGACAATATCAGCGTCGATATTATTGTTCTTTTCCAATCCACCAATTGATGTTGCGATTTTTCCCTTAAACCCATATGAACGAATATCATCTTCAAACTGTGCCACTAGACCAGTTGAAGGAACGATGATTAACGTCTTCTCACTGTACCATGTAGCTATCAAATAGATCATGAAAGACTTACCTGATGATGTCGGTGATAGAAGAGTTCTTCTACGTGTTCTTAAACACTTCACAACAGCCTCGACCTGATAGTCTCTGATTTCGAGCCATTCAGGGAGTTCTAATTGTTTAATATGTTCTAATACTTCGTTAACGGACACGTTATCATATGTCAACTCTTTATCGAAAGAAAAACTATAACCTATACTATCGCAATACTTCTTAATACGAAGTGCAAGACCAGCATAAACAATACCAGTGAGTGTATTGATTAACCTTATCTTACCGTCCCAAAATTTACTTTTAAACTTTGGGTGATACTTATAGTTCTCTGCAAAAAATGTCAGCTTATCAGAAAGCTCCATTAAGATACCAGGGTCGGCTCTTATTCTACAATGAACGTCATTTATGTATTCAAGATGCACATCACTCATTAGCCACCACTTGTATATTTGATCCAATCGATTGCGTTCTTTATTTGGAAACCACGATTGGATAGGTTCTTGATAATAGATTCGAGTAGGGAAACCTTTTCGTTTTGAATACCAATCTTCAGTGTTAGCTGAATGATATCCTTATCTGCTTCAACGTATTGCTGAACATCAGAACGAATCACCTTGCCAATAGCAGGTAGCTCCCATCCTTTTTCTTGCGTTTCATTTGTCGGCCCCTGAGTGTAGAATTCATGCTTCTCTAACTTCAGAACCTTTAGATCAATATCAAACTTACGAAGGATGATCTTCTCATTAGTATATATCTCCATATATTTCTGATGGAGAGATGAAATCTTAAGTGATTCTTCGCCAAGGTCCATACGGTCAATCTTGCTGTCTTCAGCCCAAAATGCGTAGATTGTTTCGAGTTTCATAATGTATCCTTCAATGCGTCTCAGTGATTGAGACGATCATAACATTGATTCGTTATATTGTCAATTTAATATATCAAAATAATAACGATTAAATCTCAAACCTACAGTAGACGTAGCATACTGAATTTCTGGCAATGTGCTGTCAAATTCAATTGCTGATAACGATACGGGAAATACATCTGTGAATCTTACATGGATTTGTGGCTGTAAGTTATTATTGAGGATGAAAACAGAACAGTCAGACTTGATATTTTTATAATTTTCTAGGTTATCTGGATGGCCAAGTTTTTCAATCCAATTAAAAATTTCAAGATAGTCTGCCATTTTTTCACCAACCATAAATTGAATGTTTAGTTCATCATATGTTATATTACCTGCATTGAAATATGGAACAAACGGTGTTGGAGTTGAAATTGCTCCAAGGTTGATAGCAGGAATGCTAACAGTCTGAGCACGATACTCTAACTCAGGTGTGATGCTTAGCTTGAACCTGAAATTCAGTTGCGATAAGTTATTTTGATCTGGCATGAACATTTTTGTATTTTTCCTCTTGACTCGTCAGGTCTGTATGCGTATAATTCGTATGTCGTTATGAAAACTAATAGTATTTATATAGTAAGGAAATAGAGATGATTCGAATCCAAAGAATGAGAGATACTGGTAATTGGACTCAAATTAGTGTTTGTTCAAATACAAGTGATTCTATGATAAATTATGTTTTAGAAAGAGTTGCTAAACAGAAAATGAATGGATATACAAGTCGTGTAAGAGCAATTGATGATTCTGGTAATCTGATTAATTTTTATAGTGAATAAGTTTTTATCAAAAAAAAAACTTGACTTGTCTTAAAAAATATCTTATAAAAAAATCCTAAGCTAAGGAGATAGAAATGTCAAATATTTACAAGACCATTCTTTCCAACTTTGGAACTGTAGTATATACAGGAGAAAGTATTGATGTTGCTCAGGTTAATGCAGAGACTTCAGGATTTGAATGTTATATTGAACGAGATGGCATACTGATGTTTACCTACTCGCCAATCTCTGGTTGGAAAGCATATGGTAAACAATGATTCTTAATATTATTAAATGGATTGGCACAATTTGTGTCATTATAGCGGCAACATGTCGTGCATTTGGTTTTCATACAACCGATCTTATTCTTTCAATTATTGGTGCTTCTATTTGGGGTTATGCAGGTTTAAAGATGAATGATAAACCACTGATGGTTGTTAATGGATTTATTACGACTATTCTTTTCTATGGTATTATAAAGTAAAAAAAGGGGAGAGCCTTTCGACCCTCCCCCAATTTTTTGTCCATGGACAACCTTAACTTATTAGAGAAGGTTTTGTACTAGAACACGACGATAGTACTGATTGGTATCTTCAGCAATAGCACCAGCATTTGCATCGCTTGCACCACGTGCGAATGGATTGGCTACCATACCATAACGTGTCTTGAAGCCGATCTTTGGCTGGAAGCTATCAGGATTGACAGCACGAACCATCTGTAGTGGAACATATGGGCAGTAGAACAGACCAGCATCAAATGCTGAGCTACCCTTGTAACCAACTACTAGGTAGTTAGAACCAGCATATGGATCGATGTAAACGCGAAGACGACCATTAAGAACACCAGCAAAGGTATTGCCTGTGTCATCTACGTTTAGGTTGTTGCTGTTAAGAGCAGGGGCATAGTCAAGAACACCAGCCATCTGAAGTGCAGACGCAACGTCTGAAGAACAGATAACGATGTTACCCTTACCACGTCTGGTACCCTTAGCGATTGCGTTAGCTTCACGCTCAAGCTGGAACATTAGACCCTTGAACTTTTCAACTGACCAACGACCATTTGAATCGGTGTCAAGATCGAAAACGCCCTTAGTTGTTGTGCCTTCATCAGCGCCACGAAGAGCAGAAATAACTACTGTACGGATAACTTCACGGTTAATTTCAGCTAGAATTTCTGTTGACAGAATGTTTGAAAGTTCTGTTTCAGCGTCAAGACCATGAATTGCCTTAAGGTCTTGTGCTAGTTCTAGTGAATATTCTGCCTTTAGCGCACGGCTCTTAGCAGTTACGGCAACCTTCTCGATTGAGAAAGCCATTTCTGGGAATGTTGTGCCTGAACCTAGACCTTCAGCAGCAGAAGTCTTAATACCACCACCAAAGTTATAAAGGCTGTTTGTTGCGTTTGTGTTAGCTGATGGTGAAAGACCAATGTTGCTAGCAGCGCCACCAACTGATGTCGCAGCATCATAACCAGCGTTTGATGCTGACATGCCTGTTGAACCACCACGACCTGAGAATGCAGTATTTGCTTCACCGTAGAATGCTTCATCACCACTTTGTGTAGCATAACGTGCTCTCATTGCAAAGATAAGTCCTGTTGGACCTGTCATTGGCTGAACGCCGCAGATATCATAAGCAACAAGATTTGGCATCGCACGACGAACTAGTGAGATAAGTACTGGATCAAAAGTATCGACTGCACCATCAGAATAAGTTGATGAAGATGCGCCCATTGAGTTTACTGGTGCAGCTTCGCTAAGGAAACCTGAACCACCCATACCAACAGAACGTGCTTCACGAATTGCGTTTTCTGTGTTTTCTAGAACTTGAGCAGTAACCGCACGACGATGACTGTCCTTGATTTCTGGAAGATCAGTGTGTTCAAGCACTGGCTTCCACTTGTTTTGAATTTCTTCAGCTAGATATGACATTTTAATTCTTCTCCCTTGAGTATTTTAAAAGCTTGTTTCAGCTATTATATTTATAAAATCTTAGTTTTTCACTTGACAGATTTAGAAATTGCTTTCATATAATGTTGCATGTGGGCAGGAACGGAGACTTCATTGTCTTCTTCTCCAACATCACCATCAATTGTTTCAGTGATAAAACCAGTTGTTTTTGCTACTTTCTTGCCTGATACATTTTCTTTGAGGATAGAAAGCTTTTTAGAGTAAGTGTTAGCATCAATAAAATCGATGCCTTCAGCAAGTGTACGTAGCTTTTCAGCTTGAATTGCAGAAAGACCTTCTGACATTTCTTCTAGAGCAGCTTCACGAGTTGCTTCATCAATGATTGCTTGAAGTTCAAGCTTTGAATCAACTGTTTCGTTTAACTTAGCCTTAACTTCTTCAAGTTCAGCTTTCATTTCAGCTACTAGATCAATCTTTTCTTCTGGAACACGAATATAATGCTCTGAGAATAGACCATGTAGACCTTGAATAAAATCTTCAGCAATTTCTGCACGTAGTGAATTTTCTACAACAAGCTTGTTTTCTTCTAGCCATTCATTAATGGCATAATCAAGATACTGGTCAAGCTTTTCTGAAATATCTTCAAAAATGTTTGATGTTTCTTCTTGTAGCTTTGCTTCAAATTCTTCTTCAAGAGCAGCAACTGTTTCTTCAAATTCTTCCTGTAGTTCAGCTTCCTTGAGAGTTGCACGAACAGATACAGCAGCTTCAAATACAGTTGTTGCCTTTTCTTTGAATTCTTCTGAAAGATCGTCAGAAGAGAACATATCATTGATATCTTCCTTGACAGCACCCTTCATAGCGATTGTTGCGGCATTCTTAGCAGCAGCGTCATTTGGAATGTTTGCAGCTTCCTGACCGATTGAGGCAATAGTACGGTTATAAAGATCAGAAAGGTCTTCCTTACCAAGCTGAGCAGCAAGCGCAGCAAAAGTAGCAAGCATTTCTGCCTTTGATTCTGTACCACCTGAACCAGCGCCAGGCTTAAGAGTGTCAGCAGCAGCACTTTCAGTTACGTTAATGATAATTTCTTGAGAAGCTTCGTCTAGTTCGTTGAACTCATCTTCTGTAAGATTTTGAGCAAACTCTAGAATTTCGGCTTCAGTCATAGTCTTTAGATCGACCATCTTTTACTCCCTTTGTGTAGTTTATAGTATTTATCAAAACTTAATTTTTGACAATTCTGTCAAATAATTTTCGAAAATCTTGAGTCTTTTTGTTTCATCAAGTGATCTTGACTTAACTGATTTCTCAATAGTTTTTTTGGTTTGTTCGGCAAGATCAATAGCTTTCCATCCCATTTTTTCATCATAAATCCAATCAACAGACTCCATAATGCCGTTAACAAATGCATTTGGTGCTGAAGGATCAGCAACAATATCAGCAGCAGTTGCTAGTCTGAAATCGTTCTGAACTTCGTTGACACCTTCACTGTTAAGTTTTAGAGAACCCATACCACGTGAAGAAACGCCCAAACGTGCGCCAGATTCGATTAGTCCTTTGGCAATACCACCCATTGGAGTATTAGTGATCAAAGCCTTACCGATATAATCTGTTCCTTCTTTTTTAAGAGAAACAATAAGATGTGATACGCGATCTAGATTGATTTGAGGACCATTTGGATGCCCAAGTTCGCCCATGGCGCTCTTTGATGCAACAGATTCTTTCATGTAACGAGCAACTTCTTTGTCCATTACTTCTTCTGGATACATACGTCCATTACGGTTTTTAATTGCGGATTGCAGAAAGATACCTTCGATATAAAGGTTCTTTGTACCGTCCTCTTTTGCCTCTGAGACGTATTTAACGTCTTCGAATGTTTCTGTAATAAGTTTCATTTATAGTTGCCCCTTAGTTCTGGAAGTATTGAGAATTAGCAGTTAGATTTCCAACCTTCTGCACTTCAAGGAAACAATAAGCATTGTTTGTACCAATAAATTTAATACCAAGGTTTGCTGATTGATCAACTGTGAGTGCCATTCCAGTACCAGCGAAATCAACATATGTCGAAGTATCAACTGCCATGACAAGATTTGCACCTCTATAGACAGCAAGACCGCCATCAGCAGCACTGCCATCATGACCAAAGTATAGCTGAGTAATGTAAGCACCTGTAAGTTCTTCATTGCCAATAGCAATTGCACTTACAGTGCTATTTCCTGCTATAGTCAGAGTTGCATTTGCATTTGAAATATGAATGCTGGCCGCAGTGCCTTTTTTATTTGATGTAATAGTTACAGCCATTATTCACCTCTATTATTTTCTATAGCAAAGTCGATGATCTGATTAATGCCTTCCATATCTTCGCAAGCTTCGATCATCTTAAGTTGGTTATCTTCATTGAGATTTGTGAATAGAGAGAAAAGAAGTGCAGTATGGCTTTCTGAAATACCGTCAAGCTTATTGGCTAGGCGCTGTTCCATGGTGAGTGGCTTAATATCAGCTACTTCAGGCATGTACTTTTCAATAGCACGATTGATGATATCTTCTTTACGAAGGATTTCACGTCCTGCCTTTTTAGCATCGCTATACATCGCAGAACCTCTTTCTCTAGCAAGCTTCTGCCCTACCTTACCTGTATAGACATTCTTTTTAACTTTATTTTCTTTATTGGCTTCATCAATCTCTTCTGCTTCTTCCTTCATGCCACGAGACTTTTGAACTCTCTGATAAAGAGTGTCGCCATTTTCGTCACGAGGAACTGGCTGTTCCTTACGAGTGCCTTGGCCAGTTGCTTTCTGAAATGGCTTCTCGCCATCAGGAATGTCTTTGACGTTACGAACAGTGGTTGTTACCTTTGGTTTCTTAGGGAACAACCCACCAAACATACCTTCATCAAATAATTCTTCGTTGACAAATTCGTTTTCTTCGTATACCTTTTCATCATCACCAACATTATATCCATGGCGTCCTTTACGCTCAACAGCCTTGATATTTGTTGCCTTGAAAACATCGTCGCCATTAGCCTTGCCATTGACTTCGTTGCGATCTTTGTGCTTGATAGTTACATGCTTATCAACAAACTTTTGTTCGTCTGGTGATTTGGCTCTGTAAACTTCAAACATACCCTTAAGCGTCTTCATCTGTTCCGTCCTTTGTGTCTAAGTCTAAATCATCTAGGTCCAGATCAATATCGTCTAAGTCAAGATCATCAATGTCTACATAATCGTCATCGTCAAAATCAGTATCTTCTTCTGGGGTTTCTCCGTAAATACTATTTGCTAATTCAACTTTTTTATCAGCAAGTGCATCAATAGCTTTTTGACGAAGTAGCGTATCAAGAGTATCAGCAAAATCAATAGGGCTTCTATCAATAGCTTGGCCAATTAAATCAGTTGTGTCAGTCATAAATTTTCCTTTAATTAATTCTATGGTATATTTATATATTATTGTTGCTTGGGTGGCGCATAAGCATACTCATTACCATTACTTTCATCAGGCGATGTATTACTATTTTCACCGCCCATAGCTTGAGGTTCTGATGGATTGTATTGAGTGTTTTGCATCTCATCGTTAATTTGTTGATCAATTTCTTGTATTTCTTCGTCTGACTGTCTTAGAATTTTACGTCTAACCCATTCATTTGAATAATACTTATTAACAAATCCATCAACTTGTTGTAGTGTGTTTATGCGTCCTGATAAAATTTCTATTTCTTTCAATTCAGCAAAATAGTTATCTTGAGAATATTTAAAACGAATACGATTTTTAATTCCATCCCATTCTTCAGGTGTAATTATATTCTTAAGAATGAGTTGACGTTCAAGAATTTTTGCAAAAAGTATTGCAAATTTTATACGAAGTCTATTAATAAACTTTGAGAATTTGACCTCATCACGTGTGATTTCTGTTGCTCTACCAAAGTTAAACTGTGCTTCTGGATCAAGACGACTAATAGGAACATTTAAAGACTTATAAAGCTTCTTTTGAAAATATATAACATCATCCATCTGACCAAGATTTTGTCCGCCCGGCAACGTTGTAATTTCTGTGCCCTTACCACCTTCACGGCGAGGTAGCCAAAAGTCTTCTAGCATGGTCATAAATTTACGATCATCTCTGACTTCACCTGTCGCACTATCATAGACTAGTTTGTTTTTAAACTTAGTCATAATATCTCGTAAATACTGCTCTGCCTTTATTTTAGGAAGATTTCCTACATCAATATAAAAAATACGGCGTTCTGGCGCACGACTAATGCGATAGATAACTAGAGAATCTTCCATAGAACGAAGTTGGTTTAGTGGCTTGATTGCCTTATGAAGATATGATTGTACCAAATCACCGTTTAGTGAGGTAATGCCTGAAGTACACTGCACAATTGAATCTTTAGCAATTTTAAGACCACCAATACTATTTGATGGTAAGGCAGAAGTTCCAGAAGTCTTAGCAAATCCCTTATCATTATAGATATAGTATTCTTTATTAGTCTGGTTAGCTAACTGATTATCTTGAAGTTTTTTTCTTTTTACTTCACGTACCTTACGAATTTTACGTGGATCAATATATCTTAATTCTTGAATGCCTAGATTTTGTTGCTTCTCATCAATGATTACATGATAATAAAGTCTACCATCAACATACCAACGACGAAATACCTCATATGATAATTGATTAAATTCAAGAAGATTTAGTACTTCTTTGAATTCTTCAATAAAAATCTTTTTGACTTTATCAGACAATTCTTCTATATCATCAAGAATAAGCTCAATTGGCTCCATCTCTGGTTCTTGTGTAATAACTTCATTGACAATATCATCAATTGCCATGTCAACTTCAGGATGCATTGCCATTTCACGGTACTTATTAACTAGTTCCGCTTCTGTTCTAATTGAACCATCTAAATCAACATAGGTGCCGTAAACTCCACCTTCTGCTACAACAACGGCCCCATCGTCTGTTTGCTTTGGAGCAAAAGAGATGGGTTCCGCTATCTTTTTCTTTATTTCAAAACCAAATAATTCAGCCACATTATATCCTTATTTTCAATCAACTATTAAATAAGTGGATTTGGACCAGCTACAGTATAGTAATCATATACAAATTGAACTTGGAATCTTTCAATTTCATCAGTTGCATTCCAATTTAAATCAATAGAACTAATTTCTACTGGGAATAAACCCTTATAGTTATATTGACGTAATACTGTTGTTTCTGATGATTTACCATATTGAATTACACTCGCATCTTGCTTATATGCTTCAGGATTAGCTTGACGGCCTGTATCCATCAAATTTCCTTCAAGTGAATTGACCTTATTGTGCCATTCTTCCATTGCATGACGAATTCTAAAATCTTCATCATTAATAACAGTTACTGTCCATGAATCAAATGTTCTATCACCAGCAACTATCATTTTACGACCCATATAAGGAAGTTCAATTCTTCCAACAGTTGATGATGGTAGTGTTGTTGCTTCGACCATAAATGAAGTAATATCATTTAATTGTGATCTAAATGGTGTTGCTAGGTCTACTCTAAAAAGTGTTGGACGAGCGCCCCCACCAGTTAATTTTTGTTTAAAACTATTGATATCAAACATTTCTTGTGTTCTCCTTTATCTTATTTATACCGTTAGCCAACAATCTCAGAGAACTCAATGCCGCTTCTAACAGCAACAAAGTTAAGCTGAATGTAGTTGATTGAACGTGCTGGCTTAATATAAATATCGCCAACAAAACGATTTCCATCAATTACTTCAGCAGTATTGTTTGTTTGATCACAAACAACCTTGAAGTCATATATACCACGACGACCTTGAACCTCTCTTAGAAAAGGTTCAACAATGTTACGGAATTGTGCACGAGTGAATTCATCGTTGAATTCAAACATTGATGATTGAGCAGCAATAGAAATTGCCTTCTCAAGAACAATGAACAATCTACGAACATTGATACGGTCAAATGCGCTTGGCTTAGCTAGTAGTGTTTTATCACCATTTAAGAATGTGCCTTGGCCTTGCTGTGAAATAACAGGATTTACACCATTCTTGTATAGTAAATCTCTTTGTGCTTTGTTTGGATTAAATGCTAGTCTAATAACATTCTTAATTTGTCCACGTGTTGTTCCAGCAGGTGAGAACCATGGATCACGTGTATTATCTGTTCTAACACATAGACCAGCAATGTCACCGTTTAGTGGAATATAACGATATACGTCATTATACTTATCGTACTGATACTTATATCCAGAATCCATAACTGCAAATGATGAAGCTCTTACAGAATTTCTAAATGCGACTACATCGTCAGCAACATTAATTGTGTTATTAACAACATCATTGAAATCTGGAGAAACAAATACAACACAATCCTTACGAACTTCAGCAACATTGTCAATGACATAGTTGGCTAGCTGTTCTTTATTTGCGCCGCCACGTGCTTTTCCAGTAAGAATGAGTGAAATGTCAGCTTCTTCAGGAGCAGTAAATAGATCATATGCCTTTGCTAGATCAGCAAATGCAATCCCATCATCTGTTTCATTTTTGTCAGTGCCATTAGCAAATGATACTGTCAATGGTGTGGGCACAACAGAATTATTTGTAGATATAATATTATATGCTGTATTTGAAGGAGCGCCGCCACGATCAGCACCAGCCCAAATGTAATTTGAACGTGTATTGATCACATTCTTATAGTAATTTGAAGAACCATCTGATAGTTTAGAATCTGTTGCTCTTGAAACTCCTGAGAATACTTCAAGAACAGCACCTGGAGAACTAGTGAATTCACCATCTTCGTCAATGACTACAACATGCAATTCATCTTTTTGTGCTGTTGGATCAGCAGCTTGTGCAGCTTGATTGCCATTAACTTCAACATAAGTTGATCTACCTGGAGCAAAATTGACTTGATTGTAAAATTCCCAATAACGAGAAATATATTTTGAACTAAAATCAGCAGCTAATTTTAATGGCTGATCCAATTTTAATGCAATCGAAACAGAACCAGTATTAACAACACCAGATTTTTCTACAGTTATTGTTTTTCCAAGGATTTTAAGTGTCTGTGAACCAACTGTGCTACTACCAGCTACAATATAATCACCAACATTAAACTTATTTGCTACTATCAAACCATTAGCATATGGATCGGTTAGAGCTACAGAATTGGCAAGGTAAATAGTAGCAGTTGAACTACCGACTGCAAGATCAATTCTTGTATTTGCGCCAGCAAAAGGTGCTTCAATTAAAGAAACATTTGATGTAAACTGTGATGCGTTGTCACAAACAGATACTTTTAGGCTGTTGCCTATAGCGCCAGGATAACGAGCAATAAATGCAACATTTGAACTATTAATAGTATTTGCTTTTGTAGTAAAGTCAAAATTATTAAGAATAGTATATACTGTATTACCAGTAGTTGTTTCTGCTGTATTTGCTACACCAAAAGCTGAAAAGGTTGCGCTTGAATTCGCAGCACGGCTAACATATAGAGCATTTGAATATGATAGGAAGTTAGCAGCAGTGAAGAATGTTTCTGGGTTAATAGAAGTTGGTCTACCAAACTTATTTACAAGGTCATTTTCAGAAGTAACAAGTGTGCGAACGCCCACTGGTCCCCAACGAAATACACCAGCAATAGCACCGACTGTAGTATCTACAGCAGGAGTTGTTGTTGTAAGATCAATTTCTGAAATATTGACGCCAGGGCTAACTTGAAAACCACCACCTGAACCAAAATTTTGTACGGCCATTTATATCTCCTTTGAAAGATTTTTTATTGTATGTTCTATTACATGTTTATATTTATAAAATAAGGAAATTAGAAGAACATCAAATCTCTATCTGGATTGCTAATTAAATCAATTATTTCATCATGAGGATGGCCATCATCCATAAATCCAAACGGAACCAAATCATTTTCCAATTCTTCTTCTGTTTTATCTCTTAATTTCATCAAGGTATTAATATCTGTTAATTCTTTAAAATATTGTTGGTCAGTCATCCATGCAAAAAGAACAAGCCCCATCACTAGATCATCATTACACCCAGCTTCAGCTTCATATGATACACCTTTTTTAGAGAATCTTGACAATTCATTGATAGTATCATGATCATTAATAATTAACTGTCTCTGTTCAACGAGAAGCTTAAGCATGGAGCAACCAATAGCCTTCACAGTCTTAGTTGTTCGAATACCTCTATCAATACCACTTCCTTTGCCAAAGCCAGTTGATATTCTTTTTCCTCTTGCACCAGCATTTTCAGTATATACAAGTGTTTCACATTCATAATCATAATATAATGAGTCAGCAACTTGTGCGCCTACATCATTTATTTCTACTAGGATTGTAGCATCATTATATGCCTTTGAAGTCCTATATATAGTTCCGCTATAATCTAGTGGAGTTACCATATTGTTTTTATAAGTACATACTTGTTGATATGGCATAGTAGTAACGTCAATTACTTGAAAAGCAGAATAGTCTAATCCTTTTCCTCTTGATACATCGACAACAATAACATAACTATGATTTTTAATTGGATCATAGTATTTATTCATTCCATCATGTGATGCTATCGCATTTTGCGATACCAATGTTTTAAGAACTGCACCTGAAATAAGTGTACCTGACGAACCTTGAAATTGGCACTCAAATTCTTGTGCAAACTTTTCAAGATCGAAGTCCATAGCAGCAATGGTTTCTTTGTACCACGCTTCTCCACGACCGGGAACACGCTGCCATGGAACTTCAACGTACTGATATCCGTTTGTAC
>Ga0114963_10000318_pt1 | contig 31930 bp, 20 predicted proteins | sample C_131016_EF_Meta_FD_87019 | JGI IMG/M metagenome (GOLD analysis project Ga0114963, IMG submission 87019) | Freshwater microbial communities from Lake Croche, Canada to study carbon cycling - C_131016_EF_MetaG | ecosystem: Environmental > Aquatic > Freshwater > Lake | place: Lake Croche, Canada... | reverse complement strand
GTTGCCTATATTTCAACTTTTTTATGCAACAAATATCAAAACAATCTCATTGGTTGATATATAATCATGTTTGATATAAGGGTTTCACCCTCTCTTTACAATAAATTTGAAAAAGCTATTAGTAAATCTAAAAATGTAAATACCGATTTAGTATTTATTAATTCAGATAAAGCTGTGACCAAAGATGTTGGAGCATTGGTCATGGTTCACACTGAAGAGGGTTCACTTGTAGAGTGGGGATTTCGTGGAGAAAAGCAGATTCTTGGGTTTATAGAAAAAGGATTTATGCCAGTGCGTAAGTTCTGTCCACTTTTAAAGAAGCAGTGTATTGGTGAAAAGTGCGCCTTTCACATGGTAAAGAATAACATAGGCGATTGTTCTATGATTTGGAATGCAATAAAGTGAATAAAATATGAATCTTACATTGTTAAACTCACTATTAACTCACTAAACTACCGTTTAGTTAACTTAGTAAATAAACTATATAGTTAACATCATTACCTTCTACTCTACCCTAAGCATATCTATATCAGAGACTATTGACAACTTAACTTAGTCCATATATTTTTAGGACATGAAAGAAGTAAAGTGTCTTGACCATGGGTATGTAAGATACCTTGAACATTGGGGTTCTGATTCTATTGTATGCCAACGTGCAAGAATGTCTAATGACTTAGACAATGCTGAGAAGTCTATTGAAGACGATGAAAAGTTAATCGATTACCTTTACAGAAATGCTCACACTAGTCCTTTAGAGATGGCTGGCATCACTGTGGAAATGAAACTACCAATCTTTGTGGCAAGACAACTTGTACGACATCGCACAGCTAGTATTAATGAAGTTTCAGCACGATATGTTGAACTTCCTGAAGAGTTTTATATTCCTGATGATTTTCATGTTGCTTCTCCTAGTGTAAAACAAGGAAGAACAGATACTGCAAGCCCAGAATCTTTTAGATTAAAACAACTTTATAGATCAACAATATCAAATGTATTTGATGTTTATTCAGATGCACTTTCTTCTGGCCTTTCTAAGGAAGAAGCTCGTATTATATTACCTGTAGCAACCTATACTAGATGGGCTTGGTCTATGGATATGAACAACCTGTTGAAGTTTTTGTCTCTTCGATGTGAGAGTCATGCTCAATACGAGATTCGTGTTTTTGCTGAAGCAGTTCTTGAAGTTGTTAAGCCTTTGTTTCCTTCTATTATTAAAGCTTGGGAAAGACATGGTAGAAATCCCATTAAACTTACAAAAGCAGAGGCTGAAATGTTTATAAGTTTTTTAGATGGAAAAGAAGTAAGTAAGATTGATGATCGTAGTTATCGTATTTTAAAGGAAAAACTTGGAATTACTAACTGAATAAGAGGTAATATTATGGCATTTGAAATAGGACAGGAAGTTGTTCTGAAATCTGGAAGCCCAAAAATGGTGGTAAGTGAAGTTACTGCTAAGGGTCTTGTTAAGGTTCAGTGGTTTCAAAATGGTGATTTAAAGGATGCAAACTTTAATGATGCTATGCTAGTATTATCTAGTTCTGTTCCATCTGTTACTACCCCCGAACCAGCTAAACCAGAAACTACCGATAAGCCAAAAGGTGCTTTTAGTTATCCAAGTGAAGTAAAGATTCCTCAAGAAAATGGACCTAATATTCAAGTTTCTGCTAATACAATTCGTGAACATACTATGAACTGGGATGATGCTATCAAAGCAAACAAGATGACTAGGTACTAGGTACTAAATCCTTCTACTAATTATAAATGGCACACATAGAAGAAATCTCTCTTAATGATTTCTCAAAACTAAATCTTGTCTCTTCTCAGATTTCTAAAACTTCTGCTGAGAGACGAGATGCTATGAAACAGCAGGGTAAACTTGGTTCTGGTGGTGGTTCATCTGTTCCAAGATTTACTAAGTTTGTGCAAATGAAAATAGATGAAGGGAATGATTGGGTAACCTTTTATTTCCTAACAGAAGCTACTCCTCTTATTTACCCAAAAGATCATGAATATACAGATACAATAGCTACAACAAAAGGATTGGAAAGTAATCCTTCTAAGCTGTATGAGCTTCAAATGAGATTTCTTGGAATATCTGAACTAAAAAAAACACCAGAGATAAATGCTCAAAAAATAAAAGAATGGTTGTGGAATACAGATTTTCAAGTTTGGAATAACGCCCCCTCTTTTCATTGGCAAGGTTTTAACTATAAAATGTCTCAACTAGACGGATCTATACACCCCACTGATATTGCTCCAAAAGTATGGAACGAAGTTCATGGAAATACTTATCTAGATAAACATCTAGTAGATTTGTTTATAAATCTTAAGTTTTTTCTTAATCAAATGGCCGGTGCTGTTCTTAACAAAGTAAAAATAACTCAACCAAAAGATAAAACTACTCCAAAACCAAAGACTTCAAAACAAAAAGAACCTTTGTTTAAAGAACCTTCAGCTAACCAGTTCCAACCCTCTAAAGTTGAAACACCTACTAACAAACCACCTATTAAACCTAATAATCCTGAGGTCCAACAAAAACCTTCTTCTCCTAATGCTCCTGTTCAACCACGAACTCTTAAACCTAGCGCACCAGTTATTAAAACACAGCAACCAGAAGAAGAACTTCAAGAACCACATGAAGATGAGGAGCAAGAACTTATGAACCAGCAACAACTAGGAGAATCAAAGAAAAGTAAAATACTATTTACTGCTGGTAGTAAAAAAGGTGTTTTTTATAAAAATGTAGGATTTTTCAAAGAATCTGTAAAACATATCAACTCTCTTCTTAATCGCTACCAGTATGAGTTTGTAAAACCTTTAAATACTTTTACTAGAAGGATACTTCATGAAGGATCTTCCTATTTAACAGAATATGTAGTGTCTCTAGCCGGTGGTTTTCTTGATTTAGGTAAAGATACAGCAATGTTTAGTAACATTATTACTGAATCTCTTAATAAACTATCTCCTGACATTTTAATATTTAATGTTACTGAACAATCACTCGAAGAATCTGTTATTGTAGAAAACATTTTAAAAAACTTAAAATCTGTAAAAGAAGATTATGTTCTTGAGTTTATTGTTGATACGTTTGCAAAAACTGTATACCCATATCTTATGAAAGAAAAATACTATTCTGTTTTATTTAAGGAACTTCTTCAAGAAGAAGATAACGATGTTACTGCTAATATCCTTATAATGAATGGGAATCCTATTGTTAAGGAACATCTTCTTGTCATTAAAAAACTTTTAGCCACTGCTCATAAAGATGGTGGAACTCCTATTGTATTTGTAGGAAACAATGCACATCAAGAGTCTATTTTTAGGGACAAAGAACAAGCACTTAAAAAGGCTTTCATGGGAACTAACTTAAAAATAGAAAATGGTGATAATGTAGATAATAATATACAAAGAGCACTTCAATGGGTATACGAACATCATTTTAGGAAATGTATTGTTCTTTGTGGAGAGAATGAACTTCAAAATATTCAAACAGAAATTCTTGAAACAAATGGAAAAAGTACTTCATACGGTAACTATGAGTTTGAAGATATAAGGGCCATAACTTATGGTGAAAATGATCCAGATACTTCAGAATCTGCTATTAAGGGAAGAAATGCTCTTCTTAATAAAGACTTGAAGGGTTTTATGAAAGAAATCGATATTCCTTATATTTCGACAATGAAAGATCTTTTTAGATCTCTCAGTGCCGTTGTTAGAAACTCAATTAATTGATCATACCAAGTTCCATCATGATTCCTATGTCTTCCATAGATACCCACTTAGGGAACTGATCCAAGTCCATCTTATAAACATCTACCTCAGCATCTGTTTCTAAGAAAGTTGTATATTCTTTAGATTTTATTTCGTATAGATTAATATCGTCTTTACACTCTTCTTTTAATATATCAAGCTCACCTTGAAACTTCTTTACATTTTCTCTATCCTCTTCAGTTTCTGTGGGTAGCATATATTTACCTTCACCACCTTCTACCTCTTTAGCATTATATGACAAAAGAAGAGTTTGTTGTTTTTGGTGAAAAGTTTGTAGGATACTTGCCATATCCTCTTCCATCTTTTGGAGAACTTCTATTTCATTCCTTACCCTCTTCAACTGAGTAAGAACACCATATTTAAACTTTACAGAAGGTGTATTTTCAACTAAAGTTGTTTTGTCTTTCTCCATTTCAAGAACTTTTGTAGCTATTTTGTCCATAGCCTTATACAAACTAATAACATTTCTTTTTGTCATATAACTCTCCTTAGAGGTATAGTATATAAAAAAAGGAAGGATTTGTCCTTCCTTTTTAATAAGTTATTTGTCTATTTTCAGTTTTATTGGCTTTTCATCTTCCTTCATAGGTACAGTAACTTTTAAAATACCATTGGTAATCTTTGCTTTAGATTTAGTTACCTCATATTTTTCAAAAGGAACATAATAATCAGCTTCGACTTCTGACTTCTTTATGCCTTTTTGAAGAAACTTGATACCTTTCTTTTCTTCAATCTCACCAAGGTAAAGATACATCCTATCTTCCTCAAACTCCAGTTCAATATCTTTTTCCTGATATCCCGCAACACAGAAGTCAAAGATTAGGTTACGATCTTCATCCTCATATATGTCGCATGGTGGAAAAGAACCGCTTGCAAGTTCTTTAGGTAGTTTAGAAGCAATGGGTGTATTCAACCAATAGTTTATCCAAGTATTAAATATACTTGATGGATTAACATAGTTTGGTTGAGTAATAACCCAGTAGTTTCCACCTGTAGTACCACCATCTGTTCTAATGGTATACGGTGTATTAACTACAGTGTCACCAGTACTCATGTATCCATTAGTAGTAGCAGCGTACCCAGTAGTAGCAGCGTTAGTATATTTCCCGGCAACGCCGGTAGTAGTAATGCGAATGGTTTCCATGATGGACAACCCTCCGTTAATGTAGTTTAGACTCCTATACAGGACATCTTGTAGGTGGGTTAAGCACCCACTAATAATTAGTGATTTTTCAAAAATGGCTTGATTTGAGGTTCTATATTCTCTATAATGAACTTATGGAAAATATAACCCTCACAAAGTTTAACTTTAAAGAACTGTCTAAATATATAAAGATTTTTGACAATCTTGATTCTTCTTCAGAGTTAAAAAACTTTAACTCTTCCTTTATTTTTTTTCCAGATAAGGAGATAGCAAAACTTATCATTCAGGATGCGGTATCTAGCTTTATTAACTATAGCTTTCCTTGTAATCTGGAGAGTAAAGGGGATGAGAATGTTCCTTTTGGTGTTAAAATAAACTCTCACCAGCTAATGTATGTTCTTACTGAGATAGAAGAAAAAAATCAAACTTCTTCTAGAATAGAAGTTCTTGTGGAAGAGGATGTTTCTTTTTTTACCATTATTTCGGGTCTTGATACAGTAAAACTCAATAATGCGCTTATACCTTCTTTTCAACTAAAATCATTAATATCTTTGTGTGATTCAGAATCTTATAATGAGGGTTCTACTCAGTTTCATCTTCAATCTTTATCGTCCGATGTACAAAAAGATTTTATACAAGGCATTGTTACTTCATATGGATTTGTATCCGATGATGAATCTACTAACAACTCTGTTTCTATTGGTAAAACAAAGATTGTATCTAATGGTGTATATTTTCTTAGTTCTTACCTCTTACAAGAACCGATTCATTCTCTTTCAGATAAAAATCCTCTTTTATTATATAAAAAAAACATAGCCATAGTTGATATTATGGTTCGTAGAGGGGTTGTTTTTGATTTAAAACTGGGAGAGAATGGGAAAAAAATCAAGATTTCATCAGATAATCTTATTATTGTTTTAAACAACTCCATGTCTAACTCTTCTTTTGTGTCAGAGGAAGACTTTAACAACTTTATACCATCTATACAACCAACTGTTTCATTTACTTCTGAAAGACTAAGTGCCAACTGCTTATTTTTAGAATCTTTTTTTAGTTCAGCTACTGATCGAAAAATTTCTATTTCATTTGATTCTCCTACATCTATGAAGTTTTTTATTCAAAATGAATCATTTGGACTTTCTGGATCTTACGTAGAAAGAAAAGAGCAAGTGGAGCTTCCTAAGGATAAGGAATATCCTTATGAGGTTAAAATATTGTACAAGTCCTTTAAAAACTTTTGTCATCTGATGAGAGCAGATGCTATCATAAACATACATGTGAAGTTTGATAAAAACCATCCCGTTATTATGTTGCAATCGGGTAACAAGTCTTTCTACACCGCTAAACTTATTAAATAACTAACTAATAAACTGCGAGGTTTTTATGCCACAAAAGAACCAATATGCTACAGCCAATAACAATGACTATGGTCATGTTAGAAGATCAGATATAACTTTTGGTGGCATTGATTCACAATCAGACTCTTATATGGATAGGGTTGCTCGTGGAGAACATCTAGGCAATAAGACTACCCAATCTGATGGTGAGCTTCCGGGACAGCACGTTGATAATGATGGTGCATATTGGGCAGAATCTGTAGAGTTTCAGTTCTTAAACAAAAATACCAAAGAAACTTCTAACTATGTTCCTCTTATTTTAGATCTTATGGAAGAGTTTGATATCAGCGATAGCATGGCAATGTCACTTTTAGATTCATATATTGAAGTTAAGAAGAAACTTTAAGTTTTGTTATATACATAATAGATAAATTTATATAGATTATGTATAGGATGTAACCATGACTGAAAAACAAAAGGTAAAAAATAAAGAAACTGAACAGATGCTATCTGTATTACAGGAAAAATATCTAGTAGAAAGAGATGAACAGACTTTTAAGGATATATTTGAGATTCTTTATCCTTATGCACGTTCAAAAGTTTTAAAAACAACAGCAGGAAAAAAATATCTTCCCCCAGATCTTGTTTCCTCTTATGCCATAGACGCAACTATAGAGTTTTTGTCACAGTATGACAAACCTACCTTTAAAGTAGATTTGTCTTTTGGTGGATTATTAGGTTTAAAAGTACTTGAAGTTATGTATGGCCCAAAAATACAAAGGGCAGACAAGATAGGTTCTCTTAACGAACATATTGAAAATGGTTCAGCACGTATTACAGAGTTTGGAGATCTACAGGAATCTTTAGGTTTTAGCTATCTTTGGAGTTCAAAATCTGATGATTTATGTTCAGACCCTTCTGAATATATGTTTAGAGAGAATACTGATGTTGTTCATTCTCTTATGTCTACTTTTAGAGATTTATTTAAAGTTGTTAACATAAAGCAGTTTATACATATATGTATAGGTGTTATTCATTTTATAGAAAAGAAAAGAGGATATGAGAGATTTAGAGAAAGGATTCTTGATACTGATGAAAGAAAACTTCTAGATATTACTCTTCTGGAGCTTCTTCAAAGGCTTCGGGCTTTAAACTCTTAGATTTACTGTTTTCTATCAAGTCTTCATAGACCATATGAAGAATAAACTCCTCATATTTAGGCATATTCCCTTTTTTGATGTGATCTCTCAACCAGTTGTAGGTATTTTTATGATGGTTTCTTTGTTTAAAACCATCATCATATTCTTTTCTGGTAAAGGATGTTCCCATGAATAATAAGTCGTTTGACTAATTAATAATGCAACTGTCTCCAGTTCGATATTATGACTCTAATAAGTTTTCTAACACTACAACTCTAGTTTACATGAATATGCAACAATATTTTTGTAATCAAATATTTCGTGGAGATGGAACACGTTGCTTCTATGCAACAGAAGAATATGCTTTTAGAAGAAGACTAGATTTGCTTTCTAAAAATGGAAGTTCATCTGTCAATGAACTACAGCTTCCTTTCATGTGCTATTCGAGAAAATACAACTGGAGAGTAGATCAAACACGTATAGGTATACAAAATGCTACATCAGCGTTAGTAGGTATTCCTGATCCTACTTATGGAAATGTTAATATGAGGTTTATGCAGGTGGAGCAAATGCTTAACTGCGTTGCTTTTTTCAGTTCAGAATCAGATGCTCAAATAGCTTATGAAACTTTAATGTGGATTCAAAAACCTTCAGCGCAACAAGGTGTTATTGAAGGTCTTTCATATAAAGGATATTCTATCCCTATTCCTGTTTATCTAGGTATTGAACAGTTGGACTACAACCCAACCTATAAAGAGAGTCAATGGTTAGAAGCAAATAGGATAATACCTATTAACTTTATTGTTAAACTTAAATCCGTAATAATGGATCAAATACCTCAGGATAATCATGGAAATACTTTCTGGGTAGACCAACAACCAGTTATAACTAATCATGTTATTTTAGATTTTCTTTCTTATGTTTATGATCAAAACTGGAACTCTTCTCATGCTTTATGGGAAGTAGATCGTATTATAGGTTCATCTATTAATGTAAATGGTAATATAACTGCATCTAATATGACAGATAACTCAGTTCAACTTAACTGGACCTATAACACAGGAGTTAGCCAAAGTCTTCAAGAAACCGTAACACTTCTTGTAAACAATGGTCTATACTCTGCTACTGCTATGTTATCAGCAGGTACATATACCTTTCAAGGTCTTAGTCCCGGTACTGTATATAACTTCTCTATATGGATGTTGGGTACAGACTCATCAACTTACAAATACACTGTAGATGCAACAACTACTTCTCATGCTTATGTGCCTACAATAACAGCAGTTCCATCTTATTAAACTCTTGATTTCAATAGGAACTAATTAAGAAGACTCTCACAGGAGAATACCCAAGTGCAAACTAATCGTCTGACAGTACTAAACCAAGATCTAAGTTCATACGTAAACCCTAATCCAGCAGGAATCATTGGTGGTACTGTAATAAACGCCCCTAAAGGCACTGCAAAGTGGCAATACGTACCACCTTTGTCTACCAATACCATCCTTTCATTGTTTGGACAGCCCTCTTCTACATGGCCAGATATTCAAGAACTTATTGATTTCAACTCCGCAGGTTATGGTGTGTATGTATCAGCACCCGGTGGATCGTACACTGGTACAGGGGTAGGTACTTCAACATACAACCTACAAACCTATTTTGGTGGAGTATATGCTACTACTATAGGTACTTGGGAACCTTTTTATCAAGTTCAAGAAGACCTATCTACGGGTAATCCTTCATTCAACAATCAGATTGTAGTTATCCCTAGTACTACAGGAACAGGTTTTGCCACTGGTACAACAACACCATCAGCTAGTGGTGGTACTGGTAGCGCATCAGTAGTAATAAATGGTTTTGTAAATCCAGCCTACGCATCTTCTGTATCATATATTGGTATCTCTTATATAAGAAGTTCTACTTGGCTTACTGGTGTTCCTTCTGGGTATGCAAATACTGTAACTACTTTAATATTCCAAAACAGCGGTGGTACTCTTAAGTTGATTAATCCAGCTACTGGATTAGAAGTACCCAGCGTAGTTGCTGGAAGTATAAATCTTACCAGTGGGCAAGTTACAATACCAAACAGTTCTTATACAACCTACACAGATCCTGTTACAGGTCAAGCTTTTACTGACCTAAACTTCTCAGCTGCACCAACTTTTATATCTACTCCTATATTTGGATCTTCATTATCAGCAGGTGCCTTTTATGTGCAAACTCTTACTCAATCCCAGATTATTTCTGCAATATACCAGAGTTCACCAAGGGCCAATGCGGGATCTTTTACTGTAGCTAATGTAGACACAAGAGCTACAATATACCCTACTTATCAGGTAACTTGGAGTCTTTCTTCTGCTACTCTTTCTGGTGGTGGTAATCTTACAGTATGTGGAAATACTTTAGCAATACCAAGCACAGTTGTTACGGCTACTGGTAGCAGTGCTACAACAAGTCTTGCAGGATATCTAGCTTCTTCCGCTGTTGTTATTCCGGGATATGCAATAACTACAAATGGGGGAGGTACAAATATAATAATAACTCAAACTGTAGCTACACTTCCACCTTCATCAGGTCTTTCATCTTCCAGTTCATTAGCCACCCTGCCTTCTATAGTTATACCCACCACGGGTGGTGTTACTGGTTTAACCTCTGTTGTACTAGGGTCTGGGGTTGTGGTTGGATTGACTACTGCCGGTCCTGCTTTTACAAACCCTACAAACAATACTTTCAGTTTCTCTTATGCTGAAAGCATTTCAGGTGGTGGACAGTACACTCTTGGAACTACTCTATCTACTAATCCACTTGCTACAGATTCAAGAGGAAATAATATTTTCAGTGATGACTATCTTGCTGGGAACAGTTATATTGAGTCTATTACTTGGCAAGATATTGGACAGGTGGCTAACTCAGTAACTTGGTCAACTCCCACTGTTACTTTCCAAGGACAAAGAGCTAATCTAAGTAGTCAGTTTGTAGCTTCTACTATGGGTTCTATAATCAGACAAGCTGGATGGAATAATGCTTATGACCCTGCAATAGTTGGGGTAAATATATTCTTTGACGCTTCATCAGACGCTAATGTTGCAGGTATTATGGCAACCTTAAGAACAAGCAGTTTATTTCCTAACAGTACCTTTATAACCAGCATAAACCCAACTGTAGGTGCTCCAGCAACCCCTTCTGGTATGACCGCTGTAATGAACAATATTGCTTCTCTTAGAAATCTTCTCCCTAATATTACTGGTCTAGCTTATTATGTAGGACCAATGTATATTCGGGAAAACTACTCGGGCACTTCTTACTGGAACTTCCCTATTGGATCAACCGCAGCTATGTTGGCACTTGATATGCAGAACTATAATGGTGGTCTTGCCCCAATGTGGATTAATGATACATCAGGAATCGGTGGTCAGATTAGCAATGGCAAGGTTAAGAGACAGAAATATAAGTTTACTGCTAACAATCTTGATCAACTTGATCAAATGGGTGTAAATCCTCTTGTTCTTGATAATCAGTTGGGACTTATTCTTACTTCACAAAGAACAGCACAATCTCCTCTTAATCTTACAGATTACAGTTATCTTGGCCATCAGATGAGTTTTGACTTGTTCATTGCTCAGATTCGACAAAATGTAATGTTACCTCAGATTGGTAAGTTTATTGATAACTTCCATATGCAATCAGCTAAGGATAAATGTAACTTTTATCTTAACAGCAGACTGTCTGGCCCCCAATCTATATGGAGTGCTGGTGTGGTTCTTGTTCAAGAGGTTAATACACCTCAAACACTTTCTGCTAATCAGTTCAAAATAGTTATTAGGGTTAAAGTATATCCTTACAGTGAGTTTGTTACTCTAAACTTTACAAATGTGGGTCAAACAAGTACTGTCACTATTTAAGGTTATTACCCCCAAAGCTTAATAAACTTTGGGGTATGTTTTTAACATGAGCACTAATTATATAAGGAATCAAGAATGTCTACTGGAGTTACAGCACTTATATCCTCGGGAGTTGATGCCTTTGATAATCTGTGGGATGTTGAAATAACTTTTCCTACTGGTAGTACTTTGTTTAATGCTATTACAGCAAGTAGTACATATACAAGTGGATTTATAGACACTGCCTCAAACTTTAGTTCTAATGTATTATCTTTACGAGCAGATCAACCTAAATGGGAAGAGCTTAAAGCAGATCAATACCCTATAGAATATAAGGGAGCAATCCTTAAAAGGTTTAAACCTAATATTACAGGTAAAAGGGAACTATCTATAACTTTCCGTGTAGATTACCAATATCATCTTTATAATCTTCTTACCGTATGGAAACATTTTTATTCAGATCCTACAGCTATTGCCAATGTTACTTCTAATCTTAATCAACAGGCTTCAGCAACTCCCCGTGATATGAATGCTAACTACAGTGCTCTAACACCCACTAATGGATATGGTGGAGCTATAATACGGATTTATCCTTACACATCTAGTCAGAAGTTAAGTGCTGATGGTTATTCTGGTAGTGCTACAACTGGTGCTACAACAGGTATACCCGCTGCTTGGACTTTTAAAGATTGTGTATGTGTAGCTACAGGTCAACCACAGTTTGAAAGAAATGACAGTAAAGAAGTAACCATTAATGCTAAGTTTATTTATGGTCAACAGCTTGAGTTTGCGACACAGGGGTAATATTAATCATGGCTAGTAATCTTCCACTATCATTACTTTTATCCTCTGGATCAGATGCTTTTACAAACCTGTTTGACGTTAAACTCACAGGATTTCCAAGTTATATAACTACTCCCACAACAGATGCCCGTTTCTCTACAGTTGGGGGTACTACCAATAAAGTTACTTATTTGGCCCCTACAAAAAACTATTCTACCGATCAAAGTCTGTCTCTTAGGATTGATGGATTTACTCCTCCTGAAATAACACCCTTAACCTATGATGTACACTATAAAGGAGTATCTATGCCTAGATTAGCTCCTGCATTCAGTGGACAAGAAAGAACTTTTGAACTCAAGATAAGACTTGATGGTAACTGGGATATATATAACTGGTTGCTTTGGTTGAAGAGACAAGTAGTTGATCCATCAGCAGATGGTAATATCACTTTTGGCCAGTTGACAACAGGAAATTCTAATTCTACAGGAGGTAAAGTTTCTGTAGTTGCTTACCAAGCTCAAGGAAGTTCTGATCTTAGTTCATTTGATTATGCTACTGCTACTGGTACTGATATTGTAGCTCAATGGGATTTTACTGATGTATTCTGTACAGAAGTAGGGATACCTGTATTGAAGCGTACTGGTGGAAATATTCCCGTATCTGTTACTACCAGATGGCTGTTCGGTGGATTTGCTCCACCCCAAGCAAAATAGACTAATTAACCATGGCTACCTCATGGTTAACTACACTCATAAGTACACCTGATCGTGCATTCTCAAATATGTATGATGTTGTGGTTACTTTTCCTGAAATAAGTAGCTATACAGCCAATCAAGGTCTTATAAGTTTTTCAGCAGAAGCAATAACATTTGAAGGTGGATTTTCCTTAGATACTATTATGGACGAAGGGTTAAAAACCAACTTTATAAAGGGTTTTACTCGCCCTCGTACAATGACTATAACTTTTAGAGAAACAGGGGATTTTTTAATATATAATATATTTAAGAGTTACTGGATGGATAAAATATACAATCAAAGGTTTAATGTATTTAACCAGTTAAGTGGCAGTCCTAAGGGTAAAATTGAAATTTCTTTTCAAGAAACCTCAAAAACCTCTAGTTCTACTTTTTCACTAGTTACTTCTGCTTCGGGTTCTGTTACAGATAGTAATGGAGCTTTGATTAAGAGCATAAGCTTACCTAGGCTTTCATGGAAAGATTCAAATGCTTTGACTACAGATGTATCTTTTACTATAGACAGTCTTCGTGAAAAGTTAGGTTCACCCGTTAACCTACAAAAAATAAGTATAAATGTTCCAGACGAGCTAACAAAAATACAAGTTTTACAGAGTACTAATGATAACTCTGATACACAAACAGATGGTAATCCGAATGGTATAGAAGGTGCCAATAGGTTTTTTGCAAACGCTCCACTAGAATATTCAGTACCTGCTATAACTTCACCAAATACAGATTATTCTGTTCCCCCATATGAAACTACACCACCTCAACTACCAAGAGCAACATTTGATGCTACTATTTCACCAACCGTACCACTAGGACTACAAAGATAGGAGTATTGAATAATGGCAATAGCACCAATAGTTACTAGACCACAACAATATATAGATCTTAACTATCAGGGTCCTACGAATACTCAAAGTTATCTTATAGCACAACAAAACTATACTAATGTTGTTAAGAACTATACAGAAGGAACGGCTACTCTCGAACAGGTTCAAATAGCTCAACAAAATCTTAACTCTTTTACTCTTCCTAAAGGAGAAGTTTATGGCCCAGATAGCATAAAGCAAGTTATGAAAATGATATTATCTTCTTATCCGGGAGATTATCTTAGGGAAATGGTAACAAATGTCAGTGGTGTAAAGTCTTTTAAAGGTGGTGTTCTTTATAAATATGTAGGAAAGGTAATGAATGATGCCAACAAAACCGCCATGTATGATGATATTAAAAATGTTGTTTCACAATATCCAAACATAGTATTATCACAGATAAATATAACTCCTGATTATATTGGGAATAGATGGAAAATACAGATAATATTCTCTGATGTATATAACAAGTTTACTGACCAGATTAATACTGCTGTTCAGGCTGGAAATCAGTAGAGTTTCTTCCAAAAAGACTAATTCTTTATGAAGAGTTTCGGGCCCATAGACATAAAGAACCGACTGGTTCAGTACTTAAGAAATGATAGCAACTGGAATGGTGTTCTAGATGATTCAGTCATCACTTCCATATTTGCTGCGTATGGTGAAGAGACCTCTGGTCTTGTACGCTATTTTGAACAGCTTTTAAAAGAAGCTAAATGGTCTTTAGCTCAAAATACTACTTCACTACTTACACAAGCCACCAGAATGGGGTACTATCAGAGAAGATGGTTATCTGCTCAGGGTACAATAACTATAAGTCATAATAATGCTCTTTTAAATGCGGGTATAACTGATATTTATAGTCAAAATGATTTTGCTACTAAACTTAATAGTTCTTTTGGTAGTTCTACTTTTATTATCCCAAAAGGTACTTCTTTTACAAACCCAGCAACAGGATACACTTACCTATCTACCACTTCAGTAACATATTATGGGCCTTCTGATAGTAATAGTCCCAATGCTCCATTAGGTTCATACTTTGCTACAGTTCCTGTTATTGAGGGTACATCAGCTAGTACTACATTTACTTTGGTTGGATTACCTTCAGAATCAGTAACTTTGCCTATAACTAACATGGAGAATGCTGGATTACCCTTATCTTCTCAGTTCTTTTCAGTAAGTGCTACATTACCATCTTCTTCGGCATCAATATCTTTAACACAGTATGATGATATTTCTCTTGCTCCTTCAAATACCTATGCTTTTATGTGCAGAGTAGTTACAACCGGGGTAGATGTAGGTAAGATAGCATTTACATTTGGCAATGGATCTTCAGGCTTTCAGCTTCCGGGTAGTACAAGAGTTACGGTATCTTATCTTGCTACTCATGGTGCCGGTGGTAATATAACAACAAACTATGTTTTACATGGTACAAAAATTTTAAATAATACTACCTTTTATTATTCAAATATTCCAGCAGATATAACCGGAACTGCCGGTATTTTAGGTGGATTAAACTCACCAACTTTATCGGAGATTAGGTCTGTAGCACCAACTTATTACACAACAAAAAGTAGCATAGTATCCACTTCTGAATATAAAAACTTTATTTCTTTAATAATAGGATCAGTACAATCTATTATTGTATATAATGGAAGTACTTTTGATTCAGCTTCAGGTACTCTTTTACCTACTATTAACTACTCCTATGTAAACACTTTAGGTAAATATGATCTTTCAGTAGATGCTCTAGTACAGTCATCTTTGATTGGTCTTAATAATCCTCAAGATCTTGTAAGAATAACTTCACCTAACTTTATACGAATGAGGATAAATGTTAGCTGTGTTGCTCCAACAACCCAGAATGGTTCAGCACCAATAAATAATGCTCAGTTGAAAGCATCTATTACAAATAATATAAACTCTTCTTATGGTACTGCTACACAATCTTTTAATAAAAGTATTGATTTTTCAAATGTAAACCAAATAACTACAACTACTGGAGGTCTTCTAGTATCTTCTTTTATAGAAGCTGTTGAAGATATGCCCCTTACTTCTTTCATACCTGATACTTTAAACACAGCTAATATCAACTACATATACAACTTTCAGTTTGATAACTCTTTTGCTAGATTAAAAGGTTTTGAAGAAGGGGTTTTAGCTTGTCTTCGTATTGATGTTAAGTTTTCTTGTTTGACAACCACAGGCACTAACCTTTGTGGTTTTACAGGGTCCGATGGTGTTTTTCGTTCATATTCACGTTCCCTCTTCTTAGTTAGGGATACCAGTAATCCAAACCCATCCTATACCTATCAGTTGACAGTAGCTCAGGCTAGCTTTGCTGGCCCCCTTTCAAGCTCATCTAACTACTCTGTAACTTATGCAACCTGTAACGGTGGTACAACTGCTACTCTTACATTTCTTACACAAACGGTAGCTCCATTTGTAAATGGTCAATGGATATATATTACAGGATCTAGTATATCTGGGTATACTGGTGTTTTTCAAGTTACAGCTTGCACAGTAAGTACGGTTACATACTTGGTAACAACTACACAAAGCACTGTAGGTACTTCTACTACCGTTATAGGTAATATTTACCCTACAGTAGGTATAGGGTTTTTTGGATACTATATTTACATACCCTCATCTAGCCTTAATAGTCTTTCATCAGTTGCTACTGCTTTAAACGGTCAGAGTATAGGTAATATTGGTACAATAAGTGCAAACACTACAACAGGGGTCTTAACAATAAGTTTTTATGGCACTCGTCCTACAAATCAATCTATTGATACTACCCAGTATAATGGTATTTCTATAAATACAACGGCAGGATTTTTTACAAACTATAAAGTATTACAATATTCATATGATGATGTTGAGAGAGTTTATCCTTATATGGATTCAACTAATCTTACAAGATTATTTACTAATAACCCTACTGGTATACTTTCTAACGATACTACACTCTACCCATATATTCCATTTGTGATTAACTTTGACTATAGCTCTTTAAATCCATCAAACATAGTTGCTCATGGATTAGGTGTTGGTAGTATTTCAGTACCAACACAATTAGCAGGTGTTGCTAATACCCCTAAGTATATAGACTGGTCAATAGCAAAAGATATATCAACTGTAAATATTCAAGCACGGGCTATACCTTTTAATCAAACTTCTTTAGTACCTGCTGTACAGAACAGCTTTATACAGATAGATCAAAGATCTAATACTTACCCCATAGACGATATAAATGTAGTTGTAAGAGCTAACTGAATATGCCAATAACTATAAACCCAAACTATGTTCCAGAACTTACTATTACAGATGACTTAAATACTGATGTTATTCATGCACAGTCAGATTATCTTACAGTACCCGCTGTTTCGGATAAGTTTCATTCTACTCTTCAAAATCAATATTTTTATCAATCTTTAGGTAACTCTTTAAATGCTGAACTTCAGAATGTTGTAGATCTTAGCAATCAGCTTAAAGTATTGTATGACCCTGAGTTTTTTGATGGGAGTATTTCTAACTATTTAGATAGAGTTCACATAGAAAACTCATTTCCAGAACAGTTTGTTTCGCATTTAAACGATACAGGTATAGTATATCAAGTATCTACCCCTTCAGGTACATCTTTAGCAACACAAACAAGTGTAACTTTCTATATAAATGGTAGCATATATAGTACACCTACCATTGTAGATGATGGAATGGGTTCAGCACTTACTAATGCCATTATATCTACCTATTATGCTTATGATCCTATTACTAACCCAAATGTTACCCCACCAGTAGGTGAAGTTTCTCTCATACCTTTACCACAATCTAATCAGTTTGAAGTTATAGCTCAATATTCTAAATACCCATATGCAGTTAACTTTAAACTTACTACTACTTTGGTAGGGGGTGGTATACCCTCATCAATAAACTCTAGTATTACGCAAATAACGAACTTAATACCATCAAGTGTAGAACAAACACAGTCTTTTTATAAAAGATCATTATATATACAAGGTTTTATTAACCAATGGAGAGGTTCTTGGAGTGCATATACCTTACCTATAAAATCCTTGGGTCTTTCTGGAACAGCTAACATAGCATTGAAATATTTTGGTGGTTCTACAGCAACTTCTATTACAGAAAAGTTATTTAAACTATTAAATATAGGGTATAGTACACTTGACAGTTCTGGTAATACTATATCTGTACCTTCCCCTTTCGTATATGTTATCCCTCCAGTTACTTCTAATCAAACCTCATTCTTTCCGTTGTCTGTAAATGTAGACGGATTGCAAAATATAGGAAACGCTAAAAAACAATATCTTTATTGGGATAAAGGATATGGTTGGGATCAGCTACCAAGTATTCCTTTATTATCGTCTCCAACAAACACAAACTCAGGAACAACCAATATAAATCTCTATGTTTCGTCTTCTACTTCAGCAAGCAGTACAATATCAGTAAGTAGTGTTTCTAACTCTCAGGCAGGGTATATTGTTATTGCAAATAACAATCTTTCTGTTCCTACAGTATATACAAGTGTATCTGCTTTTGTTAGTTATTTACAATCATCACTTAGCTTTGCAAATAGATCTTTGTATGGTGGTTGGTATGCACCGGGGGCTGGAACGCAAGTTCAAACATTAGCTATAACTGGATCTAGTACAGTAAGTCCGGGATCAGTAACAGTTACTGTAGCTGGCGTATCTCTAGTAGTTACTATGACAACTAACATGAGTGCTTCTTCTTTTGCAACCGCTGTAATAGGAGCAACTCAAGGCGGTACTGGTAGACTGGGATCAACTGGATGGACTATGAACTCTAGTTCAAACTCCCTTATAGTGTCAGGTACTTTTGCAAGTACGCAATCTGCTGTAGCTATTTCTGGTATCCCCTCAGGGTTTTCCCCTACAGGTTCTACTAGCTTCACAATACCCACTACAGACTCATCTTCAATAACACTTTTTAATATAAGTAATAACTTTTATACCCTTGATACTTCAGTACCTTTAAACTCTAAGGGTAAATGGGTATTAATAGATGTATCTTTAGATAGAGTACTTAATACAAAAAACTCTTATTCTACTTACTCCGCACTATTGGATACAGGGTATTTAGAGTCCGTAGATTTTTATAGTGACTACGTTGGCAGAGCCATGGATCAGCTTCAGATTGGTGCTCAGTTGACACTTGTTACTAGTAAAACAGGTTTTTTTAATGGATTACAGTCTGTAGTTACTACTCCACCAGTAAACAACGCAATAGTTGGCGCATTACAAATGTCAAACTATACCCATCCAAACATAAAAGCAAGATTTCAAGTTTATCCAGTAGCTTCTGATTATGTAAGTTCTAACTATACAGTATCATCTCTTCCAGTCTATATTAAGTTAGGTACAGGAACTATTCCAAGTACTTTCTTATCTAATCAAAATGTATACCCTACTTTACAAGAGGATGGTATCACAACAGGGTATTCTTCGGCTGGAACACCAACACCCGGAGTTTTTGGAGCAGGATTATCCACAGCCTATCTTAATGGTACAGTATCAACACCTGTTATACCTTATGACTTAGACTCACCATTATTTTACACTTCTATAGGTTCAAATGAATATGATACGAGTTCTATACCGGGCTTTTCTATTATAAACACAATACTACATCCAAGAAGTGTAAGCTTGTATCCTCAAACTTTTTCTAATGTGTTTACAAACTCTTATAACCCAATAACAAGCTCAAATCCATATGCTATAAGTTATCCAACTTTTCTTAACTTTGGATTTGGACCACAAAATATTGCTCCTCAAAGCTTATCAGGAACCTATGCTGTTACGGGATACTCTATGCTATCCTTATATATAAATAACAGTAGTTTACCATTATATTCTATTGGTATCAGTACTGCTACAGTACCTAGATACAATCATCAAATAGCTGTATATGAAGACTTCAACAATACATTAAATACTTATGATGGAAAAACTCTTTATGAGGTTCTTACCACTAATGGGTATTATCAAGTTTTATCTACCACTACCCTTGCGGACAGTTACTCAACAACAGGATATGCTGCGATAGATAATACTTATAACGATGCGCTAACAGGGTATGGTGGAACAAGTGATATAAATATTTTCAATCTTCTACCTCTTAACTCTCAGGATAGGTTTCCAACTCTTTTAAGTAGCATGTCCCAGTATTATCCATTTGATGAACTGTATTATCCAGCGATAACAGCACAAACAATAAATGTTAGATCTATGTCTAGTAATACTACAGTTTATGATCAAGCAATAAACTATGTATCTGGCCTATATAATGCAACTGCAACAACAACACCAAATAACGGTAGCCTTATATCAGCAAAATCACCAAATATACCTTCGATATATGTTATTACAATGACAGGTTCGTCTTTAACTTCTACTTTAGGAAGTAACTTAAGTCTTTCTGTTACTACAACCTACTATTCATATAACTCTTCTGGAGGAACAACTCAACAAACCACTATTGACAGATCATTTGGTCTAACTGCTAATGATACTTTGCAATCTGTTGCGACTAAGATCTATACCACCTATTCCACAAATACAAATAGATTGTGGGATATATATGAATCTCCTATTCTTCAAGAATATCGAGTTACAGGTTTACTGGCTACATCAGCACAACAAAAAGTTACTATTAATGGAACTGATATATATTTCCAATCAGGAACAACGCCAACTACTTTTGTAAATAACCTTATAACTGCATACAATATCTCATCTGTTGCTTCTTCATCTGCTATTGCAATAGCACCTTCTCAAACAGGGTCTGATTATGTACTGTTACCCTTAGGGTCAAGTTCATCTATTTTCAACCTTACACCTTCTGGGTTTACCGTAACAGATAACTCAAAATATGCCATAAATATTACTTTCATAGGCTCTAGTAATCTTATGAAGTATCCAAATGTTATTAATATTTCTGGAGTAACTTCCGGGTTAGCTCTTACCTCCACATCCAGTATAGGTTCTTCTGGGTCCGGTACTATAGTAGTTAACCTATCATCAGCATCTGCTCTTAATGCAGGATCTTTTATTGGATACAATGGTCCTTCTGGGAAACCCTTTTTATCTGGTGGGGACAACTTTATCATACCCACAACATCTACTACTTGTTCAACAATACTTGATATATCAAACGCTAGTTGGTCAAGTAGTTCAGGCGGTCAAGTTACCTTAACTTTTGCTACTCAAGCTACAATACCTTTTGTAGCTGGTCAAAAAGTTCAAGTCTCTGGAATATTGATTTCAACAGGGTTATCGACTCCATATAATGGAGTATATACAGTTGTATCTGCTACAACTTCAAACATGGTATACGCACTTCCTAGTAATCCCGGAACATATAGTTCAAGAGGTTACATTTTCTCGTATGTTCAGTTACCAACCACTACCTCTCCCGTATCTCCCATATACAATGCTTCCAATACTGCTGGAGTAGGTGTATCTTTTTCTTTCTATCATAACTACACTTCTTCTGCCCTTTCACAACAATATTTGATTTCCACCGAAAATATTACTGCAACTTCTGGAATGAATGTAAAATATCTTCCTTCTCCAGAAAGAATGGATTTCTATCTTTCGTATGCATACTCCTCATCTCAAACTTTTACTTGGTCTTCTTATTACCCAAACTATAATGCCGGTCTTGCTATCACATCTAACAATGGTTCAAATACTTTAAACTGGGTTTCTATACCTAATGCCTTAAGCTATAATATTTATTGGTCAAACTCTTCTTCTGTTATATATCCAAAAGCAAGTGGAATAAACTCTATAACTCAAATAAATACTAATACATATACCCATTCAAGCATAAGTAATGACACACAATATTTTTATACGCTTACAGCTAATCTTACTTCAGGAGAAACACAACCTTTTGGAAGAGTATGGGGAACACCCACTAGTACAAATAGTTTTCCTCAAGTATCAGTTTCTCCTCTCTCAGAGGCAATGTATTTAAGCTGGTCGTCTTATACCTCAGGATTAACTGTTGCATCGTCATACCTTATTTATTATGGAAGTGGAACTTCTCCTAGTTCATGGTCTGTTATTAACACAGTAAATACAAACTACTCTTTGACTGTTACGGATTTTAATCCTTATTCTGTATATATAGTAGCTATGAAAGGAATGCTTCCGCTGGCAACTTCAAACACTATAGGTACTTACCCTTTTACAGGATTACCTGTTAGTTCAATGAAGTCTGCTTGGTATCAATACAGTATGTCATGGGTTCCAAACAGAGAACCTACAACTTACATTAATGGCAAAAATACCATGTTACCAACAAATACTTTAACTGCAACACCAGTATCTTTAAGGGGTTGGCGATATAATAGTGGAAGCAGTACAGCAACAGTATCGTTTAATACTATGACATCTCCATTTGCTGTTGGACAAACCATTAAAGTTTCAGGAGTTACCCCCTCAGGATATAATGGAGTATTTACGATACTATCGATAGTTATTAATCCAATTAGTCCATTTACCAACACTTATATTACTTATTCACTTGCTACAAACCCCGGATCTAATCCTTCTGGAGGTTATGTATCTCTTTACACTTCATATAATACCATGTCTTCATGGTCTTTTGGAACCTCAAGCTCAACAAATCCACTTACAGTGCTTAGTTCTGCTAAACAGAATACAGTCGTTTCAACTGCATCTATAACCAATATTGCATTTTATTCAAGAAGATTAAACCAACAAGATGCTACAAATCTATTTTCTATATATGCCAATAGAAAAGACATGTTAGTTAACTCTAAAGACGGTTCATTGGTATATACATATGTAGATTCTATTCTGGGTGGCGTATCTTTGAAACTTCAATGGAATCCTAACGGTATAGCTAGAGGTTTTACTTATGATCAAGCTAAGATTAAACCCTCTCCAGCTACTGACAACACATACCCTTATGTAGTCTTCTCTACACTTAATGGAGCAGTCGAATCTCTTAAACTAATAGGAAGCAGTAGTCCTGTAGCAATAACTGAACTTGGGGTTTTCGATGGAAATGATAATATGTTAGCATATGCTAACTTTCCACCTATTATATATAATCCTAACAAGTATCATCTTAGTCTTAACCTGCTAATATCCCAGAACTCTTAGAATATCACTAATTCAATATGGCAGGTTCCTCCAGCAACAATGGCTCTCAAGCAGTCACCATATATAACTCTCAACAGTTATCCTCAGCATATGGTAATAATATATTAAGAAATATTATACAACCGGGGGTTTATGACTGTACTTTTAGCTTAAGTGCAACACCCCCCAATCCTTTAATAACCGTTACAATAAATCCCGGATCAACTTTTGTTTTTCGTAGAAACGTAAGTGTAGCAAACAGCCCAGATCAATCTAACTCATATGATGTTTTTATAAAAGTAACTCTTCAGACATCAGCAACTGTTACATTTAACGCTAGCACTATAAATAGTAACATAGCTTATGTTACAGCCGATTATACCTATACAGATAGTTCTTCAGATCCTAAATACGCACTCTTTAATGTTACTAGTGTTAATCCAAAAGAACTTGAAAATACCGGTACTACGCATGTAGTTACACTAGGTACTATTCTCAATATAAGTAATATATGGTCTACTAGTAGTTCAGGTCAAAATATAGTAAGTTCTTTGAACTACTATGCACACATTTCTTATGACTCAGAGTTTAATAGAAATACTTTTACTCGTAACTTTACTTATAATCAACAGTTTAATATAGAGTTTGATCCTTCTGGAGCAGGGGTATATGTAGGTCCGGGTACTATATCTACTGCCGATGGGATTATAAACTGGTTACCTACCTTTGGAACTTCAGCACCAAACCAATCTTATTATTCTTCTTATCCCACTAAAAATGGTACTTATGAAGGAATTATTTCTCCAGCATTAGGGCTAACAACTTATACAGCATCTGCCCTTACCAACAGTACTGTCAGTATTATTGGATCAGAGGTTAACTACTATCAGGTTGATTTTTTAAGAGCTAAGATAGATGAAGTTACACATAATACAGTTATAGTGTGGGAAAGTTTTATTATTCCTTCTTCGACCATTGCATTTTCAAGTACTGGTGGTTCATGGGTATCTAGTTACTGGACAAATGCGTGGCCTACTGTTATGACAGCGAGTAACTCAGTTATTACTCCTGTACCAACTACTTCTATCGGACCTGCTAACACTAAAAATGCTTTGTGGAACTATATCTCTAAGTTTAACTATAACCTAACAGGTTCTGGTGTGAATCTTATGGTTGCTGTTAGGCCAAGAGGTGGGACAAACAATACTTGGTATACTTCTAACATACCTACAACAACCACAAACAATATTCTGTGGCCAGAAAGTTGTTTTATACTAAAAGACATTGAGCCTTTTCAAGTAACACCTTCTACAAAACACTCACGAATGAAAATACCAGTATCCACAGTAAGTGCATTAGGAATATAACACATGGCATCAACTTACACTTATTCAGCAATAGCATATCCTCGAAGCTTTTTCCTTTATGACCCTGTTCAACATCTTTATAGACCAAGTAATGTGTCTCCAGATAGTAATGAGCCTGTAGTTTTAGGTTCATCTGCAACCTCTCAAACAGTAGCAAACTGGTTAGGTTCTTATATGCATAAGAACTTTGTTAACTTAGCAAAATCTGCTGTTGATAATACAGCCCGTATTGTTACTTTAGAAAACTTTTCTCAACTAGCAGGTTCAAGCTCTCCGGGGTATATAACCTATACCGGTTTGCAAGATGCACCGGGTTCTTTTTGGGGTGGCTCTAACTATTTTTACACCGCATCAATTACTCAAACCCCTTCAGGTAGTAATCTTGCCATAATTATTGGTCCATCAAACTCATATGGTTTTAGACTTGCAGTAGGTAGAGGTATAAACTATAATAAAGCTCTCAGCAGTTATGTAGATATATATCTTGGAAAAGAACTATCTGTTGCTACAACTTTTACTGGTTTATCTGGATCTGGATATTCAGGTGCCAATATTGCTACTCAAAGTGTTACTTCTTTATATGGTTATATTGGATCTAGGCTTGTAGGTTATGGATATGTTCCAAACTCATCAAGTTTTTCTTTTCCTCCTACTTCTGCAACTCCTTTAGCGTCTACAAGTATAACCTATCCTTTGTATGCCACAGCTTCAAATGGGCACTTTAAAATACCTTACAATATTGCCGGTACTCAAAGTCTTAGTAGTTTTGTTGTAGGCACTCAATCCTACTCTTTCTACTTATATCTAGATGATTATGAAAGTTTTCAAAATGCTACAGGAGCAACTGTATCAGCACCAATTACTGTAAGTTTTACAGTAACTACTGGTAATACTGCAAGTTATGTAGTAGCCGCGATTAATAATGCAATAGCTACAGGTATTACAACCTTTAATGCAACATGGAACACAAACTATAATACAACTTGTGTTACTGCTATAGTAGACGGAGTTTATGTTACTTTTGTTGGAAATAATAACTTCACCTCTACCGGAAACGCCATTAATACCACTCCAACTACTAGCCAAAGATTAACAACATCTACAGGCAAGGGCATATATAGATTTACGGTTAAAGAGATTACAGCCAACGGACCACTGTATCTGCTAGGTATAGTAGCTACTAGTACAGGAACATCTCCCGGAAACTATGCTTTTGCTTATGACTATGGTCAGGTAGTTCAGCCTTCAGGTGGAACTTATGCGTATACAATATCTTCTGTTTCATCACCTACATCTTTCGTATTAGCCACCGCTGGTGGGTCAACAACTTATACTTTTACAAATCCATCAGCTATAACCTCAGCAACTTTGTTGGCTCAAGCTATTGCCAATAATGCAGTTACCCCATCCTTACCACAAGGATTTACTTTTACATCTAGTGGAACAACACTTTACATAAACTTTGTAGGTATAGACTACCAAAATGGAAACTTTGCATCTCAAAACTTTGATCCTACTATTACAGTGGGGTCAATAACTGGTACTGGGTTTACAGCAACCTTAAGTACAGTTCAGTTACAGCTTATAGGTATAGATCCCTATGTAAACTTTAATATTGTAGATGGTACTATAGGTGGTACAGCAGTAGGTAACTTCTTTACTACTTATTTTACAACTAGCTTTAGTACTATCTATACTGTAGGTAATCCATTACAGGCTGTACATAGCAGACTTCCTTATACAAGCCCCGGATCTGGTGGTAACTTCAATGCCCCTTCAGGATATATTGTACCTTCTTTAAATATAGAAGCTAACCTCGCTGTATCCTCTTTAACTGTAAGGGGTAACTTGAATGTATTAGGCAATATAGTAGCTAACAATCTTACTACTGGCAACTCTTTGCAACTTGCTGGTGCTAGTCTTAGTAATGACACTTTACTTGGCATAAATACACCCACTCTTGGTGCTAGTACCTCTGTACCAACCCAACTAGCAGTAAAAACTTTTGTTGCTACAAACTATTCTGGAATAAAAAATCTTTTACCAAACGGATCTTTTGATGTGTGGCAAAGAGGGTTTAATATTACAGCTACGGCATCAGCAGATACTTATTCGTATGTATTTGCTGGTGGATCATTATCGTTTTCACCTACATTCTCAACCACAAAATATTTGGCAGATAGGTGGACAACAATAGGTACAGCACCTACAGGGGCAACCTCTACAGCAGTGTACAATGCAAATACTTCAGGTACTTTTACCATTACTCAAGGAAACACTTCAAACTATGCCGGTTCAGTTCCTCCTTTAACTACTACAAACTGGATGAGAGTATCTTATGGTTCAGTAGGAGGTATGACATTTCCCCTAGCAACTGCTCTTCCTTCTGAATATGTAACCAAAGTTGCTGGATCAACAGTATCTCTTCAGGTTCAGTTGAGAGCAAATACCGCTGGATCATGGACAGGTAACTTTACAGTTAATATTGATACAAATACTACAGCAAATGTAGCCTTTACTGGAGCATGGACCCAGATAGCAACTGTAAGCCAATCTATTACTTCTTTAAACGCTACTACATGGACAACAGTTAAACTACAGGGTGTTGCTATTCCAGCAGGTACATTAGGATTGAGAGTAAGAATAACTGATGTTGCTTCCACCACTAGCAGTAACTATTATGAAGTTGGTGCAGTACAACTTGAACTTAATCCTTATTGTACTTCTTTAGAGGTCATACCTTATGCTGTAGAGCTTGAAAGATGTCAAAGATATTTTTATAGTCTAGCTCCTATTTCTACTAGTTCATGGCTAGGAATAGGATATACTTCTGCAGCCACAACAGGAGTATATATGGTAAATCTTCCTGTTACAATGAGGACAACACCCTCCCTTGTAGTAGGAAATCCAGCATCTTTTTCAAACTTTCTTCTTACTACAGGTGCAACTGTGGCAGCTAGTGCCATAAGTATCTCAAGTAGTAATACTCAAACAGCACTTTTAAACGCCACTATTGCATCAACTACAGCAAACCTTGCTTCTGCTTTAGTGACTAATGCCACCAATGCTATATTATGGTTTAACTCTGAGATATAGATACCGCTCCTTTTCACTAATTAACAAATAAGAATGAGGCAATCTTTTGGCAACTTATAGCTCTGGAATAAATAACGTAGTTAGTGTAAAGGATGTCGGATCTTCTTTAAAGACCGGTATTCCCGCTGGATATATAGCTATAGAGAATGTTACCGAACACGGAGACCTCTATCTTATCAATGATAGAGGGGAACTGGGGTACTCTCTAGACGGAAATAACTACTCAATGCATCCTTCTCCTCGATACATTGCAGGTATGACAATCAGTGCTGGAATGACCGTCAGTATTGCTTCTACTACATGGGCCACTAACGTAAACTCTCCCGGTGGTGCATCAGATGCAGGTAAAGTATTTATATCCCAGCAAGGTAACACTGGACAGTGTGTAGGTATTGCTGTTAAAGATGTAACTTATGGTCAAAGTGTAGAAGTACTTGATCATGGTCTTTATAGTTTACCAACACTTTATGTGTTTACTGCGTATAATACTGCTACAGGATCGATATCTCTTAATAATGTAACTTACACTGTTACTAACGCATCAGCTAGTATTCAAGTTATGATAACTAAAATCTTGACCGCTTGGAACTTAAATCCACAATCAGGTATTAATCTTTATCAATATAACTCCAACACAATAGCAATCTCTACTCAAAACCCTTCACTAAGTCAAATACCTTCTTGGACTAATCTAACTTCAGTGGGTGTAATCTTTACACAGTTAACAACTTTCCAAACAAGTGATATTGGTAACATGTTGTTTATAAATGTTTATGGTGGTACAAATCAATCACTTCTACCAGCTTCCCCTTATCCAGCCTTTCAAAGCTTCAATGTAACAGGTACTGCAAGTACTACCTTGACAAATCCTACAATAACTATTGCAGGGTATACTATAACCATCCCTACAGTAGCTTCTGGTGCCAATGCTTCTACTTTATCAGAACTTGTTTATAATGTACTCGGTGGAAACACTTCTACATACCCTACTGTTGCAGTAGGTACTACTGGATGGTACATGCAGTATACCTATACAGGAGTCACCACAGGAGTTCCTTCTTCCGGTGGTGTTTTTAACTTTATAGGCTCTGGTGGTGTAGGTTATAGTCCCATATTAGTATCATCCACAGGTCTTACAGGATTTACAGTTCCCTCACAAGCATTGGTTATTATACAGGGTCCTGCTCAGTATACTACTAATAGAAGTATTGCTTCTTCCTCTGGTCAAGCCTTAATCGAAGTAGGCATTGTAACTGGTCTTAACTCTTTCTTTATTGACTTTGAAGGGGATACAAGAGGTGCAGTAAACTTATCCCAAATAGGTATTGTAACAGGAGAGTACATACAAAATAATGGTTCTCCTGTTTTAGTATCTATTGGAACTGATGGCCTAGCTTATAATGCTGACAAAAGAAAGGCTTATAATACTTCTTTTATACAGTGGAACTTTTCTTCTACAGGGATAGGTAATCCTACCCTTAGCTCAGGTACAGCAAACTCTGCGTCTTTTGCAGTAACCGGTACTACTGGTGGAACTATTATCTTTGGTAACTATACGGCATCTGTTGCATCTTCTAGCACTGCTCAACTCGTATCTAACAATGCAGTATCTGCATTAAATAGTGCTACTTACAACAGTGTTCCTTTAAGTACTTACTTAGTCGCTTCAAATGCAGGGGGAACAGTAACTACAGTTACATTAACTATGGTTACTTCTGGATGGTCACAAAATAGAAATACTCCAGCAGGATTCCTTGTCTCTGCAAATGCAGGATTCGCTACCAGTGGTACAATACCACTGGGAACCTCTATTGTTATACAAAAGGCAGGAGCTATATCGGGATTTTCCAATCTTACAGCGGGGACACCTGTCTATGTAGATATCCCCTATTATGCAAGTTCTGGATCAACCTTTACTCAGAATCCACAGACTTTAAACTATTACACAGACATAACAACTCCAGTAGGATATGCACAAAGTTCTAGTTCTATATATGTAGAGATGGGATATAGTAGTCAATCTTCTGATACAACACCAATAGGTGGTTTGATTGCAGTATCTCCAACGGGAACTGCTGATGCCGGTTATTTATTAGCAAGCGGTGTAACCTCTGTAATGAAATCCTTGACCACTACAACAGACCCTAGTGGTCAGGTAGCAGGTACTTATGATGGAACCTCACTCTATAGTGCAATAGGAACAACATACGGTGGAACCTATGTGTATACTGTAACAGAAAGTGCTATTCCCACAACAGGTGGGGTGGTAGTTAATGGGCAAACAGCAACACCTAGCTATAGTGCAACCTTAGCAACTCAACTGGGATATATTGTTACTGCTGTTAGTGGCTTAGGTATTTCAGGTTTAACAGTATCAGCAACATCTCCCAATCTTACTTTCACTGTAACAAATGCTCTACCTAACCCCAGTATTTCGTTCACATTGAATAACATGACCTTTACCCTTAATAATACCAGCACTTATAATCTACCTAACTATACCTCCCTTACCCCTAAACTTCAGATAAAATACAATAACTGGTATACTCCAAATGCCAATAATATTCCTCTATATCGTATAGATACGGGATGGACTGTTGTTGGTCTAACACCTACTGGATCTAGCGGTTCAGGTTCAGGATCCAATCAGTATATTGAAATACCCACAACTATTTTCGGAGTAGATCCACAAGCTACTGAAGTTATTGCTGAAGTCTATGCCATAGTGGGAAGTATTACTTACAAGGTGGAGAGTGGGTTTAGGGTAGTAGGTTCAAGCACATACGGTTGGCAACTATCTAAAGATTCACCGGGCTATTTAAGAATAGATACTGCTCCTAATGGTATGGCAGTATATGTAATAGGTACAGGATGGGTTCCACTTACCAGTTCGCATACTTTCCGTGTTCTTATATATCAGTTTAACCGCTGGAATAAATACTATGATTATACATCAGACTCTTGGTTAAATCAGTTCAAATCTCTTAATCTCGTTGATTATACAGCGTCTACTACTGTTCAAGGTAGTGGTGGATTTTTTGATAGATCTAGTACAAACCCCACTCATACAAATAGATTAAACTATGATGGTAATCTGTATGTACGTAATATAACAGCAGTAGACACAAGCGCAAACTTTTTAAATGGATTGACTATAGGTTCCAGTAGTAATACCACTACTCTTTCAGTTTCCAACTCCATTACAAATGGTACATCCTTTGCGATTACTAATGCAAGTGGGGGAGATAATGCCTATGGTCAAACTATATATCTAACAGGTTCTGCCTCTACAAATACTGCACTAACCCTATCTGCTACCGGCGCAACTACAAATAAAGCCCTTAATGTAACTTCCGGTAGTGTTAATATAGGTACAAGTAGTCCCACAACTTTACAAGGTGGATTAACAGTTAATACTAATCCAAGTACTTTTGCTCTTGGAGGTGTAAGTCCCACCGTAGTAGGTATAACCGCTTTCGGATCAGGAACCAACACTGCTTTATCTCTTTCTTCTTCCGGTGGTTCAACAAACTATGCAATAAACTCTACAGCCGGTAATATCTCTCTTACTGGAGGATATACAACCCTTCTTGGTAACTTAAGTGGAACATTTCCAACTACAGATTGGATAGCTTCAACTACTGGATTAGGTATTGGATATAACTTAGTAGGTAGTAATAATGAAACAGACTTTGTAACACTTAGAGGAACCTCATCATCATTACCGGGTGGATTCTATTTCTACACTAATAATAACTCCACAAGTCCCATACTTATATCGCAGTTTATTCCAGCTATATCTGGTGTAACAGTTCCAGCGGGTGTTTATTTAAGCTCTTCTTCTGGATTGTCATCACTATATAGTTATGGCCTACCTTCTTTTGTAAATAAAAACTATCTATCAGTAAACTCTGCTTCTTCAGCACAGTTTGTTGGATATTGGAATCAATCATCTTCTTCATGGGGTATTGGTCAATCTTACGGTGGATCTAGTAATACTGTTATCCAAATAGGTGCAACTACTGGCCAAGCCAACTATAGCTGGGCATCAGGAACATCACTTGCTGTTACTCAAGCTAGCGGTTCGGGTAGTGTAGCCACTCTTACTTTTGCTACTCAAGCTACAACACCCTTTGCAGTTGGTAGCTCAATAGTAGTTTCTGGTATGTCACCTGCTGGTTATAACGGTCCTTATACTGTACTAGCAAGTACAACAAGTACTGTTTCTTATTATAACAATACTACAGGAAACGCAACTGGTACAGTTACACTCTCCAATGACTCAACTACACAAGTATATATACCAAGTACCCTTGCATCTACTTCCCCAACTACTGGATCATTACGTGTTAATGGTGGTGTAGGTATAGGTGGTGCTGTCTACATGGCTAGCACTTTAACAGCCACTTCTTTAACTTTGGCAGGGTCTATATCTGGTGTTACCACCTTAGGGTTAAGTGGGGCAATATCTGGAGCAACTGCCACCAATACGATTAACGGTGTAATCATTAATGCCGGTGCTGTATCTAATGTTACCACCTTAGGGTTAAGTGGGGCAATATCTGGAGCAACTGCCACCAATACGATTAACAGTGTAATCATTAATGCCGGTGCTGTATCTGGTGTCACAACCTTAGCTATGGGT
>Ga0114963_10000316_pt1 | contig 31960 bp, 27 predicted proteins | sample C_131016_EF_Meta_FD_87019 | JGI IMG/M metagenome (GOLD analysis project Ga0114963, IMG submission 87019) | Freshwater microbial communities from Lake Croche, Canada to study carbon cycling - C_131016_EF_MetaG | ecosystem: Environmental > Aquatic > Freshwater > Lake | place: Lake Croche, Canada... | reverse complement strand
ATAAAAAAAAAATAAAAAAAATTAAAAATATTATAAAAAAAAAAATACTATAAAAATAAAAATAAATAAAATATTATATATATATATATATATATATATATATATATATATTACTATCAAGAAACTGAAAAATTGAAATTATTATGCCATCAATTATATTATTTCATTTATAAATAGTAACTATATAATTAGATTAATAAATGCCAAAACATAAGGAATTTTTGACATCAAAAAGTGATACTTTAACAATTAGACAAAGTTTTGAAAATTACTTTAGATTAAATGGTTATAAATATATTCCTCAATCAAGAATTTATTTAGATGATGATCCTACTCTTTTTTTTGTAAACTCTGGTATGTGTCAATTAAAAAATAAATTTATAGGAAAAGATCCTATAACATTTGATAAATTAATGAATCACCAAATTTGTTTAAGAGTTTCCGGAAAACATAATGATATTGATGATGTTGGTCGAGATTCATATCATTTAACTATGTTTGAAATGTTAGGTAATTGGATGTTAAAAAATGCAAGTAAAGAGGAAACTATTGATTTGGCCTTCTATTATTTAACTACAGTTTGTCAATTAGATAAAAATAGACTTTATGTTACTTATTTTGAAGGAAATGAACTATATGAAGAAGATATTGAAACAAAAAATATTTGGAAAAAATATTTTGATGATTCACATATTATTAAAGGTAATACAAAAGATAATTTTTGGTCAATGGGTTTAACAGGTCCAACCGGTCCATCTACTGAATTACATTATGATTTAATTGGTAATAGGGATGCATCTATACTTGTTAATAAAGATGATTCCACTGTAGTAGAATTATGGAATCTAGTTTTTATGCAATATAATAAAAAAGATGATGGCAGTTATGAAAAATTAGCTGATATGTATGTAGATACAGGTTTAGGAGGAGAAAGAATTATAATGGCAGTACAACAAAAAATGTCTATATATCAAACTGATTCATTTAAATATCTATTTGGATATGCTCAAAGTCTAACAAACGCTGATTTTTATACTGACAAATATGATAATAATAAAGATATTGCATATAGAATATTTGTAGATCATATTAGATCATGTATAATATGTTTATATCAAGGGGTTAATTTTGATTGTAATAAAAGAGGAGCTATAATAAGGAAAATATATAGAAGAATGATGACATATTTATATCTATATCTAAATGATGGATTAGTTGAACCTAAAATGAATAAATCACAAATATTTAGTTTAATAAAAGACATATTAAAATATTTTTTATTTGAAATAACAGATACTGCCAAACCTGAAACTATTTTAAATATACAAAATAAATTGATTGAAGAAGAAAAACTACATATTGGAAAATTACAAAATATTGTTGATATTTATAAAAGTATTTTGAAAAAAACAAAAGATATAAAAATAACTATTGAAAAAATGAGATGTGAATATGGTATTGATCCTGAATTTGTTGAACATATTAATACTTTGCGTTTTATTAGAATAAGTTAAAATAATTAAATATTTTCTTTATTGATATTTTTTTATTTTAAGATAGAAAAATAAAAAAATAAAAAAAATAAACAGTAAAATAAAATAATTAAATATTTTCTTCATTAATAACAGGATCTGGTATACCATTTTTAGGTGCTCCTGTTGGTATACTATAAAAATCATCAATAACACAACATAAACAATAAGTATTTATTTTTCTTCTTATTAAAACATCATCATTATTATTTTTTTGAACAATTGGTTCTGATTCAATACAACCAAATGGAATACAGATATATTGTATCATTCCATATTTATTCTTATTTACATTACCACATTCATCAATAGTGAGACATTGATGTTGATTACCACAACAATCAATTTGCCTATATGAAATGTTAAAATAACTTCCTCTTGAAATACCAAATGGACATATATAACATGCCATACACCAACCCATTGTATCTTTATCTTTCTGTTTACAAAATCCACCTAATCCCCAATATAAACATAATTGTTCGGATATATCATTTCCAATTTTATCATAATAATAATTATAAAATGGAGGTATTGCAGTGCAACAAAAATAGTTATTTTTATTATAACTTGATCCCCCACATATCCAACAATAGCATCCGCTTTTTTCATTATTATGATAGCAATCTGCACCTATTCCATAACAACACCATTTTGAAATATTATTTCCTGATTTATCAAATCCTCCACATATCCAACATGCATATTGTTCCATTTTATAAATTATAATAATTAAATATGTAAAATACATAATATTTTATATTCAATTTTTTTCTAAAAGGATATTATAAATAAAATGTATATAGTATATGATGGTGATTATTTAAAAACTAAAAATCTTAAAAATTTAACAAAAACAATATATGAAAATTTTATAGAGCTTGAAAATTATCCTATATTGTCTCATACAAAAAAAACTATCCTAGAAACTTTAAATAAACCTGATTGTATTTTCATTATAAATTATGATGAAAAAAAGAAAAGAATTATCGGTTATTTATTAGGATATATAGAATATATAAATAATGATAATAGAAAAGTTTTTTTTGTATCATATTTATATGTTTCATCAAAATATAGAACACATGGTATAGGAAGCAAATTAATGAATATTGCACACGAACTTACTCAATCAATGAAATGTGATGGTACAATGTTAATATGTGATACAGAAGATGAACCAGTATATAATTTTTATTTAAGAAAACAGTATATGCCAGATATGAATTTAAGAAGATATGAAAAACATGAAGTTATGTATAGAAATTCTGATTCATAATAATAGTTTTAAGTCATTATCAATATGTTCTTCTGGGGTTTCTAAAATTATAGGGACTTTCAATTTGTAAAAAAACTTATATATTATTAATAATCCTATTTCTCCAATTGATCCAAATCCAATATTTTCATGTCTATCAATATTGGATCCAAGCTCTTTCTTACTATCATTTAAATGAATTAATTTTATATTATTTAATCCTATCATTTCATCAAATGTATCGAGAAACATTTCTATTTTTTTTTTATTACTTATATCATAACCAGCAGAAAAAATATGACAAGTATCTAAACAAATTCCAAATCTATTTTTTATATCATTATTTTTTATATTAGAAAATTTTCTATAAAAATGTGCTAAATCTTCTAACCTATAACACATTTCTGTTCCTTGACCCGTTGATGTTTCAATTAATATTTTTATATCTATTTTTTTTGTTTCATTATGCACATATAATAAACTTGTAAACATATTATTTAAAGCCTCTTCATTTGATATATTTAATTGTTTTCCTAAATGTACAACTATTGCAAATGCACCTATTTTATTAGCAGATTCTATTTCTAAAATAAATTGTTTTATCCACCAACTATGATTATTCCAATTTTGTGCAATATTTATTGTATAAGAAGCATGTATAACAATTTTAATATTATTTAATTTTGCATATTTTTTAAATTCCTCATATATTTCATATTTTTTATAAAACGGATCAATAAATAATTGTACTAAATTACATTTATTTTTTTTAATACCACTTATTTCATTTAATATATTTTTAATATCACTGTCAATATGGTATCCTAACATTATATTATTATATTAATATACCATAAAAATAGTTAAAAAATTTGATAAAAAAAATACTAATGTTATAAATTAGATGTTATCTATATAAACAATATTCATATTTATATATTATTAAAGAAATAAAATGTTCTTAATAGATAAATATACGCCAAAAAATATAAAAGATATAACGTTCCATTCTGATATATATAAATTATTAGAATTAATAAGTAAAGATAATGAATTACCACATTTGATATTTTATGGACCAACGGGAGTCGGAAAAAAAACAATGATAAATATTTTTCTTGAAATGTTATTTGATGCATCTATACACAATTCAACAGAAGATGTTATTTACAATGTTATGGGTTCTGGCAATAAAATAATAAAAGAAGTTATAAAACAAAGTAATTACCATATTGTATTAGAACCTAAGGGATATAATTTTGATAGATATTTAATTCATGATGTTATAAAATTATATGCAAAAAGAATTCCATTAGGAATATATGAAACTAATAGAAAATTTAAACTTGTTGTAATAAATTGTCTAGATAACTTATCCAATTATGCACAATTTTCTTTGAGAAGAACTATGGAAAAATTTTCAGGTACATGTAGATTTATAATGTGTTGTGAATCCCTTTCAAAAGTTATTGATCCGCTAGTTAGTAGATGTGAATGTATAAGAGTTAAAGCCCCAACTAATTATGAATTAATGAAATATATCTCAGAAATAGCAGTTTATGAAAATATAAAATTATCTGTATATAATTTTTTACAAATTCAGAATACATCAAATGGAAATATAAAAAATGCTCTATGGAATTTACAATTCTATCAAGCTAATCAATTAGTTCTTAAAAATATACGAAATTCTATTGATAATTTTATTGGAGCAACTCAAAAACATATTATAATATCGAATCAAACTATTGAATATATAGAAAAAATATTTGTAAGTATTGTTGAAATGGATTCAACTAATAAATATAGTAATAAAAAGGCAACAATATATGCAAATAATATTATAAATGTAATGTATCAATTAGTTATTGATGTTGCAAGAAAATATACTACACAATATAATTCTGCTTTGAAATCTGCAGAAGATTTTTTACAATTATATTCAAAAAAATCATTTAAAAAAATATTTAAAACATTAGAACTGGAAAAAGGTAATAAATTAGATTGTGATTTAGATACTATGAGAGAATCTATGAATAATATTTTAATATTTATAGAATATTTAGATATACGAAATAATTTTACAAAAGCTGTAACACATATGGCAAATATAATTCTAAAAAAAGATTGTTCATTAATAATTGAAATAAGAACAATAGCTTATAATTTATTAAAAACAAATATTAAACCAACAGATATTATGACTGAATTATTATTGATATTATTGGAAAATAAAAAATTAAGTGATAATGTAAAATATGAAATTGCTGATATTATTGCTGAATCTGAATATAAAATAACTAATGGAAGAAGAGAAATAATACATATTGATTTCACAGCTGTTAGTATAATTGATATCCTATGTCGAAATAAATAAACAGTCCCTATAGTTTTATTCTAAACCTAGAAATACCTACAATCATATACTGGCAGAACCAACGATCCAAAGATCCAATGTTAATACTCTATCTGATGATGTCATATCTTTAATATCATCATGTATTGTATGCAATTCTTCTCCCATAAATGTTGCTGGTGATGTGATAATATCATCAGTTATCTTATCATCTGTATATTCATTTTTTCTATTAATATGAATTACATACCTTTTCAATTGTGCTTTATAATAAATATTATTGCAAAGTTTTGATTTCTTTAAAGGACATGCCATATGGTTCCCACTATTGGATCCCTTACATGCATTCTTTTTTCTATTAATATGTCTCATTTTCTTATATTCTGTACAAAAAATATCTCCACAATATGTTTTTATAGTAATAGCTGCATTAGGTATTGCCATTGCAAATTTTCTACTACGTTTGTCCTTCCACCCACCATAACCATACATTAATGGCTCGTCTGGTTTCTTAGGAAATAATCCATGATTTTCTGCTGTAATAAGTTGTCTATGATGCCGTTTTCTATCAATCTTTTCTCTTTTTAATACTCCTCTATTATCGCCATTATAGTCATAAATGGATTGGTCCATTTAATAATTGTTAGTATTTAATTATTAAATGGAATGCTTATATATTAATAATTTCAATTTTTTATACTATTATTTTGCTATTTAAATTTGAATCTCCACTATTTTTAATAAAAAAATTAATTATATTTTCAATATATTCGTATAATGAATGCCAATTATTATCAGAATATATTGAAAGTTCTGATCCAATTATCATATAATCTTTTGTATTTCTATTAATATCATAATAATTATTTTGCTATTTAATTTTCGTTTTAATACTTTTTTATAAAATAAAAAGGTATTAAAGTTCCAAATTAAACAGTAAAATAATTACTTTCTCATTAATTCGTCTTATAAATGTTTGTCTTTCTGGTTCAGATTCTTTTTTTGGTAACAATCCACAAGATCCGTTTTCTGATGCTTTTATATTTCACCTCTATTTAATTTATGGATTTTACAATAATTCTCTATATATTATTATTTTCAATATTTCAAAAAATATTGAAATTCAAATTATTTATACAATCATATCATATTTAAACATTATATCATTATAGTTAACTATTAAAATGTGTGGGATATGGGCATATCTTCTAAAATCAGGTTGTTTTGATTATGAGCTACTAATAAAGGCTTTTATGAAATTACAACCTAGAGGACCCGATAGATCTAACTTTCAACTATTATCTGATAAAAATGTAGCTTTATGTTTTAATAGATTATCTATTATGGATCCTTCAACTCGGGGTGATCAGCCATTTATATATGAAACAGAAACAAGAATTATATATTCTATGGGTAATGGCGAAATATATAATTTTCATAAACTAATTGAAAAATATAAATTTCATCCAAAATCAGATTCAGATTGTGAAATTATTTCACTTATTTATGAAAAATATGGTATTGATAGATTGGTTCATGATATTAGAGGAGAATTTGCAATTATTATTTTAGATATTAACAAATTAACAGGTGATATGACATGCCATATTACTAGAGATCCATTCGGTGTTAGACCTCTTTTTGTTGGTATTGATAAAAATGGTATCTGTTTATCATCTGAATTAAAAGGACAAGTAGGAGTATATAAATCAGAAAATGATTTTGTAGTTGATCAATTTAAAGGTGGAAACTATGGAACTTTTACTTATAGTGGAGGTAAATGGTCTGATATGATTATGACACAATACTATTTCTATCCAACTGAATTTAAATATAGTGATGTTGAAATGTGTAAGAAAATGCTTTTTGATCTCTTTTATGAAGCAGTAAAATGTAGGTTGGAAAGTGATAGGGGTGATATTGCATTTCTATTAAGTGGTGGATTGGATTCTAGTGCTGTAACAGTAGTTGCAAATGATATTATGAAAAAGGAGGGTAAACCTATATATAGTTTTTCAGTTGGTTTTCCTGGAGGAACTGACCAACCTTGTGCAGAATCAGTTGCTAGACATATTGGATCAACATGTATTGTAGTTCCATATGATATTACTAAGGATGAATATAAAAAAATTACATCAGAAATAAAGGGAAGTATACATACTCATGTAATGATAACAAAACAACAGGCAATTAATACATTAGAAGATACAATTTATACTGTAGAAAGTTTTGATATTACTACAATACGTGCTTCCTGTTTTCAATTGTTAATATCTAGATTTATAAGTCTTAAAACAGATATTAAAGTGTTATTCATGGGTGATTATTCTGATGAGGTATTTCTAAGCTATATGTATGGGTATTATGCACCTGATGAGAAGCAGTTTCATGATGAAAATATACGATTATTAGATAATATTCATAAATATGATTCTTTACGAGCTGATAGATCTATTGCCGGTTCTGGATTAGAAGCTAGAGCACCTTTTTCCAGTGTTGAATTAATAGATTTTGTTTTAAGTATTGATCCTAAACTAAGAATGCCTTCAAAATGTGGCATAGAAAAATGGCTATTTAGAGAGTGTTTTAAGGATAAGAATTTATTACCGGAAGATGTTAGAAATCGTAAGAAAGAAGCTTTATCTGATGGTGTATCTGGACAGGGAAAATCATGGTTTATGATTATTATTGAAGAGCTTGAAACGGTATATAGTGATCAATATCTTGAGGAAGAAAAACAAAAATATAAACATCTCCAACCAATAAGTAAAGAAAGTCTACATTATAGAAAGATATTTGAAAAATATTATAGCACAAATGAAGCGGTATCAAAGGTAATTCCTCATTTCTGGATGCCTAAATGGTGTGATGCTAAAGATCCAAGTGCAAGAGTATTAAAAGTGTATAAAGAAAAATAATTTAATTATTTGAAATGATAATTTTTTGAATATCTAAAAAATTGATTTATTTATTATTAATATAAAAAGTTATAAATGTCAATAATGAAAATATGGAGGTTGATATTAAAGATGGAAAAATTATGGCAATATTATTAGAAAAATATAATATTAAAATTGTTAAAAAATTTGATGACATTAATTTAAAACTTTTATTACAAAAACATAATGTTGTAGATTATGATATATTTAGATGTTGTATGAAAAATTGTTATTTGGAATGTATTAAATATTTTTTTGAAAATAAAGTTATTATAAAAGATAATATTATATTTGATATTTTACTATCTATAAAAAAAATATGTGGTATTGATATACTTATAGAAAAATATACCAAATTGTTTAATTTAATAGAACAATATCACAATTATTCATATCAAGAAATGTTGGCATTAATGATGATACAAATAAAAGTAAAAGATATTGAAACTTTCGAATTAGATAAAACATTTTATACATTAAATGAAATTTATCTTGTTTATGATATTCAAGAAAAGGACAAATATAAATATGAAGATATATTAGAACAATTATGTAAAACAAAACCTACATCAAAAGAAATTAGTAAGCTTATTTTTGCTAAAAAAAATCCTATAAAAATAACACAGAAATGTTTAGAAAATCTAGCAATATATGGAACAACTGGAGAAGCTTTGAAATTAATTTTAGATAATTCTGATTGTATTTTAACAGAAGATTTGATGATGAAATTTTATCAATTAGTTAAAAAAAAGAATAGAAAAATAAGACATGTAAAAACAGAAGATAATGAAAGAGAAATAATAATGGAATGTATCACAGAAAAATATATAAAACAATTAAGTAAAATATAAAAATTGATTTAATTATTATTAATATTAATTAAATTATACACAATATATTAATAATATGGATAAGAAAGGAAAAAGTGTACCTGCACCACCAATAGATGCACTGTCAATAGATACACTGTGGATATATCTTCAGAAAAATAAAAATTTTATTGATACAGAGGATGTAAGAGAACACACTGTTAATTTTATCATAAATAATAATTTATTTCAAGAATATTTTTTAAAAAGAATTAATTTAAATTTAGATTATGTAACCTATTTAAAACAAATTTTTAATGAATCATCTAAAAAATATAAAGAAAAATTAATAACATATTATTTTAATTCAAATATATCAATAGATTTAATTCATTATCAATATTTATTGGTTGATAATTTTAAAGAATATCATGAAATAATAAAAAATAATTTAGTAAAACATACATTTTCAATCAGTAAATTATTTGATTCTAAATATAATTCAAATCTTGATAGAAATTTAGTTGATATATTTAAATATTTAAAAATAATTAAATACGATATATTTATAAAAGCATTATCATTAAATTATATAGAATGTATTAAATATTTTACTGATATTTGTAATCAAACATTTGAAGAACAAGATAATTTAAAAAATATTAATTTCATTAATGATGAAAATCAAATAAATGAAATATTATTTCCAATTTTAATTAATAAAAATACTAAATTACTACATGATATATATTTAGCTAAAATATTTAAAAATAAAAATATTATAAATTATAAAATATTTAAATGTGTATTGAAAAAACGTTATTTCGAATGTACTAAATATTTCTTTGAAAATAAAGTTATTATAAATGATAACATAATATTTAATATATTTGATAATTTTGATGAAAACTGTTTAGATGAATATACTAAATTATTTACATTAATACAGGAATATCATAATATAACATATCAAGAAATGTTAGCCATGTTAATTAATGGTATAAAAGTAAAAGATATAGGAATTTTCGAATTAGATAAAACATTTTATACATTAAATGATTTATATAAAGTTTATGATATTAAGGATGAAAATAAATATAAATATGAAAATAAATTGGAACTATTATGTAAAACAAATCCGAAAAATAAGGAAATTAGTAAAATTATTTTTGCTAAAAAAAATCCAATAAAAGTATCATATAAATGTTTAGAAAATTTATCAATATATGGAACAAATGAAAAGGCTTTAAAATTAATTTTAGATAATTGCGATTGTCTATTAACAGAGGATTTATTAATAAAATTTGATCAAATATGTAATATTAAAAAAAAGAAACATAATAAAATTAAAACAAATGAAGCGATTATGATTAGAAAACATATTAAGGAAAAATATATTAAGCAATTAAAAGAGATATAAAAAATTGATTTATTTAATGTTAAATTATAGAATTTAACAGATTTATATATATATATTAAATGTTATATACCACTCTAAATGAATATTTTGATAATACAAAAAGCGAAGATTATGATTCAGAAGTTATATTAGACGGTATAATTAATTTGAGATGGTTTAATATACACAATCAATATAAAAATAAAAATAATTATAATTATTATATTAATAAATTAAAACCAATATTAAATACGGCAACAACAGAACAAAAAAATAAACTTTTTAATTTTGTATTTTCCAAAACAGATATATTACCACATTATTATATAATATTTATCGATGATATATTTAAAAATAACCATGAAGAATTCAAAAATAAAATAGATATAAATGACGAATCTAAATTTATAAATAAATTTATTATAACAGATTATTTTTCTAGATATATAGACAAAAATTTACTTGATAAACAATTAGTAGAAATATTTAAAAAATTGAAAATTGTTAATTATAATATTTTTAGTTTTGTTATGACTCTAGGATATATAGAATGTATTAAATATTTTTTTGAACAAAAAATTTTAATAAAAGATGATTTGATATTTAAAGTTATTGCGACATCATTTAAATACTACACTTATAAATACTCATATTTTTCTAAATCAAACTATATATTAACTTTTACAAATTTATTTAAAATAATACAAGAATATCATAATATATCATATGATGAAATGCTAGCATTATTAATAAATAAAATTCCTATTGATATATCAGGATTCAATCTTGATGATACATTTTATAAATTAAATAATATATATAAAGTTTATGATATAAAAAAAAAGACTAATGATAATATATTAGAAATATTATGTGAAACAAAACCAAAATTAACAGAAATAAAAAAAATAATTAATAAAAAGAAAAATTCAGTTAAGCCTACACAAAAATGTTTAGAAAATTTAGCAACATATGGAACACGTTCTGAAGTACTTTCTTTCATTTTAGAAAATTCAGATTGTATTTTAACAGAAGACTTATTATTAAGATTTGAAAATATGAAAAAAGATTCAATATCATCAATTATAAAGAAAAAATATATTGAACAAATGATTGAATTAAAAACTAATAATAAAAAGGAAGTAAAAAATGTTGAAAAATAAAAATATTATCATTTTTTTATACTGAAAAACATTTATAATTATACATAAACTAATAGATGGAAGAATCTGGTATAAAAAGAAGGCGTCAATTAACATCATATAATCAAGATGAAATTACTGAAATGGAAGAAAAACATGATATGTGTGATTTTTTTAGAGCTATAGCAAAAAAAGATGATAAAATAATAAGAGAATTTATTGATAATAATTGGATTGATCCTAATTATTTGGATATTTACGATTCTAATGCTGTTATGATTTCTATAAAATATGATAATCTTTTAATAGCAGTAGAATTATTAGAAAAATTTAATTTTGATCATTCTATTATGAATGCAATGAATGAAACAATTTTATCTTCACTATTAGAAAAAAAACTCGATAAAAATTCTGTTATTATCACACATCTATTTCAATTAATATTGAGTAAAAAATGTAATATCAATATTAGTATTAAAAATCATATAGAGTATTTTATTAGTATTATTGATAATAATATTGAGACTATAATTAATTATAATTATGAAGTAATACAAAATTATGATAATTTATTTCTAAAAAAAATTGCTAGTATAATTATTTCTGATAAAAATATTAATAATTATAGAGAGGAAATATTTATTTTTTTTGTAAATTATGTTTTGAATAATAATTATGATAATTATGATTATTATAAATTTATATTAAATAAGATTTCTACAATAGTTGAATCTTATAGTAAAAATTCTAATTTATTGAAATTATTTGAATTTGTATTAGATAAATTAAGTAATAAAATAAATATGGAATTTGAATTGTTAGAAAACTTTTATCTCTATAAAGAATATTTAAATATTATAATTAAAAATAAAAATGTTATCGAAAATTTAGGAAACAAAAGCGTAATTATTTATTACGCTTTACAATATAAATATTATGATGAAATTCTCTCATATATAAATTTATACCCAGAATTTCAGTTACCTTTTAACTATCGTATTAATTCTTATATTGGAACAAATATATATATTGAACAAAATCCTAAATTTTTTAAAATACTTATTGAATTATATAAATTAGGATATAAAACATTTATTGGTAAACATAAATCAGTAGATTATGATATTAATAGAGCTATAATAGAAATAACTAGAAGTGAATATTCAAAATATTTTACTGATGAATATCTAATAAATTTTGTTTCAAAAGATGAAAAAAATATTGTTGATATATTATGTGATTTAGGTATGAAAGATGATGCTATTAAATTTGCAAAGCTTGGTGTTGATTATAAAAAATATAAGCATTTAGGTTGGTTTAATGAATTAGAAAAATCTGATAGTAATTCTATGATTGATGATAATTCTTTAGAAGATAATAAAGATAAACTAATGCTTGATATAATTAAAAAACAGAATGAAATAAAAAAACAACAGGAAGAACTTGATGATATGATAAAAAAATTGTCTATTAAAAGTTGAAATTTAAAATCTTTATTTATCTTATTATAATAAATAAAAGATATAATTAAGATAAGATGTTTGTATCAAAATTAAAACAGACTATTAATTTACCAAAACTAATAATAAACCAAAATAGTCCAAGATTATTTAGTAATACACAAATTTTATTTGAGAGAAAAACTCATGATGGTATAATTAAACATTCGTCAAATAAACATTCGTCAAATAAACATTCAATACAAACACATATTTCAAGTGACAATAATGAAATAGAATTACAAGATCATGCAAAAAAAGTAGCATTTACAACTGGTAAATTACTTGGAACAACCGCTTTAACTGGAACTGCTACTGTTGGTATTGGTTTATCATTATTATCTGCAAATATTCCTATGGATGTATTATTTGGTATCGGATCTGTTTCTATAATTGGATCATTTTGTGGTTCTCTTTATAATGCTTGGAAACTTAATGATCCAAATAAAACAGAGGCACAAAAATTAAAACATGCATATTGGATAAATGGTTTTATGGGTGTTGTTATATCTCCCTCTCTGCTTGTATTTCATCAAGTAATTCCACATGCTTTAATTACAACATCTGCTCTTGTTGCAGGTCCAATTGTTGCAGCTAAAATGATGCCAAGTAATAGTCTTTTATCTTATGGTCCAGCTTTATCTACAGCTTTATGTGGATTAATTGGAGTTGGATTTACATCTATAATTGCACCTTTAATTGGATTTCATGATTTAGGTATTACACTTCACAGTACTGATCTTTATGGTGGTGTAATTCTATTTACTATTTATAATGCATATAATACACAGGTAGTAATCGATGAATTTAATAAAGGAAATAGAGATGTTGTTAAACATTCTGTAAATTATTCACTTAATGCAATTAATATATTTATTAGATTATTGGAGATATTTTCTAAAATGCAAAAGAAAGATTAATCTTTTTATTAAAAAATTGAATATTCTAATTTTAATAGTTTCTATATACATTATTATTTAATAAATAAAATGTTTGATAAAATAAATAAAAAAAGATTTTAATCAATAAATTGGATTGATAAATCTAAAACAGAAGTAACAATTTTAATGACAATACTTTTTTTTGGACAGTATCATATAGATTTAAATTTAGATATCGGGAAGACTATAAATTTAATCATGCAGAATTTAATATGGAAAACAATAAGGTAATTGCAGCTAAATGGGGGTAAAATTTAATCTTTTATAAGTTCATTTATTAATTGTTGTATCAAAACATATTTTTTTAATTTATCATCATCTCCTTCTAAAATTAAAGGTAAAGTATTATTTAATTTTTTTTTATTGTTACTATCTAATGATTTATTATATCTTTCAATAAATACAAAAATAATATATAATAATACAGCAACTAAAATAGAAATAATAGGCAAAGTAAAAATAGTTTCATTTTTACCTGTACCAAATTGTTTAAATTTTTTTCTTTTTGTGTCATATAATATTTTAGGTTTTGATGATATTATTAATAACATCACAATTATATAGACAAATATAGTATTAAATACAGGATTATATGGATCAAATATCATTATATTAAAATTATTATTTTATTATAAAATAATAGTTAATAAAAATATTGCAAATTTAGCGTTATAAAATTAATAATAATTTTTTTCGTCAGATTTATTATTATAAATCAAATTTCAAAAAACAATTATTATCAATAATAATTATTTTTTTGTTAGATTTACTATTATAAATCCAATTTCAAAAAACAATTATTATCAATAATAATTATTTTTTGAATCCCCTCTATTAACCAATCTTTGTATAGCCAATTTATTTTGAGCTTTTGTATCTATTAATTGTGATAGATCATGATATACTAATTTACCATCTGCATCATAAGCTGTAGTTAAACCTCTATTTTCAAAATCTCTTTGAGAATATTTATTTTTCAATTCTCTTATAATATCATACTGATTCATCATTTCATTTTCATTTTCAATACTATCAAATTTATAAAAATCTTTTCTAGGACTTTTTACTCCAAAACCAAAATCCGACATAAATCCAACAACAAATATTTCTTCTATAATTACATCTGCAGTACTTGGTTTATATTTTTTACCTTCTATATTTTTTCTTTTAAAGAAATCTCTTTCATTATTAACATCTTGATTATTTAAAACAAATGAAACTCTTAAAACCATTTGATCATCAACATTCATTTTTTGTAATATTAAATAAACAATATATCTTGTTTGATCAGATGTTTGATATTTTTCCATTTGGTCAATTTTTAATAATTTAACTTTTGATTTTCCTGCTGGTTTATTATATACATTACAGGGGAGACCTAATTGTTCCATCTGTTTATCCCAACCAGATTTTACAGATTTTTCAGGCATTGTATCATCCCATCCTGCATTTACATTTTCATTTTCTAATACTTCATATTTTACATTTTTATTTAATTCTTTAATAAATGATTTAATAAGATATTTTACCTCTTTAACTTGAGGAGTTGTAGTTTCTACAGGATAATCAGATCTATTAAACCATTGTTTTTGTGAGGGAGCTATATTATTGAAAGCTGTTATAACATCTCTATAATCATTATGAAATTGTACTTCAGAAAAATAAGGTTTGACAACAGGATCATCAATACTATTTAAATTTACCTTTCCTGATTTTATTTTTTCTTCATCTTTAGCTGTTTTTTCAAATAATACATCTAAATAAGTATTATCATCCAAACTTGAATTATCATAATTAAAATTTTCGAATGAAGTTGGAGAATTTATATTTAATAATTTATATGCGATAAAACATATTATTAATATAATAATTATGTCTAAATATTCCATCTATATGATTAATAAATAGAATTTTATTTTAAAAAAAATATTATTTTACTGTTTAATTTAAAATTTTAATACTTTTATATTTTATAAAAAAGTATTAAAACCAAAATTAAATATGTAAAAATAAGGAATTAAACAGTCCCTATAATTAAAAAAATAAAAATTTTAAAACATTCTTGATTCATCTGCTCTTTCATTTCTTTCATAGTCTCTATCTAAATTATCATTTTTATCATATAATCCCTCCCAATCAAATTCTACTTCTTCATCTATATCTAATGCATCAGCCTCTTCAATTGCATCTTCTAATTCTTCTTTTTGTTCATCAGTTATTTCATCATCAGCATCCTTATATTCTTCATATACACCAGTTGTTTCTCCTACTTTATCTTGAATATCTTCTATATAAGTGTATGAATTTAATATATAATAGAATTGTTTTATATCTTGATTAGATTTTAATGATTCCTGATTAAAAGTATCAAATACAACATTAATAAAATCAATTAAAAAGAGAGAGATATTAACTTTTATAAATTTATTATCATTATATTTCATTAATTTTTTAAATTCTTCGATTATATAAAACAAAATTATATTTCCATTAACATCATGTTTATTTAATATATCTGCTGATAATAATCCACTCTTACCAACATCTAATCTTATATCATCGAATGAATCTGCATAAAATGACCTTAATATACCTTTCCAATGTTTAAATATTTGATGATTTCCATCATTATCTGTAAGTTTGATATTATTTAATTTCTTTTTATATTTATCTACTATATTATCATATTTATCACTAAAAAAATCATCATCAACATCATACATATTTGATTTATTAAATGTTCCTTTTTCATTATCATCATTTTTCTCAAATTCTGTTTTTTTCTGTTTCTTTTCAGAAGTACCAATTATAGTTCTATTTAAAACACGTTGAAATTTATACATTACTTTTTTTAAATTTTCAATTCTTTCTCTTACTATTTCAACTAAAGCAAATGATACATTTTTTTGTTCCTTTTCAGATTTATCTGATGATATATCATCAGTTTGATTTTCATTAATATAATCATCTATTTCAATATATTGTGATATATATCCCATAAATTTAACTTTATTGTAAACTGAATAATTAATTTTAATTTTTTTATTTGGTTTTTTATCTAAAACAAAATTTTTACTTTCTTCTTTATAACCTAAAAACATTTTTGTAGTTGCATCATAAAATACATCGACTTTACTATTTTTATAACTTGTATAATATATAATATCTGTTCCAAAAAATGGATGATTTGATTTATATGTTATTTTATTATCTTTATCTGTTATTACTACAGGTTTATCTAATTGATAACCTAAATAATCATGATCAATTATATATGCATTTTCTCTTAAATAAATATCAGAATGAGTTTCATTTCCTAAAATAGATTGTAAATTATCAACAAATTCATCAATAAATTTATATAAATTATCTTTAGATACCTGATCTTTATATTGTGTTTGAACTTTTAATTTAACTTTTTCATTATATGATAATTCTTCCTTTTCAAGTTTAGCTATTTCTGAATCTCTCTTAATTTGTAATTCATTTGTGGAATTTTTATATTTAGCAATAGCTATTTCCAATTTATCTAATTCTCCATTTTCATATTTGTGATTTTCCGTATTATTACATTTTGTACAAACATTTTCACCAGATTTTGAAAGTATAAATTGATGTAAAGATCCATCCATGCAATATTTTATAGCTAAATCATGTAATCTAATATATTTATAATTATTTTTTATTTCTTTAGAATCATTATCATTTATTTTTACATTTTTCATTTTAATATTACATATTTTACATTCTAATTCTTTTTCATTATATTTCCAATTATGAAAAGATCCATTTATACAATTTGTAAGTCCATTTAATTCTTTATAGAAATTATAATCATAAATAATTGGTTTAAAATCAAGTGTTAATCTTGCTGGACGTATTTTGGGCCATGTAGTTGGATCTTCATATTTTTGTTGAGTAAATTTACCAGATAATTTATATGGTTCTGCTTTTGTAACAATAAAGTTTTTCTTTTCACCTAAAGAAGATGCATTTCCTTCTCCTGATAATTTTTTATATAATTCATCATTTGAAAATGTTGTTACTAATTTTGTTCTAAATTTACTTGATAGAACTTCATATATTCTATTATTACTTATTTCACTATTTTCTAAAATAGAATTTATTACATCAATTACTGTATGAATTAAAATTTTCTGCATAAGTGGTAAATATTTCTTTCTTTTATTTGGATCTTTTGCTTCATTCGGATCTTTATATTCATAATGCCACATATTGTATTTTGTAGCCATACATGATATAATATATAATAAATAACAAAATATTTTGTATTGTTTTACATCTGTTAGATCTCCTTTATTATTTTTTCTAAATTTTAGACCATCAAATAAAGATGTAAATATTTTATCAAATATTGCAAAATTACATAATCCTTTGGCATCACCTGTTAAAAATGTTACCTGAGAATCATTAATTTCTAATATAATTAAAAATATTACATATGATAAAATATTATTTTGTTTAATTGGTTTATAATAATCTTTATCTTTACTTGAGAATAAAAATATACTATTGTCTAATTCAAAAACGAATAAATTTGATAAATCTTTTGATATACCATACTGTTTTAATGATGATTCTGTTCTTTCTTTAAAATTTTTCTTTAATAATTTATTATTTAATAGAGTTATATCAATTACATCTTTTACAACTCCTTTTCTTCTCCATTTTACTTGCATTGATACACCAGAAAAGAATGGTATATTTGCAACCATTGATATTTTTTCTATTATTTTATCTATATTTCTAATTGAAATTTTATATTTTTCATATTCTGCTATATCTTCTAATGGTATTTCCATAGGCATACTATATGTTACATATTGTTGTGTTTCATCATCATATGATCCATCAAGAATATATTTTTTAATATTTAAATTAAAACCACAGCTTTTACATACATATTCCTTCTCTGAATTTTCAATAACATATTGTTGTATAAAAGCATACATATCATCTGTATATCTGATAGGATTCGTTTTTTTTAATTCTAAAATTTTATCCCAAGTTATATTATGTTGGCAAACTCCATCAACTTTTTCTTCTTCAATATTTTCTCCTTTTTCATTAAGTTTTCCTAAATCGATTTTTATTAATTCATATTTATTTGTCTTATTAGTAACAACATCTGGAAGTTTTATAGTTTCACCATATAATCCAAAAACTATATCATCTGTTATATCATATTCCCCTTTATTTCTTTTTATGGTATCAAATATTTTTTTTTCTATATCTGCAATAATATCATCGTCATCTCTTATTAAAAATAATCTTTTTTCTATTTTTGATAATAAATCATATGCTGTTTGTATATATAAATTTTTATTATTTTCAAATCTTATTGCTAGTTCTTTAAATATTTCATTAGTTAAAACATCATATAATTTACCAACTATATGTTTTATTTGATCTTGTTTTGTAAATTTAGTAGTCTGTTCATAAGTTTCCATATGAACTTCATCAGTTTCATTATCAAATAACCAAAAAATTGATGATTTATGTTTTTGATTTTTTATAGCTGATTGTTTTAAATATTTTGTAATTAATGTAAATCCATTAGTTGTTTTTTTAGATAAATTTTTAATATTAATTAATTCATCTACTTTAATACATTGTATAGGTTTATTACTTGACGGAATCATAAAACCAACTATATTTATATTCATATCTTTACTACCAATTCTCATTTGTATTGTACTTCTTTTATTTTGTTTAAAATCACCAGTTTTTTCAAAATTTACTGCTCTAACAATATCAATTGTTTTATTTAATAATATTGGAAAACCATCTCTATTAAAATCTCTAAAATTTATATATGGATATGATCTATAATTAATTAAATCATTAAAATATTCATTATTTTCAATACTTCTTTTACCTTGATTTATAAATTTATTTATTATTTTAATTTCTTCATAATCATTTACAGATATAGCTTTTCTATTCATTAATGGAATATAAAATTGTTTTTTTACTGTTTGTATTAATTTTTCATCTTTAGTTACATTATCAGAATAAAATTCCGATATAGTATCAATTTTATTTATTATAAATCTAATTTTAGTATCTTCTTTTTTTTTAACTTTTGTTGGATCAGTAAATTTATCATATCGTTCTGAATCTTTATGATATAATAAAAATTCATCAGTAATAGGAACAATTATACCAGAATTTATTAATTTTGTTATTTTTTCATCAACTGACATAATAAATAATTTATCATTATCATATTTTTCTGTTAAATAGTCCCAAAAATTATATGCTATACCTTTCATTATTTCTTTTTTATCAAATAAACTTTCTACAGTAGAAAAATCAATTACATTTTTAATTGGTACAACTATATCAATAAACATATATTCCCCTTCTATATTTTCTGCTAATTCTAATAATCTAAAAAAATCTTTTTTCTCTTTTGTTTCATATAACAATTTTATTATTATTGTTTTAATAATATTATGCCCTTGATCAGTTTTTGAATTATCTAATGATGATAAATTAAATGCTATATTAATAAATTCAGTTCCTAATTCATTTAAAAATAATATAGTTTCCTTGAAATCAGGTCTATTTGTAATTATTTCCTTTTTTTGTTGTGAATCAGCTGTTAATAATGTTAATATTTGTTTTATCATTTTATAATATTTTATTATTTTTGCATTACTTTCTGAATTAAAAAAATTTTCTATCTTATATTCATAAACTGATTGATTTTTTGTATATTCAACTATATTATTTATATATGTATCATCTTTTCCACTATAGTTAAATCCTATTGTTAAAAATGTATATAGTGTTATATATCTTTTTATTGTTTCTGTAATACTATATATATTATCTGTATTCTTTATAATTTCTTTTATTTCATTTAAATTAATATTTTTTATATAATCAATAAATATATCATTTAATTCCTTTTGATATTTTACAAAATTTTGTTCTAAAAATATCTTTTGTATTGTTTTATTTTTTGAAATAACAGTTGTAAAAAAATCATCAATAATGTTATTTATATAATCATCAATCTTATTAATGTACATATCAAATTTATAATATAATACAAGAATAAAAATACATCTTATAGTTTTTCATTATAAAAAATATTTGTATAATTTTATATTTAAAAACCGAATTATTTTGCTTTTTAATTACTATTTATATTAAATATGTAATTTAAATAATAAAATTATACGTTTACATTATTAAAACTATTATAAACAGAATTTTATTATGGATAGAGATACTATTATTATTATGTTTTCTAATCTATTTGAAAAAATAATTGGAGGAAAACATGAAAAATATATTTTTAATGTATTAAAAGATCAATTACAAGACAATTATATATATAAACAATTATATTTAATAGATGGAGGAGATAATATACCATATTTTATAATAAATCCTATTAATTTATCAAATAATTTACATTATTGTGATAAATTAATAGACAATATTATACATAATATAGACTTTGCAGTATTTTCAAAAATAGATTTAAAATATATAACACATGTTAATAAAAAAAATTATTTAAATATTAATATTGATATATCTTTTTTATATAATAATTGGAAAAATATTAATATTTATGAAAATTATTTAGGTATATATACTATATTAATTAGGAATAAAAATCAAATATTATTACTATCAAAATTTACAATAGCTGATATATCACAAAACAATACATTTTTTACAGAAAATTTTGAAATGGATGATAATATTCCATATCATTGTATTATTTTTAACAATAAATATAAAAAAATTATTGCTTATGATGATAATTTAATACAACTTAATAAACATATAAAAATATTATTTAAGGAAACAAATAATTATCAAATTAAAAGACATTATAGTTGTGTTGATGAATTATTATTTGAATATGAACAAATGGAGTATAAAAATAATGTCAATAAAAAACTTATATTTGGTGGATATATAATTGAATATAACAATAAATTTTATTTACTGGAATCTCTTATTTATAGAAATCTAATAAATGAAATTAATATATATGATAATATAAATCTATCATATTTATCATTATATTGCAATAATAAATTAAATAATATTTTACCATATTTTTCTATATATTATTTAAATATTATAAAAAGAATTAATGAATCATTAAAAACTATATCAAAAGAATTATTAAATATATATCATATAACAAGAAATAAACAATCAACAAATATATATAATTGTTTATCAAATAATTATAAAAGAATTTTATTTGATCTTCATACAATATTTATTAAATCTAGAAAAATAGCCACATTCTTAGATAATGAATTTATAGAAAAAAAATCATTAAGTATTGATGATGTTTATTTTTATTTAAAAAATAGGGATATAGAATTGCTGGTTTCAATTTATTTAACTAGAAACAATATTATAAAAACTCTTGAAAATAATAATATAAATATTAATAATATTTTCTATAAAGATTGTATTAATACAACAACTCAAATTGAATTATTAAGTTAATTTATTTATTTTTATCAAAATATTTCTTTAATACTTCTATTTTTTCAATAATAGAATCAATACATTTTAACATTACTTTTGTTGGAGAATTATCATTTTTAGATAAAATTTTTATTGTTACACTTTTAATTAAATGATCCGGTTTTTTTACTCCTGAAAATGCTATATCGGGATGATTCTGAAATTCAATATTTAATAATTCTCCAATAGTATGATCCTCTCCATCTAAAACAAATAATATTTGTTTATTATCTTTAATTTCTTTTGTATCTATTTTTCTTATTAATTCTTTTGATATATCTTCTAATTTTTTTATTATATATTCACATGATTTATATAATATTACATATTCTGACATTTGTCCATTTGATTGAACTGTTAATTTAAATTCCGGATATTCTATACTATCATCATATTCATAATACGAATTTCTTGATGCATACCATATTGCTCCATTAATAGGATTGTCACCAACCCCTAATGCTCCTATCATATCACATTTAAATGTATCATTTGGTCTTAATTTTATAAGTAAAATTGGATATTTATTATCATATACATCAACTATTGTACCATCAACAATTAATTTGGCATCATTTGTTGTTACATTTTTTATTACATCAGAATTATTATGTACATTTATATGTAATTCAATATGTTTTTCTGATGGATGTTTCTCTCTTTTAGGATCAGCATAATTTATATTATCCCAATATTTTTCATGCAATGAAAATAGATCAGAATCAATATCAAAAATTGGTAGTGTTGATAATCGAAGATTCATATAATCATTGTCAAATGCAACACATGTATTTTTAAGTATACTTATTAATTGTGGTGGAAACGCATAAACTGGTATATTTTGCATTGATACTCTTCTTAATGCATTTGCTATTTTAACATTCATATCTTTTCCTGATAATAAAATTGTTAATGAGCTTGATGTATATCCAGATCTTGGTATAAATTCTATCTCCTTAAAATTTAAATCATATTTTGTTTTTGACATTATAGTATATTATAATCATATTTATTTATGTAGCTTATATTGAATATATTATTATATCAATTTTTTTATATAAATTTAATATTGTGTTTTATTTTTTAATGCGTATACCTTAAAATATTTTTATATTATATTATATTATATCATGTATATACTATTTTATAGCGAAAGAGTTGCTAGTTGTACAAACTTTATTAAACATGCTCAGGATTGTGGTATATTTCGATTTTTTACAGAACTTTATTGTGTTGATAAAATGGATAAAAATGCAATTCTTAATAGTGGTATTAAAGAAGTTCCTTGTGTATTAATAAAAACACCAAATGGATCTCAAATATATGAAGGTGAATCAGCTTTTAAATGGCTACAAGAAATTATATTTTCTAGACAAAAATCAATGATTGATAGAGCAACTGAACAAAGAAGACAAATTTTAATTGAAGCTAATGCTAAAAGAGATAATGGGCCTAGAGAACATGCACCTATGGAAACAGCTGGGGTATCTGATAATTTTTCATATGTAAGTGTTGGTTTAGTTGATCAGGCATTACCAAAATCTTTTATGGTTTTAGGTAATGAAGATAATAATAAAATATTAACATTTAATACAAAAGGTAAAGAACAAAAAATTGATAGAATTCAACAAGATAAAATATCAGAACAATATGAAAAAAATAGAAAAATGCAAGATAGTATGTTAAAACAGGAAATGAATCAAAATATTATAAATACAGTTTATAATACTAAATCAAAAGAAATGTAAAAAATATATTCTAAATTAAATAATAAAATCTGAATTTATAAAAAAAATATTTGTGTGCGTTAAAATATTTAAATATTATATATATAATAAGATATATATATAATAAGATGGAAGATCAAATATTATCAATGAATCAAAAAGAACTATTAGCCTTTATTGAAAATATGTCAACTAAAAAAGAGGAATTGGAAAAAAAATTTAATAAAAATGCATTATCAATGTGTAATTATATTGCTACTGTACGAGATGATTCCCATTTTGCAAAATATAAGGGAGCAATAAAGGAGTTTTTTGATGAAAGGCCAAAGGAACCTATTGCATATTTCTTACAATATGTATATAGTAATAAAGAATATGTAAAAAATATAAAGGAGGGTAATGAAGAGTTTTTTATATCTTCAACATTTGATCATGTTGAAAAAGATCAAATGTCACAAATATTTGAATTTAAAGATTTATGGAAATCATTTAATAGTTCAACTAGAGATTCAATAAAAAAAACAATGAAATTATTAGTAGAAATAGCTTCAATATATTTAGATATTTTACATAATAAACAGGTAGCCTCAAAAAAATTAAAAAGTTTATAGGATTATTTAATTAATTTATTATTTTTTTGTTAATATACTTAAAAATAAATATAGATATATTAGTTATACGAATTAATATGGATAGCAACTTAAAATTAATGATTTATCAAAAATGCTTTGTTTCTTCAATTGTTGCATTAACTGATTTATTGCATAAAAAGGGAACTAGTTTATTAAATAATAACAATATCAATAAAAAATCTTTAGATAAACTATTAGATACTTGTTTATTTTTGTTAAAGGAATATAATGGAGAAAATGATGATGTTTCTGAATTAAATCAAGGCAGAGTTATTAAAAAAGTTTATACAACATTAAAATCATATGTTAAATTATTAAAGGATAAAGACATTTCTCTTTTCTCAAAAAAAAATGAACAAACAAATGCAATTATAACTATTATACCAGGATTAAATATCGGGTTGATTGTAGAATATTTAGATGATACTGAAAAAAAATATTTGTGGGAATATATCTATTTACTTTTCTGTTATTCTGCTCATTTAGTAGCAATGATAAATAATAAGAATAAAGAGGGAGAATTATGGGATATAATTAATGAATTAGAAAAAGAGGTTTGTAATTCTGATGTTATAAAAAGATTAAAATTTAATCCATATGTTGGTATTCAGTCTTCTGAACAACCAATTGTATTAAATGTTGATAATTTAATTACAAATTCACAAAATATTGTATTATCTGATGGTAATAGTGATAATAATGGTTTATTAAGTATGTTAGGAGCTAATAAAATGTTAAATAAAGAACAATTAATGGAACAACTTAAAAATTTAGATGAAAAACAATTAAATGAAGTAACTAATGTTATTTCTGATTTATTTGGAGGTAATGAAGATAAAGATGTTTCAGAAGTTACAAATACTCTTGTTCATGATATAGTTAATGAATTAAAAAAAGATGGTATTTCGAGCTTTGATAATATGTATAATATAGCATCAAAGGTTTCAGAACGAATGGCAAATAATATGGATCAATCAAAAGTTAAAAAAACAGGAGAAAAAATGAAAAATATGATGGAGAATTGTGAAAGTAAATTAAAAAATATGAAGGATAGTAATGGCAAACCCATTGGTGAAGATTTATTGAATCAATTTGCTATACCTCTTAAAATGGCTCAATCTATGGGTATGAATTTAAATAAAAAGAAAAAATAAAAAATTGATATTTTAATATCTAATTTATAACATATATTATTTATAATCATAAAAATTATGGATATTAGTAATTTATTAAAGGAAAATAAAGACACAATTTATGATAAAATGATAGATGATTGTACACAAAAAATATCAAGTCTTTTGAATATTTCTGATGATATTAATAATGTATTAAAGGAAAAAAAAGACACAATTGATGATAAAATGATAGATGATTGTACACAAAAAATATCAAGTTTATTGGGGATTTCTGATAATATTAATGGAGTAAATATTATTGATAAATTAATACACAATATTGCAAATTATATTAAAAGTGATAATTTTAATATTGTTGATATTACTAAACAAGTATCTGAAGATATATTGAAAAATAAAAAGGATTTTGACTTTTTACCAAATAAATTTACAAATACATTTATTACTGATTCTACTAAAGATATCGATTTTCCAAAATATAAATCAAAAAATGATGATATTGTATTGGGTAAATTAACACCAATTAATAATTTACCAGACATATATAAAGAATTTAAAAGTTGTGATGGTTTTGAATTTATAAAAATAATGAAGGTAAGGTCTGAAAGATCATCTAATATAGGAGATATTTTTTGTTCAAAATCAAGGTTAGATGATAAATTATGTACAATATATGCACAAAAACCGACAAAAGGTATTCTATTTGATAATATAGATGATAATAATATAGATGATAATATAGATAATAATAATATAGATAGTGATAATATAGATAATACTAATATAGATGATAATACAATTGAAATTTAATTTATTTTGTGCGATTGATTTAAAGTAATAATTAACTATATAAGTATATAAATAATTATGAGTAATATTTGTGAAATACCAACATTAAAGGAATTAACCTTTTATTTACAAAGCGAAGGGGCTGGATCACATGTAGTTCTCGGCGTAACCCTTGAGGAAACAGATAAATCAGATAAAGTAGAAATTAAAAAATTCTTAAAATCAAAATATTCTAGTTATCCTCATATTAAATTTGCTTATTTTTGTGCAAAAGAATCTGATTTAGGGAAATTAAAAACTATTTTAAGAACAGATAAAAGTAAATATCCATATTTATATTATATTTATAATACAACTACTATATGTGCTATAGTAAATAATACCATAACTGATACAATGGAGGAATCTTTTGATATGATGAAGGAACATTATAGTGTAAAAAAGAAAAATGTATCTTCAAAAATAAGTAATATTAAAGAAAATAAAATAAATGATCAAGAAGATGATTTTGATAATATTAATATTGATAATATTAATGATAATGATATTAATGATAATGATATGAGTAATAATATTAGTGAAAATGAAGATATAATAGAAAATGATGTAAATAAAAAACAAAATATAAATAAACATGGTTCCGGTTCTGATCCTAATCCCTTATTAGAAATGAAAGAAACATTGGAAGCAAATCAAAAAAAATATTTATTGGAACAAAAAAAAACTCTTGATAAAATTTTTTTATTTAAAAAACATGCTGGTAAATATAATCAATTATTTTTAGAAGACATGCAAGAAAGAAAACAGAAAGAAATAGAAGAAAAAATAGCTGAAAGTGCACAAATTAATAAATCTTCAAAAAAACATGATGAACCTGTTAGAAATAATAGCAGAAGAAAAAGATAAAACAGGATTTTAATTTAAATAGTCTCTATAAATTATTTTTATATCTCAAATCCTCATATCTTACACAATCTCCTCCATCTTTACATATTGATTTTGTTTTATAACACCATTCTGCAAATGCTTGTTGGTCATTTGGATATCCCTGTGGAAGTGTATAAAATTGTCTTTGTGAATTTTGAACATCATATAGATCACTTAAATCTCTATATAAATCTTTATTAAATGCTTCAGATATTTTAGGAATCATATCTGATATATTTTCATCATCATCATTACATGGAGCTGGTACTTCTCCATTATTATAATCATTTATTGATGGATTCATAAAAGGATTATCAGGAGTAGGAACTCTACATTTTGTTTTTCTATATTTTAACATATCTTCAAAATCATATGCTAATCCCTTATTATTTAATTTTCTATGTGATATAAATGATCCTGTTTGTAAATTACCTTCTGAATCATAATATCCTGCTTCTAATTTAATATTATCATTATTTATATTATCATTATTATCCATTCCTTCAATGTTTTTATTTTTTTTTAATTCTTTTAATTTTCCTAAATTATCTGATTCATATATATAATAAAAAATTACTAATAAAAATATTATAATTAATGGTATTTGTATTACTAATTCTGTTAAATTTCCAGTAAAATAACTTATTATTATAAAATATATACATAATAATGTAAGAGCATTTAATTGTTGTACTCGTGTATCACTTTTTTGTGGAATAAATTTAGTATAATTACCATCTCTTATTAATATTGTAGGATCATTTGTCCAGAATATATATTTATCCATCTATATATATATCAAATAAAATTGATTTTTTAATCTTAAAATATATCCTATATAATTTATTATTTCATATATAAAATAATAAATGGATCTATCACCACAACAATCTTCCTCTTATGAAAGAATTATAAGTGGATTACAAGAGGTAAGTGGTGAAAAATATATAATGAATAAAATAAAAGAAAATATACCACTAAAATTTTATTGGGGAACAGCACCAACAGGAAGAATTCATATTGGTTATTTTGTACCATTTTTAAAAATTCTTGATCTTTTAGATACTGGATGTAATGTAATTATTTTAATTGCTGATTTACATGCAGTACTTGATAATATGAAATCTACGTTTGATACTGTTGAATTGCGCTCACAATATTATGAAATATTAATTAAAACTGTTATTAATAGGTTAGGTGGAGATATTTCAAAATTAAGTTTTGTTAGAGGTACATCTTTTCAATTAAGTAAAGAATTTACACTTGATATGTATAAAGCAAATACTATTGTTACTGTAAGAGATGCACAACATTCTGGTGCTGAAGTTGTAAAACAAACTGATAATCCTATTATGACTGGATTATTATATCCTGTTTTACAGTGTCTCGATTTTGAATATTTAAAAGTTGATGGATTTTTAGGTGGTATTGATCAACGAAAAATCTCAATGTTTACAAAAGAATTGTTACCTAAATTAGGTTATAAAAGAAAACAGATACATTTATTTAACAAAATGGTTCCAGGTTTAAGAACAAAAAAAAATGAAGTTGATGGTGATTCAAAAATGAGCTCATCAGATAATCAAACAAAAATAGATCTATTAGATACTAATAAAAATATTGCAAAAAAAATTAATTCAACATACTGTTTAGAAGGTGATATTAATGATAATACTTTATTAATTTTTATAAAAATGGTTTTAATGCCTGTTCTTAAAAGACTTACATTAAATTTCGATATTATAAGAGATGAAAAATATGGAGGAAATATATCTTATTCAAATTATGTTGATATTGAAAAAGATTTCTTGGAAAAAAAATTATATCCAGTTGATTTTAAAAATGGTGTTATACAAAATCTTGTTATAATTCTTGAACCTATTAGAAAAATCTTTGAAGAAAATGAAGAATTAACTACATTATTAAAAAAAGCTTATTCTTAATTTTTCTTTTTAGTTTTTTTATTTAATAATTCCTTCTTTTCTCTTTCCATTTTTGCCTTTACTCTTGGATCATTTAAAAATTCCTCTGTATCTTCTGATGATTCTATGTATTTCTTTGAATCTTCTATTTTTTTCTGTTTTATTTTATCAAATATTGTGATATTTTCTATTACTGGTGGTTTGTATTCTATTTGATTTTGTTTTTTAATGTCTTCTAATTTTTTTTGTATTTTTATTTTATCTTTTTCTATATCTCTATCTAAAAAGAACATTGGTGCTAATACTCTAATTATCTGATTTTTTATTGATTGTCTATTTCGGAAATCCTTTATTAAATTTTCTGCAACTTTTAATATTGGTAATTTACTCATATAATAATCACTTTCCTCTTGTATTGTACTATGTAAGTATTTATCTTCCATATATTTTTTATATTTTATTATTATATCATATACTTCATTTAATAATGGATCAATTATAGATTCCTTAATAATTAATCCCTTTTTATCATACACCCATTCATCCTTATGATTAAGTGTACTTCTTACTATGTAAATTAACCTTGAAATATCTGAAGCCCAAAATGTTTGTTCTGATGGATCATCCTTTCTATAGGCCTTAAAAACAATACTACAAATATAGTTAGCAAAATCTTTTCTTTCATATATATGTAATAATCTTTCAGCAATATATTCATCAGCATATTCCGGTCTCTTTTCTATCCAATATTTAATTTCTTTATCACTCTTAACATCAGTTACAACATATGTACCATCTTTTTCAAGAGGAGGCATTTTAGGTGTTTTATTATAGCTAACAGAAACAAAGGTTAACGCATTCATTTTACCTTCAGAATAAGCGTTTTTAACTGATTCTAAATTGTTTTTTTGTATTAAATCAATCTGTTCATCTTTTGTTTTAAGAAGTTTATTTGTATATTTTATTTTTTCCTTATTTTTTTCTTTCAATAATTTTTTTTCTATTTCATTTTTTTCCAATAACATACGTTTTTCAGTTTCTTTAAATTTAAGTTCTTGTTTTAACAATAGAATTTCTACATTTGGATTATCTAAAATATCAGATTGATCATTACATATATTTTTATGTCTACTTAGACCACTTTTATAATTAAATGTTTTATTACATATATCGCATATAAATTTATTATTAATTATATTGATATGTGATTTAGATTCTAAATGTCTCTCATAATTATATAATATATTAGTTGAATAATTACAATCCTTACAATTATGTTTCATATAATTTATATTTTTATAATAATTTTATATTTATAAACGCAATATTTACAATTTCTTGTCATATCATATACTTTTTTATATAAAAAACACACAGTGTAATAAATACATATTATTGTCATATGTATATCTAATGTATTTTTTATGAGTATTAATTAGATATACATATGACAAGAATATTTAAGCCGTTGATAACACAAGATAACCATTTTTTTTCAATAATATTGTCATATGTATATCTAAGTAGTTCTCAATACTTCTCAATACATTGTTAATTGTGATACATTCATTTATAATAAAATATTTTTATTGTTGTATGATATACAAATATAAATATTTATCTATATACTTATTACATTTATAAATAAAATTATCGAGAATGATAATTTGTTGTTATATGATATTCTTTTTAAATGATTTATTATGTATATAAAGTTATATATAATACAAATTCATATCATAACCTTCAGAACATATATAACTTTTTCTATATTTTATAACTTTAAAGTATACCATATGACAAGAATAAAAATATTTCATAAACAATCAAAATTACATTCTTGTTATATGCTATACTTTTCATATTTATAAGTAATAAGCTTTATAATATACTAATCTTATTACTTTTGTAATTATAATTTTTTAAATTTTTAGAATTTTTCTTTATATTTTATGTAATCAAAAGTTAATATATATACTAATTGAAGTGATCACAAAATTTAATAAAAAAAAAGTTTCTAATATTTATAAAATTCAACACACAAATTCATGTGTGTTTCTTTCACGAATTTTCTAGACTTTTTTATTATTACTATTTTTGTGATCAGTTTAATATTACTTATTTTATATATATTATTACTTTTCTTATATAAATTATAATAAACTATAATTATATCTATTAAAAACAATAACATTAATTATCTCTATTAAAAATGATAAATATATTATAAAACTTTAAATATATCTAATAAAAACTATAATTTAAAATAATAACATTAATTATCTCTATTTAAAATGATAACATTAATTATCTCTAATAAAAATGATAACATTTATTATCTCTATTTAAAATGATAACATTTATTATCTCTATTTAAAATGATAACATTTATTATCTCTATTTAAAATGATAACATT